>Ga0210003_1000858_pt1 | contig 27291 bp, 34 predicted proteins | sample LantaG_FD_182804 | JGI IMG/M metagenome (GOLD analysis project Ga0210003, IMG submission 182804) | Deep subsurface microbial communities from Baltic Sea to uncover new lineages of life (NeLLi) - Landsort_02402 metaG (SPAdes) (version 2) | ecosystem: Environmental > Aquatic > Marine > Oceanic >... | reverse complement strand
AATATTTTGATTTAATATTGTATTTTGAGAATTATTAAGTATTTCCAATATTTTTTTAGATGAAGGACCATCAGGGATTGATGGGTATTCTTGTATTGGGGCAAGACCTGGAAATGGGTGTACGTGACCTATCATAAATTGAACGATGAGGTTTAAGAATGACATTAATTCTTCACCTCTAACCATTGAATTTGTTTTACCATAAATTGTATCTGTTAAAGTTGGTTGATCAATACCATATAATGTATTTTTTAAATCAATCGGAGTACCTTTACTTGGGATAACTGATTTATGGGATAATAAATAAAGAAAATCACCACCCATGACACCATATGATGTTGGGGTTGACTCAAATGTGTCATTTGCAACTTCAGTTATTTTAACTTCAAGTTGTTCACCTAACACATCTTGAATCCAAACCAAACCAAAACCAAATTCTTTATTTTGTGGTGATAATTTAGTTTTTGAATAAAAATTAAGAATGTTATTAAACTCAGTTAAACCACTTGGGTTATCAATATTTGCACCTACAAATATTTCGGTATTACTTTTTGTTGGGGTAAACACAAATGGAAATTGGTTTTCCAATTTAGATCCATCTTGTGATGGGTAGGAAAGATAACCATCAATATTTATTTTACCAATATTAACACCTTTAATAAAATCATTAATTATTGTTAACGATTCTTCAGAAGTTTTACCTGTAAAGTTTAATTCATATAAAGTTGTTCCTTTATAACTATCCAAATCAGAAGTAAGGAAAATTTTATTAGATAAAGTTTCAGGTACTGGAATTAAACTATATAATTTTATATTACCATCAAAAGTTGTTCCTGTTGTTGCAAGATTTGTTATTTCCCACTCAACTAAATTTTTAACTTGTCTACTTTCTTTTATGTATTCGGTAACTGTTTTTGGTTCACCTTTAATTTTTTCTAAAGGAGATGTGGATATTTGTAAAAATGATCTTTTATCATTTGGTACGGGTATATTAAAATCGGCACTTGAAGATTTAAGAGGATCTAATTTACCTGCTCGTATTAACACATCATTTTCTTTAACAACAACATCTGCGGTTCCTCTACCTAAAATGGCATTATCACCTGGTTCGGGGTATATTCCATAAATTTTTGGGTCAGTAATCCCTGTTTTACGATCTCTTAATTGATTTGCTTGTTTGAAAAATTCTCCAGTTGCCAACATGGACTGAGAGTTTTTCCAATCCTCTTTAGAATTATTTTGGGGTCTTGTTATTGGACCTTGAATGTAAAATTTATTTGCATCCAATCTTTCACGATTGTCGTAATAAATTAGGTTAACATATTCATTTTCTTTTGGGACCTGATTAATGTAGTATGGTAACAATGGTAAAAATACAAATGGATCTTTTGCCGTCCACTTATCATTTTCTTCATTCCAATCTTCGGGTAAAGAATCCTCATACCTTTCAAGGGTAGGTACAACTCGTACCCTACCTAACATCATTGGATCTTTATTGTCTTTTACATAACCCGGAAATAAATTTTTATTTTTGAACCACATTTCTTGCTTGATATTCTTTTAATAGTGTATTATATGTCAACTCTAATTTGTCTAAATGACTTGTCATTTTAATTAAATTTTCTTTTGTAATATCAAAATCTTTTTTAATAAATTCCATAGCCAAAATTAGATCTTTATTAGGTCTAACCTTATGTTCTTTAATAATTTCCACAACTTGTTGTGATTGTACTTTATTATCCATTGTTTTATATTTTATTTTCCATAACAAACTATTGGTGTTGTTTGACCAATTGGTGTTATACTTAGTGGGTATATTGCAACTTGTGATTTACCATTTGATGCATTTTCTTGATCTGATCCATCTAATAGTGCCTTTATTGATGCTAACATTAAATTAGGACTTCCATCTGGCATAGTACCTGTCGGTAATCCCAATTCTTCAAAATTTGCAATAACATTTAAAAATGCCCTATCTGAAGAATAACCACTTAAAAGTTTTGAAGTTAATAATAATGGTAATGGGATGTCCCCACCAAATCCTTTTGATGCGATTTTTAACGCATTTAATAGATCATCAATCACACTTTTACATTCCCTGAAATCTTTTATAATTTTAGCAATTGCAATTATTAATTCAGTTAAAGATAATATTGTATTTAATCTTTTATTATTTAACCCTCTAATTACATCTAAATTTACAGATTTGACTAAATTCAAAATATCTTTTTTAATTATGTCAAATAAAATTTTAACAAAAATTTCTCCAACCATTGATGCAAATTTAATAAAGAACGATTTAAGTTTTTTTGCAAAATCCATAAATGAACTAATTTGTAAATCTAAATTTTGTCCTAATGATTTTGTTGTTATCATCAATGGTAAAACCACTTTAGGTGAAAGTACCGTAGATACCATTGCTTTTGGGAATTCCTTTAGGAATGATAAATCAATATTTATCTCTAAAGGAAACCACCCTGGATTTTTAGTTAAAACATCAGTTAAGTTAGATGCATCATCAATACTATTTGAGTTATTTTTACCATCAACAAAAATAAGATTATTTAATGCGTTTGTAATACTATCCGAGTCAACGGGTAATTTAACGGTATCACATTCTTCAAATTCAACAACACCTAGTTTAATATCAGAAACTCTTGAATCAATAAAACGTAAATCAATGTCTGTAAACTCAAAGAAGGATTCGTCAACATTATCATTTTCTGACAATTTTGCAATTCCTGACACATCAATCTCTTTAGTGTTATCAAAACACAATCCTAATATTCTTTGTATGATTAGTAGTATTTTTTGTAAGTCTTCTAAATCTGCATTACCATCTCCTTTTTTAATAGAAACCGCACCTGTTAATTGGTTCATTAAGTTGGCAAAAAAATTAGTTTCATCAAAAAGTTTTATTGTTGTGAAGTAATCTTTTAAAAATTCAGAAATTTTATTTGTAGTCATTCTATTTTTTAAATCAACTTTAAAAAAGTTACCTTGGATAGTTTGGAAAGATGTTGGGTCAACGTAACTTTCAACATAAGTAATATCAAATAACTCTTGCCCTGACGTACCCATATAACTTTGTCCCGATGCCGGAACACTAAATGGTTGGTTAATATTTTGAGTTCTATTATATAATTCCTTATTCATTGAAAATGGAAAACTACTATATTGAACACTTTTCTTTTCATATAATAATTTACCTACATCTGTTGCAGGATCCTCTTTTAATGTGTTAAGTAAGTCAACGGACTTAACTCTAATATAAATCGTCTGAGGGACAAATTCTTGGTCTTGTGAACAACCTACCGCACTTAACATTAATTCCAATAAAATATCATCTAATTTTGGTACGATTTCTTTAATTGCTTTTGTAAAAGTTTTTTTAAGATAACCTTGACTACTTTTACCCGCGCCCAATGACAAAAAGTTTAAATCTAACAACTTATCAAATTGAGTTTTAATTTCTTTTTGATATTTGTTTTTTAATTTTTTTGCGTCAGAAAGTTGTGTGGAAGTTTCAGATTTTTTCTTTTCTAAAGTTTTTCCAGCCTTTTTTTGTAGATCTTCAATATCACTACTAACCTTCTTATACTTTTTGAGTATAGTTGTTTTTTTATCTACTTCATTAAAACCATCTTCAGTATCCTGTGCCATTATTTATTCAGTTTGTAACTATTATCTGTTGAGGTATCTTTATCAATTAAACTTTTAAATGTGTCATCATCAAGATCTAAATCTGACAAAGTAAAATTATCCTCTTGTTTCTCCTGAGATTTTTGCCAAATTTGAGCTTGTAGTTTTGATAATGATAGTTTTTTTTCTACACAATCATTAATAATCTTTTGTTGTTTTTCAATAACAGGACCAATAAGAGTCATATCTTCCGGTTCTTTCATCATTGTTAACATCTTGTTTTGTATTCTAATTGCGGTATTTCTTTGTTCTACAAGTTCATTATAAATCTCTTGCATCAAAGATAACATTGATTCCTTAGTTAGATTAATTTCTTTTTTTGTCGGCCTTCCCATATCTATAAGTATTTTTTATTCTATTTTAATAATTCATTTACGATATGAAAGTATATTTTTTTATATCTTTTTAATGAATTACGTATTTCTTTTGTACTTAAATTGGTCATTTCCCTTAATTCAAACAGGATAATGTTCTTATTGAACTTATTATTATTTGATGTTTCTTGGAAAATTGCCCCATAATTTGTGAAAATATCAGTTAAAGCTTCACCCAATTTTATTTCTTGTTCAGATATATTTGGTTCATTCATATTATCTTTAAGTTCATTAAGGAATTTTTTTATAATTTCTTCAGAACTTACATCTTCATTATCAATATAATAAATCATATCTGGCATATTATGAACATCACCCGAAATATCTTCATAAGATATTTTTCTATTCATTTCTTTTTGGTCTTTCAAAATTTGTCCCATAAGATAATTTTTACAGATAGTTCCAAAATAAGAATAAGCCTTTTTCTCTTTAGCCGGCTTAAACTTGTCTATTTTAGTCATTAAAAATGAATGAGTATCCATATGGATCTCCTCAAAGTCCATGTCTCTTCTGTATAATTTATATCGTCTAATAATTGACGATATCATTTTATCTAAGGGGTTTTTTAAAAACTGGTTATAAATTTTATTCTTCTCCTCAGAAGATTCTGCGATTAGGTAGGCCCTAACCGCATCTTCTTCTCTTACGTCAAAATAATTATTTACTGTGGGCTTTCTTCCCTTCTTTTTCTTTTCAATTTCTTCGTTTGATAAATTACCATTTTCGGACATCAAACTTCTTGTGGTTCATATTTTATGTCCCTCTGTGCGGTGTAGAAATATTCTTTCTTAGCCGCCTCAATCCAGAATTTAGCCTCATCTTCACTTAACCTGTTGTCACCATTTTTGTAGTTCCAAAAAATAGATCCTTCTCTTAAGTTCATATGTTTGTATCCGATCTTAGGGATTGTTAAAAATTTAACAGATGCGTGAGTCATACGTAAAAAGAACTCATAACCAAATGTTAATTTAATATTTGATTTAAATTTACCAAATTCTAAAAAAGTTTCTTTTTTAATAACCATTCCAGCAATTTGGAAATTTTGATACATTTGTAATGTTTCGTTAGTTAAATAACCAAGTTCTTGTGTGAAGTTTGCTGCGAATGTTGCTTCATTTGTAAATCCTACAAATACTCCTTTATCATTAACATCAACAACAATTGGCAAAAATGCTTCAATATCTTTATAGATATCCATATATTTTTGTGAGTTCTTAAACCATATGTTTGAATACTCATCGTCAAACTCAATTAATGAAACCCAATTAGACGTTGATATTTCAACACCTCTATTGACTTGGTTAGCGAAATTAGGTTCGTCTTTCCATACTTCAAATTTAACGTTTAATCCGTCAAAATCATAAGAGTTAATGTGTGTTTCCAAAAGAGAATCATCGCAATAAACGATAACCAATTCACTTACGGTTTCACCTTGGTTTTTAATTGATTTGATACATCTATCAAAGAAGTCCTCAAAGTCTGCGGACCTAGCAGTTTTAATTGGTAATATTACCGAGATAGTTTTATTATTTTCCATATTATTCAGTTGTTTCAAGTTTAGATAGTTGAGCCTCAAAAGAATCCGCTCTTGTGTCAATCATTTTTGCAAATAATTCAACAACTTCCGATTCAAATTTTTCTTTGGTTGAAAGTTTATTAATGGTTACGTCCATTTCTTCGTATAATTTAGGGTTAAGATTGTCCTCTAACCAATTTTGTATAAAATCAGCAATAACATCAACAATCATATTTTGGTTATTGATCCAAATACCATTTTCTTCATTCATCCATTCAGGTGTGATATTAGGTACCAATCCAATAACAGGTATTCCCATCTTCATAGATTCAAGTGGGAATGTACCAAATGAACTAATATTATCAATCCATACGGATGCAAAACTTTCTTTCATTGCGTTTGTAAACTCAACTTGAGATAATCCTCTTAAATCTCTAAATGTAATCCATCTGTATTGTGGAAATTTAGTATAAAAAGTTTTAATTAAATTTACCGTATCTCTATGGTCTCTTGTGTGTACACCAATAATTGTTTTAGGTGGAAATTTTTGTTTTTCAAAAACTTCAGAAATTGTTGGTTCAATAACATCAACTGAGACACTTCTCATTGTTGACGAAATATATTCTTTTTGTTTTTCTGATGTTGTAATACATTTATGGAATCCAAGTTGAGTCCAAGTTTGACCAGGTTGTAGTGTTTCAAAAATGTAATCGTATGATTGTGATAACACAATTTTACCACAAGGTAGTTTAGTTATTTGATCCATTATGAATCCGTAAATTTCTGGAATAACAATTAAATCTTCAGGTGAGATTTCTAAATTAGTTCCTTCAATAGATTTGTGATCTAAATTTGTCATATATTCCTCACCTAACCAATCTGTTACACCAAAGTATTCAGGGGTTTCATGTAGTATTATGGCATTAAATCCATTATTTTTTAGTGACATAGCCATTTCGTAAATGTAACGTATTGACGCTTTTGCATTTCCTTTAGTGTCTTGTACTATAAAATAAATTCTTGACTTCTTATCCCTCATTTTCTGAATGGATTCTTCTAGTTTTAAAATTTGTTCTTGGTTCATGTTTTATATTTTATTTATTATTTTTTTCATTAAAAGTGTATTAAAAGCAATTTTAAAGGGAATAGTAACCTCATTATTTTTCATACCTAAATTTTCATCCACTTCTCCTATTTCAGTTAAAATTGTGTCAACCATTGCTTTAACTGACTCATATTTTACTACGTGGATTTGAGTTTCACCACTTGTACCACTATACTGGACAAAGTCCTCTATTTTATCTAAATCAATATAATAGTTTTCTCCAAACACATTAAACATTCGCTTCTATTTTTTTAATCGTTAATTCCAAATCAGATAAAGAAGAAATTTCGTATTCTGATTTGATGTTTTTATTATAATCTGTAATAAATTTTATAATGATTTTATTATCAGGTTTATTTAATAGTAGGTCAGGATTGGCCGTAAGTAAAATATCTACCTCACCTAACATATTATTTTTTGTTATTTCACTATAGAAAAATACTTTTTCCACTAAACAACCAAATTTGGATAAGAAAAAAAGTGACGATGGTTTAGATCTTCCTATCTCATCAGAAACAATCATTAAGTCATAAGTATCTCTCAAGTTATAGTAAATATCGTTTAATAGGTTAAATGATAACATCTCTGTTGATGGTGCATGACCAAATAACTCCATTGTATATTCTTCATACATAAATGAATATAAATCATCTTTAGATGGAAATGAAAAATGTGAACCTAAATCTAATGATGTGACAGGACTTAAAACTTTATATTCAAAATTATTAACCTCTACGTTTTCATTAAGTTCAATTACCTCATCTGTATCACCTGAAAATTCAATTTCATATGTTTTATCCGTTGACTCATTAAAATGACTATCAACTAAATGTTTTTCATATAATTCAGTAAATTTACTAATAGTGTCTCTTAAAACACCATTAATCTCAATCCCTATTTTCTTCATCGTACTTAACTAATATTTCACTAATTAATGGGTTTCTAACATTTTTAGCATTTTTAAAATCATAAATACCAATATCTGGTATACCACTGAATCTTTGTAGTGCATCATAAAGACCCGATTGTTTTTTATCTTTATAACGATCCGTTTGTTCTAAATCACCTGATATAAAGAATTTACTATTGTATCCAATTCTTGTTAATAATAATTTCATTTGATTAGGTGTTGCATTTTGACCTTCCTCAAAGATTAATATTGAATTATCAATATTCATTCCTCTCATGTATGCTAACGCAAACACTTCAATTACTTCATACTCTTTTAATTTTTCTCTCGCTTCTTTACCAATTATTTTATTAAGTAAGTAATAAGATGGAAAAATATAAGGGTCTAATTTTTCTTCTAAATTTCCTGGAAGAGATCCTAACTTTTCTTCGGCCTCAACTGCGGGTCTAACAATAATAATTTTTTCGTATGAATTGTTTGGATCTATTAGTAAATCTACCGCCGCCTTCATTGAAATATAACTTTTACCAACACCTGCCGGTCCTGAACAAATTGTAATTTGATTGTTAATCAAAATATCATAATAGTCTTTTTGATTGTCTGATAAAAATTTACTTTTTTGTTTTCTTTTGATTACAGAGTTAATTAACTCTTTTCTTGAAATTTGTGGTTGAGTAGTTGACGTTGTATCGTCTTTTAAAATTGGTTTTTTTCTAATTGCCATAAGTTTTTTATTTAACTTAAATATAAAACCAACTTATAAATAATAAATAATTAACCGTACTTTACGGTTTTAATAAAATACTTTTTGGTTGCCTCAGTTCTTTTTTGTCTTTGTTCTAAACTTGAGTGTAATGATTCAGGACCCTCCTCCAAGTTGATTAATCCATTTGATATTAAAGATGGGACAATCTTGTAATTTGAATAGGAAGATATTTTTATATCTTCACAAGTGGGTTCATTCTCTAATAAAACATTTTTTAAAATTTTATTATCCATAAACATAAATCTACCTTTAATAACATCAACTATAATATCGGTATCATCATAGGGTTTATTTATGTGTTTTGATTTCCAATAATCTTTTTCCTTATTTAAAACAACACCCGAATAACCAATTATTGGGAATGTCCTATTTTTCCCTATAGTTTCATATGTCTTTAAACAATTTTCAATAACATCTGTTTTATTAAACATTATATCATCATCTAATGTAAAAATAAAACCTTCATCAACCATTGACCCAATTAACCATCTTGGCCAACATTTAAAATTATTTGACGAATTAATTTGAACATCCACATCATAAGATGTCTTATCCTCAATATTATTATTCCATAACCATATATCAACATCAATTGATTGATCTCGGATGGATTGGATTACTTTAACAATGTTTTCTTGTCGTTTCCAATTTAATAATAATGCAGTTACTTTCATTATTAAAATAATTTACTATCTGTAATATAGGCAGGTAATTTAGTTAAGGAGTTTCTCCAACCATTTAAAATATCATTTATTTTTTTTTCGTCTGTCATTGGATACCTGTCTGTTGATTTAGAATATAAATTATTGTTATCATGTTTAAATGAATAAATGTTTTTTATTTATGTTATTTATAATTTTTGTAATAAAAAAATACTATTATTTTCAAAGTGAGTAAATTCTTTAATTAAATCATATTTAATCGAACCTATTATTTTATACTCATTTAAATTTAATCCACTAACAATTTCATCCACCGCTCCTTTAACTTGAGGTGAATGTTCAAAATCTAAATAATCGTCAAACGCAATATATCCACCATTAACAACTAAGTCAGAATAGTTTTTAAAGTCCAATAAAACTCCTTGTCTTGAATGGTCTCCATCAATAAATAAAATATCTACGTTTTTTAAATCTGTTTTTACTTGATTTACAATATTAATATCTTGAGAATTTCCTTGATAATATTTAAATGTGTTTTTTATATTTTTAAATTTATCAACATTTCTTATAACAATGTCTTTAGATATTGGTTCTCCTAAATCTATAGTATAACAATTTGTTTTATAATTATGTGAGGATATTAACGATTGAGACCCACCGGCGTAAGACCCTATCTCCAAGTAAGTTTTCTCTTCTTCACCTAAACTAGTCCTTATATCATACAAAATATGTGTATGGAAATGAAAGGTTGAACCCTCCATATTATTGGAAATTTCTTTATTTTTAGATAAAGAATTTTTAGTAATAATAAAATTATAATTAACTTCTTTCATAACCTTCTTCAATATGTTTGCATGTTATTTTATTTACCAAACATCCTGTTTGGTTATTCTCATTTAAAAATTTAGTGATTCTATCCCATAAATCAGCGTCACCAGGTAATCCGGAAAATCCTGTTTCCTCAAAGACATTTCTATGTCTAAGTGGTATTTTTTTAAAATTTATACAAGCTGATGAATGTATTAAACCTTCAGGTTCTGGATTAAATTCTACTAACTCCAAATCACTATTTACCATTGGATATACCATAAAATGTCCGTATTCTGATTTAGTACATAACCATAATGAATTTGTTTTTATTATAGCATCGTTTAATGATGAAAGATGATTTGGGTACCACTCATCGTCATGATCTAAATGGCAAACATACTCATATCCATCTGATATTGATTTATTAATGCCATAATTATTTGCAAAACACCCGGCATATTTCCATACTAATGTTTTGTCGGTATATTTATCTCTTTCATGTGCGATAGGTAGATTCTCAAAATATATTTTATCCTTTGGGAATTCATTAAAAATAGACTCAAACTCTTCATTATTTTCATATTTATCTCCAATCACATAAATTTTAAATAGATGATAATCTTGATCAAATATACTCTGTAATGCTCTTTTTAAATATTTTGGGGTGTTACCATCTTTTCTTTGGTAAGTTGTTATAACTATACTAAAATTAATCATTTTGTTGTGGGTTTATAAATATATGGGTTAGGAAACCCCCTATCAATAAAATCTTGATCTACCATATTAGTATATCTAAAATGACATGACCATCTTATTGTGTTGTTATAAATATCACCAGATGAGTGTATTAGAAAAGTTGAAAATATTGCAATATCCCCAATCTCAAGTTCAGGTTGAATGTGGTCTCCACTTATTTCTACAGATGCAAATCCACCAACTGATTTATAAGGTAATGGTCCTAATTTATGTGTTTTTGGCCAAATAAGAATAGAACCATTTTCTTTATTAACATCTACCAATGGTACCCATAAAACTATTGAGTCGGAACTTGATTCCATAGATAACCAATCCTGATGAGGTGGAGTTTTATAATAGTGTTCTTCTTTTGCTAATTTAGGGTGGTTAAAAAATAATACAGGTCTAGTACATAAATTAGGGAATGATAAACCTAAACCATTTATCAAACTCAATAACTTATCCTCAACTGGTAGTTTATATAATTCTATTAATCCAGACTGAATTATTTTACCGCAATTAATAAAAACTTCTTCGTGGTTCTGAAATAATTTAATCATATTTTCAGTAAAATCACCCGTGTAACCGTATTTATTAAATTGGATTTTAAATACTTCCTCCGCCTTATTTCGTAAGGTATTAATATATTCTTTATTAAAGAAATTTTTAATTATTATAAATCCATTCTCATGTAATTCATTCTTTAACTGCGTAACCAATTCCGGTTTTACCAAATCCATTTCCATTATAAAACATTATAAGTTTATCTTTTGTTTTTAAAATATAAGGGTAACATACCATTATATTTTCCCATTCGCTATTTTCACTAATATCTAATTCAATTGAATTATCTTTAATCCAATTAATCCCATCTTTAGATGTTGATTTTTTTATTCTATATGAATTATTAATATTATCCCTATAGTCTAATTTATTACGTATTGAATACCACATTTGATACTCATTATTAATCTTTAAAACTCTTGTTGCGGATATCCCACCTTCATCACCATCTAATGGGATACAAGTTATTCCTGTTGGGTACCAATCAACTCCATTTGTGGATGTTGCATATTTTATATCATATGTTGGCTCCATACCATATTCTGACTCAACCCAATCTAGACATGAAAGATACCACATACACCATAACCCATCTTCTATCATTATACTCACAGTACCGATATAACCAGGTTCTTTATAGGATGTACTTAAAACAGGACCTTTAGAAAATTTTTCCCATGTTTCACCATTATCATCACTTATCGCTAAACCTAAATTGTTGTGATATGGAACATCCATTCTTAATGACCAACCAATATAATAAAGAAATTTCTTATTACCTACCGTTACTATTTCTGTTGGCATAATACCTGCCCAATCAAAACTACCCTTTTCACCAAGTTTAAGGATTGGGTCATTTGATTTGTTTAAAATTTTATTAGGGTCTTCCTTATCAACATCAACAAACATCGGATTACTTTTCCCTTCAATTCTTGTGGAATAATAAATACGATAGAAATTATCATATTCATCAACCACAGGTACTTGAGAATGATGATCGTTAAAAATGTTACCTTTTTTATTCCACATATTATTTTACATTACATCTAATGGTGATTTATCTTGTTTTTTTGCTGGTGATCCCATATAAAATCCATTGTCATCTGTGGATTTTGTTATCATACTACCCATTGCAATTAATGAACCTTCACCTATTGTGACAAAATCTCTGATCGTTGAGTTAACCCCAAACCAAGACCGTTCCTTAACGTGACAATGACCCGATAAAACCACATGAGACGTAAAAAATACATGATCATCTATTTTACCATGATGACCAATATGGTTACCACTCCACATCATAACATTATTACCAATTTCAGTAAATGGTTGTAACGTATTATCTTCAAGAATAAAACAATTTTCACCAATTTTATTATCACATACCGTCGCCTTTGGCGAAACATATGAAATAAAATTATATCCTTTACGTTTACCTTCTTCGTAAATTCTTTTTCTAACCATATTCATTTTTGATCCGGTCATTGGAGCAAATAACAAGTATTCTGATGGAGGAAAAATAGTTTCTAAAGTTTCAAATTCAAAAACAGGATAACTAGTTGAGGATCCTCTTGGGGTGAAAAAATCTTTGGTTAAATATTCTTTATTAACCGTAAAACCAATTACTTCGTAATCAGTGTCTTTAGAAAGGTAATAGTGAGATAACTCAGCTAAATCTAAAGTTCCAAAAATTATTATTTTATTTGTAGACATATATTGTATATTCATAAAGTTTATAATCATTTCTTATAACGAAATTCTTAGATAAATTATTTTTAAGAAATAAACCAATCTCATCCATTGATACATGAAATAAATCATCTCTTTCCCAGTCAACTAATTTTGACATCACATTAAAGGCTATCCCTTTGTTTGTTTTTAACCAAAGAGTTTTTAGAGTATTTGACATAAAATCAAACATTTCTTCATAACTTAAATCTTTTTTTTCGGTAAAAGTACCATTACAAACAATATAATCAAAATTAGGTATTTCATCGTTAATATTAATATCCTTTAAAAAGAAATTAACTTCAGGGTATTTTTTTATACAATGGTCATAAAATTTTTCATTTATATCTAAACCACTATAAACGATTTCGTTTTCTTTTTTTTCGTTTAAAATAAATTTATAAAGATGACCTAAACCACACCCAAAATCAAGTAATGATACTTTATTGTTTTCATTTATTAGATCTAACATAACTTTATATCTTGTTAATGTATCGTCATATTTTGGCCAATCAACCCCCAAGTGATTATCCCCATGGTCCTCAAAACACTTTTTATAATGTTCGGCAATTTTTAAATAGTTCATATTAAAGTGTAATTATTTAATTCTTTTATTATTGTGTTTTTTGGGTATCTAAATAAAATATCTAATATTGAATTGTATGGATTGTCAAAATTAACGTCTCCCATTTTTATAAAATTAAGTTCAATATCGTTTAAATTAAAATCTTCTTTATTGTAAAGTTTTTGACCTCCGATTGCGTTTACGTACTTGTTACCATTAAAATGTTTAACAATATCTTGTAAACCTTCATTTTTTTTTCTATCTGTGATTCCACAACTAGTTGATATGAAATCACATTTTATATTTAGATAATTACAAACATATTTAATTGACGTAAAATTAAAATTTGAGATACTGACATTATCACCTATAGATAAAATTTCATTCTTCCATGGATGTATTATGTTATCAATTACATCACTGTAATACTCGTCTTTTTTATAAAGGTGAGAAAGTTTTTGTTCAAATTTATTAAACCAATCTTCATTTAATAAAACGTTAACTTCTGTACATTTTTTATTTTGACTGCCGTTTATAACAGGAATATTTATTTGAGTGTCACTTTTTATTTTATTTCTTACCATATAACTTCTTTTCATAAAACTAACGTGATCTAAATTAACATATAAATTAACCGCATTAATTAATTGAAAATACCCAATATAAGGGAAAAAGTAGGGTTGCATTATCCCAATCGTAATGTTATTGTCCATACACTTTAAATTTTGAAAGATCGGGATAAGATAATTCTAAATCATCATTTTCTTTAGGTTTACCTGTTTTTGTTTCGTAAAATTGAGTTATCAATAACAAACCTCTTGCGGATATCTCCGGCATCATATAAAAGTTCCACCCAACAACTGGATTGTTGTCAAAATCATCATCGTGATAACTACATTCGTCTCTACCACTAAACCTTGCTTTTTTGAACCATTTATAAGCTTGTTCGTCGTCAGTTAGAATTGCACCTCCCTTACCTAATTTTAGGTGTTTATAAGGACCGGTAAAAGACAAACACATATGTGTATTAGGGACATACATATTAGATGTAAATCTTAAAGCACTATCCCATACTTTTGTTGGGTATAATTGATATGCCCCTTTTATTGTATCCCCCTCAACTGGCGTAAATTTAACTTTACCTCCCGCATGAATAATCTCACAAGGTACCGAAGGGTATGTTCTTGACGGAATCTCAATGGTCATTCCTTTTATTTTTTCATAAGTTAATGCCAAGAATAATGCATTACTTTGGTTGTCAACGGTAACAACATACTTTGCTCCCGTATAGTGAGATAATTTCTTTTCAAAATCTTCTGTGATTTGGTGTACTCCTTGTGCCATATTATATAATTATAATGTTATTTTTTATTTTGTCTATGTTATTTTTAATATATGGAAGTAGATTATTATGATAATCGTAATTTAATTTTACCAAATTTTTTGGATCTTCATTTCTTGTTTGGGATTCATAATGATACGATACACATTCACTACATATATAGTTTTTAAAACCTGAGGATAGAAGAGCCATATTAACTTCAACATCTTCAAAACAAGAAACATAATTCTCATTAAACATTCCATATTTTTCAAAAGTGTAGTTTCTAACCATCATTAGACCACCCGTGTTACCAAAAACTTCTTTTGTTGAGTTAGAGTAATTGTAATAGTTTTTTAAATTTAAATGTGTTACACCTATTCTATTATCTATTTTATGAATGAACATTAATATTCCATCATGTTGTATTGTGTTATCCTCAAAATGAAGCCTAGCCCCAACAGTACCTGTCATTTTATTTTTTTCAAATACTGACAACATTCCGGTAATAACGTCATTCATTATTTTTATATCATTATTAGAGAATAATAAAAATTCATATTCATCTTTAGGTAAGTTTTTTACAACATCATTATTAATCTTTGCAAAATTATAGTAATTATACTCAATTAATTTAACATTCCCAAAAGGTAATATATTATCCTTAATCCAATTTTTTTCTTCTTCAGTTGATCCTGTGTCCGCAATGTAGACATCAAAAATTTTATAATCACAATGATCATGAAATGATTTAACACATTCGTATAACATTTCAACTTTACCTTTAGTTGGTATTATAATTGCAATCTTACCAAATTTTTTAAATTCTTTTCTTTTTATATCTGGTGCGTAAATAAACGAAGGTTTTAAATCTAAAGGTAATATACTACCCCATTTCTCAACAAATTTTTCTTTACTCTCCCAAAACTCTTGGTTTGGTTTTCCTATAGATTGGTGAGTTATTTCAAAGGATGAGGTAACCCCAATTTTAATCCCATCTAAATAATTTGGAATACAGAATAAATGATCGTAAAAGTGAAATTTACCAATTGTTTCATCAAACCTATGTTTAATTTTTGTTTTATCAAATGACATAAATAAACCATCAATTGTAACTACAGGAATTAAAAATGGTAATTTAGGTGAATATTTGTTTAACCATTTTTTTTGACCATCAGGATGGTGATAAACTTGACCAACCATTGTTTGTTTCATTCTATCCCAATAAACACCTGATTCGGGAAAGTAACAAGAACCAGCTTTTCCAATTATACCGAATTCGGGGTAATTAGAATAATCTTCTAATAATTTTTTACCCCAATTTTTCTCAAGTTTAATATCGTTGTGACAACATACAACAATATCATAAATTGATTGTGTGACACCACTATTATAAACTTGGGATAACGAATATTGGTTATGATTAACAAATTCTAAAATCTGTACGTCATTTAATCCTACTGATTGTAACAAATGTTGTTTAAATTTGTTATTATATTCTTGACCCTTATGTGTTGAGTATATAATCGTTATCATATTTTTTTAATCTATTTTATTTATTATTCAATTTTAGGGGTAATAGTGTGGACAATGAAATACGTCATAACAATTTATTTTTTCCCCATATAACAATACCATATGTATCATATGTTGGGCAATAGAATCCGTCAGCTTTTGACATTATTTCTTTTCTTACTTTTTTAAAATCTAATAAAAATTCATCTTCTGATATTGCAATAATTGTATCATCTTTCAAATCAAAATATTCTTCACCATTATATCCAGGATTTTCCATATAGTGTGAAAGACAATTGTCTGTTGTGCAAAAATAAGTACCATCTACACCAAATTGGTTTATATCAGAAACTCCAAATTGTTTTTCTTCCTTTTTATTTTTGTATTTAAAAAATACTTTTGATAGTTCACCATCAAAATAATCAGAATTTTTCTTAAAATCTTTCCATGTGATATATTCCACATCAATTTTTTTCATTTTTTATAATTTAAATTTGTTATTATATTCTTGATCCTTATGTGTTGAGTATATAATCGTTATCATATTATAAAATTTTCATTGTAGTATTTTTTTGCAGTTTCTTCTGACTTAACGTAATAGTTTTTGTCTTGTACCGTTTGATACCCACTAGATAATTCTGACCAAAATGAATGTGTGAAATTTTTCCTATAATCCACAAATTTATATCCTTTTAAATGTAAACTTCTAAACCAAGGGACACCAGCATCTGGACCAAACACACCAAAAAATGGAGTGTTACCATTTGGGTATGTTTCTTTATTAGACATTTCCCGATTAATTAAACATGCCCATTCATTTAATCTACATTCGGGTAATGGTTTTGGGTTTATTGGGTCAATATTTTCTTTTTTGGTTCTTGAATATGGTAACTCTAACGATAGAACTTCTTCATAAGTTGGGTTCCAATCATAAAATTTTTCACCACTACATAAATTTGCATTTTTTGCCGGACAATTCCAACACTGACCTATTTCTCCAATACCTATAGAATCTTTTATATTTTCTAACATATCACCAATAATATCTCCTGTATATAAAACATCATTGTGAGTTATAAAAATAAATTCTTTATCACTATACTCAAAACCATATTGAGCAAAAAGTTTAAGTCTATCGTTTTGGTTATGTATATCTTTTAATTTATATATAAAAGAAGTTTCTCTTTCGTAAATTAATAAATTATTAAAATAATCCGTAACCCAATCAATATTATCATTAAAAGGATGTGTTGGTTCTTTTATGAAAAATATTTTATCAATGTGTTTTCCCGAATGACTCATTAAACTTTTTAATGTACATAAAGTTTGCCAAGGTTTTCCATAAATTGGTATTAATACGTCTACTTTTTTCATATTCTTTTATAATCCAGTACTACCAAATCCATTATCGGATCTGTCTTTACCTTTTATTGTGTCAACTTTAATTAAGTCTAACCATTTTCCACAAACTACAGGACATACAACTGCCTGAGCGATTTTTTGACCTTCTTTAATCTCAACAGGACCATTTGTTGTATTAAATAATATAACTTTAATTTCACCTGTGTATCCTTGATCTACGGTTCCTGGTGAGTTTAACACCATCAAACCTTGATTAAGAGCTAAACCACTCTTTGATCTAATCTGAATTTCATAATTTTCGGGAACATCAAAATGAACTCCTGTTGGTGCTAATATTCTACCAAATGGTTCAATAGTTAATGATTCCATTGAATATAAATCCATACCTGAATCGGTTGGATATGCAAAATTAGGGTCGTATTTTTTTGATGAGAATTCTAATTTCATTGTTGGTTGATAAGATTCCATTTCTTTTTCAAGTTCAAAAAGATCCAACCCATGTTTATCTATAATTTCGTCATAGTTCATTTCATTCATGTCCTCACCAAACATTGAATCTAATTCTTCTAATTGTTTTATTAATTTTGTAACGTCATCCATTATTTTAATTGTTTTAATTTAATAATTGCATTAATTAATACCTCAACATCTCTCTCACAGTACTCACCAATTTCTTTTAACATACCTTTGTTCCAATAACAATCATGGACTTTGTCTCCAGTTACGTCACCACCCTTTGGTGTTGGGATATCTAAACAAGAACACATCAAGTCTAATGACCCAATTGCGGTGTATGCCCCGTATTGCCAAACATCTTTTGTGTCAATTGCTTTAACTTCCCAAGGTTTTGTGTCATATGATGGTAGAATTGAAGATGGTTTTAATCCATTGATGATCATTCTTTTTGCAATCATTGGAATGTCAAAGTTTTTTAAATTGTGACCACATAAGTAAAAATCTAATTTACCACAACGATTTAACAACGTTTGTAAATCTTTTAATAGATTACCCTCATTATCACTTGAGAATGTTTGTTTTTTAACTTCATTGTTATCCATAACAAATGCAACACTAACACAAACTATTTTTGCAAACTCAGGAACTAATGCAGTTCTTTTTGCAAAAATTTCATCCAAAGATAATTGAGCGTCTTCAGGAAATCTTTTGTGAAACCAATCAATGTATTTAACAAATTGTTCAGCGACTCTTGGGTATTCTTTTACACAAGTTTGATAATCTTTTGTTATTCCTACTGTTTCAATGTCAAGGAATAAAATTTTTGTAATTGGGATATTAATCATTTGATTCTAAATTTTTTATTAAATCTGGATTTTGTTTTAAAGTTTGTATTGTAATAAGGTCTTTTATTTTGGTTGTTGACCAATTATGTGACCTAGTTGTGTAAATAACCTCAATAGGTAAGTGATCGCCCGTAAATCGTTTACCGATGTAATCATCACCTAAAATTCTTACATCAGGTTTGTAAAATTCAATTAACTTAATAAGATCTTCTTCGGTTTGATATGTTACAACCTCATCAACGTATTTTATTGACATCAAAGTTTTATACCTTTCATACAAAGGTATAACTGGTTTATATTTAGTGAATCTTGTTTCAGATGGATCTCTTTGTAAGAATACCATAAAATAATCACAATTTTCTTTTGCGGTTTCAAATGTGTATATGTAACCTGGATGTAACAAATCAAAGTTACCTGCCGTAAAACCTATTATTCCTTTTTTATTGTTCATGTTATTTAATTAAAGATTTATAAAATTCTGATCTTGTTTTAGTGACTTGGTTAAGGTCATATTTGTCTTTTACCGTTTCGTATAATCTTTCACCAAGATCAACAATCATACTTGGATTGTCAACCAACTTTTTAATATTTTTTGCCCAATCACTATGATTATTATTTTCGTTAACTAATAACGCATTACCATCGGTAAATTTACCTTGATGTAAAGCGTGTTTTAAATCAATCGTGTATGGACCAACATTTGACGCAATTAAAGCTTTCTTATAAAATCCTGCTTCAATAACTTTCAATTGAGACTTCATTCTATTAAAGATATGATTTTGAATTGGGGCCAATGAAATATCAAATTTAGAATAATTCTTAGCGTAAGATGTTACAGGTTTAGTCCATACTCTAACATAATTTTCATTCTCCCAACCCAAGTAGTCTTTATCTTCATATTTTTCTAAAAATTCTTTATATTTTGGTGTTATAATTTTATAATCGTTTGTAAAAATTTTTTCATATTTAATCCAAACTGTTTCTTCAGGTTTGATTTGTCTTTGTGTTTTTTCTCCCGTCTGTTGATTTATTTCAGTGACAGTACCACGAATGTCAAAACCACAAACAAAATATTGTAATTTATCTTGTAATGGTGATAATTTAGAAATTGTACCATCCATTAACTTTAAATCGTGTAAATGTGAAGAACCCCCTAACCAACCAACTCTGATCTTATCTGATGATACTGTTGGTTCTTTAAATTGAGATTCATTTGGGTCAATTGCATTTGGGAATACAACTACGTTCTTATTAAATTTACGAATTTCATTTGCAAAAATTTCGGTAGTTGTAATAACGTATGAACAAACTTTTAAATTCTTAATAATTTTCTCATGTAATTTATTTTGCATTATTAATTGATGAATAGGATGTTCCTTTGTTGGCAACCAATAATCATCAATATCACCAACAACAACAATTCCCATACCTTTTAATTTCTCAATCAAAGCAGGACATGAGTCATAGTCTTGTCCAATACTACGGTGGAAATGAACTATTTGATATTTTTTCCAATAGTTGTCATCTTGAATTTTAGGTGTGTAATCAATATCAACGTGAAAGTCGTTAGGGTATAGATTTTGTAATTTTACGTGTGGATCTACCGATCTAAATTTTCCGACACCTGATGTGTCTGAGGGCAATACTAATACATTAATTTTTTCCATAGTTATAATAATAATAGAAATATAATCTAATTCTATAGAAATATCAACCCATAAAAACAAAAAACCCCAATCATTGATTGAGGTTCCCTTTTTTATTTTAAATTATTTTGCTATTTTTTTGACTCTAATTAACTTACCTTCAAAAATATGTTGACCAACTCTAAATTTAAAAACTTCATTACTCTTAGTTTCAGATTCAGTTAATAACCCATTTTCTCTAAGAACATCTTGTACTGTTTCTCTAACAATGTCTCTTATTACATTTGCATCTACACCAACATTAGATTGTTGTCGTTGTTGTTGTTGTTGTTGTTGTTGTTGTTTTTGTGGTTGTTTGTTTTCTAATAATTCTCCTTTTGCATTTGTATTCATCAATCTACTCGCCTTCTCAACCAATTCATTTGATAATGTTCCACTACCAACACCCATTGTAGGTTGTTGTATTGGATGTTCCATCATTAATTTTTTAATTTCATCAGGTAATTTAGAACCTAAAATTCTATCAGTTGTCATTGGCCCATTATTAATTGGTTTTGCGACTTCTTGTTCCGATAAAAATTCTTGTGGTAAATTATAAGTTGCTTGAATAGGTTGATAATCTTCTACCATTGGTGATGATAACCCCCCTGATGACTGAGCACCATTTCTACCCATGTCATTGTGTTTTTCCATGATCTTTTTTGAGATCATTAATTTTTGTATTAAATCTTGTTCCGAATTCATATTATGCTAAATTTTCTTCAGTGTTATCAAAGACTGCGTTAATAATAACTTTAGTCATACTTTTATCTCCGTTAGGATTATAGTTTGGTCTTGGTTCATTAAATGTTTCTGCCGTTGGTCTAATAAATTGAACTTTGTCTAATCTAAACATTCTCCAACTTGGTAAAGGTTTTTCACCTAAGTACGCTCTGTGGGAAGCACCTTCCATGTCCCAAGCTCGTAATACAGGATTTCCACTTTTACTATAACCAAAACATACAGGTTCAATCGTTCTTAAACCATTACCTCCCGGCTCACGACCATTATAATAAATCACAACGCGCCTTCTTTTCTTAATAGCATCAACGACTGATTCAATTGATGCTACTTCAACAATAAGACCTTTTAATGTATTGTAAAGTTTCATTATGCTGACGGAGTTGTGTAAGGTTTGTTTTTTTGATATTCATTAATTTTTATCTCACTAATACGTTCAATTGTATCTACAGATGAACCACCATTAGCGGTATCCAAAAATACTCCGGTACCTTTACCGAATTCATCACCATCAGATATTGCGTCTTTATTGGTTGCAGAATAAGGGTTAACCGATTTGTAATCGTTTTTGGGGATTAACTTTTGTCTTTGTTGTTCAGCGATTTGTCCTAATTCATTATTAGGTTGACTAAAATCTAATCTTTCACTTGTTGCCATATTAAATTATTTTTTTCATTATGTCGTTTATCCTTTTTAGGGCTTCTGTTATTTTTATATCATCATTAGTAGAACTATGTTCTTTTGATGGTCTATTCATATCTGCCAACCAACCCATATCATCAACTAAATCTTGATTAACGTCAGATGGCATATAATCTCTATGTATCTCAGTATTTTGTTCATCACCCTTTCTTAATTGAGTGATTGTATCATTAGTCCAATTTTTTACGTATTCACCTCCATTTAATATAAAAGGTGCGTCAGTACCATCACCATCATAATTATCAAACCAATTTTTCATTCTACCTAATTGTTGATAAGAAACATGACCTTTATCACGTAAATCAATATTACGTTTATGACCTTCAATTGATGGATCTGAATTTGGTATATAATCAAAACACTTACCTAAGTATTCGGTAATTTCTTTCGGTAATGAAATCAATTTACCATATAAATTTTTATTCACCTTCTTTTAAATGTTTGATTAATTTATTAATACTAATACCTTCTTTGTCTGCAATTTTTTTAATAGATTCAATATTTTTAATTAATATTTTACTAACAGGAGAATCTTCAGAGTCATCTTTAGGTACTACATCGTTAGATTTTTTCTTTTTCTTTACTAAGATTTCATCAATAAGATCTGTCATTTTTTCTTTTTCCAATTCGGACAATCTTCTTTTAGTAAAACAATTTCTACACATTCCTCTTTTCTTTTCGTTCCTAAGTTGTTTGTCTAAGTTTCTATCAAAACCTAAACGTTTAACTCTTTCTTCACGTTCAATATCATCCTCAACACCTAACTCATCTTTAAAAATCTCATCTGCCTCATCATATGTTGAAACATCTTCAGTTTCTTCAAATCCAAATGATTCAGATTGATCAACCTCATCAAGTAAGTTTTTAATATTATTTTCAATAGATTCACCCCAATAACGTTTATAGTATGGCCATTGATTAGCTCTTGCCATCTTAACGGTTTGGTCTAATGTTTTGTGTGGGTGCATTTGTTGGTCTAACATTGGGATATTTGATCCTAATAATGTACCATCGGCATCAACAAATTCTGCCAACTCACCTTCACCCTCAATTTCTTTTTCTTTATATTTTTCAGGAATTTTACTATTCATTTTAATTCCTAATTTTTTCCCAAACTCAATTATAAATGGTGTTGCTAATGTTGAACCTGGCAATAGTTGTAAAACAATTAATGGTATTAACTTGGCAATATCACCGGATTGGTCTTTAATAAAATCTTTTTCTTCTTTTGATAACTCAAAATCTTTATCTTTTAAATATTGTTTTGCCGAAGACAAAATAATTTTAATTAGTAATTTTGTTTCCTTAAATTCTTTAGTAATACCCTCCTTATATTTCTTCAAACGACCTGTAATTTCACCAGTGCTCATTTTTTTACCTTCAGATAGTATTACACTAATAAAAGTTTTAATATTTTTTTCTTCTGATTTATCAAAATCCATTCTACTATCTATTTGTTTAGCTTCGTTTAAATTTTCCGAAACTGAATAATATAAGGACATTTTATCTCCTTTATCTTTCAGAAAGAAATAGTACGGTTTTTTGAAATATTCTGTATTAAAGTTAATCATAAAAACTTTTTTTAATATAAATACTTTCATTTATGGTATTTATTAATAAAAAGAATGGCGGAACAAAATATTAATCAATATGTTTATAAGAAGTACAGGATAAATCTTGAGTCTGATAGTATGGATATGTCTTTGACTTCGGATGAAAGAGATTATAATCAAGAGGTTATTTTTTCTCCGTTTTTAATTGCTCAAACATATGGAGATCGTTTACCAATTAATTTTAATATTAGTGACCCGTTAAGTGCTCAAGATTTAACATTAACATATAAAAATTATAACACTAATAATGTTTTTGTATCACAAAACTACTATAACCCAAAAAATTTAGATTTAACTTGTTTTTCCTCATCAACGGCTTGTGATATTGGTTTAACTGGTATTGATAATGGGTTGGTAACAAAAATGTCAGGAGAAACAATTTATTTTACAAATGGTTTATATGATGATAGTTTAAAATTTGATAGATTACATTTTGATAGAAGATTAAAAATGTTTCAAGTTACCGGTTATACTGAAACTAATCATAGGTTTTCGGGAATACCAAAAACAACTTTATATGAGGTTGTTAGTAAAACAGATCCGACTTTTGGAAAGTACCACGAATTATATGGTGGTTTTTATCAAGGATTCTACAAACTATTTGGATATGACTATGACATTTTCCCTGAGAGAATGAATAAAGGTTGGTCAGTTGAAATGGTTATTAAACCTAGATTGATTGATCAATATTTTCCTGATCCTGACGAGACAACATTAAATGAAATATATCCCGATAATAAAAATACATTTTTTTATTTTGGTACAAGAGCTGAAAATAAATTTTACCATCATGCAGATGGTTCACCAAATTGTTTTACAGGATACACAAGAGTTACATCTGGGTTAACAACCGTTGAAACTTGTGCTTGTTGTAATACATACACAGATAATAGTAGATGTATTTACGTTTACCCACCAAGATCTGTTGATAATAAACATGATAACCATTTAAATTATGGTTGTAATTTATGTAATGGTGATAATGAAAAAAGATTAACTTGTGGATGTAATTGTGGTGAAGAAGCTTGTGGTATATGTGGGTGGGAATGTCAGACACATATTTGTCCTACAATTTTTATTACACCAACACCAACTCCAACACCAACGGTAGAACAGGGTTGTTATTGTACACCTACACCAACACCATCATTTACACCAACATTAACTGCTGAGAATTGTTTATTACCTCCTGTGTGTACACCAAGTTGTACAGGTTGTGAAACTTGTTATGATTGTGTAACTTGTTCGCCAACAGGGTATACTTCAATAGAAGATACTTGTGAAAAAAATCCTTTATTTGATTCTTTATCAAATGCGTTCTCATTAAAATTATATGGAGATCCAAAAAATCCAAAGATTTGTGTTAAAGTATTAAAAATTACAGGTGATTGTCAAACATCGGGAACTTGTATTACCGGTCAAACTTATGTAACGGGTTATACTATGTCCGAATATTGTTCACCAAATGGTATATACGATTATTGTGTTGATAAATGTGCTCCATTCTTTGATGTAGAAAAATGGGTTAATATTAATGTGGTATGGAGTAGGTATACCTATTTAGATACTTGTGATTTAAAATATAGAGGTGGGTTAGATGATATTACTAAACGTGAATATCTTGACTCACTTGCAAATGATACAACAAAATTAATTACCGTTCCTATAACTAATGTTAAAAAGGAACCTGAAATGATTGAAATTGTTAATCTAAACAAGAAATGGTTGGATGACAAAAAATATAGAATGGGTAGATTAAGAATCTATGTTAATGGTAAACCATTCTACACTATTGAAGACTTTGAAGAAATTATTCCAAGAGCACTTAATACGGATAAAGAAAGACAACTTGGGGTTCCATTCAACATTTCTTGGGGTGGGGGAACTCAAGGACTACATGAGAACTTAACTTTCTCATTAACAACTTATCCTTATAACAATTACATTCAGGATCCTGAATTATTCCCTGAGAATATTCTTAGTGGAACAACGTTTGCGGGAATGAAAACAAATATTTTATTGGAACAAAATTTTGGTGGAACATTTGAGGGTGGTATATCTCAATTTAGAATGTACGTAACACCATTGTCATCGGCTGAGGTAAAACATAATTTTCAAGTACTACAAGGTACTTTTGATATGTTTGATTATGATTGTCCCGATTGTGATGTGTTTGTTTGTGATGTAAATGATTTCACATATGAAATTGAAACAACAACTACAACTCATCCATTAATAACAACAACTACAACAATATTAATATGAGTAATTCAATAATTATAAAAAGTATAAATTACGATGGTGAGGTTGCAAATATAATATTTAAACCTGACAATGATAATGTTGTAATTAATTTAGGTGATGTAACTTTACCTTGTACATTTAACCCTTCGTTGTTAACACCACCAAGAGAAATATATGGTACATATACTATATTGGTATTAAATGATCAATGTCTTGATAGTGATTGTCCTAATATATTAAATGTTGTTAGACCAACACCTACACCAACACCAACACCAACATTAACGTCAACCCCAACTAATACACCAACACCAACACCTACACCAACGGAAACAAAGTATGTATGTGTGCCAACACCAACAATTACGGTAACACAAACAATGACTTCAACACCAACGGCAACACCTCATCCAACGTGTACAAATCCGTGTGGTTGTCCATCACCAAGTAGAACTCCTAAACCAACAAGGACACCAACACAAACTGCAACAAATGGGTATTGTCCAATACTACCGTAGTTTGTTTTTTTATTATCAAACTATTTATGGTATATGTTAATATTACAAATTGATGGGATAACAGGTGCTACCGCACCCTACGATTTATATGTCTGCGATGTCTATGGTAATCAATGTGCGGTTTTAGCAACAATAAATACTCCAATCCCACCATCAATAACATTAAACGTACCATCTCAATTTAATCATGTTCCAGCAATTGGTCTTAAAATAATTGATGCAAATGGTTGTGAAGAATTTGGAATCATATATTGTGGGGATGTCAAGGGTAAAATATTCCAATCAGCAGAGGTATTCTTATTCATGGATGGAAATATTTATATTTTTGAGGACCAATAATAACATTTTTAATATTTATAAGTAAAAGAGGATGCCAAATTATCAAAGACTGACGGATAGAGTAATCGCCCCAAGTATATCTGTAAATGATATAGTACATATTGTCATTACAGGTGACACATCTCAAAATCCTGCTGGATCATCTTATAAGGCTAGTTTAGCTCAACTTGCTTCAGTTATTGGTAGTGTTGGTACTTCAGGTACAGATGGAACATCAGGTACAGATGGGACTTCAGGAACTAACGGAACAAGCGGAGTGAATGGTACTTCAGGAACAAACGGAACAAGCGGAGTGAATGGGACTTCAGGAACAAACGGAACTGATGGATCTTCGGGTACAAATGGAACTGATGGATCTTCAGGTACAAATGGAACTAATGGGTCTTCAGGTACTAGCGGAACAAATGGAACGTCAGGTACTAATGGATCATCAGGTACTAACGGTACTAGTGGAACAAACGGAACATCAGGAACAAATGGGACTTCAGGAACAAATGGGACTTCAGGAACTAA
>Ga0210003_1000857_pt1 | contig 27296 bp, 42 predicted proteins | sample LantaG_FD_182804 | JGI IMG/M metagenome (GOLD analysis project Ga0210003, IMG submission 182804) | Deep subsurface microbial communities from Baltic Sea to uncover new lineages of life (NeLLi) - Landsort_02402 metaG (SPAdes) (version 2) | ecosystem: Environmental > Aquatic > Marine > Oceanic >... | reverse complement strand
AAATTGATATTTAGTGAATGATTAGTGTTGACTTTAAACAACATTGTGCACCCAGGTGGATTCGAACCACCGACCTCTACTTTGTAAGAGTAGCCTTCTGAACCGCTGAAATATGGGTGCTTATGTACTCCCAACTAGACTCGAACTAGTTCCCTTTGTATGTAACACAAAGATGCTACTCTTTACACCATGGGAGCGTTTGATTATTAGAGCGATAGATGGGACTCGAACCCACAGCCTTCAGATTGGCAACCTGACTATCTACCATTGATATACTATCGCATTTGTGATTAAAACGGGAATCGAACCCGTATGAGTCTGTGTTACCAGCAACTCTCTCCCCATGTCTTGGATAGCGTCTACCTTTCCGCCATTTAATCATTTCTAAATTTACTCTTGGATTGGTTTATTATGGACTAACTTTATGGATAGTTTCCTCCCTTTCAATTTAGATTGTCTGAGTGGCAGGACTCGAACCTGCGATCGCATACGCATCCTCCTGGTCCCAAACCAGGTATTCTACCAACTGAACTACACCCAGATAGTGTAAAAAGATTTCTGAATAACTTCTTTTTTGGTAAAGGGTCTTTGCCCCTTGAAAGTTTTTTTGCTGTTCGTATTCATTTTAATCTTTGAGGTGATAATCGGAATCGAACCGATGCTCTCATCCATACCAAGGATGTATTTTGCCTACTAAACTATATCACCAATTGTGGAGAATACGGTATTCGAAACCGTCTGATTTTCTCGGTGCAAGCGAGATGACCACCCTAGCAGTCCCATTCCCCATAATTATAGTTTTTTCTTCAATGAGAAACTATAAAAACTCTGGTGGAACAGACGGGCATCGAATCCGCAATACTCCTTGGTTGCAAACCAAGTGCTTAGCCAATTTAAGCTTCTGCCCCATAGAGGGTCCTGAGTTATTCATTCTCTTAAGGCACGGACCTAATGCCTTTGTGATCCTGGCGGGACTCGAACCCACAACATTTTGATTAGAAGTCAAAAACTCTATCCAATTGAGTTACAGGACCTTGTGAGCGGATAGAGAGAATCGAACTCTCATCTTCGACTTGGAAGGACGACATAATTTGTTTTTACACTCCATTATACGATATCCGCTTATTTTATCCATTTTTTTATGGCATTACCACTTACTCCATATTTTCTACCTGTACCTCTATATCCTAAAGTCTTAATATCTTCCATTAATACATTTAGTTCGGGTCTTTTAACTTTTCTTTGATATATAGCATTACACTCTACACACATTATAGAAGAACTGTTTATTTTTTTACCACATTTGCAATGTTTTACAATTTTTTGTGGTTTAAAATTGTTTCCCTTGCTACAGTGTGTATCTAATGTTGCGTTACAGTTAGGACAAACAATTCTTAAATTCTCTAATCTATTATCATCATTTATACCGTTGATATGGTCAAGAATTAAACTCATCTTTTTTCCTTTCCAATTTTCGTCCTGTTTACATAACTCACATATTCTTTCTTTTAATCCTTCTTTATATAATCTCTTTTTTAAATGTGTAGTAGGGTATGTTGAATTTTCTGTTAATATGTCAGATAAGTCTCGTTTATTAAAATTTGCTGAATTATCCATAGAAACATATTCAAAATGTTCTGTATTTATTTTGTATAATTTAATATATTTAATGATAGTTTGCCTATTACCATGTCCAGTATTCAATTTTAACTTTATTGCTATATCTGATATATTTTTACTATTTTTAACTACACCAGTAAAGTAGTTTTCTTCATATCTATTTTCCATAAAACATTTTTTATTATTATATATAAAAAAAATGAACCCCCTTTTTTGATGGTTCGCAAAAAATTCATTAAAAAATATATCTGACTTTTAAGTAGCGAACTTTTTATACCAGATTGTAAGATTTTATCCTAAGATTTCGGTACCCTCCACGGGTGCACCTAGATATTTCTTAATATAGTATTAATACCATAATACTATTGAGGATTAGGTGGGGGTCGAACCCACATTTCCAACTCCATTACAGATAACGGTTTCGAAGACCGAACTGGTTACTAATCCATTGAACACCAGGTGGGAGTCGAACCCACATTTTCAGATCCAATTACACTATAATGCTTTAGAAGAACATTGTGACTACTGGTGCATTTATATTGAGCCTTCTGTCAGATTCGAACTGACGGGTCCTTTCGGAGATGGGTTACAAATCCATTGCAATCGACCACTATGCGAAGAAGGCATTTTTTGTTTTAATATGATTTTCCTTCATAATATCTTTTCATTCTGTTATGTCTACCATTTCCTTTATTTCCACCTTTGTATGTTTTTGTTAAAGAGTGGCAATTTGGACACAATAGAGTTAAATTTTCTTCTTTATTATTATTTGAGTTTCCATCAATATGTTCAACTTCTAACGGTATTTTGTTAGTGAATAAATTAACTTCACTCCAATTACATTTTGTGCAACTATTGTTATATTTTTCAAATAAATATCTACGAATATAATTTGATACTCCATATTCACCTCTTTTACCATTTTCTTTATCATTTTTCCAATTTTTAATATACTCTCTATATACATAATCATTATGACATTTCTTATTACAAAAAATATTATTATGCCAATTGATTTTAATCTCCTTATCACAACATAGACATTTTTTTATTTCTTTAACTTTTTTTATTCTTAACTTATTGTTAAAAGATGCTGAACAAGAATTTGAACAAAATTTTCTTTCGTTCTTATTTAATGTGGAAATATCAATTTCATTATCACAATTTAAACATTTTTGTTTTTTTATTGAGAAAGACTTCGAATTATATCCCAATTTATTTACTTTTTCTTTAATGCTACGTTTAGTTCTATTTAGTTTATCAGAAATTTCTAAATAAGAATTACCATCTTTTAATAACTTTAAAACTATATCTTCCTCTTTTTTTGTCCATTTTTTCATAATATCTTTTTTATTGTATATATTAAAAATAAAAGCCAAAAAATGTTTTCGGTTTCCACGTAGATAAAAAATTGAGCCGACTGTGGGACTCGAACCCACGATACCTTTCGGTGCTACATTACAAGTGTAGTGCAATAGCCACTATGCGAAGTCGGCATTTGTCAGGGTGGTGAGATTCGAACTCACGAACACTTGCGTCCAAGGCAAGGAAGTATAACCAACTGCATGACACCCTGATATGGGTAGATTTTATCTACCCGATACTCTTTAAATTTCAATACGTCAATGAACCATTAATTCTTTTGTCTAGGTGACGAGAGTCGAACTCGCAATAATCTTCGCTCCAAACGAAGGAACCTCACACACATGGATCGCACCTAGATGTTATTATTTTTCAAAATATTTTTCAACATTTTCTTTTTTAACAATTTTTTCAATGAACTGATAATTTCCTTTTTCGTTTTTTCTCATTTTGATTACTTTCACATAATCTTTTGCTGATTCTGATTGTAGTGATGCTACTGTTTTCTTTGCCATTTCTATTTTTTATTTTTTACTTTCAAAGTCTGTGTGTATGAAACAACCTTCGCCTCCACATCCACATTCATATATTAGTTCGTTGTTTCCTCTTTTTACAATTTCACCTCTGTTAATTTTTGCGTTTCTTGATGCGTGATCGTGTTTTATGATTGCCATATCAAGTTGAGTATAAAATCTTTTATCCCTTCCTCTTGATTGATTTCTTCTTTTTCCTTTTGATTCTAAATTTGCCATTTTATTCTATATTTTTTAATTCAAGTTTTATTTCTACTCTCATTCTTTTGTTATGAAGATTCCATTGTTTTCTGTATCTTGCGTTTATGCCTGATTTATTCCAACCTTTTCTTCTTCTTAAATGTGTTCCTCTATCAACTCTACATTTGTTGAGGTGTTTTAAGAGTTTTGATTCACCTGTATTTTCATCTACTATATAATTATCTGCGTATATTGACATTTTTAATTTTTAAATTTTTAGACATAAAAAAACCCGAAACTGTTTCCAATCTCGGGTGTGCTTTTTTTGTCTGTTTAATATTTTTACATTATTAATCTATTAGACATAGTTAACACACCCAACTTGGCTGGTCTGCCTGTTGTTCCCACGGGACGAGTCGCTGTGGTTGTCGTTATGTTAACTGTGTTTGTCATTTTAAATTTTCTCCTGTTTTTAATTATTGTTATATATTATTAAATTTAAGTCTCTTTTTTCTATTTTTGAATTAGACTGCAAATATACGAACATTTATTATAAAAAAAAGGATTTGTTTAATTTTTTTCAAATTATTTTCAATCTGGTGGAATATCATAAGGTCTATCAACTCTCCCTTCACCTTCACATCTCTCACATTCATCACCATTTTCATATTCCCCTTCTCCTTCACAATCAGGACAAGTTACATCATCCATATCAAAATATTCCTCAGCATCTAGTTCATCAATTTGTTCTTCTAAATCTTGAATATCATCAATTAATTGTTGTGCTTCTTCTTGATATTCAGCATTACCTAGAAGTTCTTCTAAGGCTTCGATTGCTTCTTCTGGTACGAATTCATATTCTTCGCCAGTAATTTCTTTATATAGTTCAGACACTCTATTTAATTTGTCTGACATTTGGTCATAGAGTCCTGCATCTTCAGCATAGTCTAAACCTTCAAATGATTTTAAGTGTTTTAGTTTTTTCATATTTATAAATTATATTTTTGTATTTCTACAGGATTTATTCCTTTTTTATAAAGTTCTATATAGTCTTTTCTTTTTTTTATGTTTTTAGTTCTCCATTTAATATCACCTATTATTGATTCTTTATATCCACAATTATCACATTTTATATCTGCGTATAATTCATTATCAATATTTATTTGGTGTTCCTCCCATTTTTCAGGTATATATAATTGATGGTGATCAATGAGATACATTGCAATTGCTCCACATTCTGGACACACTTCATCAATATCTATATGTTTTTCTTCAACATTTTCGTTAAATCTTCTAATTTTCATAGTATTAAAATATTATTGTAGCTTTATCTCCATCAATTTCAATTTCATTAGGTATTAATTGTCTTGAATTATTTGGATAACCTGAGTTAACATCTATTTCTCTTATTTCTATTTGAATTTTATCAGGATCTTCAATTGTTAATGATTTTTGTTCTTCAATATCTTCATCATCTTTAAATGTGATTGCGGTGTATTCTAATTCTATTTTATCAACATTTATATAATAATCTATTCCATCATCACCCATCCATTCAAATTTAATGTGCCAAAGAACTGTTGCACTCAAATTATCATGATCATCATATTCTTTACCATAATTTGTGAAATATATTTCACGGTCGGATAGTTTGGTTCTGAATTGAAAATCTTCAGTATCCATATTACCTTCAAGTATAAAATTTTTAAATTTTTTCATTTATACTAATTTTTCTTTTATATATTAAAAATGGAAATTATTTTTAGAGATTATTAAGATAATCAAGCTTTTCTTTTCTTGATTTTATAAGAAATGTTTTATAGATAAGTTGTGCTGTTTTTGGATTGGCAATAATATATATGATTCCTTCTACCCCGTGTTTTCTACCTTGTAATATTTTGTTGTCTTCCATTAGAGGATCTTCATATATTGGAATACCTTCCATATTACCTACAATATCTATCATCTATTTGTTTTAATTTTTCTTTTCTTATGAATCTTTCAAATTCTTTGTCAAGATGTTTTTTCATAATCGGATACCAATCACAATCTTTAATATTAAAAGTCATACCACCAACAATGCAACACCATTCCCCACCTGATTTAAAAAAACATTTTTTAATGTGTTGTTCAGAGATTCTTAACTTTTTTGATAATAATATTGTTTCATTTGCTGTTAGATCATTAAAATAGTCTATTTCATAATTTCGAACATAATCATCATATTTAAATTGTGCCATTGATTTGTTGTAATTTTTCTAATCTTAATTTTTTTAAACTTTTAAAATGCTTATTAAATTTTTCAACATCAAAATATTTAAATCCATCACACCAATAAACATTATATCCTTCTGTTTTCAATTCTGATTTTGTGCCTGTTGTTTTTATTGTAGCAAAATTATTATTATTAATCATTTTTTTAGAGTACCGACTTTTAATCGTGTTCGTTGGTGAGAATGTATTATTGCTTACAATACTGATACTTTCCATTGGAATATAAGGCATATAAACTAAACCTTGAATAACTTCATAACAGTTATATATTTCACCTAATGTGAAATTTTCATGTTGTTTAAAACAGACAAATTTTTCCATATAAAATATAGTGGAAAATTGTAAAAAAGATTATAAATTATATTTATTTGCGGCTCTATTTACATCAGATAGTTCTTCTAAATCGTTTTGATTTGTTTGTTGTTCTTTATATAATTTTTCTAATTTATTCCAAAGTTTTTTTGAAAATTTATATCTTGATACTGAATCACCAGATATTATTTCACCATATTTTGCTGTTGTCACTTTTTGTGATTTATTATACACACCTAATTGACAATCACTACCAACAATAGAACTATAACTAGAGAAGGAATATATTTTATCATCTATTTCTATTTGAAATCCTCCTGTATGTTGAATAGTTATATTTTCTTCTTTGGTTATTTCTAATATCCGTGAAACTACTTTATCACCCAGTTCTTTTTCTTTGTTTTTGAAAATATTAAATTCGTTTAAATGTTTCATATTAAAATTCTCCCAGTTCTTCTTTATTTAAATTTAGAAATTCTCCTAATTTATCTAGTCCTTCTTTTGATAAGGATGATATTTTTTTAAGAAGTTGTTTTTTAGCTTCTTCATTGGTTGAATTTTTCATCAATTTGGTTAATTGATCGATATGTGTACTAACCTGTTTATTTGTGTTCAGTTTGTTTTTAATTGGTTTAAGTTTATTCCAAACCATACCATAGATATAATTGAACCATTCTTTTGATTTTTCTTTATATGTTTCTAATTGTTTAGTTTTATCTTCTGGTTCATTTTGTGTTGTGGGTTGAGCCTGAACTTGAGTTGGTTGAGCCACATTTGGTTGAGCCACCTGGTCAGCTTCATTGACTTTAGTTTCTTGTGTTTTTACAATACCTGCTGATTTTTCAATTTGAGGTATCATATAATCTTTCACATATGTTGGAACAGCATCGGAGAATTTATCTCTTTTCATGTCCATTAAATTTTTAAGATTTTTATCTTGTGCTCGTTCAAAAATATTAACAAAATCTTTATCGTCTAATTTTATTTGAACAGATTTAAGTGCGAAATATATTGCCTTTAAATTATCACTAAGTAATTTGTTAATAGAATCTTGACCTTCACTATTATCAATTTTAGTGTTTAATGAGTTTTGATTAGAAGATAGAAAATCGTCAAAAGTATTGACTACTTTTAGATAATCAGTTTCATCATCTATTCTTTTAAATAATGTACCTAATTCATTTTTGATATCTTCATCAGATTCTTTAAAGAGTTTAAAATATTTACTTTTAAAATCATCATAAAAACTTTCATTTATAAATTCTAAATATTTATATAACATTATTTCGGTGCTTGTTGTTTTGGTTGTGCTTGTGTTTGTGGGTTTTTCTCTACTTTATAACCTAAGTTTTTTGTGATTGGTACAAAAGTTGCTCCATTACTTTTGACTTGTATATTACCACCATCTAAAATTTGTGTTATTGTTACTTCAATCTGTTTGCCTTCTTTATTAGTGTATTCGTATGTTTCGCCTTCTTGATAATATTCACCAATATTATCAGTATATGGGTTAATTTCTTTACCTTTTCTAGTTACAGCCTTTGTTACATCACCATTTTCATCAACTTCTTTAACTGTGATAGTTTTTACATTACCTTCTGAATCTGTGTATTTATATTTTCTATCAACTTCAAATGTCATTTTTTCTTTATCTCCACCTTCAATTAATTTTTGTAACGCTTCGGTGTTTGTTTTCATTTCTTTTGCAACTATCGCTCTTTGTTTTTGAATATTTGCGATAGTTTTCTTATCACCTATTTGAGTGTAGTGTTCTTCCCATTTTTCATAGATATAGTCACTTAATTGATTTTTTGCAAGTGCTAATGAATACTCTAATTTTTTAGGTACTTTACCATCTTTACCTGTAAATCTTCTCTTTAATACATCAATTTCATTACTAAAACTTTTTTGTAATTGTTTTAGGTGTTCTTTAGAATTGTTAATTTTTCCTTTTAATTGAGTTTTGTCTAAATTTTCTTCACCACCTTGAGCAGTTTGTTCTTGATCTATTGGCTCAGGTTTAACATCTTCACCTTTTGCTTGCGCTGTGGAAACATCCGCACCCGCCATTTCTTCTTCATAAAGTTTAGATTCGACTGCCGCTTGAACATTTTTATTTACAGCCGTTTTTGTTTGTTCTGCACTTGTTAATCCTTGAAAAATTTTATTAATTTTTTCTTTATACTCTTCGATTTTAGCTTTTAATTCTTTACCGCCTTTTATTTTGTCGTAAAGTTTACCAATACTTTTAAATATTCCTTTTAGGAAACCCATTAAACCTTCGTTTAGTTGTTGCTCTTTTATTAAAAGAAATTCTTGTCTTGATTGTATGTTTTTCATGTGTAGATTTTTACTTTTTATTATATATTAAAAAGTAAAATTGAAAAATATTATGCTACAACTACTGTCCAACTTCCCCATTGTGTACCAGAACCATCTTCATTTGATACTCCAACACTATATTTAGTTGTTTTTGTTGGATAAACTGTTACTGCTTTTGCGTTTGAATTTATGACAGGATCGTTAGGATTATCTGCCGTCCACCAATATTTATATTTCCAATCACCACCTTTTGGATTAGAACCTATCCATACTGCGGTTCCAGCAGCAACAGCTTGATTATTATTGTTCCCCCACACTAAAACTGGAGAATCAATAGGACCTGGAGGTGCATTAACACCAGGTACAGATGTGCTACCTAATAAGCTTTGTACTGTACTTATTGGCGCAGTTACTCCTGCCACACCAGATACAATACCATTAACTGCACCCAACGCAGTATTAATACTTGATATTATTGAACTACCTTCTGGTACAAGCATTTCAACATATTTCAATGGTTCTAAAACTGGCTGTAGTTGATTTAATTTTGTTTGAAATGCTTTTAAACTTGCAAAAAGTCCTTGAACAGCCGAAAATGCTGTTGGTACCCCTGCCCCAGGTGGCATAATGACTGCTGAAGAACCTATTGTGACAAATGAGGCTATAGTTTCTATTGTTAATTGTGTGATTCCGTCTGTTAATTCTTTACCTTTAAACCCTAATTCTTTTGCTGCAGTTTTTACTTCTTTCTTTTTATCTTTTATGAAAGTTCTGGTGGGATGATTTTTTGGATAAGCCGCAACGATTTGGTCCGCAGTGTCATCACCAATTCTTTCCTCAGGTATGCTACTACTTTGAGAAATAATCATTTTTTTGAGTACTTCATCATCTGACATAAATTGAGATTCGATATCTATATTAAACATATCTGGACTTAATGATTCATTTAATTCTGTCAATGAACTAGTTACACCATCTATATTTTCTTGAAGTGGATTAGATGGTGGGTCGGGTTCAGGTGTAATTATTGATGCTGGATATGATTGTCCATTCACATAAAACCCAAAATGTTCTGCATCAAATTGTAAAGTTTCTATTGCGCTGTCTTGTGTGAATGTTACGCTTGAAAATTTTCGTTCTTCAATAATAGTGCCTTCATATTTAACCGCCACTATAATGGTTTCATAATCAATTCTAGATTCAAAAGTGTACATTTTCTATCAGTTCATTTTTCTATATATTTAAATAATGATGCTGGATTTGAGTGTTTCTAACATACCTTTTGGTAAATATTTAGATTCCAATCTTGTTAATTTTCTTGAAAAAATAATATTTTTTCTTATTTTTTCTTTATAATCCTCATCTTTATTTTTTTTATAAATTGAAAGTATTTCTACTAAATTTTCAATAAATTCATCAGAATCAAAGTTTATTTCGTTTGGATATCTTTCTTTAAACATATTCCAAACTGTTTCCCCACCTGCTTTACCAATACCTCTCATCGTTTTATCAAATTTAACAACTGAAAGAATATTATCACCTTTATCACCAGTAACGATTTTTTTGAATAATGATTCTTCTTTATTGACTTCAATTACATTACATCTTGCTTTCAATCTTTCAAAATGTTCAACAAATTCTGAATCATTATTTAAATCAAAAATATCTTGTTCAGAATTTTTTTCAATATGATTGAAAAAAATATTATAGTTTTTAGGTGTGAATAATTTTTCATCATTAAATTTGTGATTGTACATTATGTTGATATAATTTTCAGCAATATCATATTTTAAAAATTGGTGCATATCACCATCATTACTAATGATAAAATTAGAATATCCATCTTTATTAGTTTCATTTATAATGTGTGCCATTATATCATCACCTTCGAAGGGGTCAATAGTATATACTAAACAATTATTTCTTGTTGTGATATTTTCTTTAAATGATTCATATGTATCAAAAACAAATTCCCAATCAATTTTTGAATCCTTTTTCCTACCATCTTTATATTCAGGATAAAGTGTTTTTCTCCAACTTTGTCTTGAGTCAGATACAAAATATATCATATCATATTGAAATACGTTAGATATGTTATTATAATCTCGTAGAAGTAGAGTTTCTAAGTCACCATAAAGTGTTTTTAGTCTATCAAGGATGAATACAGACTTATACAGTAGATAGTTACCGTCAAGTACTAAATTTATTTTAAGCATATTAAAGTCTTATTTTTTAGATGATATATTTGCAGGTTCCAAAAGTTTGTTGATCATTTTCGCCTATGTAAGTGTAATAGATTTCAATTGATTCTAATTCACTTTCTTGTCTTTCTTTTTTACCTGTGGTTTCGTTGATCTTTAACTCTTGTGTGTAGTTAAATTTTACTCCTGGTTCTTCACCTAAAATATACTTAAGACCTTTTTTTATTTCTGATACTGATGCATTATTTAATTCTACATCATAGATAAAGTCATTAATTTGTTTTTCCTTTAAATTTTTAATTTCATTCATTTATATTGAATTATTTTTTTCTATATATTATTTTTAAGCATTTCCAATATTTCGAGAATTTTCTGGTTCTTTTCTATTTGCTCAAGTTTATCTCTTCTCTCTTTTTTGATGTCACTATATTTGAAATCCACATATAATAATTGTCCTGTAGGTGCGGACAAAGGTTGAACTGAAACTAGCCCAGGCACCTTTTCATCATCAGGCAACACAATATTCGGATCTTTACCATCAATTTGTCTAAGTTTATTTAGTCTGTTTTCTCGTAATTGTTGTGCCTTTGATTTTTTTGTTCCACCCATTCCTATTGTTTGAGCAGAAATTTTCATAGCCATTGGAAGTAACGATGGAAATGTGTTTGCTGATAATGATGTTGTTTCACCTGAATAAATGGGAATATTTCCACCAAAATTTTGTGAATACTGTTCAAACCAACCCGTTTTTTCATTATTTTTTAATGATTCTATTACACTACTCCATTTTTCTAATGCTTTCTTTTTATCTATTTTCAATTATTTGTGAATTGTTTTTATTCGAATTTTGGTGATATTGCATATGTTTTCATTCTGTTTATAATATCTTGACTCACGATATCTCCATCAATTTTTATAGATAGTTTATTTTTATCCATAATATTGTTTATTTCGTCCATGGTATAATTTGTTATAAACGAATAATATTTTTCTGTTATGTTATTTGCTTTTATAATTTCACCATCTATATCTATAACTATTTCATTTAAAGGTTTTAATATTTCAAAAATTAATATTTCAAATTTTTCAAATTCTATATTAGTGCCACCAAATACCCAGTATAAATCTTCACCATTTTCAACTTTTTTTAGAGAATCAAAATCATCTATAAATTCTATAGTTGTAAAAATATCATAATCATTAACAACATCAAATTTTGCTGATGGTATATTTGAATCACAACTTTTTTTGATTTTAAATTTGGATTCATATTCCACTATTAACTCCATTATATATGTTTCTAACATTGTATCTTCTGACTTCATATATTTTTCTAGTGAGAGATTTTCAAGTAGAGTATCAAAAAATGTATTTTTTATAGATATGAATGTTAGATAGATTAATTTTTCATCTATTACATTTCCATATTGATCTCTAGGACATAATGTTGGGTAGTATTCAAAAACGATGTCGTGATTTTTTAAGTATTCCTGATGTTTAAATAGTATATTACCTTTAAAGAATGTATCATAATTGATGATATATATTTGTTCATATTTATCTTTAAGAAAATTTATAGAATCTTTCCATTGGCTCATAACAGCATATGAGTAATCAAATTTGGGAATTGTTAATAATTTAGATGCTGTCATATACCATTTCCATCGAACTATGGTTTTTGAACCGTCTGTTATAACTGGATTTGTGGAATTATATATGTAGTAATTGACGCTTTTTTGTATGTCTAAATCTAATGGATAGTGAGCATGTAGTAAAATATCAATATTAAATTGTTTTAAGTTTTGAATACACTTCTTTAATTCATTTACTTTTTTTATTGTATCACAATAAGATGTAATTATAAAACAATTCATTCATTCTTGTTGATTTTTTCTAATTTGGTTTTTCTCAACCATTTAGTGTATATTTTTTCAATATCATTAATTTTATCTTCAGGTAAATATATATCAAATGTTTTATCTTTATTGTATATATGAATTCCTTTATTTGTACCACCCCAAGATTCTAAACCTATCGGATTTAGTATTCTTTCATATATTTTACATGATTTACCATCACTATCTGTTACTCCCCATATCATTTTTTATTGTGTTTTTTAAAAAAATTCTGTTCTTCTGTTGTCAAATTCATAAAACCATGTTCTTTGATTTTTTTTAAGATATTTTCATTTTTTGATATATTTCCTTTTGCGACACAAATTAACGCATCATTCTCACTATCAAAAAACCATTTATTTCCGTTATCACTAGATATAATTCCTTTATTATCTTTTACCCAAAATTTTTCTTCATCAAAGAAAATATTATTATTTTCTTCCATAATAATTCTACATCTATTCACATTACCAGTTCTGTTAATTTTACCAGACTTAAGATCACATTCTACATATGGAGTACTATGAATATGAATTTCTTTGTAAGTCATTATTTTAATATTTCTTTTATATCAGTAACGTAACTAATTAAGTGTATAATAGGATCTATTGTGTTTTCATATTCAGCGTTATAACTTCTTTGTAAATTTAAAAGTGTTGCTGATTTTTTAATATCGCCATTATTTTCCATAAAGTATGAGAAGAATGGTCTACCTAAAGTTTTCATTAAATCTAAAGGTTTATCTTGAAAATTGTTCATAACATATTGCCAATTTTCTTGTACGTTATTATTACCATTTGTTAAGAAGTCAAAAATATCTTTATACCCTGAAGTTGTAATATTTTGTAAATCACTTTTATTTTGTGTGATATAAATTTCATTTAACTTTTGTACAGCACTTCTTAAATCTGGAAAATTAACTGCAATTAACTTATGAATTTCTTCATCAGTTAAATCAATTTTCATTCGTTTTGAAATGGCTTTTAAATATTTAAAATACATTTCAGTTAAATATTCTATTTCTTTTTGATTTCTTGGTGTAAAATCTACTTTTGTAAATCTTGAAAGTATTTTATCATCAACTTGACCGATATAATTAGTTGTTAGTATAAATCTGACATGTTGATATTTATCAGAAAATCCTTTCAAAGCTTTTTGAAATTGTGGTGAAACACCATCAAATTCATCAAAGAAAACTATTTTTTCAGAACCTTTTTTGAAAGGGTTTAAAGTTTTGCAGAATCTTTCAACTTCATTTCTAAGTATATCTACTGAGGTTTCTTTTGATGAATTAAACTCCATATCATCAGCATTCTGACATAATATCTTTGCTAATGATGATTTACCTGTACCTGGAGAGTCACTATAAAATATTACATTCATTGGCAATCCATCTTTTATAAGTTCTCTAACTCTTGGTAATAGAATTATTGTTTTTAATGATTTCGGTTGGAATTTATACCAAAATAAGTTATCTCTCATATTCTTCTAATTTTTTATTTAATTGATCAAGTTTTCTTTTTCTAATTTTTGATACTGGAACATAATTTTTTTTAAGATAGTCCATAGTGTGATTTTCTTCGTCACATTCATCTATTATAGAACCATCAAAATATATTGGTTTGCATCTAAAAACTACCACATATGGATCATTTATACTCTCCATCAATAATAGTCCGTGTTGATGGAATTTTGAGTATATTTTATCACCTACCTTAAATTCCATTTATTTGTTCTAATTTTTGTTTTCTTTCTTCCCTAAGTTTTTGCACTTTCATTAAGTGTGAAAGTTCTTTTTTTAACTTAACTCTTTCATTTATTAAACTTTGAGTTTCAAATCCTGATAAATAACCTCCAGAATTAACTTCAATTTTAATATTGAAGATATTCAATTCTAACTGGGCTATTCTATTATTTATTTCTTTCGAGTTCATCTATTATATCTTTAATCATTCTTGGTGTGACATTTTCAATAATATCGTCATCTTCTGTTCTAAAATCACAAACATCATCAAATTTTATATTTTTACCTTTACTGTGAGTTTCCCATATTTTGAGAAAATTTCCACCATCACCATCAAGATCATTTCTTATGCTCCAACTATAAGATTTCCCATCAACTATTATACTTCTATATCGTTTTTTCATAATCTACCTCCCCAAACAAATTTTATATCATCTATTGGATAGTCGATATGTTCTTTTAGATATTTAACCATTTCAGGCTTTACCTCATCTTCATTGGTGACTACTCCAAAGAATATTTCTTTATCATCTATAATCATAGAGTGTTGTGTACCAACAAAGTTGCCGTTTTGTGTAAATTTTATATTCATTGGGATTCTGAATTTTTTTCTATTTGTTCTAATTTTCTTCGTCTTTCTAATCGTTTAAGTTCTGACATAAATTTGGCATCTTTGGTAAAGTCTTTCATTTGATTAGGATAAAGTGAAGCAAAATCATAAGATATTACTTTATAATCAGTAACCTCACCTTTATCGTTTACTTTACCTATTCCCCTTGCGGATATATTAAAATATTTCATACTAAATATATTGTTAAAAGTGAGAATAGTTTAAATAAAAAAAGAGCCACCTTTGGTGGCTCCCTTCGTAACAACTATGAACATCGAATTAGCAGGTAATTACTACCTACTACTCACTTATAGAAAATAAATATCTGTAGGTTTAATATTTTTTCGAAATATTTTTTAATTTTAATGCTCTTAATGTTTTAATGGGTGTAATTTCAATAGATTCATATATATAGGTGCTATTAATATCTTTATCAAACCCAGGTTGAAATAGTCCATCATTAAGTTGTTTTACTACTTTATCGACACTTTTTTTATTTTTCCAAATTTCTGATAATTCTACATCTTTTGTGGAATGGAATCTATAACCAAGATCATATTTTACCAATTCCTTAATATAAAATTCTTCATATTTTGGAGTTGTAAATTTGATTATGTATGTTCTTTTCAAAGCCATTATATTTATATATACTAAAAAAGTAATGGTTGTATGATTAATAAACAATATATGATAGATGAAGAATATCATTATGATGATAATTACTTCAGAATGGTGACAATAACATTAGCTAGAGTTTTAAATAGTAGGGTTAGATGGATTAACCGTTTTGAAACTAAAAAAATGAGAGTTCTTTTACCATTTTATACGTCAATGGCGGGTCAGGAAAGATTAATATTAGACGCATTTGTTGATGATATTCCAGATAGACGAGTTGAATTGGACACTACTCAAAAGCAGAGAGGAATTATAACATTTAATGGTATAACTTCAATGGATGATGAGTTTGCAAATCCGCATCAATATATTTCAAAAACTGGTAAGATTAATAATGAATTAAGAACTACTTGGTCAAGAATTAGAGCCGTTCCTGTACATTCTTCATACGAAGTTAAAATACGATTGGATAATGAAGGTGAGGTTTATACTTGTATGGCAAAATTGTTAGATACGTTACATAATTATCAATTTACATCTTTTGATTATTTTGGTCAAAAATTAGATTTATTTTTTAGATTACCAGCAGATAAGAGTATTGAAATTATAAGAGAACAAAACCTTAGTTCTGAAGTAACACCAACAATATCAATGCAATTAGAAGTTCAAACGATGTACCCTATATTCTTAGTTAATACTGATGATTGTGAGGTGTGTGATAATGATGATAAAATTGATTGGAATTTCTTAGGTATAGAAAGACCTAATGGTGATGATACAAATTGTAAAGGATTAAAACGAGTTTATTGGTATAATAATTTAGTTGAGAAGAAAAGTAAGAAGGAATTAATTGAAGAAAAACTTAGAGATAAAAATTTAGATTCTGATATTATAGAATAATTAATGATATTCATCATAATTATCAGCATCTTCTGATGTTCTTTCTAATATCCTACTATATAAATGGTAGTCAGTCATTAATGATAGAATTGTGTCCCCATTTATCACTTTATGTAATTCGCTTGTTGTTATTTTTTTAAATTCTGGAAATCTTTGATCTATGAATTCCCTTGCTGTTAATTTTTTCATATAGTATATTATTTTCATTTTTCATTTAAGTTGGAAAAAAATGAAGTTTTTTTTATAATATATAATATAGATTTTCTAAATAAAAATTTTTGAAAAACTGCAAGATACAAAAAATAAAAAAGAACATTATGAAAAATTTAAAATTAGATTTATTCAATTTTAAGAGAGAACTTTCATTAGACGAAAGTGAATTGTCATTTATAGTTGAAGGATTCATTCAAAAATATGATGATTACTCAGAAAAAGAATTAGTACACAATTTAAAAGAAAGGTTATTACCTCACTCATGGGATAATAAAGTTAAAAATTTGATGGAGTCATTCACACAAGAATTAGAGGTAGAACCTCTTAATTATAATCTTAAACATTTATATAAGATTATTGATAGAAAAAATCATGGTCAATTATACCGTCCAGCAATGAGTTCAATTTTGAATATTATTAATATTCAAGGTGATGATTCAAAAATGGAAGCTATTATGAACGAATTAACTATTCATGATTGGATTCCTGAAGTAAAACAATTTTTACAAGGTTATACAAATAATCCAATTGAAATTCAAAATTATAGAAATTCAGGAAAAGGAACCAAAGTTTATACCTTAGTAGAGAAAGTAGAAGAAGGACATCTTGCTTTTGTGAGTGATAGATGGTTCTTAATTGGTGAGGATGAAGTTAAACAAACTTTATTAGAAAACCATATTGAAGATAAAGAAAAAATGCAAGAGTTTAGAATTTTAGAAAAAGCATTATCATTATCAGAAATTGAAGATGATAAAATTAGTTTTAGAATTGATGAGAATTTAATTTTAAGTCTTTCAACTAAAAATAATAAAGATGTATTTTTAAATGAAGAAAAACTTGATAAAGAAACTACACTTGAAAATCTTTTTGATTCAAAAATTATTCCTTGGTTGAAAAAAGAGTATTATGTATTAGCATCCACAACAGCACAGAATATTGACAAATTTGTTGATTTAGACGTAGCATTAAGAGTTACTAATAATTTACATCCTTATCTTGAAGCAACAGTATTTAATTATAAAGATAAATTATATGTTTATACAAAAGATCAAAGAAGAGGTAGTGCATTTTATGAGTATGCTTCACCAAACGATTTGATTATTGATATTCAAAAAGATCTTGATTATGATTTAACTCCATTTGTTGAAAATAAACTTTCAAAAGAGTTGAAAAATCTTAGAGCACTTGAAGATAAAGAAAAGAAAATTGAAGAAAAAATCAGAGATTGTAATGCATCAATTGAAATGTTAAAAGAAAACGAGCAATTAGTAAATGAAGATGATAAGTTGAAACAAACTTTCAATAATTTATTAATCTACAAACACGAACTTTATAAAAATCTTAACAACGTTAAAGAAGCAAAGGTTAACGCTAAGAGAAATATAAAGTAATATTTTCATTTTCAAATTACTTAAAAAGAGGAACATTGTTCCTCTTTTTTTATGACCTAACTATTTAAATTATATTAATTTAGTCTAAATAAAAATAATTTAAAACTTTTTTTATTTTAATATATACATATAATCATAATGATATCAATTTGATATCAAAATGGTATCATTATTGTATCAATATACAAACATTTTAATATTATATCGAAGGCATAAGAGGAATAAAAGGCGCAAAAAAATAACACCATTTTATGGCGAAATATCTTGATGATGCCGATTTTTACTACGAAATTGTTGTGTCCAAGGGTAAAGGTAAACTTACACCCAAATCTCAAAAAATGATAATTCTTATTGGAGAAAAAATGATTCAGAAATTTGAAAGCAAATACAAAACAAGTGATGATAAATTTGATTGTATGCAGTCTGGAATTATGATGATGTTTAAGAATTGGCAAAATTTTAACGAAAAAAGGTACACACAGGCTTTTCCTTATTTTTCAGAAATATGTAAAAGAGGAATTGCTGCAGGACTAAATGAACTTTATCAAAAAAAGAATAATCAGGTACCTCCAAAAATGATAAGTCTCAGTAGTTCTAATGAAGGAAAAGGTTTGCATAACATTTAAAAAGGAAAAATAATAAAAAAAGACAACTTCGGTTGTCTTTTTTTATGGTCAGCAAAATTTTAATATATAGCATATGGCTTTACGAGATTGGGTTAGACATGAAGGACCTGTGAATTCGACACCGAATCCACAACAATTTGATCATTTGAATGATGAACAGTTCATTATGCTTGTTAGAAATATACAATATGATGACATTTATAAAGGAAGAGTACAACATTTTAATAGTTTATATGATGTTGCTATGGCAAATCCTGGTAATTATATTAATGTAAGAAACAATTATGATTTGATGCAGAGTAGTCCACCTGATCCGAGTGTAGTTAAACAATATAATAAAAAATAATTTTGTTATGATTGATAAAAAGTTAAATAAAGAGGACTTTGATAGGGTTGAAGAAGCGAGAAAAATGCACAATGAGAAGTCTATCAATGAACTTTTAAGTGATAAAGAAATGAATAAACTGAGAAAAGAAAAATTAGAGAAGATAGAAAATGGGCAGGAACAGATCAAACGGAAATAAGAAAAAATATCATCAAGGTAAATATTTACTACAAAATGTTGATAAATATTTAGGAAATCCAACAAATATACAATATCTAAGTTCTTGGGAATTTGCATTTTGTAGATTCTGTGATTTAAATGATAAAGTTAGAAGATGGAGTTCAGAAGAGATTGAAATACCATATCATATATCTAATGATATAGGACAAACTGAAATACATAGATATTATCCAGATTTTTATATAGAAATGATAAAACACGGAGATCCTGAATTTTATGATAGACTTATCATTGAAATTAAACCTAAAACAGAAACCTTACCACCAAATAAACCAAGTAAACAAACATTAAAGCTATTAGAGAGTTATGAATATTCATTAAGAATGTATAAGAAAAATTTACACAAATGGGCTTACGCTAAAGAATGGTGTGAGAGAAGAAATATGAAATTTATAATTATTACTGAAGATGATTTAAAGAAGAAAGGTTTAATACCATCCAAATAATATATAAAGCATGGAATTTAGTGAAGAAGTTCGTGCATTGATGGGTCAATATAATGAGAATGTGAGATTATTGAAAAAAGAATCCACTACTCAGATATTCCAGACTGCTTTTAAAACCCCTACTTGGCAGATAAAGCCAACTAATATCAAAAAATTAAGAAAATGTTGTTTTTACATTATAAAGTATAACTATAATGGTAATAAAATATGGTGTCCAATTCTCACATTAGAATATAAGGTGAAAAATAATAAAAACATTTTATATGCTATAAATTTTGATTACCTACCTTATAAATATAAGATAATTTTTGTGAGTAAATTATTTAAGACGAATTATAAATTATTGGATAAAAATAGAGATATTCAGAATGTCTTACTAGAAAAAAACCTTGATCTAAATATTGAAAATGTTTATAGATGGTTACAATCAAATGGTAGAAAAGAGTACTCTCTTACCGCATTTGATGTATTAAAAATAGAAAAAATATATGCAATATCAACAACCATAATTGATAGGTTTATATTCTTAGATACTAGATATATAAATCACCGAATGATGTTAGATACATTAGAATCGTTAGATAATGATAAATATAAATCAGAAATGAAGAAAAAGATAGAAAAATATGAAGAACTATTAAAACTTTATGAAGAAGATGTTGAATTATTTTATCGTGCATTAAGAAATTTTGAAGCTAATCTTAAGTTGTTTGATGAATAGGGAACACAAATAATAATATATAATTGAAAATTAAGATAATTTAATGGCTAAGCAACAATATAATCGACTTAATGAATCAACATATAATCGTTATAATCAACCAAATTCTATGTATGAATTTGGTAGAAATCCTAATAGAACATTCACAAATAAACTTCTTAGACGATTATCACAATGGGGACAAGATACTGATGACATGGTTGTTAGAAATAGTCAAGCGATAGGTGCATTTGAGGATACTGATAATTTGATTAATGATCCTGGTACTAATATGTATGATTTATTTACTAAGAAAATTATATCTAAATTCCTAGAACAGAAATCAATAGCATATTTAGATAGAAAATATTTAGATAAACGAAAAATATTAAGACAATATTCAATTAAAGAAGAAATTAAAGATTTTATTACAAGAATATCTGATGAGACGATAATTTATAATGATAATAATTATTTCTGCAAAATGATAGATTTGCCTGAATCTTATGATCAAACAATTAGAGATAAATTTCAAGAAAATTTTAGAAAAATTTATAATGGCTTTGGCTTTAATGATGGGGTAAAGGCATGGAATTTCTTGAAACATTTTCTTATTGATGGATTTATGGCATTTGAAATAGTTTATGATGATAAACAGAAAAATATTATAGATTTAAATTTATTAGATCCATTAACACTTATAATTGCAACAGAACCAGGTAGTTCAACATTAGTTTGGATTCAAAATCCTGATGTTCCAACATTAAGGAGAGTATTATTAGATTCGAATATAATATACCTTTCATATTCAAATAATATGGAATATGATGAAACATCATACGTTGAAGGTTTAATTAAACCTTATAATGAACTTAAATTGTTAGAACAAACAAGATTAATGTATAATATTAATCAAGCCGCAATATATAAAAAATTCGTCATTCCAGTTGGAGGATTAACTCGACAACAGGCAGAACAACAGATATTACAGCTTATGGCTGAATATCATGAGGATGTTGAATGGGATAATAGAACAGGTGAAGTTTATATCAATGGCTCAACTAAGATACCTCATTCAAAAGATTATTGGTTTCCATCATCAGATCAAGGATCTCCAGAAATGGAAATTATGCAACCTACACAAGCATCATTAAATGAAGATGAAGTTTTACAATGGTTCTTTAGAAATTTTAAAAGAGCATCAAAACTACCATTTAGCCGATTTGAAGAAGAATCGGGTGGTGGCGGATTTTATGATGATACTTCTAATATTACGAGAGATGAAATTAGATTTAAGAATTTTATAACTAGAATTAGAACTATGTTTAAAGAATTAATAATTAAGCCTTTACAAATTCAAATGGTGTTAGATTTTCCTGAATTAATAGACGATAGATTATTTGAAACTTTTATAAGAATAGAATTCAATTCCAATGATTTATTTGAAGAATGGAAATTTTTAAATAATTTGGCGAAGAGATCTGAAATTGCATCAACATTATCATCAAACTTGCAGGATGCTGAAGGTAATCCTTATTTAAGTATTGAGTGGGTTGTTAGAAATATCATGAAATTTACTGATGCTGATATCGCTGAGAATGAAAAATATAAGTTACGTGGAGGTGCTGCTGGTGAAGGTGGTGGTGCGAGTGGTCCAGGTGGTGAAGGAGGCGGTGATGAATTCGGTGGCGGAGGAGAGGACTTCGGTGGCGGAGGAGAGGACTTCGGTGGCGGAGAGGACTTCGGTGGTGGAGATGAATTCGGTGGTGGAGATTTAGGTGGCTCACAAGAAGAAGGTGGTGGAGGTCAAGCACAGGGAGGCGGACCAGAAGCACAATTCTAAAAATAAAAATGAATTAAAATGGATAGAAGAATTAAAGCAATTTTAGTAGCAAATGAAATTTACGATTTAGCGTCAGTCGAAATAATTGATTATGAGGATGGTGTTCTTGAAATTGTTAAAGATGATGAAACTCAATATATTTCATTAGAAGGTAGAGTGTATATAGAAGATATTGATGAGCAAATAGAAGAAATTAAACAGCCCTTTGAGATTAAAACTCAGGATGAAAAAATTGATGATATTATTAAAGAGACAAAAGATTCGCCAATCAAAGTTACAGTAACCACAATTGCTCAAGATATTGATGATGATTTATTTAATGGTGATGAAAAAATTGATGACGATATAGATAATTTTGATATTGATTTAGATGATGATTTTAATTTTGAAGATGAGGTTAATGTGGTTGAGAAAGTAGAAGAAACCCCAAAAGAAGTTAAACCCCCAAAGATTAATAGAAAATCAAAAAAGAAGGGTGATGATAATTTAATAAATTTACTATAAAAAATATTCTAAGTAAAAGAGAGTCACAATTTTATTGTGACTTTTTTTATGCAAAAATGGAAAAAACACAGATTTTAAGTAAAATATATACATTAAAAATAATACAAAAAGATATGTCAAAAAAACCTGTTCTAATTGTCGAACATTGTTTGGACGGACTTACAACTTTAAACGAAGAAGCGAAAAAGCAAGGTAAATATATCCTAGGCGGCACCTTTACGGAATTTAACGTAAAGAACCGAAATGATAGAATTTACACCGCAGATAAGTTTCTTCCCCACCTTGAAGAACTTAAAAATAGAAAAGAGACTTTAGGTGTAGTTTATGGAGAGTTTGACCATCCAGACGTATTTGATACATCCTTATCTAGAGTTTCCCACTTAATTGAAAGTATTACCTTTAACAAAGAGAAAAATTTGGTAGAAGGTACTATTCGATTATTAAACACACATTGGGGGAAAGAGGCTAAAGCCTTAATAGATGATGGATGTCCTATTTTTGTATCATCAAGAGCAGCAGGTGTTACTGAGAGTGATGGTACAGTTACAGTTAAGAAATTATTTACTTATGATGCAGTTGCGGACCCAGGGTTTGGTTCTGCTAGAATGGAAGTAAAATCTTTAAATGAGTCACTCGGTTTTAACGAGGGCGCAAACTTTAGGATATATGATTTATCCGATGAGTCAAAAATAAATGAGTTATTTGAAATGAACAAAGACGAAATGGTAACCAAAAACCAAATGTTGGAATATTCAAAATATCTTACTGAGGAAATTGAAAAGTTTAAAACCGAAATCAACGAAAAAATCAAAACTGATGGTGGCAAATTTGAACCTAACAAACTCAATGATATGTTCGAATATTACGAAAAAATGCAAGAAACTCAAACTAAAATCGCTAAGTATTTAGACTATCTTGCAGAGCAAGTACAAGTTGTGGTTAATGAAAATATTTCATTAAAGAAAACCACTTCTGAATTAGCTACACATAGCGATTATTTAGCAGAAAATCTTGAAAAATCAATCAACTACACAGAATATTTAGCTGAACATGTTGATAAATCTATTGATTATAGCAAATACATTGCAGAAACATTAGACAAAAACATCGACTTCTCAGAATATATTGCTGAGCATGTTGATAAAAATATTAAGTATTCAGAATATTTAGCTGAAAGTCTTGATAAATCTATTGATTACACAGAATACATTGCAGAAAGTCTTGATAAATCTATTGATTATTCAGAATATATTGCAGAAAATGTAGATAAATCTATTGAGTATTCAGAATATATCGCAGAAAATCTTGATAAATCTATTGAATATACTGAGTATATCGCAGAAAATCTTGATAAATCAATTGAGTATTCAGAGTATATCGCTGAACATGTAGATAATAACATTTCTTATTCAGAGTATATCGCAGAAAATCTTGACGATTCAATGGCATATACAAATTATATCGCTGAAAGTCTTGACAAATCAATTGAAGGTACAAAGAAACTTACCGAAACATTGAAAAATGATGGTAAATTAAATGAAACATTTGAATTGATACAAGAGCAAGATTTCGCAATTACAGATACTGAACAATATTATCAAACCGATGATGGTGGTAATGTTGCAACAACAGGATTAGATGTTACTAGTGAAGAACCAGTAGCTGAACCAGTAGCTGAACCAGTAGCCGAACCAATTGAAGGTGAAGAATTAGTTGAAGAACCAATTGAAGGTGAAGAATTAGTTGAAGAACCAATTGAAGGTGAAGAAGAACTTCCAATTGAAGAACCAATTGAAGGTGGTGGTGAAATAACTCCAGGTGAAGTTGTTGCTGTTGGTGACAGTTCAGGTGAAGTATTAGCTTACAACCCACAAAATGGTATAGTAACAGTTCAACTTGACACTCAAGAAGAACCTGTTGAAGTACTAGAATCTAAAGTTACCAGATTAGGTGACAAGATTTATAATTCAGAGAAATCATTACAAAATAATATTTCCCGTCTAATTTATGAAACTAAAAAACGTAAGGCTTCAGAACAAGACGAACCTAATTTCTTATTATTCTTATCAGAAAAGAAAAAAGCGGCTTACTACAATTTATCACAAGATGATAGAGCAAAGGTAAATATCGCATTAAAAGAAAGCGAAGGTAAATACACTACAGAAGCACAAGTATTAGCAATTATTAACGAAGCATTGTCTCCAAAGAACAAGACATTCAATGATATGTTAATTGATTCTATGCCTGCTGATTTAACTCCAATCTGGGAAAAACTTGAACCAAAGGTTCAACAGAGCGTTTTAAATCAAGCAAAATTATTCCCTAACTTGAATACAGAACAAAAGTTTGAAAGTTTTTGGAACAGTCGTGATTTACAAAGGTACACAAACGAAAAACCTGCTAAAAAAGTATTAAACGAAAACAAGGTAGTTAGTGACGTTAAAATTTCTGACGATGAATTAGCAAGAATGAAAGCTGTCTTTGAAAGACTTAATGGTTAAAAAATGGAAAAAAATGACATTTTTTGATAAATATATAATAATCAAAGACTAAAAAAACAAGACAAATTAATTTGTCTCAAAAAAACAAATAAAAAATAATGAATTATTTAGTTGATAAACAAAAAGCACAAAAGAAATGGAGTCCAGTTCTTGATTCACTTGGCGTGAAAGATGCTTATAAGAGAGAGTGGATGGCAGAATACGCAGAAATGCACTCATTGAATGAAAACGTTGCATATTCAACATTAGGTAACCTTAATGGTATGGGTAACGTACAGTCAGCACAACCATCAACAACACCAGGTTTGGTGTGGGGTGATTATGGTGCTGGTACACCAGGTGGTATAGGTTCAGGTGATATCGGACAGAATTTACTTCCAGTATCTATGAAAATAGCTGCACAAACAATAGGTTTAGACCTTATCGCAGTAAAACCTTCATCATCACCAAAAGTTGACTTACTTTTCGTTGACTTTAAATATGATAACTTATCAGATAGCGCTGAAAAAGATGAAAGACCAATTGTTTTCAAAATGACTGTAACTGGACTTTCAGGTTTAACCGCTCACCTTAGAGCAGCTATGGCTGAAAAATTGGACGCTAATGGCGAACCAGTAAGAGAAAAAGTAGGTGGTTTAACAGACAGAATTTTTGTTAAATTATCAGGTGGAACTGCAACTTCAGCACCTTATTTTGAAGTAACAGAACCTCAAACATATGCAACAATTCAAGCTTTTGACCCTACATTTAAAGCAGTAGGTGGAGCCGCTAATAAAGCAGGTTGGTTAGAATTCCTTGGATGGTCACGTATTGATGGTTACCCAATGTTCCGTTCATTCCGTCAGTTTAATACTGCCGCTAATGTTGGTGGATCTTGGGGTTATGATGCAACAAGAAATACATTCCCAAATTCAGCAGAATCAATCGCTGATATTCTTGGAAATGCCGCAGTTTTACAAATTGCTGGTAATTCACTTGCAGCAGCAACAAAAACTAATTTCGTGTTAACAGGTGTAACTGTATCTCTTGTTTCACTTCTTGAAGATCATATTCCTGGCTTCTCAGCAGGTTGGTATATGAATTCTCCAATGAATCGTGATACTGATGAGAAAGTATATCCTGGCGTAATTGGTCCTGATATCTTCACAAAAACTATCCAAGTTGGTGACATCGAAATCAGTTCAGCATTGAAACGTACTCAAATTGAGGACATCAAAGCAGCAACTGGAATGGATATCGTTCAAAAACTTGAATCAGTTCTTGTTAATGAGTTAACTCAAACAATTTCTAAACAAATTGTTGATAAAGTTGCAGAACTTTCAGATCAAAATAGAATTGCTCATACTACACCTAAGAGTGCAGCAGGTATTTCTAAATTTGACTTTGACGTTGATACTTACCTATCAATTTCAGGTTCAGCACCTGGTGGTGAAACAACTCACTCAATCCAGAGAAAACTTATCGCAAAATTGAACAACGCATCAAACTTCATCGCAACTGAAGGTCGTGTAGGTCCTGCTCAATACCTTGTAACAAACGGTAACTTAGCTTCCGTTATTCAAGATGTTGCTGGTTACACAATCAACCCAGTTAAAGGTGCAAACATTAACGCAAACGGACAACTTTATCCAATGGGTAATGTTGGAAACATTGCAATCTATGTAGATCCTTACCAAAGATGGGACGACAATAGAATCTTCTTAGGACGTAAGAACTCAGTTGATCAACCAGGTCTTATCTTTATTCCTTACTTGATGGCACAATCAATTTCACTTATTAGTGAAGCTACTTGGGCACCAAGAATGTTAATCAGAAGCCGTTATGCAATTGCAGACATTGGATTCTTTCCTTGGAAACAATTTATGACAATTAGAGTTACTGATACACAAGGTGTATTAATATAATCCTTAATTGGAATAACTTAAAAAGAGGAAACATT
>Ga0210003_1000856_pt1 | contig 27299 bp, 9 predicted proteins | sample LantaG_FD_182804 | JGI IMG/M metagenome (GOLD analysis project Ga0210003, IMG submission 182804) | Deep subsurface microbial communities from Baltic Sea to uncover new lineages of life (NeLLi) - Landsort_02402 metaG (SPAdes) (version 2) | ecosystem: Environmental > Aquatic > Marine > Oceanic >... | reverse complement strand
CCTCCGGAGACGCGAGGGCGACCGAGGCCTTCCTGGTGGATAGCGGCGCGGTGGTCCGTCCCGGGAACGTGTGGACGCAGCGCCGGTAATAGAAGAAGTGAGAGAGGAAGTTTTTTTTTTTTTTTTGAAATCAACAGCGAGACAGAAAAATTGCTCTCTTCTCTCGCTCTCACACTTTTCATTCGCGGAACGCGCCTGTCCTCTCTCTCTCTCTCTCTCTCTCTCTCTCTCTCTCTCTCTCTGTCGCCTCCTTCTCTCGCGCCGAAAAGCGCGCTCTCTCTTCTTCTCCCCGCACGCACGGCTGCACTCTAACGGCGACCGCCATGGAGCCCCCGGAGTACGGCTCCGACGACCTCGAGGCCCGCGGCCTGCATTCGGCACTCGCAACGGTCTGCGCGCTCGAGCAGCGCCTGCGCTCGGCCATCCAGGCGTCGGTGCCCATCAGCAGGAGCCTGGAACTGGACCCGGACGACGCGGACCGCGAGCGCGAGGCGCTGTTGTCGACGCGGTGAGTTGGAGGGGGGGGCGACGGTGCAATTTTGCTCTATCGTCGTCGAAGCCGGCCGATTTTTTGAATTCGGTGCTTTCAATCGCGTCCCTTCGTCTCTCCCCTCTTGGCTCACTCAATTCTCCACTCTCTCACTCATCCTTTACATCCCGCTGGCCAAACTCTCTCGCAACAACAACAGCGAGCAACTCGAGCTCCTGGAAGAGAAGCTCCGCGAGCTCGCCGCCCTCCCCCGCGGCGACTCGCGCTCTGACGACGACCGTGCCGTCGCGCTCTCGCAGGTCGACGCGCTGCGCAAGGAGCTCGCGCTCGTGTGCAGGGCCGGCCTGCCCTCGGTGGTGTTTGGCAAGGTGAGCTTATTCTTAGAGAGTGAGAGAAAGGGAGCAGGAGGGCGAGCGAGAGAGAGCGAGTGAGTGAGCGAACTCGAAAAAAGGCGAACGAATTGATGAAACCTTTCTTTCCATCTCGCGCGTCCATTGAAAGAAAAAAACGGCGACGGCGACGTTTGACGGTGACCGTGCTTCTCCGCTCCCACTTCCGACTCTCTCTCTCTCTCCCTCTCCCTCTCTCTCTCTCTCTCTCTCACTTCTCTCACACTCTTCCGCTCTCTCTTTCCTTCTCCTTTCTCAGGACGTCATGCGTGACGTCGTCGCCTTCTGCGAGGTCAGCGCCAACACCACCAGCCCCGCCGGGGGCGTCACCCCGCTCTCGGCCTCCAGGGCGGCCTCTCCGGCCCCCCCGGGAGGCTTCTTCTCCCGCCGCGCCGGCAAGGAGGCCGCCTTCTCCCCGTCCCCTTCCTCGTCAGCGCTCGCCTCGCCCCCCTACTCCTCCTCGGCCCCGCGCTCGGGGCAGGCCTCCCCTCGCTCCCCCGGCGGGAGGGCCATCGGGGCAGGGGGGGCTCCGAGCCGGCGCTCTCCTGCGGCGGCGGGCGGCTACAGGGACGCGAGGCCTGGGGCCCGCTGCTCGACCCCCTCCCCCGGCGGCGGCGCAGGGGGTGCCGGAGGCAAGGGCGGCGCGTGGCGCCCGGCGTCCTCGAGCAGCGGGCAGGCCTCCCCCCCGGCCGCGTACAGGGCGGGGAGGTACACCTTTGGAAGCAAGACCAACGCCGCCGCGGGCGACTTTGACGACGCGCTCCCGCCGTCGGCGCTGCTCTCCGGCGCAGGGATCGCCGCCCCCTCCCCCGTCGAGGGAGAGTGGGCGAGCAGGCACCCTCAGCAGCAGCAGCATCAGCAGCAGAGCGCCTCGACTGTGGCCTCGCGCTGGGCGGCGCGCTTCTCGCGCTCCTCGTCGGGCGCCTCGCTCGCGGCGTCGCTCAGCGAGGTGAGGGTCGACTCCGCCGGCGCGGCCGGCTTCAACAGGGGCAGCGGGCGCGGAAACGGCAGCAGTAGCGTCAGCAGCGCCGCTCGCTTCTCTTCCGGCTCCGCCGCCCTCTCCTCCCCACCGCCGCACTCGCGCGTCGTCGCCTCGTACTCCGGCGACGACCACAGCGACGGCGGCAGCAGGTACACCGTCGACCCGACCTTTGGCGGCAAGCTCGACCTCGGGCGGTTCCGCCTGGGCTCGGCCGGAGGAACCGGAGGAGCGAAGGCGGGTGCGACGGGCCTGGCCGCGGCCAACAGGACGACCCCACAGAAGGGAAGAGGAGGAGGAGGGAGCAGCAGGCCCGGTCTCTTCTCCAGGGTCTCTGCCTCTCTCTCCTCTTCCTCTGCGGCCGACGCGGCAGCGGCCGCAAACGCAGCGGCGGCGGCGGCGGCGAACGAGACGGCGCCCCCGAGGAGGCACCCCCTCGGGGCCTCCTCCTCCTCGACCTTCGCCGCTTTCGCCTCGCCGCGGGCCCCCTCCTCCGTGCCGCGCTCGCTGATGAAGACGCCGCAGAGGCAGCAGCAGCAACAGGAGCAAGAGAGCAGGGAGGTGGCCGAATCAGAGCTCGGCGACGGCGACGACTTTTCTGTCTCCGCTGCTGCTGCTGCTGCTGCAGCTTCTCGCCATCGCGCTGCTCCCGCCGACCAACTTCCGGCCTCGCTGCTCGATCCGGCAGCAGCGGAGGAGGAGAGGCGCGAGCGCGGGACGATCTCGGTCCCGAAGCCGCCCCCTCGCTCCCCCGGCGGGGGGACCGCGGGCGACGAAAACTCCCGGCCGAGCCACGGCACCGGCGCCGGGTTTGGCGCCTCCCTGGGCAAGGCGCTCAACGCCGCTGCCAAGCTCGCCCTCGCCGCCGGGGCCGTGGCCGGCGCCGCGGCTGCTGCCGCGGCCGTGCGGGACTCGGGGGTGATCGCGGACGCCATGGCGGCGGCCAGGCAGAAGGGCAGCGGCGGCAGCACGACGACCAGGGCGAGGCGGGGCGGCGGCGTCGCCCTCGACAAGCGCGGCGTCCCCGTCCGGAGGCCGCTCTCGACGTCGGGCCGCAGCAACAGCCACTCCGCGCCGCCCCCCTCGTCGCGCTCCCTGCCGACCGAGGCCCCGCCGCCGCCGGCGTTCCCGAGCGAGAGGCCTCCTCCGATGGTGAGCGGGCGGGGGTAGAGCGAAGAAGAGAGAACACGGTACGAAATGATTCGATTTTGTGATTTTTTTCCCGGGTTTTCGGAGAGCGAGAGCGAAAGGAAAAAAAGAGAGAGAGAGTTTGTCTTTTTTTCAAAAACATTGCAACACCAACGAAAAAAACACCTGCGAACGTGATAAACCCGATGCTATCGAGTACCTGCCTGGCCTCCAGCAGGCATGCGGCTGCTGTCGGAGGGGCACAGCGGACTGCGACAACACGGGCGGCAGCAGCAGCGAGTTTTGCTGTTCCGACGATGATGCCGACGCCGCCAAACTTGACGCAGCGCTGTCGTCGGCGGAAGTTTCCCACCACCGCTTTCGCGCTTGCTGCTCCTCCTCCTCCCGTGCGCAGGCGGCGTTCTCCGGTTCTATCCCGAGCGTCACCGCTCCCAGAACAGCCTGCTCCTCGAGACGACACCGTGCTCAAGAGCATCGTCGAGGCCGCCGCGGCAGCAGCAAAGGCGGCGAGGGAATCTTCCCCGTCATCATCTTCCTCTTCCTCTTCTTCCTTCGCTGCTGCTGCTCAGGTTTCTTCGACCTCTTCTTCTTCGTCGTCCGACGAGTCCTCCTCCTCTTCCTCCTCCTCGGGCCTGCGCGGGGCCACGATATCCCCCAGGCGCACGAGAATGATCACGTTCACGTGCAACAAGTGCGGTGAGTATGGAAAAGAGCAAGAAAAGGATCCGACTTCGTCTTTTGTTGTTTACCTGGCTCGACGTCCATGTTGGCTCACCTGAAAAAAACTCGTCGGCGACGACGCGAAAAAAACTTTAAACTTTAACCCAGACGCCCGCACCGAGCGCCAGATCAACCCGACGGCCTGGGACAAGGGGCTCGTCTTCGTCCAGTGCGGCACCTGCGAGAGCTGGCACAAGGTCGCCGACGCGACGGGGATGATAGAGGAGGTCGTCTTCGAGAGGGGCGACGAAGTCGCGGCGCTCGTCAAGAGGTCGGAGAGTGGGAGCGACTTGAGTTCCCCGGAGCTCTCTTTCGAGGCGGCGGACGAGCCACACGGGCTGGTTGCGATTCAGCAGGGAGAAGAAAAAGAAGGCGACGAAAGAGTGGATTTGTAAAATTAAGTTGAGTGGCGATTTTTTCTGTTTTGTTACATTATTTTAGATCCGCAACTCGAAAGGCCAATTTTATTGTTTCTTTTTTTGAGCTTTGAAATTAGTTGAATGATATTCCAGCGAGTCGGCGAATGAGATGTGCGCGACTCGAGAGGGAAAGGGCCAGCACTGCGTGAATTGGGAAAAGAGGGACAAATGACAAGCCGACAGCGGAGTCAAAACTATCCCCTCCCTCTCAGGCCCTCCCTCCCCTGCCGCCACTCGCCCCCTCCCCGCCCTCACTCGCCAGCGAGTTGCTGGTTCCTTCGTGGCTTCCGCTCGTATACGAGTGCGCCTCCAGGTGCGCCCGCAGCACTTCGATGTTGGTGCGCGTGACGAACTCCGGGAAGCCCTGCGTGACGGTGCGGGCCATCAGCTCGCGCATCGCCAAGACGCGGTGCGCGAGCTGCGCGGGCGAGACAAAGTGGTCGATGCCCGTGGTTTTTTCCTGGGCGTAGACCGCGCGCTGCCTGAAGAGCTTGGCGATGAAGGCGTCGCCTTCTAGTGGCGGATTGCCGTCAGCGATGTAGTTATTGAACCACTGCTGCACGAAGAGGTCGGTGTCGCCGAGCTGGAGTTGTTTTTGATTTCGGTAGAAAGGTCGAGGTTGAGGTTGAGGTTCAGAGAACGAAAGAGAGAGAGAGAGTGTGAGAGAGAGAGAGAGTGAAAGAGAGAGAGAGAGAGAGAGAGAGGCCAAGCAAGGGTTCTTTTTCTTCCGTTTCTTCTCTCTCTTTCTCTCTCTCTAGCTTTCTCACCTGGGCCAGGACGCGCTGAACCGAGCGGGCCGTGAGCACGCGCAGGACGACGCGGGAGGTGTCGCTGTTTTTGTTGTCGTTGTTTGGGTTCGAGTTAGGTTTTTTTTGTTTTCCGAAGAGGTTGAGAGGGAGAGACGAGGGCTCCCTCTCGACCGCTCGTTGAACAATCGAGTTGAGAGAAAAAAACATCACCATGGCATCATCCGTTTCGAGGGTATCGCGACCCTCGACCCCTCTGCTCGTCCGGTTTCCCCAAAACACGTCGAGCGTGCCTCGGATACCGGTTGCTTTTGCTCCGTAAAGGTTGTGCACAGAATGACGGCGCAGAAGGGGGCGTCCTGGGGCCGCGCGCGCCTTTGAAAGGGCATGCCCTCGCCGACGCGGCGACGAGCGGAAGAGAAAAAAATCTGACGTCAAAAAAAAGAGAGAAAAAACTCACCGGTCGAACGAGTAGTCGTCCTCGTTTTCTCCGTCAATGTCGTCAGATGCGTCGCGGTTGGCCCTGTATGTGCGAGAGTGAATACGGGAAAGAGAACAAGACAAGGGAGGGAGGAGAGAGAGGTTGAGAGAGAGAGGGCACGAGAGCATTTCAAAGAAAGAGAGAGCGAGCGAAAACAAGAGAAAGAAACCGCTCTTCTTCCTCTCTTCCCCAAAACGACCCTCCCTCTCTTGAACCGTCCCATCCCGCGACCGCGACATGAACCGGAACGCACCACTTGTTGAGCTCGTTCCTGACGATGGTAGACTCTCCGAGGCGGCGGCGGTAGAGCTGCTTGCTGGAGCGCATTGAAAATGGGCGAGGAGCGACAGCGATGATGACGGTGCCATGCCTTGGCGCTGCCTGCCTCACGGTCGTCGCGCCTGCCACGCGCGAAAGAGCGCAGTTCATGGTCACGAGAGCGTGTGAGAGAGACTTTCTGATGCGGCTTTAATGAAGAGAGAGAGAGAGAGAGATAGGCGAGAAGGCGGGGCTGTCGGTACGTCTTAAGTCGAGAGCTTTTTTTCGACGGTCGTTGGGAAGTGAGCCGGGTATTCATTTTTTTCATTTTTTTGACGTCCGTCGCCCTCTCCCGTACCTCTTCGTCTTCCTTCGATCACACGATGCGCCTCGCTGCCGCCCGCCCGCGCGTCGGAGGCAGCAGTATCGGCCTCTTCCGCGTCTCCGCGGTGGCGCTCCCCTCTCCTCAAAGGCTCTCGACGAAGCGCGCCGCGGTCGTCCCCGTCCCTCCGAGGAGGAAGAACGAGCCTCTGACTTCCCATGCCGCTCGTCGCACAGGTCCGATCGTCGCCGCCTCCGCTTCTCCTCCTTCTCCTTCCTCTGTTTCGTCCTCCTCGGGCGATGACGATGATACCTGCGAAGTATACGTGACCCCCGAAGGAGAGGTAGTCGAGGTGAGAGTTCGAGTTTCAAAAGAGAGGGGAAAAGAGGTTGCATTCCACCTGGTCTCTTCGCTCGCAGCCCTGGGGGAAAAAAAGAGAAAACTCGCCTCAACCCACCGACGCCCTTTTTCCTCTCTCTCTCGCCTCTCTCCCCCCCCAAAACCTCAAATCCAAACAACAGATAATGTGCGGCGACTACGGCTTCCGCTCCGGGTTCGGCAGGCTGTACCAGGGCGGAGACGGCGAGATTCCGGCCGCTGCGTGGGAGCTGGTAAGGAGAGAAAAGAGTTTAGGAAGAAGAGTTGGATGAGTTTTTTGTCGACGTCAGCGTTCTTTCGACCCTCGCACGGATTTTCTTTTTTCCTTTCTTTCCACAGCTCACGACTCCCTCTCTCTCCCCCCTCCCCCTGTTCCTCTCTCTCCTCCCCCCCCCCCTCTCCCTGTTCCTCTCTCGCTCTCTTACTCATCCGAAAACGATACCAACCGCGGTCACGCAACCAGGGATGGACAAACTTCAAGAAGGAGCTCAAGGCCCTCCGCGAGTCCGTCCGCTTCGGCGCCCCGGGGCCGAGGGCGGCCCCCCCGAGGTCGGCGCTAGGGATGGCGGCCCTCTCCGCCGCAAAGGCCCTGTCCGAGGCCGCTTTCGCTGCAGACGTCAGACTCGAGGCCGTGGGCGTCTTTCCCAGGCTGGCGGCCCCGGCCACCAAGGACAGGGCCCTCGCCGCGGACGACGACGTGGCCGCCGTCGCCGCCGGGGGAGAGAACGGAGGGAACGGAGAGGGGAAGAAGAAGGTCACCCGCTCCGTCGCGGCGGTGCGACAGAAGCTCGCCACCCTCACCCTCGACGACGCCGCCGTCTGGCAGCGAGAGAAGGACCGCGAGAGGAGCCCCGGGCACTACAAGGCCCCGCTTCCCGTTCGCTTCCTGTACCTGTCGCTCTGCGTCGTCCTGGACTTTCTGTACGCGGGGAGGCCGATCCAGCGCTTCTGGGTCTTGGAAACAGTAGCGCGCATGCCTTACTTCGCGTACATCTCGATGCTGCACCTGTACGAGTCTCTCGGGTGGTGGAGGGCGGGCGCGGAGCTGCGGAGGGTGCATTTCGCCGAGGAGTGGAACGAGCTGCACCACTTGCAGGTTTGTTTTTTTCTTTTTTCTTTTTTTCCTTTTGTTTTTGCTTCGCTTCTCTCCCTCTTTCTCTCTCCCCTGTTCCCATCTCCACTCTTCCCATCTCCACTCTTCCCGCTCACATTCAACACACCGACAAAAACGCACCAACCAACCTACTCTTTCAATAGATCATGGAGTCCCTCGGCGGCGACGCCCGCTGGGCCGACCGTGCGCTCGCCGCGCACGCCTCGCTCTTCTACTACTGGGGCATGGTTCTGAGCTACGTCCTTTCCCCTCCGCTTGCCTACGCCTTTTCCGAGTTGGTCGAGGGACATGCCACGGACACCTACTCACAGTTTGTGGAGGAGAACGAGGAGGCGCTCAAGTCCATGGCGGCCCCGAGGGTCGCCTTGGAGTACTACAAGTCGGGAGACCTCTTCTACTTTGACGAGCTCGTCACGGCCGCCGACGGCGCTCGCCGCCGGCCCGAGGTGCGCGACCTTTATGATGTCTTTTCTGCTATCCGCGACGACGAAAAGGAGCACATCCGGACGATGAAGTCGTGCAGGGACTCGACGATCGTCGGGGACCTGGCCGAGAGGAGGCGGAGGATGGCTGGGGGGAGCAAAGGAGCGGCGGCGGCGGCCCCTTCTTCTTCATCCTCGACCGGCGGCGGTGAGAATGGAAATGGGAGCGGGAGAAGGCTCGAGGCAGGGCTCGACGGGAGCGCAGTGAGCGGCGGCGGCAACGGCAGCGGCAACGGTTCCTTTTCCCCCTCCTCCTCGTCTGGTGCCGTTCCCGTTTATCTCGAGGAGGAGGTGGAGTCTGGCGTTTGAAGCCGTTTTTTGTTTTCCCCTTGCTTTGCTCTCCGACCTCGACCCCGACTTTTTGTTGTTGTTCAGTGGTATGCTTTTCCCTCGTTACCCTCCCCCCCTTTTTCGCTAGAGAAGTCCCTCTCCTCTACTTTTTTTATCTCCTTCTTCGTGTAGAAAGCGTTATTTTTCCGATTTGTAGAAAAACAATCAGAGTGAAAAACAATTCGATTCGGGAGAGTAGAGGACGAGGTCGAGGTCGTTTGGTTGACCGGTCGGTTCCTTTCTTCGATCATTTTTCTTTCGTTGTCGTCGAAAGGCGAGAGAGGCTCCTTTTCTCCCCCTTTTCTCCGACACGCTTAACTACAATGCTCGAGGCCCAGGTAGCCTACTTCCTGCAGAAGTACCTGGGCACCTACGTTGCCGGCATCGACGCGGACTCGCTTCGAGTGTCTGTCCTGCGCGGAGATGTTTCTCTGAGCAACCTCACGCTCAGGGCCGGGGCGCTCGACGGCCTCGGCCTGCCCCTGACGGTCAAAGGAGGGCTCCTCGGGAGGCTCTCGCTCCGCGTTCCCTGGGCCAACTTGCGAGGGAGCCCCGTGGTCGTGGAGGTGGACAGGCTCTACGTCCTGGCTGGTCCGGCGGGGGGCGGCGGAGATGACGACGACGACGACGACGATGAGGAAGGCGAAGGAGGGAAAGATGATGGAACGGCGACGCATGCCGACGCTGCCGACGACGGAGCCATCGATCACCCTCAGCCTTCTTCGAAACAGCAGCGCCGGCGACGCCGCCCGCCGCCCACCGAGGCCGACGCAGACGCCGCCATCGCGGCGGCGGCCGCGGCCGACCTCTCCCTCCGTCGACGCGTCGTGGCTGAGGCCGAGCTGGCCTGGGCCGCGGGGAAGTTTGGCGGCCTGGACGCGGTCGTCGCGGCCGAAGCCGATGCTGCCGCTGCGTCGCCGTCGACCTCAGAGGCGCCCTCGACCTCTCCCGACGCCGAGGACGACCAGCAGGCGGGCCTCCTCCGCGGCCTCGCCGACGTCATCCTGGGCAACCTCCAGATCTCCATCTCGCAGGTCCACATCCGCTACGAGGACCCCGGAGGCGGCTTTAATGGCGGCGGCGGCGGGAGAGGGGGCGAGAAGGGAGGCCCTCTCCCGCCCCTGGCGGCCGGTGCGACGCTCGCGAGGCTCGTTGCCCGAACCGTCGACGCCTCGGGCGCTCCCTCCTTCGTCACGCACGACCCTCTGTCGCTGCTGCGTAAGTCCGCCGAGCTGGTCAGGCTCTCGCTGTACTTCGACGCGGGTGCGGAGCCGTGGAAGCCCCCGAGGGGGCGGAGGCGGTGGGCTGACGTGCCGCCTGCCGGCTGGGACGTCCTCTTTGCCGACGGCATAGCTTCCTCGGGCTCCGCCGCCGCTCCGCGCTCGATCGGCCTTCTCGCCGCCGCTCCCGCTTCTCTGCCCCCTTCCCCGGCTGCTGGACGAGCCTACGTGCTGCGTCCAGTCGACGGGCGGGCGACCTACGTCCGGGCCGGACCGACGGCGCGCAAGAAGCGGCGGCTCGAGCGGGAGCAGCAGAGGAGGAGGGAGGAGGAGGCAGGAGGAGGCCCCGGGCGGGAGGGAGCGGGAGAGGGAGAGCTGCCCTTCCAGAGCGTCGACGCGTCCCTCGACGCGGTCTCCCTCCACCTCTCCCGTGCGCAGTATCTGGGAGCGCAGTCTGTCTTGGAGGCCATCGATGCGCACGCGGCGAGGGCGCCGCACGCGCACCTCAGGCCGCCCGCGGCGACGGTCGGCCGGCCGCGGCCGGCTGCGCGCTGCCCGCTCACCAGGAGGAACGCCGCCGCGCGGGCCTGGTGGGTCTACGCCGCCCGCGCCGTCGGCAAGAGGCTCTCGAAGCAGCGGGCGCTCTCCGGAATCGACGGCGCTGCCCTCAAGGTCGCGATAGGCGTCCGGTCGAGGTACGTAGAGGCGTATGCAGCGTCGCTGCTCGCTCCCGGGGCCGCGCTCGGCGGCAACGCGACGACGCGCGCCATTGAGGAGTCGTCGGGACTGTCGGAGGGAGCCATGCTGGCGTTCCGGAGGCTCGCGCACGCTCGTGTGGAGGCGGGCAGGGCGAGGCGGGTCGCGGCCGCGGCCGCCGCGGCCGCGGCAAGGGCGGCGAGCAGGAGGACGTGGGGCGAGTGGTGGCGCGGGGAGGAGCCCGCTGCCGCAGCGAGGAGCGGGGGCGGCGCTTCGGCGCCCTCCTCGGCCCCCGCCCTCGACGCCGGCCCCCCTCCACTCTCCGACCTCACCCCCTCCGAGCTCGACGCGCTGCGGTCCATGGAGGAGGGCAGACAGGCGGCGCTGACCGACGACGCGACGACGCCCTGGACCGTGCTGACGGCCGTCCGGGTCGCCGTCGGGTCCGCCGCGGTCGTGCTCGAGGGGGGGGGAGAGTCGAGCTCTTCCGCCGCCCCTTCTTCTCCCTCTTTCCCTCCTCCCCCCGACGTCCTCGTCGCAGGGCTCGGCGGGGCCTCGCTGGACGTCTCCTTGTACCCGGAGGCTGCTGCCTTCGCGGTGAGGATAGAGTCGATGGGGGTCCGCTCGCCCGAGGGCGCCCTCCTGACGACCGGCCTCGGGGACGCTCGCGCTCCCTCTCCCGCCGCTCCCGCCTTCGAGCGACGGATGGCCCTCGACGTCGCCTTCGTCCGCCGCCCGCAGGACGCCCTCGCCGACGCCAGGCTGCGCGTCTCGCTGGCCCCCTCGTTCGTCACCTGGGCCCCGCGCGCGCTGAGCCGCGTCGCCGCCTTCTTCAGGCCGGAGAGGCCGCTGCGCCTCTCGGCGCTCGGCGCGGCGGCGGCGGTCGGCGCCGAGAGGGCGAGGCGCGCCGCCGGGGCCGCCCTGGCGGCCGCGCTCTCGGACAGGCCCTCGCTGGACCTGACCCTCGACCTCGACGCGCCCAAGCTCTCGATCCCGGTGCCGGGGGCGGCGGCGGCGGCGGGAGAGGCGGCGGGAGCGGCGCCCTCCTCTCCGAGCTCCGCGCCGCTGACGCTCGTCCTCGATCTGGGGACCCTGCGGGTCCGCTCCGACGCCGGCGCGGCGTCCCGCGCCGGGCCCGGGTTCGAGTGCTTCACCATCGAGTCGAGGGACGTGAGCGCGTGGGTCGTCGAAGGAGAGGGAGCCGGAGGAGCAGGAGGGGCAGTGCAGGCGGCGACGGCGGGGGGAGAAGAGAGAGGGAGGAGGCGCAGCAGGGGCCGGGCCGTCGTCCTGCTCGAGCGCTGCGGCGCCGACGCGGCGGTCGAGCTGCCCCCCTCTCGTCTGCTCTTGCCCCCGTCCTCTCCTCCTTCGTCTTCTCCTTCTCGGGACTCCGTTCCTCCGATCAGGGCCTCGCTCCGCGTCCCTGCCCTGAGGTTCTACGTCAGTCCGGGGCGCGCAGCGAGGCTGTTCCGGGTGCTCGAGGCCGCGGCGACGAGCTTCTCGCCGTCGCCGCCGCAGTCGCAGTCGCAGGAGCAGCAAGAGCAGCAAGAGCAGCAGCAGCAGCTCCAGCAGCTCCCTGCTCTCTCCGCGTCCCCCTGGGGCGGGTTCGCAGACGGAGACGGCGACGACGGCCCTGAGTTCCAGGGAGAGGTCCGAGTGCTCGAGCGCCACCCGGCCGCCTCACTCGCTTCTTCATCGGGCGCGGGAGCCGGGGGAGCATGGGCGGCGGGGAGGTGGCGCCGGCGCTGGGCCGTCCTGCGGCGCGGCAGGCTCTGGCTCGCCCCTCGCGCCGCTGCCCCCTCTCCCTCTCCTCCTTCCGCCGACGAGGCCTCCGCCGCCGCCGCACGCCGCGCCGCCTGGGCCGCCGCGACGTCTCACGACGCCTGGGCGGGGAGGCGCGCCGCGAGGATCCCTGGGGACGCCTCCGCGACCGCCGTCGCGGGGAGTCGAGGAGGGCGAGCTCCTCCCCACCTCATCGCCTTGCTCCGTCACGGCGACGACGGCCGCCGCGCTCTTTTCGAAAAAGACGTCGTCGTCCTTCTCCCACCCACGGAGGAGAGCTGCAGGCGCTGGCTTCGAGCTCTGGAGGCGTCAGCGGCGGCGATGCGGGAGCTGGCAGGAGGGGACGCGGCGGAGGCGCTGCTGCTGCGGGAAGGGGGAGGCGAAGGAGGAGGCGGAGGAGGAGACGAGGCGGGGACGACTCCGTCGTCGCCGCCGCTGTCGCCTCTGCTGCTCTCCGCCTCCTCTCCTTCTTCGCCGCCCCCTCTCGTCCCCCCCCCCACCGCCGCCGCCGCTGCTGCCGCGGCTCGTCGCCCTCCCGTCGAGGTCACGGCCAGGCTCGGAGAGTTCGCGATCTTCCTCTCAGGGAGGCCGCCGCTGCCATGGTGGAAGGAGAAGAAGGAGAAGCCCGAGGGCGCAGAAGCGGAAGGGGCTGGAGACGCCGCTGGCGACGAGAGCCAAGGCGACATCGAAGGCGCGGCGGAGGAGGTCGACGGCGAGGTGCCGCTCGCGGTCGTCCGCGCCTCGGGCGGCGCCGCCTCGGCCTCGCTCCTTCCCCCTCCTGCTTCTCATTCCGATTCGGCCCCGTCCTTCAGGGCGTCGGTGCGCCTCGGCGCCTTCGAGGTGGAGGACCTGCTGATGAGCGGCGGCGGCAGCAAGAAGCGGCGGCGCCGCGGCGCGGCGGCGACGTCGCCGCCCCTGGGCCCGCCGCCGCCTCGCCCGACGCTCCTCCTCGCCCGGTCCGGAGGGGCCGCCGCCGCGGCCGCGACGGCCGCGAGGGAGGCCGCTGGAGCAGATTCTGCCTCGTATCCGATCCCGGCGACGCCTCCGGCGACGACGACGACGGCGGCGGGGAGCTCCCTCGACGAAGCGTTTGCCACCCCGGCGTCGGCGCTCCCGCCGCCGTCGTTCGGAGCAGCGTCGGGGACTCGTTCCTCCTCCTCCTCCTCCACCTCCTTCCGCGAGAGAAATAGCGGCGCCACCGCTGCTGCTTCGGAGGACCAGGACGAGTTCTTCGACGCCGCGGACGAGGCCGACGGGGTGTCTCCTACCGGAAGCACGCGCGGCTTGCGTTGCGCCGCAGGAGGCCTCGGCGGCGAGGAGGAGGAGGCGAGGGAGCCGGCATGGACGCTCGAGTTCTCCGCCGACCCTCCTTCCTCTTCTTCCTCTTCCGCCTCTGCTCCTCCCTCTCAGGCTGCTCCGCCCGTCCGCCTCTCGATGCGCCTCGCCGACGTCGACTTCTGGTGGCGTCGCCCGACGATCGCGGCCCTGATGACGGCGGGCGTGGACCTCGGGCAGGCGATGGCGAGCGCGTTCGGAGGAGGGGAAGGGCGGGGCAAGGGGGCAGGACTTGGCGGCGGCGGCGGCGTTTCCGATGACGACGACGACGGCGACGACGAGGGCGGCAGCGGAGGGGGCTCCTCCTCCGCGCCGTCACCTTCGTCTCCTCCTTCAACCCCTTCGTTCGAGCTCTCCGTAATCGTCTCCGCGCTGCGCATTGCTTTCCTCTACGAGGACGAGGAGACCTCTCCCCCTCTGGGCAGGGCGGCGGTCGAGACGCTCTCCCTGACGCTGACGGCCGGCGGCGGCGGCGGCGGCGGAGGAGGACGCGACGGCTCTCGTCCTCCTCCCTCTTCGGGCCTCACGCTCGTCGCGACTCTGGGAAACCTTACCGCCGACGACGGCTCCCTGCCCGAGGGGCACCCGTACAGACAGGCGGTCGGACTCCGCCCGGGGGCCTCGGGCTCTCTCGTGACGCTCTTCGTCGCCTCGCGCGGCGCCGGCGACATCGCCGTGACCGCCTCTGCCGCGACGGGAGCCGGGGGGAGCGAGAGCGGCAGCAGCGACCGAGAAAACCCTGCCCCTCGCCCGCGCGTGCCCGAGGGGGCCCCGGCCTTCTGGGAGGTCAGGGCCAAGCTCTGCGCGCTGCGCGTGGTGTACCTGAACAGGCTGCTGCAGGAGGCACTTCGGTACGCCCTCCTGACCTTCAGGCTGCAGCCGCCGCCGCTGCTGCTGGCGGCGGCGGCGGCGCAGGCTGTTGCTCTTTCCTCCTCTTCCTCCTCCTCCGCTCCCGCTCCTCCGGCCCCTCCCGCCACGCGCCCGCCGGTCATCGTCATGCTCGACGTCGACGCGGACGCCCCCGTGGTCACCATGCCCCGCCGCACCGACAGCGGCGACGCCATCGAGGTCGACCTCGGAGCGCTCTCGCTGCGGAGTGAGGTCGCGTGGGCCGAGGTCGACGACGTCTCGTCGACTTCTTCCTCCGATGCTCCTTCTCCCTCCTCCCCTGCTGCTTCTCAGAGCCAAAACAGGAAGAAGCACCGCATTCTGCTCGAGACCACGACCATTGTTGGCTCTCGCCTCGGAGGCTGCGGCGTCGTGGCCGGCGCGCGCGGCCGCGACGTCGTCACGGGCTACGACCGCGGCATCCGCGTCACTCTGCGCCGGCCGCTTGTGCTCGATGCTGCCGCTGCGGTGCCGCGACTTTCTGTCGACGTCGATCTCCCCTCGCTCGCCGCGTCTCTCTCCGACGCGGAGTACGCGCTGGTCACGACCGTGGCGTCGGAAAACGTGGCCGAGGGGCCGAGGCTGGGGCGGGCGGGGGCCTGGATGGAGCGCAGGTACCCGGAGCCGGACGTCGCCGTCGCGTGGCAGGGGATCGGAGGGGGCCAACCCCCCTCGCTCGCCCCCGCCCCTTCCGCTTCCGCCTCCGCCTCCGCCTCCGCCTCCGCCTCCGCTGCTTCCACCCGAACCGCTTCTCTCGTCCCCATCTCCACCCGCGTCGCCGTGCGCGTGGGCTTCGCGGAGCTCCGGCTCACGCACGCCGTGGCGGGGGGAGGCAGCGAGCAGCTCGCCGCCGTCGCCGCGACAGCCGGCGTCTGCGTCTCGTACACCTCCGACGCGCTCGGCGGCGCCAGGGCCAGCGTAATGCTCCCGGCCCTGTCCGCGACGGACGAGAGGCCGGGGGTGCCCCGCGGGAGGGCGGCAGCGCTCTCGGCGAGGCCGCCGCCGGCGCTGGCTCTGGGAGGCGGAGGCGGCGTCGCCGGCGCCGAGACGCGAGGGGAGGGAGGACGGAGCGCCGCCTCGTGCCCTCCGTCGCCTGCGCTCCTGGTGGCGCCCTCGCCCTCGCTGCTCGCCGTGGACTGGTCCCGAGGCCCTTCGGGAAAGGCGCGCGCCGCCGTCAGGCTCCACGGCCCCAGGCTGTCGGCCGAGGTGGGGTTCCTGCTCGCCGCGGCCAAGTTCTTCGCGCCGGAGGCCGCGGCCAGGGCGCGCGGCGTGCCGCCGCCGTTTGCGACGCGCGACGTCCTCTTGAGCCCCCTCGAAAGCGGCCACGCCTCCCTCACGCTCGACGGAGACACGTGGCTCTGTCCGTCCACGCGCCTGCTCGCCGACGCCCCGGGGCTGCGGTCCGCGGTCGTCGACGGGCGCGGGCGCGGCAGGCTGCTGCTCCCCCCGGGGCTGCGGCCGACGGACCGCGTGCCTCTCATCCTCTTGGGGCCCGGGGTGACTCTGACTCTGAGGCGGATCGCGGTCGTCGGGGCCGAGTCGCTCGCGGCGTGCCTGCAGCTCGGGGCCGGGAGCCGGCTGGTCGCCGCGGCCGCGGACGGCGTGGTGAGGGTCGCGGGCGCCGAGATGCACGTCGAGGAGGAGGGAGACGAGGCGGAAGGGGGAGCGGAGGAAGGGAGGGCGGCGGCTTCGGGTCCTCCTCGGGCGCTCGCCGCCGCCGCTTCTGCTTCCTCAGCTTCCTCCGCTCCGGCTCCTCCTCCCGCCTCGTCGTCTTCGATGGACCTGGAGCTCGACGTCGTGGACGCCGAAGTGCGCTTCGTCTCGCTGCCGGACTCGGCCTCCTCCGCCTCTTCTTTTTTCTCGGAGGCGGGCAGCGTGAGCGGCGGCGGCAGCGACCGCGGGGGGGGCACCAGCGTTGCTCCTCCCCCCTCGTCGCTCATGTCTTCTCGCCCTTCTTCTTCGTCGCTCACGATGCGCCAGGCGACCCCGCGACCGTCGTCATCGAACGCGCTTGCCGCCGACGAAGAGGGAGCTGCCGCTCCCCCCTCGACAACAACGACGGCAGCAGCGGCGTCTTCGGCATCGTCGTCCTCCTCGCTGCCCGCCGCCGCCACGGGGGGAGCCCGCGCCCTCGCGATCCGCTTCGACGCCTCCGTGCGCGTCGTCTCGAGCTCCTCCTCGTCGGCTTCGGATTCTCCTCCGGAAAGCGGCAGCGGAGAAAAGACGCGCGTCGCGGCGTCGCTCCGCGGGCTCCGGGCGGACGCATTCGAGCTCCCAGCGGCGGCGGGCGCGAGGGCCAGGCTCCTCGGCGGGCTGCTGGCCCCCTGCGGCGCCGACCTCGAGTTCTCGATGGATCCGTCACCTTCTGCCGCCTCCTCTGCGTGCGGCGATGGCGGCGAAATCGCCAAGGTCGCGGACGCCCGCATCGCCGTCTCGGCGCTGCGAGCCACGCTGACCCCCGGCGGGGCCGGGCTGCTGTCCCGCCTCGTCGACTCGATCGCGCGCCCGCTGGCGCAGCCGCCGGCCTCGGCGCCGCTCGCGACGTGCGCCCGCTTCGAGCGCGTCTGGGCCGGAGGGGGGAGCGCGGCGACGAGCTCGAGTGCCATCAACGAGGGTCTGGCCTTCTGGAGGCCCGTGCCGCCGATGGGGTACGCCTCGCTCGGCGACGTCGCGACCCGCGCGAGCGGCGGCGGTGGCGTCGACGGGAGCGGGGGCGGCGCGAGCTTCTTCTCCTCCTCCTGTCCCTCTTCTTCCTCCTCGGCTCGCCCGCCGCCGTTCCGCGTCGCCGTCGTCGCCCTCAACAGCGGCATCCTGGCCCCTCCCGTCGGTTTCGTGCGGGAGTGGACGGGAGGCGGCGTAGCGCTGTGGAGGCCGGTGCCGCCTCCCGGGTTCGTCGCGCTCGGCTGCGTCGCCTCGCCGGTCTCTCCGGCTCTCGACGAGGGCGGCGAGCTGCTTGAGCCGCCGCCGAGGGGCGCGGTGGCCTGCGTCGCCGCTGCAGTCTGCGTGGCAGCGAGGCCGGGGCCGTGCTTCCCGGTCGTGGACCCTCTGGCTCTGGATGCGGCGTCGCTCTCGGCCTCGGCTTCGGGCTCTTCGGCGGCGGAGGCGGATGCGGGTCACGTCGGCGTCGGCGGCGGCGGTGGCGAAGAGAGTCTCGCGGCGGTTGTCGCCGCGGCAGCTGCCGCGACCGCCCACGTCTGGTGCGTATCCAACGCCGCGGCGACCTTTACCGTCTCCACTTCTTCGTCCCCCTCTCCCTCCTCCTCCTCCTCCTCTGCGCCGGAGGAGGGAGGCGAAGAGGAGGGAGCAGCGCCTCGCCGCGGGCAGAGGCCGCTCCTCTTCCTCGACCTGCGGTCGCCGATCGGAGTGCCCCCCGCCGCTCTCGCGGAGCTTCCTCCCGCCTCCGCCGACGTCGCGCAGCAGCAGGAGATGCCTCCCTCCTTCTCGGCCGCGAGGAGGCCCCTCGACGCCGAGGCCGCGGCGCGCCGGCGCGCGCGCCCGCCGCCGGCCGTCGCCGCGTTCCTCTCTGCCAGGGCCTCCGCGATCGCTTCTGCCGCGTCGGCGTCGGCGAGGGCGTCGGCCGCGGACTTCCGGCGGATCTGGTGGGAGCCGCCGCCGCTTTCGTCATCCGCGTCTTCGGCGAGCGGGAGCGGAGGCGGCGGCTCTTCTTCTTCCGCCTCGTCGCTGTCCGCGGCGGCAACGGCGGCGGCAAACTCGGCGACGGCGACGACGGCGGCCGGGGTCTCGATCTGGAGGCCGGTCCCTCCGCCCGGGTACGCCTCGCTGGGAGACGTCGCCGTCGCGGGCAGGGATCCGCCGCCGTGCGTCGTCGTCCTGCTCGACTCGCAGGAGGCTACTGCGGGCTCGAGGCCGCACCTGCTCCGGCCGCCGCTGCTGGCGCAGCCCGCGGCCTTCGCGCTCGCCTGGCGCGACGGCAGCGGCGGCCGCGGCGCGGACAGCGGCAGCGGCGGCGGAGGAGCCTCTCCTTCTCTTTCCCTCTGGAAGCCCGTCGCCCCTCCCGGATACGTCGCCCTGGGGCTCGTTGCCACCGTTGCTTCGAGTGGAGGGGCGAACGCGCCCCCGGCGAGGTCCTGCGTGCGGTGCGTGAGGGCGGACGCCGTGGCGAGGGCCCCGCGACACGCGCTGCGCGTCGTCGCGGCGCTAGGCCCGAGCCGGAGCGGTTTCGGCGGCGGTTTCGGCGGCCTCGGGATCGGCGGCGGCGGCGGCGGCAGGCGCGAGCCCATAGCCCTGTGGCGCGCCGACGACTCGACGGGCGCGTTCTCAGCCACGCTCACGGACACTCTCTCGGCGAGCCACAGCGGCAGCGGAGGGCTGGCGCCCCCCTCCGACCTGAGCGTGCTGACGCTGGGGTCAGGCGACGGCGGCGGCGGAAGCGACGACGACGAAGAAATCGTCCCTTTTTCCTCCTCGTCGCTCACGCCCGAGCTGAGACCGAATGTCGCCTTCGCGTCGACCTCCCTCTCGCTCGTGCTCCGCTGCGACGGCGCGGACATTGAGGTACGCGACGCCCTGAACAGGCCGCTACTGGTCGCGAGGCTCGGGGCCCTCGACGCCGGGGGCAGGTTTGGGGGCAGCGCCGCGGTCGAAGGCGTCGTAGGAGGCAGTGCTGCCGCCGATAGAGGAAAACGCGGCAGCACCAGGAGCAGCACGAGGTCGACGTCGACGGTGCAAGCCTACGCCGGCGTCACCGCCTCGATCTGGGCCTTCAATCCCGCTTTGGGCGGGATCGCCGGGATCGGCGGGTGGGAGCCTGTGCTCGAGCCGGTGCCTCTGATCGTCAAAGCCGACTCTTCTTCTTCTTCTTCTTCTTCTTCGAACGGAGGAGGTCGGCGAGGGAGCGCCAGAGGAGGCAGCTCCGCCGCTCTGTCCTCGTCTACTTCTTCTCCATCTTCCGGAGCCCGCTTCGCTCTGTCCAACGACGTCGCCGCTGCAGCGGCGACCGCGGGGGCGCCGATGCTCGTCGTCTCCGTCAAGGCGGCCCCGAGCGATGGAGGAGGAGGGATCGGCGGGGGCGGCGTAGGCGGATGCGTCCGAGCGACGGCGTCGTTCGCCGCCGCGGCGTCGCTGCTGGACGCGGCGCGCGGGTGGCTCCCCAGCAGCCGCCGCCAGGCCGTGATCGCTGCTGCTGCTGCTGCTGCTGCTTCCGCCTTCTCTGCTGTTTCCGCTTCTGCTTCTGCAGGACCAGCTGCAAATGCTGCTGCTGCTGCTGCTGCGAACGCTTCTTCTTCGAGGGCCTCGCAAGGGAGCAGCGGCAGAGGCGGCGCTCCCTCTGCTGCCCCTTCGACTTCTTCTTCTTTCGCCGCGGACGGAGGCGTCCGCACCCGCGTGTTCAACGCCCTGCGCCTCCCGGCAGACCTCCTGATCGTGGCGGGGCGCGGGCGCAGGGAGCTCGTCCCCCTGCTCGACGAGGCCGACGACGGCGGCGTCGACGTCTCGCTGCCGCTGCCGCCGAGACCGCCGCTGCCCCCCTCCTCGGGCACCACTTCGGGCACTTCGAGTGAGGCGGCCGCTGCTGCCGCGGCGGCGGCGAGCCCGGCGAGGCTGCTGGCCGTGACCGTGCTCCAGGCAGTGAAGACGGAAACGGGGGAGGGCGCGAGCACATCGTTGCCGCCGGCGACGCCCCCGGAGCTCTACCTCCGCGCACGCCTCTCGATGCCGTTGTCGGCGCCGCCCTCGCCCTCGAACGAACCCGGCGACGACTCCGGCGGTGCCTCCTCTGCTCGCACCCGCTCGCGCCTCCGGACCGCCTCCTCCCTTTCCTACGAGAGCCTCTTCAGGTGGGACGAGACGCTCCTGCTCTCGCTGGACCCCCCGGCCGCGGCGGAGCTGATGTCTCGGGGCGCGGAGAGCGGTGGTGGCGGTGGAGCAGCAGCTGCTTCGGCCGCCGCCTCCGCCGCTGCCGCAGCGGCCGCCGCCACGACCGAGGTCATCCTCGAGCTCGTCGACGCGTCCGCGCGCGCGGGCCGAGGCCGCGTCATCGCCTCCGGCATCCTCCTCCCTCCCCCTCAAAGGGCGGGTTCCGGAGGAGGAGGAGATGCAGAGGTCGAGGTCGAGCTGAGCCCTGACGGGTGGAAGTTGGCTCTGCACGCTTCGAGGCTCGCGAGCGGCGGCGGCGGCGACGGAGACCGCGGCGAAGAGGGAGGAGACGGCAGCAGCGGAAGCAGCTCTTTGCCTCCTTCGTCTTCGTTTTCGTCGCGTGCCGTGGGCAGGCGCGCCCTCCGCGTGGGGGGCGCGCGAGGGATCTGGGTGCCGCTGCCCCCTCCGGCGCTGGGGAGGGCCGGGGCGGCGGCGGCCGGAGACGCCGAGAGGAGGAGGCCCCGAGGAGGAGGAGGGTCTTCTTCCGACGCGGCGGGGGCGGGGGACGAATCTTCTTCTTCCGCTGACGTCGTCGCCGTCCGCCTCCCGATCTCCTCCCCCGTGGCCCCGGGAGAAGGGGTGGCCATCGAGTCGAGCCTCAACCCCTGGACCGGGGAGCGCTCGGAGACCCTGCGCTCGCTCTGCTGCGTCGAGAACTGCTGCCCCGTCGCCGTCGCGGTGTGCCTCGAGCGCGCCGGCGACGCCGGCGACGACGCGTCGGGCCTCTTTTCTCAATCGACCGACAGATACAGCAGGAGCAGGAGCAACAGCAGCATCAGCATCAGCGACAGCAGCAGCGACGCTCCCCTCTTTTTCCCCTCCCGCCGCACGCTCGACGGCGGCGCGGTCGAGGTCGCCGTCTTCGAGAACCAGCGCTACATCCCGCTCAAGGGCTGGGGCTCGCGCGGCCACCTCCTGCCGACGGACCGCTTCCGCCGCTTCGTGCCGGACGACGGCAGCAGCCCCGCGGGCTCCCGCGCCGGCTCGTCGTGGGAGTTCCCGGCCCCGGCGCTGCCCCGGGACTGGGAGTGGGAGGGCGCGTGGCAGGTGGACCGCGGGGGCGGCGGCGGCCCGGCGGGGGCGGGCGGCGGCGGCACGGGCAGGGACGGCGACGGGTGGAGCTACGCGTCGGACCTCGGCGCCCTCTACTCGTCGTACCCCTCGTCGACCCCGCCCGCCTCTGCCGGGTCCAGGGGACCCGTTGACTTTGTGCGGCGCAGGAGGCTCGTCCGAAGGCGGGCGCCCGTGGCGCGCCTCGCGGGCGAGGCGGGCGGCGACGAGGGCAGTGCCGCGGCGGGAGCAGCGAGCGTGCAGCGCCTCGTCCTCGGGGTCGTGCCCCCGGGGGGGCGCCTCCCGCTGCCCCTGGGGTGGAGGGACTCGGACGCGCAGGTGAGCGTGAGGCCAGTGCTTCCCCGGAAGAAGAGGGCTCCCCCGAGGAGGCGGCAGCGGCAGCGCAGCAGCGAAGGAGAACAAGGGGGCGAAGAAATCGACGACGGCGACGGCGACGACGAGGACGAAGAAGACGAGACGCTCTTCGTCGACGACGAGCCCGACGCCTTCGGCTGGTCCGTCGGCGTCGCCGGGGGCACGCACGCGCTGCCGGCCTCTGCCGTCGGCGAGGGCTTCACGCGCCTCGTGGCCTGCGCGAGACCGAGAGGAGGAAGCGGCAGCGGCGGCGCCCCGGCCGCCGCTCCCGTCGAGCTGGCCTGGCTGTCGCTGTCGGTCGAGGGCGACCCGCTGCCGGACGCGAGCCGCGGCGGCGGCGGCGCGGGGACGGCGCGGGGACGCCCCTCGTCCCGCCTCGCCCCCCCCTCCTCCTCCCGAGCCTCGTCCGCGCTCGTCGACTGGAGGATCCGGGTCTGCCCGCCGGTGACGCTGGCCGTCGACCTGCCCGTGGCCTGCGCCTGGTCGCTGTGGGAGCTGGCGGCGGGCCCCTCCCCCTCCTCGTCATTGTCTTCGTCGTCGAATTCGTCCTTCCCGGCGAGGCAGGTGGCGACGGGGGCGACCCCCGCGGGAGGAGGGGTCGTGCCCGTGCTCTCGGCCGACCCAAGGAAGCCGCTGGCGCTGACCGTTGAGCCCGAGGGCCACGACTGGGCGCAGGGGGCGACGCCGGCGATGGTGGTCGCCGGGGTGAGCGGCTCCTCGGCCGGCGTCGCGTTTTCTTCTTCCTCGTCGGCGTCGGCGGCGGGTGCATCTTCGTCCTCTTCTTCTCTTTCCGCGCTGCAGCTCCCTTCGACGCTCCGGGTCCGGCGACGCTCTTCTTCTTCTTCTTCTTCCGAGGGGCCCATCATCGACCTCGTCATAAGCCGCGAGCTCGACTCGGACTCGTTCCTCGGGAGCGACAGCTCCGGAAGCGGCGACGTCTTCTCCCCGGCCGCGGCTGCGGGGGTGCCCCTGACAGTCCGCGTCGGCGCGCCCGTGTGGCTGATCAACGAGCTTCCGCTGCCGCTGCTGGCCTCCCTCGTGCCCGCGCCGCGCGTCTCTGCTGCTGCTGCTGCCTCTGCGGCTGCGGCAGCCTCTGCCGCTTCCGCTGCTGCTGCTGAGGCGGAAGCGGAGCAGGGAGAGACTGGCGGCGGCCTTTTCGGAGACTCGACGCCCTTCTTCGACGTCGGAGGCGCGGACTCCTCTTCCTCTTCTTCCCCGGCGCTCCGCGGCCCGCCGCTCTCCGTTGAGCGCAGGGCCGTGGGGCCGCGATCGGTCGAGCTGGTCGGGCTCGCGTCCGTGCTCGCCGCGGCGTGCTCTTTTTCCAACAACAATGGCGACGGCAGCGGCGGAGGCGGAGGAGGAGGCTTCTCGGCCGCGGCATGCTCGTCCTCGGCGACGGTCGCGGCGGCCGCCGCCTCGGCCGCGGCGGCGCTCCGCCTCGTGGTCTGCGACTCGGCCTGGACGCCGCCGATGCCCTTGGCGCCCTCCGCTACTTCTGCCGCATCGTCAGCCGCCGCCGCCGCAGGAGGAGGAGAAGCCTCTTCTTCTTCTTCCCTGATAGCTTTCGTCACGGCCAGGTCTAGGTCATGGAGCCTCTCCGCTGACGTCGTGGTGAGTGCTGAGACCGTGGAGGTCGGCGGGAGCTGCGGCGGCGGCGGTAGGAGGGGATTCGGCGGCGGCGGCTGGAGCAGCGGTATCGGCAGCTGTGGCGTCGCTTCGTCTTCTTTTTCCTCTGCTGCCGCCGTCGCAGTCCCGGCCTCGACCTCGCTCGTCATCCGCGTCTCGCCCCGCTTCGTCGCCTCCAACGTGACTGGGGTGCCGATGCAGGTCTCGCCCTTCATCTCGCTCGAGGGGGAGGAGCGCCTGCGGCAGCAGACGCAGCAGCAGCGGCCGGGCTTCGGAGGGATGATGGCGGCCTCTTCTTCTTCTGCTGCTGTTGCTGCTGCTCGCGCCGGCGGCGGTACTTCCGCCCCGGTCCCCGTCTTCGACCTCCCCCCCGGAGGCCCTCCAGTGGCCCTGCTCTGGCCCCCCGACGCCAGGCGCAGGGCGGTGAGGGTCAGGGTAGCCCCTCGAGGCGGCGGGAATGCCGCGGGGCCCTGGTCGCTGCCGATCGACGTCGACGCCCCGACCGACGGCGATGCTGTCGCCGCGCTCCCTGTGTTCTCGTCGTCCTCTTCCGCTTCTTCGGGACTTTTGGAGAGCGCCTCCTCGCTCTCCGGAGACGTCTCGTTCGCCGGCCTCCGCAGGGCTCCGAGCGTGAGCTCTCTCGGAGGAGGATCGGGAGGAGGAGGGGCGCCGCTTTCAACGGTGCCGCTCCCGCCGGCCTCCCTGCCGGACGAGGTCGAGGAGGCGCTCTCGGGGACAGGGACGACGGCAATGCTCGCGGTCCTCGCCCCTGCCGGGCCTCCATCTCGTCCTTCGTCCGCGTCTCGCGTTCCGGCCACGCCGATGCGATACGCGGTCTCCGCTCGCGTTGCGGGGGGTGGCGTGTCGCCGGCGGGAGGAGGGGGCTCGGGGGGGCAGCTCTGCCTCGAGCTCCTATCCGTCGCGGCGGCGCCGGCCGCCGCCCTCGCCAACGCCTCAGACGCGCCCCTACGCTGGAGGCCAGTTTTGGCTCCCTTGGAGAACCGCGGAGGGGCAGGCTTTCTGTCGCAGGGACGGCGATCTCTTTCGTCATATTCCATCCCCTGGTCGCAGCTCCCGCCGCTCTCTTCGGTCGCGGTGCTTCCCCACACAGACGGAGGAGGCGGGGGCAGAAGAGGGTTTCTTGCTTCGAGTCACAGCAGGCGGCCGCTTTGCGACGTCGTCGAGGTCGCCGACGGCCTCTTCGCCGACGACGCCGCCGCGGCCCGCTTCGTCGCCACGTACGCGCTGGCCGCCTCCAACGGCGGCAGCTCTGCCGCCACGGCAGCGGGGCGACTTAGGCTTCCGCCTCTCCGAGTCGACGAGGACGGCGAGGGCGTCGGAGGCGAGAGCGGCGGCGGCGGCGGCGGTGGCGGCGGCGGCGCCTTGCTCATCGCCTGCTCCGACGGCCGGGAGCCGGCCGCGGCGGTCTCGGCCTCGGGCTCCCCGGCGCCCATCGCCGGCTGCGGCGGAGGAGGGGCCGGCCATGGCTTCGGCGGACTGGGCGGCGGGGGGGGGCTGGGCAGGTCCCCCGCGTCCGACACGCTTCGCCTCGCTCCCCTGCCGCGCAGCCTCCTCTCTGCTTCGTCGTCTTCTTCCTTTTCTTCGCCGCCGCCGCTCCCGCCGCCGGACGCCGCGCCCGGCTTCCCCGTCTTCGTCACGCTCGAGGCCGAGTCCCTCGAGCTCTCGCTCGTCGACCACCGCCCCGAGGAGCTGGCCTGCCTGACCCTCACGAGGGGCAAAGTGGCCCTGGCGTGGGGGCTGGGGCCCTTGGGGGCGTTCTCGCGCGTGGCGGCCTCGGCAGGCAGCCTGCAGCTCGACGACATGAGCCATGCGCCGCGCTTCCAGGTCGTCTTTGGCGCCGACGACGACGGCAGCGGCGACCCGGGACTTTCTCCCGCTTCCTCCTCCTCTCTCACCGGGCCTCTGCCGATGGTGCGGGTGCTCGCGGTCAGGGCCACGGGAGGGGCCGCTCTCGCCGTGAGCAGCAGCTCGAGCTCGAGCTCCAGCAGCAACCTCGACGCCGCCGCCGCGGCCGCCGCCGCCGCCGCTGTCGCCGCCGCGGTGCCCCAGGCCGCCGGCGTCGGGGCCTACTACCCGCTCCTCACCTGCTTCGTCGAGCAACGGCTCCGCGTTGCCGTGGGAGAGGGATTCGTCTGGAGGGCCGCGGACGCCGCGGGGAGGCTCTTGTCTGCCGCGAGGCCGCTTTTGGCGATGCAGCAGCAGGGAGGAGGAGGAGGGGGGGAGGACGAAATGATGCGTCGTCGGCATCATCTTCAGCAGCAGCAGGGGGGCCAGCGCCGCGGCCGGCGCGCCGGCGGCGGTCGCGCCCGAGGCGGCGTCGGCGCAGCCTCGTTCTCTTCGCCCCTCTCTTCTCCATCCTCCTCAACCACTGTCGCCGCCGCGGACGTCCCCGTCCGCGCCGAGCTCGTCGCCGTGGGCGCCGTCGCCGCCACCGTCTCGTTCCGCGCCGACCGCGCTGCGCGCCCTCGCTGGGCGCGCCGGCTCGGCCCGGCCTCGTGGGCGCTCGACGTCGCATCGTTCGAGCGCGCGCCGCTGCAGCTGCCCGGCTTCGAGGTGCGGTCGCTGCGCGCGCGCGCCGCGGGCGACTTCTGGCGCGGGCTCGTGGCGCGCGCGAGGGCGCAGGCGTCGGGGGCGGCGCTCGCCCTGTTGCGGTCGTTCGGGCTGCTCTCGGGCGCGTCGGGCGTGCTGGGCGCCCTCAGCGACGGCGTCGCCGCAGCGGCGGGCGACGACGCGTACGCCACCGACCGCGCCGCGGCCCGCGGCGGCCGCGCCATCGGCGGCGTCGGGGAGGGGCTCGCCGCGGGGGGCGCTGCCCTGGCGCGGGGCCTCCTGCGCGGCGCGACGGGCCTGCTGGCCAAGCCGCTCGAGGGCGCGCTCCGCGGCGGGGCTGGCGGGTTTGTGCGGGGCGTCGGGTCGGGCCTCGTCGGCGCCGTCGCGCAGCCCGTCTCGGGGGGGCTCGACTTCGTGTCGTCGGCGCTGGAGGGCGTCGACGCCGCGGCGTCGGGCCTGGCGGAGCGCGCGGGCCTGGCGGCAAGGCCCTGCGGCGCGAGGAGGAGGCTGCCGCGGGTCGCGAGGGGCCCTCCGGGCGTCGGTCTGCGGCCGCTCGGCGGCGGCGGCGGCGGCGGGGCTCCCGGAGGAGGCGGGGGCGGGGGCGGGGAGGGCGGCGGCGCCTTCTCCCCGGCGGGAGCCGCCCGCGCTGCCGAGCTCGGGCAGGCCCTGATGCGCGACGCCTCGGCCGCCGTGGCCGCCGCGGCCGCCTCGGGGAGCGGCCCCCCCGGGGCGGCGCTGCTCGCGCCGCCGACGCTGCGGGCCGCCTTGGCCGCCGCGGCGGTGCGTGGCGGAGGAGGAGCGGGAGCGAGAACGTCGTCTTCTCCTCTCTCTCCTTCTTCTTCCTCCTCCTCCTCCCTGTTCTCCGCTCCGGCGTACGACCGCCACTTTGTGCTCCCGGAGGACCGCTGCCTGCTGCTCACCGACGGGTGCGTCGCCCTCCTGGTCGCCAAGGGGCTCGCCGCGGCGCAGCGGGCCGCCGAGGCTGGCGCGGCCTTCCCGGCCTCGCCCCTGCCGCAGGCTCCCGTCCTCCGCTGGGCGGTCTCCTGGCGCGACGTCCTCGCCGCGGAGGCTAGGAGGTCTGGGCCGGACGCCGCCGTGCCCGACAGGGTGCTGCTGCATCGGATCGGCAGCGGAGGGGGCGGAAGCGGCAGTGGGACCATCGGCCGCGGCGACGACGGCGACGACGGCGATGATGACGACCTCTTGCCGCTCGCGTTGGGGATCCGGACGCACTCGGGCTGGTGCCAGGCAGAGGCGATCGCCGCGACGCTCGAGAGGGCCGCGGAATCGAGAGGCGTCGCGGGCGGAGGCGCCGTTGGAGGCGGCTCGTTCGCAAAGGGCGGCGCGGCGGCTTCGGGGTGGGGAACCGGGGGCAGCCGCTGGGAGCGTGCGGCGGCGGCGGCAGAGCGCGCCTCCACTTCCGCTTCTGCCGCCTCTGCTGCTGCTTCCTCCCTTGCTCTCGCCTCCCCTTCTTCCCCTGCTCTCGCTCTCCCGCCTTCGCTCCCTTGCCTCGACTTCAAGCTCGTGTGGACCTCCCGCGGCGTCAGGGGGGGCGGGCTCGGTCATCGGGGCGGGGGCGGCAGCGGGGGCGGGGGCGACAGTGCGTCCTCCTCCTCCTACTCTGCCTC
>Ga0210003_1000855_pt1 | contig 27328 bp, 13 predicted proteins | sample LantaG_FD_182804 | JGI IMG/M metagenome (GOLD analysis project Ga0210003, IMG submission 182804) | Deep subsurface microbial communities from Baltic Sea to uncover new lineages of life (NeLLi) - Landsort_02402 metaG (SPAdes) (version 2) | ecosystem: Environmental > Aquatic > Marine > Oceanic >... | reverse complement strand
CTCTCTCTCTCTCTCTCTCTCTCTCTCTCTCTCTCTCTCTCTCTCTCTCTCTCTCTCTCTCTCTCTCTCTCTCAGGCGGCCTCCGCGACGGCTACTACATTCACGGTCAGTGCGCCGTCATCATGTTCGACGTCACCTCGCGCCTCACCTACAAGAACGTGCCGACGTGGCACCGCGACCTCTGCCGCGTCTGCGAGAACATCCCCATCGTGCTCTGCGGCAACAAGGTCGACGTCAAGAACCGGCAGGTGAAGCCTAAGCAGGTCACCTTCCACCGCAAGAAGAACCTGCAGTACCACGAGATCTCGGCCAAGTCCAACTACAACTACGAGAAGCCGTTCCTGTACCTGGCGCGCAAGCTCGTCGGGGACCCGCAGCTGCACTTTGTGGAGCAGGTCGCGCTCGCGCCGCCTGAGGTCGCGATTGACCTCGCGCAGCAGGCGGCCTACGAGGCGCAGCTGGCCGAGGCTGCCGCGGCGCCGCTTCCCGACGAAGACGACGACCTTGTCGAGTAAAGGGAAGGAAGAAATAGAGGAGAGAGAGACTGGAGAGAGAGAGAGAGAGAGACTAGAAAGAGAGACAACACAGCACCGAGAGAGAGAGTTTTCCCCGTTTTTTCCCCGTTTTTTCACCCTTTGTTGTTTCTTTTTCTTCCTCCATCTCCTTTTGAAATCAAACATGCAAATAGAGCCAGAATGCGCAGAGGCCCAAGAGGACGAGGGAAGAGGAGAGGGAGAGCAGGAGCAGAGGAGCCGGAGAAGAAGGAGACGAAGAGGAGGTCGTCGTCGCCACCGCCTCCGTCGCCTCCTTCTCGAAGACGACCTCGCCTCTCTGCTCCGTGCCTAGCTCCAGGAGCTCTTCCAGCGCCTCGACCGGGTGTGAAAAGACCCGGCGAGCGTCAGCGGGGGGCAGCGGGGAGGAGCGGGCGGAGAAGGAGGAGCCGGAGGAGGCGGGGAAGCGAGGGGCGAAGTCTGCACTGCGTCGGCGCTGACGCCCGTCCGCGAAAGAGTTCGAGGAGCGGGCTTTTTCCCTTCCTCCTGCTCCTCCTGCTCCGGCTCCCCGGAGAAAAAGACCGCGGGCGGCAGAGGAGGTGCGAAGCGGCGGCGGCGCCTGAGGAAGGACGGCTGCTGTTGTTCGGCGCTCATGCTCGAGTTCTCTTTTTCGTTCGAGGAGAGAGAAGAGAGAAGAGAGAAGAGATGAAAGCGAAGCGTACGACTTTGGAGGAAGAAGTACGCAGTTCTTTTGTTGCAAGTTTCTTCACCTCAAAAAAAGGAAAAAAAACCGAAGCTCCCTACTTCGCGCCCCCCCTTCTCGCCCGCACCGCCTCCTCGAGCTTCGGCAGCGCCTCTCTCCAGTCCCCGACCAGCCCGTAGTCCGCCACGGAGAAGATCGGGCTGTCGCCGTCCGTGTTGATCGCGACGATGCACTTCGAGGCCCGCATACCGGCCACGTGCTGCGCGGCGCCCGAGATGCCGACGGCGACGTAGAGCTCTGGGGCGACTGACCTCCCCGTCTGCCCCACCTGCAGCTCGTTCGGGGCCAGGCCGGCGTCGACGGCCGCCCTCGAGGCGCCGACCGCGGCGACGCCGGGGCCGAAGGCGTCGGCGAGCGAGCCGATCGAGGCGAAGCCCGCGGCGTCGGCGAGCGCGCGGCCCCCTGCGACGACGACGCGGGCGGCGCCGAGGTCGGGGCGATCGGGGGAGCCCCCGCCGCCTCCGCTCCCGCCCCCGGAGTCCCCGAGCCAGGAGGCGGCCGGGCTCGCCGCGGAGACGGCGGCCTCGACCTCGGAGGCCGGGAGGGCCTCGACCGGGAGAGGGGGAGAAGGGGAGGAGGCGGAGGCGTCGGGAGCGGCGACGGGGAAGGCGCTCGGCCTGGCCGTGAAGAACCTCGCGCCGCCGTCGCCGAACGCGACCGTCTCGAGCGCCGCGCCGGCGTAGACGGGCCTGGTGAGGGTTCCGAAGTTTCCGGGATCGACGGCGACGACGTCGCTTACCATGTCTCGGGACGCGAGGGCCGCGGCGCGCGGGAGGACGTTGCGGCCGAACGTCGATCCGGGGGCGGCGACGGCCGCAAAGGGGGCGTTTCCGCCGCCGCTCCCGCCGCCGTTGCTGCCGCTGCCGCTGCCGCTGCTTCCCGCGCCACAGAGGTCCGCGACGAGCTGCGCGAGCCCCTCTGCGAGTCCGTGACCCAGTCGGGGATGGATGGCTGTGAGAATCCTGGAAGAGGGAGCCGAAGCGGCAGCGGCGGGGTTTGCGCTCGAAGAAAGCATCGCGGCGACCGACGACGCGGCCGCCGCCGCCGCAGACGCCACCCCGGCGGCGTCGTCCCCGGCCACGAGCACGGTGATCGGGTGGGGCCTCGAGGAAGCGGAGGAGGAGGAGGAGGAGGAAGAAGAGGCGGCGGCGGCGCTGCTAAGCAGCTGCGAGGCGGCGGCGACGGCCGAGAGCGTCGCCGGGCTGAGCTGCCCCGACGAGTGCTCCGCGAGGACGAGGGCGCCCTGGCCGCTGGGAGGGACCGAGGAGGATGCGATCGCGGCGGCGGTCTGCGCGCGAGGGAGTTTATATATATTTTTTTGGGCGAGGGCGAGGGTGAGTCGAGGCGGGGGCCCCGGAGGAGAGAGAGAGAGAAGGTCGAAAATCAAACTGGGCTCGCCTCGTCGGCGTTTCTTTTTTCCTTGGTCGCCCATCGATGCTCTCTCGAGGAAAACGGGTGTCGTCTCAACGACCGCGTGCAACTGCCTTCGCGCAAACTTTCCGGCGCTGAGCTGCGCTTCTCGGTGTCGATGTTCGCCAGCAGCAGAGGGAGAGCGAACGGACGCGTTCGCTCTCCCTCTAGGCGTGCCCCTCCCTCACCGAGAAATCCGACGATGGGGCAAACGTCGAGGGGGTCGCCTTCGTCGCTGCTGCTGCCGTTGCTCTCGCTGCGACGACGACGAGGCTGGATGCGTGCGATGAAGATGGCGAGCGCGCCAGCGCGGCGCGCACGCACGCCGCTGCTGAGGCGAGGAGCATTTGGCGGGAGCGTTTGGTCGAGGAGAGTGAGAATGATAAGAAGAAAGAAAGAAAGAAAACATTTCTTCTGTCGTCTCTCTCTCTCTCCCCTCTTCTCACAACTTCCTTCCCCCTCCCCGACTCCTCCTTCCGCCTCTTTCTTCTACACCTAGGAGAAGGCTTTTAAAAAACAACCATGTCCCGCCTCGCCATCCTCTGCTCGCTCGTGCTCGCGGCCCTCGCCGGCGTGGCCCACTCCCAGTCCGCAGACTGGGGATCGCCCGCCGCCAACTCCACCGCCCAGGCTCTGGCCAACGCCGTGGCGCGTGCCGCGGAGAGCGCCGCCGTGAAGATCGTCACGACCGAGACGGCCGTGACCAACCTCCAGAAGGGCCTTAACGCGACGGCCATCGCCGCCGCCGGCGCGAGCGTGAGTCATGAGTTTCTCGACTTTGTTTCGAATTCTCGGACACCGCAATTTTGTTCCCTAGCGATTCTCGCGCTCGTCAGGCTCGCCTCTCCGCCGGAATCCTCCTCTCTTCCGCTAATGGGCTCGATCTCTCGATGCAAAAGAGCTAGAGATCCAGGGAGGGGGCCCCGGACGCCGTGAAAAGCCGCCCGACGGCGAGGTTTCGCAGGCAACAGGGCCATTCGTTTCTCCGGCGTCGCGCGTTGAGAAGACGATTGTTTTCGAATTTTCGCCCACCGCTCTCCGTCTGTCGCTGTCAGATTTTTCGGCCTTGCCGATCAGTGTGGCACTCCGATAGGTCGGCTCGACCCTCCGACGCAGAGGAGAGCGGGAGAGGTCGGGGAAAGCAGCTGGGTCGCTGCACGTACGAGCGCGCACCTTTTGTCGCCGCCAGTCGCCGTCAAGCTGAAACGACAGCTGAGAAATCAAAAAACTCAACTCAAAAAACCTTCTCTCTCCTTTCCCTCTCCCTCTCCCTCTCCTTCTCCAACACCCCCCCCCCAAAAACAGCCCCTCGTCGCCGCGGCCACCAACGACGTGACCAGCGGCATCGCTCGCCACGGAAAGGTTCGTCGTCGTCGGCCTCTTTTATGTTTTGCTTTTCGAAGAACACTGGGGCCCTCTCTCTCTCTCTCTCTCACCTCCTCTCCTTCCTCTTTCTCCGTCTCCTCCCCAACGACAAAATCGGCCTCTTTCATGTTTTGTTTTTCGAAAAACACTGGGGCCCTCGTTCTCTCTCACCTCCTCTCCTCGCCTCCCCCCAACGACAAAACAGACCTTCGCCTTCCTCTCGACCACCGCCAACGCCGGCTCGATCGTCGCGTGCCCGACCGACAAGCTCAACGGCACCGTCTCCGCCAACTGCACGACCGCCGTCGCCAACCTCAACGCGTTCGCGCCGGCCTCGGGCGCCGCCACCGCCGTCGTCGGGGGCGTCTCGGTCCAGGGCCTGCTCGCGTACGTCGTCGTCTCCAACATCGCGGCCAAAAAGCAGGCCGTCGTCGCGTGCGACGTCAACTACCTGACAGGCGCCTTCACGGGCTGCGTCGACTCCGGCGTGGTCCTCAGCGGCGTCTCGGCCGTCTCCCCGGGCCTGAAGGGTGCCCGCGTGTACGCCGCGACGCAGGGCGGGGCCGCCGCCGCCGCCGGCGTCGGCGGCGCCTACGAGTGCGCGCTGGCGGGCAAGGTCATCTCTGGATGCGTGCTGACTGCCTCTCCCGCTTCGAAGTTTAACGGCGCAACGCAGATCGCCCTGGCGACGCGCGGCTTCGCGTGAGTCTTCCTTTTCTTCGTTTTATGCCGATCGAGACCATCTTTCTTTTCTCCCTCCTCTCGCTGCTCGTTGTTGGCGACTGCTCTTCGCGCGTGCGCGTTCTCCCTCATCTATCAGGCAGCGATGGACTGTTGAAACAGAGAGCGCGTAAAAAAAAAGCTAAAAAAAAACCCGAAACAAATAAAACAGCTACATCTCCAACGCGGGCCTCACCGGCGCGAACGCCAACACGATCGCCAAGTGCAACGTCGTTCCGGAGACCGGCCTGCTCAACAACTGCACCACCGCGCTCTCATCGGCGAACGCCAAGACGCCTTACCAGATCGTCGAGCGCGACGGTGAGCAGTTTTTTTCCCCTTTTCATTTCCTTCTCTTTTTCTTGCTCTTTCTCACCCCCCCATCTCTCTCTCTCTCTCTCTCTCTCTCTCTCTCTCTCCTTCCCACTTCTTCCTTTCCAGGCTTCGTGTTCTGGGCCCAGCAGACCCCCAACAACGCGATTGCCTACGCTTCGATCGCGCCGGCGTCCGGCGATCTTTCCGGCACCACCGTCGTCGTGAAAAACCTCCCCGCCACCTCGTCGTTCCTGGCGTTCGGCCCGGGCAACCGCCTCTACTCGGCCTCCTTCGCTGGCAGGGTCACGCGCTGCGTGTACACCTTCCAGTCGTTCTCCAAGGCGCTCGGAAGCACGCCGTACCCTCCCGTCGTCAACCAGTGCCTTACGACGACGGCCTCCGTCGCCGGCGTGGCCGTGCAGCCCGTGCTCGGGTTCGCCGTCGGTCCGAGCAACTACTAGGGAGAGAGTGTTTCTCGCTGCTCTTCTCTTGCACTCTTCCGCGGATGGAATGAAGCGCCGAAAATGCTGCGATCGTAACAAACGAATAAATGAACAGAAAGAGAAAAGTGCTTCTTTTTCTAAATCAAAAGAAAAAAATGGGAAAACCGTGCGAGAACGAGAGAGCAAGCGAAGAATCATGAAAATGTTTTTTTTCGCTCTCTCTCCCGCTCTCTCTCCTGAACCGACCTCTTTCTCCCCCATCTCAACCCTCTGATTTTGCGTGGTTTGGCGGCTCTCTTGGAAAACAGAATATTGTGAGACGAGCGAGAGGTCTTCCACCACGGTTTGATTTTGTTTGTAAAGAGCAAGAAAAAATCGCAGACACCAAAACCCAAAAAAAACGCTCTTTCTCCTCCAACACCGCCGCCTCTTTCACTCTCTCCCTCTCTCTCGCCCCTCCCTCCCTTTAGAAAAGCAGAAAAGAACATCTCAAAAGTCACATTCAATGGATAAAAAAACGAAAAGCTGCACCCCACTCTCTCTTTCTTTTTTTCTCTCTCTTTCTCTACCCTTGCGATGATAAAACAAAAAAAACCAATTTTTCTCTCTCTCACTCCCTCTCTTTCCCTCTCTCTTTCTCCTTTTCAAGCCACGACCCCTTCCTCTCCACCTCCAGGCGCCGCGCCTCCTCCTCCTCCGACCTGTCCAGGACCCGAAACGGCCCCCGCCGCAGACCCGGCGCCGGCGGCCCCGCCGCCGCCCCCGACCTGCTGCTGCGGCGGCGGCCCCATGCAGCTCCGCGCCACGCTCTCGAACAGCCGCTCGACCTCCGCGGCGCACCTCGTGAACGGGTGCCCCCAGAACGCGTACCTCGGGTTCTTGATCAGCTCGATGAACGTGATCAGCAGGCCCCACGGGTGCGGGCGGTTGACGACCAGCCTCTCCAGCAGCACGCGGGTCACCGCCTCCTGCAGCCCGGGCGCGCGCCCGTCGCCAAAGAGCGAGAGCAGCAGGCAGCTGAAGTAGTGCGTGTGCGAGTTGGGGAAGCGGAGCTGGTTGGCGAGGGCGTTGAGCAGGGCGTAGCGCGCCTCCGGGTCGGCCTGCGAGGCCAGCTCGGTGAGGAGCTCGGTGGCGCGCGAGGCGATGGGCGAGTTTGGCGGTGGCGGCAGGGCCGGCGGGGCGCCCGGGGAGGAGCCGGAGGAGGCGCTCGCGCCTCCCCCCGCGGCGGCGCAGCCGAGGTAGAGCACGACGGCGGAGACGAGACCTGGAGGTACGTTTTTTTTTTCAAATTGAAAAGAGGGAGGAAAAGAAGGGTGAGTTTTTTTTCTTCCAAAGTTTCTTCTTTCGGTTCGCGGCGTTTGACCCCATTTCTCTTCGACCCCGGGGAAAAAAAAAGGGGTGTCCCGACGCCTCTCCCTTACCTGCGTCGTACTTGCCCGCCCCGCCCCCGTTCGCCGCGGCCACCCCGACCAGCTCGCGCGGACTCGCCAGCCTCGCCAGCAGCGACACCGTGGCCGCGGGCGCCGACGCCCTCCCGGCCAGCGCCGCGTCCAGCTCGGCCCGCAGCGGCGGCGGCAGCAGGTCGCCGGGCAGCGGCCTGATCCTCGGCGGCGCGCCGCTCTCGGGGAGCAGGTCGACCTTGAGGCTCGGCGTGAACGGGTCCGGGAGCCGCATCGCGCGCGGGAACGCGGACAGCAGCAGGTTGCGCAGCTGCACGCAGGGGGCGGGCACGGCGGCGCAGAGCCCCGGGGCGCGCTCGCAGAGGAACTCGGGGAAGTCGTGCAGGAGGCAGAGCAGCACCCGCAGCGTGCCCTTGTACATCAGCCGCGCCGCGTCGCTCAGCTCGGCGCGGCGCAGGTGCGGCTCCTGGAAGCGCAGCGAAGCGAGCAGCAGGCGGTGCGCCGCGGCCCAGCCATGCTGCTGCAGGTTGATGGCAGCGGCCTGGGAGGGGGAAGGGGCGGTGGAGGCCGCCGGGGACGCCGAAGGCGTCGAGGGCTTGGTCGCGGCGGCGGCGGCGGCGTCCGCGCTGCCGCCGTCGGCCGGCGAGGCGGCGGAAGCCGCGGCAGCAGGGGCAGCAGCAGCAGCCCCGCCGGCTCCCAGCAGCCTCGGCAGCAGCGCCCGGTGGCTCGCGAGCTCGAGCCACGGGAACGCAAACCCCGGAACGCGGAGCGGCTGCACCGAGTCGAGCGCCCCGGCGATCTCGAGGAGCAGGCCGAGGCCCGCGGCGGCGCGGGCGGCGGCCGCCGCGGTGGGAGGGGCCGGAGCGGGGGCGGCAGCGGCGGTCGCCGCCGTCGTCGTCGTCGCGGCGGAGCCCGCGGCGCTCGCGGCGCCTCCCCCGCTTCCGCTGCCTCCGGCGGCAGCAGCCGGAGCCCCGGGCGCCGCCGAGGATCCCGCCGCCGTCGTTGCTCCAGGGGCAGCAGCTCCAGCAGCAGAAGCGGGAACGGGAGCAGCAGCGGGCGCCGCGGCGACGGCGAGGTCGGCCTCCGGCCCCAGCTCCTGGATCAGCCCCACGAAGAAGCGGAAGTAGGGGCGGCCGCAGAAGTCGCCGCCCTTGGCCGCCGCGTCGGCGAGCAGCGCGCCCGTGGCCGCGGCGCAGGCGCGCGCCAGCAGCGGCCTGTTGAACGGCGGGAAAGCGGAAGAAGCAGCGGCGGCAGCAGCGGCGGCGGCGGAAGAGCCCGGCGCCGGTTTCGCCGCCGTCGTCGCCGGCGGGGGCGGCGGCGTCCTCGCGAGCGCCGCAACCAGGCGCACGACCAAGTCCATCGTCGCGTGGTTGAGCGGCGCCGCGGGGCGCAGCGGCGGCGGGGGCAGCGGGGCAGCTCCGGAAGCGGGCGTTGCTGCCGCCGTCGAAGCTTCCGCTGCGCTCTGGACGCAGTTGGCGACGGCGAGCTCGACCAGCGCGCGGAAGAAGCGCTCGCCGCCGTCGTCGCCCAAGAGGCCCGTCGCGCGCAGCGCCGCGATGGGCTCCGCGCGCGCGCGGTCGCAGGGCGCCGCGTCGAGCGCGGCGCCCCAGGCGTCCAAGGCGCGCGCGGCGGCCTCCCTGAACGACGCCGGGATCGCGGGGCTCGCAGCCGCCGCCGCCGCCGCAGCAGCAGCAGCGGCGGAAGCAGAGCCGGAGGCCCCCCCCGCCGTCGTCAGCCCCCTCGCGGGCCCCCTCCTCGCCTGCGCGACCAGCGCCGACAGCGGCGCCGCCCCCCCGGCGGGCGCCCTCTCCGCCACCCTCGCCAGCACGTCGAGCGTGGCGGGGACGTCGGCCGCAGACAGCACGCCCTCGGCGATGACGCCCTGCCTGACCGCGTGGACAGCAAACTCCATCGCGCCGCCGCCGCCGCGGCCCGAGGCCAGCGCCTTGGCCAGGAGGGCGTCGACGGCCGCGGGCTGCAGCAGCCGCGCGCGCAGCAGGCCGTCGCCGGCGTCGCGGCGCCAGCGGCGGTCGTCCGGGGCCGCGGCCCACCAGCCCGTCGCGTCGGCGGAGAGGCGGCGGCAGGCGCGGTCGCGGATGGAGGCGAGCGCGGCGACGCACGAGGCGACGTGGGCCCGAGCTTGGGCAGCGGCCGGCGGCTTTGCTGCAGTCGTTCCTGCCGCCGCCCCGCCGCCGGAGCTCGACGCCCTCGCCGCCGCGCCGGCGGCGCCGCCGACGGGGCCGTCGTACAGCCGAACAAACACGCGGCGGGCGATGGCGAGCCCTGCGTCCTCGCGCCCAGCGGCGAGGTCCCCGGCCTCGACGGCGACAGCCAGCACTGCGGGAGGCACCGGATCCGAGGACGGAGCGTCGGCCGGCACCGCTGCGACGGCGGCGTCGAGGCGCGCGGCCCAAGCGGGGAACCCGGGCGCGAGCGCGGCGAGGCCGTCGTCGGTCGGTGCCGCCGCTGCCGCGGCCGCGGCGGTCGCCGGAGGAGCCTGTTGTTGCTGCTGCGGAAGCATCTGCTGCTGCTGCCCAGGCAGCGGCGCTGCTCCTCCGGGCTGCTGCGGAGGCGTCGGCGCCACTCCAAAGCCGCGGACGCCGCCGGCGGCGGCCCCTCCGCGCGGCAGGCGAGCAAAGTCCTCGTAGACGCGCTGCTGCGCCTGCGAGATGCCCCCGCCGCGCCGCGGCCTCAGCGACTCCGGGACGGACTTGAGCGAGCGGGCAGAGGCCGCCGCCGCCGCCTGGGCGGCGGCGGCCGAAGAGCCCGAGGCGGAGCCGACAGCGCCGCCGCCGCTGGCAGCGGCAGAAGCGCTGACGCTGACGGGCTGCATCTCGGCCGACCACGCGACGCCCGCGGCCGCGGCCTTGGCCCTCGCCGCCAGCGCCGGCGCGAGCCGCTCGTCGACCTCGCGCACCGCGCGGTCCGCCGCGGCCTTCTCGACGACGGCGCACCCCAGCTCGGCGTTGTCCGCGGCGGCGGCCTGCGCGATGTGCTCGACGACGCCGGGCTCGAGCGCGGCGGCCGCGCCGGGCGACGAGGCCGAGGAGCCCGCCGCCGGGCTGGCCGCCGTCATGCTGCCGAGCAGCGACCGCAGCTGCGCGCCGAGCGCCGCACGCAGCGGCTCGCGGCAGGTCACCAGCGCCAGCGACCCGGCCAGCGCCGCGGCGGCCAGGTGCGCCGCGCCCCGGAGCCTCCCCTCGTCGCCGTCGGCGGCAAAGTCCTTGAGCGCGAGCTCCGCCGCGGTCACCGCCGCGATCGACGCCGAGCGCTCGACGACGGGCGCGATCACGTCGACGACGGCGCGGTCGAGCGCGAGGGGGATCAGGCGGCGCAGCTGCGCGCGCTCGGCGAGGCCGCCCACCTGCGCCGCGGCCGGGATCTGGACGTAGGCGTGCAGGTTGTGGAAGAGGCCGCCGCCGCCGCCGCTCGGAGAAGAGTCGGCGGCGGCAGAGGACGCGGAGGCCGCGGCGGCGGCGGCCGCCGCCGCGGCGGCCGCAGCGGCAGCGGCCGCAGCTCCTTCCTCTCCCCCGCGGATCCCGCCGACGGCAGCGGCGGCGGCGGCGGCGGCGGCGGCGGCGGCGGCGGCGGCGGCGGCAGACTGCTGCCCCCCGCCGCCGAGGATGTGCTGCTGGTGGGCAGCGAGCGCCGCGGCCATGGCCGCGGACGACGACGACGACGACGAAGCCGGCGGCGCCGCCGCCGCCGCCGCCGCGGGCCTCGGCTCCGAGAAATCGGCGCTAGGGCCTGGGATCCGCGGCACGTCGCCGAGCACGTCGCTCGGCTTGGCCGCGTCCAGGCTGACCCCGAGGCTCCGGAACATCATCTCGATCTCGAACTTGAGGTTGAGCTTGAGCCGCTCGCAGCCGTAGACCTCGGCCACGACCGAGAGCACCGCCGAGACCCACGGGTTGGTCGCCGGGCGGAACACGCGCGAGTCGCGGCACGGCTCGAGCACCTTGTGCACGAAGGGGAGCACGGCGATCATCTTGCCCCGCGCGTAGGCGTCGAGCACTGTCGAGCGCACGTCGAGGTCGCGCGCCAGGATCGGCCTCTCGCGCGCGATCGTGAGGCGCCCCAGCCAGGAGCCCAAATTCTTCAGAAGCGAGCGCTCGCCAGACTGCGTGACGGCGCGCTCCGAGGCCAGCAACGCGCGGACGTACTTGTGCGTCGCGGCCGTGAGAAGGTGCCAGATGCCGCGCCCTCCAGCCGCGTCGCCCGACTCCTTCGCGGCCTCGGCCATGGCCTCGACGAGCCTGGCGTACAGCGCGTGGTAGTTGGGCTCCTGTGCCGCGCGTTTCGCCACGAGGTAGTGCGCGAACCAGGGGCGGTGCTCCGCCTCGAGCAGAGCCGCCAGCTCCCGGGCGCGCTCGTCGACATTGGAGACCGAGAGGTTGTTGATGACGAACGCGACGCGGTCCGCGATCGAGTCGGGCGGCGGGCCGGGCTGGCCCTCGCCCGAGGCGGCCGCGGCCTCGAGGGTCTCGGCGTTGAGGGCCTGGAAGGCGCGGGCCGGGTCCCTGTTGGCCAGCGAGGCCCCGGGCGTCCCGGCTGCCGGGGCGCCGGCGCCCCCTGCTCCGACTCCGGCGCCGCGCGAGGACGAGGTCGAGGTCGGCGGCGAGGCCAGGCCCGCGATCCCTCCCTCGACGGAGCCCCCGGCGCCGAGGCCCAGCGTGCCCGTGACGGCCGCAGCCGCCGCAGAGGCCGCGGCCGCGGCCGCCGCGGCTTCCTGCTGCGCGGAGGGACCGCCGCCGTCAGCGGATGCCGACGCCGATGCCGCCGCCTGCTGCCGCGCCGCCGCGGGCCCGAGCTCCGCCGGCTGCGGCGGCGCCCTGCCCGACGCCGCGTCGGCGACCACGGCGTCGACCGTCGCGGCCAGCGCGCGGTCCGCGTCCCTCAGCCCCTGTAAGGCGGCGAGCTGCGCGCAGTACTTGGGGAAGCGGTGCAGCTGGCCCGCGCAGGCCCGCAGCGCGCCCGCGGCGAAGAAGCGCGCCAGCTTCGACCCGGGAGGCTCCCTCGCCGCGTCGAGCACGCAGCGCAGCGCCAGCGCGAGCTGCGCGTCCGGCAGCAGCCCGCGCGACACGAGCGCGCCGAGCAGCGCGGCCGTCTTGGCCAGCTCGGGCTCCGGGTACCGCCCGAAGAAGCGGTACTCGTCGAGCAGCGCCGCGGCCATGCAGGCCGAGAGCGCGCGGTCTCGGGCGCCGCCGGCGGCCCAGCCGAGCATCCGCGTCGCCAAGGCGTCGACTGTCAGCGGCCGCCGAGCGTCGATCGCGCCTGCCGCTTTCGCAGCGGCCTTGTCGTCGCCGCCGCCTCCACCGGAACCGGAGGAGGCCTTCCCCTTGTCCCCGGCGTAGAGGGCCTGGAACGCGGCGTTGGCCTCGGCCTCGACGTCGGCCGGGAAGGCCGTAGCGGCCGCGGCGGCGGCGGCGGCGATGGGCCCGCCGCCGTCGGCCGAGGCCGGCGGGGTCGGGGCCGCGGCGCCGCTGGCGACGACGGTCGGCGGAGGAAGGGCAAAGCCCTCGGAGCCGCTCCTGGACGCCCTCTTGGCCGCGTACGCCTCCGCGTCGAAGGCGAGAGGAGGAGGGGTCAAAGAGGAGGAGGAGGAGGCACCGGCAGAAGCAGCGGCAGCAGAAGCCCTGCCGAGCGCCGCGGCGAGCTCGGCGGCGACGGCGTCGGCGGCGACCCCGTCGAGGGCCGCGGCGAGCGCCGCCTGGTCGGCGCCGCCCTCGCTCCCGAAGATGGCCCGCACGGCCTCCGCGACGCGGGACGAGGCCACGGGACCGCCGTCTTCCGCCGACGCAGCTGCCAGGGAGGTCAGCAGGGCGAGCCTGGCCTCGGGCGAGCGGGACGCGAGGTCGGCGAGGGCCGAGGGGTTTGGGGCGAGCGCCTTGGGCGCCGCTGCCGCCCCGGCGGCAGCAGCCGAGGGGCTCGGCCCACCGCCGCTCCCGCCACCGCCGGCGGCGAGCGCCGCGGCGGCCCTGCCCAGGTCGGCGGCTAGCTGCGTCTCCGCAGCCCCCGCCTCCAGCAGCCCGGCGGCGACGACGCCCGGGAAGGCCCGCAGCGAAGGGGCGAGCGCGGCTCGGGCGACGGGCGCGGGCCCCGTCGACAACGAGGTGGCCGGCAGGGAAGATGGGGCGCCTCCTCCTCCTCCTCCGCCGCTCTCGTCCCTGACGAGGCGCACCAGCGCCTCGTAAACGGCGCCGCAGCCGACCCCCGCGGTCGCGGGAGGCGGGGCGACCCCGAGGGGCACCTCGACGGCGGCGGCGGCGGCGGCGGGAGCGCAAGCGGAGGCGCCCGCTGCCCGCGTCTCGACCCCCTCGAAGGAGAGCAGGGCGGCGTCCGCGGCCAGCGCCTCGCGCAGGAAGTCCGCCTGGCCCGTCGGGGAGGCCCAAGTCCTGCAGAGCACGGCGTCGAGCGGGAAGCGCGCGGGAGCAGCGGCGGCGGCAGCGGCCGAGGAGGCGCCGCGGCCGCTGCTGCTGCTCGAGGAGGCCTCGGCGCCGGCGCGCCAGGCGCCGAGGAGCGTCGCCAGTGCCTGCGCGTCCGGGACCGCCGCGCCGGGGACGCCGGCGAGGGCCTCCGCGACGGCGCGCCAGTCGAGCGCCGGGTTGGCCGCGGCGAGCGCGGCGCCGACGGCGGGGCCGTCCCACGAGCGCGGCACGGAGGACGAGGAGGGCGACGGCGAAGCGCCGCTCGCGCCTCCTCCGTCGAGGGCGAGCCCGCCGATCGCGGCGCTCAGCGAGGCCAGCGACTCGGCGGGCGGGCTCGCGAGCCTGCCCCCCGAGGTGCGGGCGAGCATGGCCAGCACCGCGGCCGCGGCCGCGGCGTCCAGTTTGGTTGCGGCGGAGGTCGGCGGCGACGAGCTCGAGCTCGATGAGCTCGATCCACCGGCGACGACAGCGCGGATCACCGAAGCCGCCGAGGCCGCCGACGCCCCGGAAGAGTAGCCCAGCTCCTCCATCACCCCGGCCAGGGACGACGGCAGCATGGTTGCGGCCGCGTCGGAGGCCGGCATGGTTCAGAAGCTAGGGGTGAAACAAATACCTGTTTTCCCGAAAAATTCACCCGGAGAAAGGCATCGCTCGACGAAGCGGGAAGAAGGGAGGGCAATCAAAAACGTCGACAAGAAAAAGAACAGAGGAGTTCGCCTTCTTTCTGCCCTTTTTGGAATTTTCTTTCGTGATTCGCCTGTCAGGTGGTGGTCGTGATGTGATTGAAGAGCTTGAGGGAGAGGCGTGAGTCAAAGTGCTCAAGAGGAGAAGAAGCAAAAGCGGAAAAAAGAGGAGGAGGGTGAAGGAATCGTTGTCAATGGAAGAAGAAGAAGAGAGCGGGGGGGGCGACGCAAAAAATAGAAGCAGTGGCAGCAGCGTTCGCGTCCCTCTTGAGCCTCAGTCCCTCGTTCACGCCCTCGAGCGCGGTCAACGGGAGCTCCAGCGCGCGTGGCGAAGGATACAGAGGCCACACGCGATCGAGGTTGAAAGAGAGAAAGGGCGGAATGGCTGGGTTGTCGCCGGCGGCAAACGAAAAGCGAAATCGACCTCTCGCTTCTCCTCTCGGGAGTGCTCGCGCCATCGTTAGTTGGGAGGTAGCGATGCCAGCGTTCAAGGCACCGCGGGCTCCCGAGAAGGCGAGGGAGGCAGAGAAGGCGAGGACACGCACCTGTTGGAAAGCGAGAAGAATTGAAGTCTCTTCCTTTGCGAATGAAAACGAAAGTGAGAGACGACGGAAGGGAGAGCAGCAGCGCTGTGCCGAACGAGTCAGAAAAAAAAGTTCCTTCGAGCAGGGAGACCAGTCGAACCGACTCTTTGCCCGTCGCCTTTCGCGCACGCTCTCGTCCTCCTTCTCCCTTTCTCGCTTTCTTTGCACACACACGCGCCCTCTCTCCCTCTCCCTCTATCTCTTTTTCTCTTCCGTCGAAGAGAAAAAGAGGAACGGAGAGCAGCTTAACAAAACAGCTCCAAAAGTTTCCATGCCCAACGCCGAGGCATCGAAAAAAGCCCACTCCTCCCTCGCCGCCTCCGACAAGCTCCTGCTCGCCCAGCTCGCGCGCTCCGCCGGGCTGGACCTCCGCCCTAAGGCAGTCTCCGCCCTGGCCGACGCGCTCGCGGCGGGAGCCCCTCCTCCGTCGCTCGCGACCGTGCTCGGTGCGCTCTGCAAGAACAGCCGGGGCGTGTCGGTGTCGGCGACGTCGACAGAGGCCCCCCGGCAGCAGTAGAAAGAGAGCTTTCTATCGCGTGTTGTGAGGGAGGAGAGCCTTGCCTCTAAGCTCCAGAACAAAGGGGAGCAGTCAAAGCGCCGTCGAAGAGAGCGAGAGACAAGGAAACGGGCGAAACATTTCCCCTCTTCTTCATCGTCTTCCATCGATTCGTCGTTTTTCGATCGGCGCGTTCTTTCTTTCAACCTCGACCTCTTCCTCCTCCGTCTTCATCTTCCACCATGGCCATCTCCGCCGTCTGCATCCTCGACCTCCGAGGGCGCCTCCTGCTCGCCAGGGACTACCGCGGCGACGTGCCCCTGGCATCAGCGGCCGAGGCCTTTGCCCGCGCGCTCGCCGGGGAGGGCAGCGGCGGCGGAAGCGAAAGCAGCGGTCTGACTTCGTCGGGGCTCGCTCTGCCCGCCGGCGCGGCGGTCGACGCCGGCGAGTCCGGCTCGCTGCCCCCCGTCCTCCACCGCGACGGCGTCTCGTACGCCTCCGTCAGGCACGCCGACGTGCTGCTGCTGGCCGTCGCGAGGGGCAACGCCAACGCGGCCGCGGCCCTGCTCTTCCTGCACCGCCTCGCTGGCGTCTTTGAGCACTTTTTCGGCGCGCTCGAGGAGGAGTCGCTGCGCGACAACTTCGTGGTGGCCTACGAGCTGCTCGACGAGTGCATGGACCACGGCTACCCGCAGTTCACCGAGGCGTCGATCCTGGCCGAGTTCATCAAGACGGACGCGCACAGGCTGGCGTCGGCGCTGGCGCAGGGCGGGCTGGTGGGGCTCGTCGCCGCCGGGGCCGTCGTCGCCGGCGCGGGCGCCTCCGGCGCGGGCGGCCTCTTGCCCTCGCAGGTCCCCCGCGGACCGCCCGCGGCGGTCACCAACGCCGTGTCCTGGCGCTCCGACGGCCTCAGGTACAAGAAGAACGAGGTCTTCCTCGACGTCGTCGAGCGCGTCAACCTGATCGTCTCGGCCTCGGGCGCGCCCGTCCGCAGCGAGGTCTGCGGGGCTCTGAAGATGCGGGCCTATCTGTCCGGGATGCCGGAGTGCAGGCTCGGGCTCAACGACAGGGTGCTGTTCGAGGCGCAGGGACGGGGGAGCGGAGGCGCGGCGGCGGGGGCAGCGCGCGGGGGAGGAGGCGAGCGGGGGGCGGGGGCCGGCGGCGGCGGCGGCGGCGCTTCGGGACAGCAGCAGCGGGCGGTCGACCTCGAGGACGTCAAGTTCCACCAGTGCGTCCGCCTCGCGCGCTTCGACGCCGACCGCACGATCTCGTTCGTGCCGCCCGACGGCGCGTTCGACCTGATGACCTACCGCCTGTCGCAGCACGTGCGGCCCCTGATCACGGTCGAGCTGCGCGTCAACCGCGTGAGCCGGTCGAGGACGGAGTACCTCGTCAAGGCCAGGTCGCAGTTCAAGGAGCGGTCGAGCGCGCAGGGCGTGGAGATCGCGCTGCCGCTGCCGCGCGACGCGACGAGCCCCGCGGTGCGGGCGTCTTCGGGCGCGGCGACGCACGTGCCGGAGAGGGACGCGCTGGTCTGGAGGATCAAGAGCTTCCCCGGCGGGAAGGAGCTGCTGCTGCGGGCCAAGTTCAGCCTGCCCTCGGTCGAGGCGGACGACGAGGCTTCGACCTCGGCGGGCGCCGGCGCCAGCGCCGCTGCTTCTCGGATGCCGCCGATCCGCGTGTCGTTCGAGATCCCGTACTTCACGGTTTCGGGCATCCAGGTGCGCTACCTGAAGGTGATCGAGAAGAGTGGGTACCAGGCGCTGCCCTGGGTGAGGTACGTCACGACGGCGGGAGAGTACGAGATCAGGACTGCGTGAAGAAAAGGGTTTTTTTTAAACACTCTGGAAATTGAAACAACATGACGGAGGGGGGAAAAAATTGGCCTTTTTTTGTTTTTTGTTTTCACGGTCCCTTTTCTCTCCCCACTCTCTCTCGTCTTTCCCTCTCTCTCTCTCTCCACTTCAACAATCACTGCCTGCGCTGCAAAGCCCCGTGGATGACGCGCTGCGGGAGCTGCAGGCCCGCGGCCTGCGCCTCCGCCACCATCAGAGCCGCCGCGGAAGCGACGGCGTCGGCGGCGTTGCCGTTGCCGCCGGCGGCCGCCGCCGCCGCCGACGGCCCTCCTCCTCCTCCTCCTCCTCTCCCTTCCCTCCGCTCCTTCTCGCGCTCCCGCGCCGCTGCGCCGGCTTTGGCCCCGGCGGCAGCGAGCAGCTCGCTGCGGTAGGCGGCCGCCTCCGCGGCGCGCGTCGCGGCCCGGGCCCGCTCGGCCCTCTGGGCGTCGCCGGCCTCCCTCGCCGCGGCGGCGGCCGCGGCGCCGCCCTCGGCCGCCCGCGCCGCCCTCGCGGCGGCGGCCCTCGAGGCCGCGGCGGCGGCGTTCCCCTCGGCGGCCTCGCGCGCGAGCCTGCGGCTGGCCTCGAGGCGGGAGCGCTCGAGCTCGGCCGCACGGCCGGCCTTCTGCGCGGCGGCGAGGTCGGCGAGGAGCTCGTCCTCGCGGGCGCGCTTGGCGGCCGAAGCGGCGGCAGCGGCAGCCGAAGCAGCGGCGGCGGCGGCGGAGGAGGAAGAGGGAGCCTCCCGGCTCGAAGGGACCCCCCCCTTCCTGGCCCTGTCGGCCCGCTCCTCCCTGGCCTCGCGCAGTGCCGCGGCCGCGGCCTCCTGCGCCTTCTCCGCGGCCCTGGCGCGCCGCTGCGCCTCTGCTCCCTGCTCCCTCGCGTCGTCGAGCGCCCGCCTCTGCGCCCCCGCGGCCTCGGCGGCCGAGCGCAGCGCCGCGAGCGCCCGGCGCCTGTCCTCCTCGGCCGCGGCGTCGGCGGCGCGCCCGTCGCGCTCGACCTCGAGCCTGGCGAGCTCCCGGCGCTCTCTCGTCGTGGCCTCGTGCTCCAGCTGCAGCTGCCGCGCGAGGGCCGTCGCCGCGGCCCTCTCGGAGGCCGCGGCGGCGGCCTCGGCCCGTCCCTGGTCCGCGGCGGCGGCGCCGGCCGCGGCGGCGAGCCCGCGCTCCGCCCCGCCCTCTCTTTTCCTCCTCTCCTCGTGCTCCGCCAGCTGCTGCCGCTGCGCCGTGGCGGCCCTGGCGGCCTCGATGCGGGAGGCCAGCTCCCGGAGCTCCGGGAAGGAGGCCTTGAGGGCCGCGATCCGCCGCTGGCGCGTTTTGGCGTCGGCGCCGCCGTCGCTGGCGCCGTCGCCGTCGTCGGGGCCTCCCGCGCCTCCTCGCTCGCGCTCAAGGGCCTCGACCTCCCTCTGCATCTTCTCCCCCAGGGACAGAGACGCAAGGGAAGGGACCGGGTGCCTGGTCTTGCTGTCGCCCGTCAGAGAAGAGGGAGGGCACGCCGGAGAAGCGGCGGAGGAGGCCGACGACGGACAGCCCCCACCGCCGCCAAACAGGGCCGCGGCCTTGGCGTCCCGCAGCTCGGCCCTGGCCGCGGCGCGCGCTGCCGCGCGGTTCGCGGCGTCGGCAGCGCGCTGCTCGCGGAAGAAGGCCTCCGTGGCCGCGGCCGAGGTCGAGGCCTCCCTGCGGCGGGACTCGCGGCGCTCTTGGGCTGTTTCAATTTTTGTCGGCGGAAGGAGTGAAAGTTTTTTTCTTTCTTTCTATTTTTAGAAAACTTCCGGAGCGGAGAACGAAAGGAAGAGAAGCCGGGCCTCTTCCTTCACTCGTTCCCCTCCTGCTTTCGCTCGAGGGGAAACGTCCTCTTCTTCGTGAAAGAAAAAAACGCACCCTTGGCGAGGATCCCCATTGATGACGAAGTTGGGAGCTGCAGGAAAAAGGGAGGAAAAAGGAGGAGCAAGGAAAGGAAGAGAACATTGTGAGAGGGGCGAAGAAATTCCGTTTCCATTTTTTACAACTCTTTTCCCTTATTTCTTCTAAAATCGTCCGCGACGATGAGCTCACCTTCTCCTTCTCCGCTCTCAGCGGAAGAGGAGATAGCGCGCACAGCTGAATGTGAGATGACCGCAGCAGGATCAGCAGCAGCAGCAGCAGAGGAAGCAAACCAAACTGCGGCGGAAGGAGCAACAGCAGCCGCTGCTGCCGCTGCCTCTGTCCCTGCCGCCCTCGCCGCCGCCGGTCAACAGACCAAACCCCGCCTTCTTCGCCTCCGCTCCACCTCCTCCTCCTCTTCCTCCCCTTCCTCTTCCTCGCCCCGCTTCCTTTCTTCCTCCTCCTCCTCCTCCTCCTCCACCCCTTCCTCCGCCGTCGCCGTGTCTCGCTCGATCCTCCTGACGCGCCTCGTCGCCGACGCGGTGGCCGAGGCGGCCCGGGCTGAGGCCGCCGAGGCCGCCGCCGCCGGGCGCGGGCTGCGGCTCGCGGCGCGGGCCCTCGACGCCGACGCGCGCGCTCTCGACTCGTTCCTGCTCTGCGAGGCCCGGGAGAGGGCGCGCGGCGAGGCGGCCGCCGACGCCGCCGCGGGGGAGAGGGCGCGCGCCGAGGCCGAGGCCTGGCGCGGCGGCGGCGAGGCCGCGGCGGCGAGGGTCGAAGCGGAGGAGGCCGAGGCCGCGGCGGCCGAGGCCCGCGCCGCTCGCGCGTGCCTGGAGGCCGCGACGCCACTCGAGTGGCTCCGGGACGCTCGCCGCGAGGTCGAGCGGGCAAGGGAGCGGGAGCTGGAAGCGTGGGGAGGGCTGGTCGAGGAGCAGAGGCAGCGAGAGGCGAGACTGGGGAAATCGATGTCGGAAGCGGCGGCGGACCTGAGGGAGGCACCTACGAGACAGGCGCAGAGCTCAGCGAGGATCGCGTTGGAGGCCGCGAAGAAAGCGCTGATGATGGAAGGCGCGGGAGGAGGAGGAGGCGGAGGAGGAGGAGGCAGAGGAGGAGGAGGCAGAGACGAAGAGGTCGAGGAGGCAAAGGAAGGAGCCAACAACGACGATGGCACTGACACTGCCGCTGCTGCTGCTGCTGCAACTTCCTCTCTTCTCCGCCGCCCCGCGACGCCCCCGCCGCCCTCCTTCTACGACGATCGCGTCTTCTACTTCGCAAGCAGCCCGGCGGAGAAGCTCCTGGGGGTGCTGTCCTCGCTGGAGGAGGCGGCGCGACTCGCCAGAGCGAGGTCGGAAGCGGCGCGCTCCCGGCTCTCGGCCGTCGCTGAGGAGGCCGCTCTCGCTCGCGAGGGGCTGCGAGCGGAGAGGGAGGCCCTGAGGAGAGAGCTGGAGGAGGCGGAGAGGAGCGTCTTGGAGGCGAGGAAGGAGATCGAGGAAGTGGAAAAGAGGGAGAAGGAAGAAGAAGAAGAAGAGGAAGAGAGGGGCAACCGAGGACGAGAGGGAGCTGCCGCCTCCTCTTCGACAAACGCGCTCGAACGAGCTGTCTCCGCCGCCGCAGCCGCCGCCACGGCCTCCCTGCCGGCGGCAGCGGTTCCAGGTGGAACTCTGTCCCTCGTCGAAGAGCTCTCCCTCGCCCTCGAGGCCACCGCCTCGGGCCCCCCGCCCCCGGCCCCCGCCCTCGCCGCGGCCGAGCGGCGCGGGGCCGCGGCAAGGAGGCGTGAGGCCGCGAGCGCCGCGCTGCGCGAGGTCGAGGCCGCGAGGGCCGTGCGGGCCGCGCGTATCCTGGAGAGGGCCGCGGCGCCCCCCGTGAGAAAGTTCGGGAAGCCCTTGATGTTTCGGAGCGGGAAGGTTTGAGAGGGTTGGAGCGGGAAGGTTTGGGGAGGTTGGAGCGGGGAGGTCGAGAAAGAGCGAAAGAGGGAGAGAGTTTTGCTGACGAAAAAGAAAAAAATCGCGCTGCAGAGGCACTTTTTTGTTTTCTTTTCTACTTTCTTTCCTCTCGTTCTCGCTCTCTCTTCTGTTCGGCTCTCAACTCTCAGGGAGAGGGCACAAGATCAACATGATGCGGACTCACGCTCAGGCTGGCAGGCAGCAGATGCGCGGCGGCAGGCTGGCGCAATCGACGTCGTCGTCCGCGCCATCGGCCAGCAGGTGCGTTGCTTCGACGTCGCCACGACGGCATCAACACCTCGAGCAGCGCTCGATCAAATTGCTGCCTTCCTTGCTCTTCTCTCTCTCTCTCTCTCCCTCTCCCACGTCCTCTCTCTTTCCTCTCTCACGCCTCTCGATTACAATCCCCGATGCATGCTTGACGTTCTCCAAACTTATCAAAGCAGGAGAAATTCGACAACGACAAACGCCCTCCCGACTGACGCCGCGGTACGGATGGCGACAGAGGCGGTGGACCAGCTCGACCCGACGCTCGCCGCGGCGGCGACCTCCTCGCCCTCGCTTCCCCCTCCGCCGCACTTTGGCTCCGCCGCAGTCTCGGCGACGGCGGCCAGGCTCGAGGCCGCGGCGTCCTCGCTGCTTGATAGCAGCAAGATCAATTCCTCAGGCTTCGTCTCCAGCGCGACGGGGGCGGTCAAGAGGGCGGCAGAGGCCATCTCCTCCGCCGCCTCGTCGTCGTCGGCGTCGTCCGTCTTTGCCTCTCGGGGGGGGCCGGGGAGCGCCGCCGGGGCCGGTCCCGCGTTCCCCTCCTTCTCCTTCTCGCTCGACCCGCACTTTGGCTCCGCCGCCCTGGACGCCGCCGTCGCGGCCCCCGGGCAGGCCCTGTCTGCCACCTCGGCGGCCCTGGCGTCCGTCGCGGAAGCGCTGTCCGGAGTCGCGGCGGGCATCAACTTCTCCCCGCCGGACTTTTCGCCGTTTGACCTCGGCGGCCTCGGCGGCGGGGCGGGCGGGCTCGCCTCCTCCCTCGCCGCGGCCTCCGCCGCCCTCTCCGAGGCCGCGAGCTCTCTCGCCTCCTCCCCCTCCGGCGGCGGCGTCGGCGGCGGCATCGGCGGCGACTTCCCGCTCCCGCTGGTCCTCGCGGCGGCCCTCGGCTCCGTCGCGGCCGCCGCGGCCTCGGCCGCCAGGCCCGGCGCGCAGGCCGCCGAGGCCAACGGGGAGCTCTCGACCCCGGCCTCGGCCCCGACGTTCTACACCTACGAGAGCGCCTCGGCCTACTGGTCGTCGCGGCCCGTCGCGGTCGCCAGGAGGGCCTCGGCGCTGGCCGCCGCCGCCGCCCGCGTCGGCGCCGGCATCCTCGTGGACAAGGCCACGGGCAGGACCAAAGAGCACGAGGCGCTGCGGGCGGCGGCCCTGCGGGAGGAGCTCGAGCGCGCCGGCCCTGCCTTCATCAAGATCGCGCAGGCCGTCTCGACCCGCGTCGACATCCTGTCGCCGGCGTACGTCCGCGAGATCGAGCGCCTGCAGGACCGCGTGCCGCCGTTCGATTCGGCGCTCGCGCTGGCGGAGATGGCGAGGGAGTGGGGGGTGCGCGACGTCTCGGAGGTCGTCTCCGACATCTCGCCGGAGCCCGTCGCGGCGGCGTCGCTGGGGCAGGTCTACAAGGCGACGCTGTCCCCCTCGCTGGCGCCGCGCTTCTCCTCGAGCGCGTCGCGCTCGGCCGACAAGCAGGCGCTGGCGGGCAAGCGGGTCGCGATCAAGGTCCAGCGCCCCGGGGTCGGCGAGGGGATCCTCCTGGACCTGCTGCTGCTGCGCACCGCCGGCGCCGCGCTCGACTCGTACGGCGTGCTGCTGGCCGAGCGGCGCGGCGTCAGGGACGGCGCCGACGCGGGGAATGACGAGGCCGCGGCCGTCGCCCAGGCGCGGGCCAGCGCGCGCAGGGACTCGGGCTGGGCCGCGCTCCTGGACGCGTGGGGGGCCCGCTTCATGGAGGAGCTCGACTACACGCGCGAGGCCGCCAACGCGAGCTACGTCGCCCGCCAGCTCGACGCCCTCGAGGGCGTGGTCGTCCCGAGGCCCGTCGCGGGCCTGTCGACGGGCACGGTGCTCGTGGCAGACTGGATCGAAGGGGAGCGGCTGTCGGAGTCGACCGCGGACGACGTCCTGACCCTCTGCACGACGTTGCTGAACGCCTACCTGGTGCAGCTGCTGGAGATCGGGGAGGTGTCGGGGAGGCTGCACGGGGATGCGCACGAAGGGTAAGGGGAGGGAGAGTTTCTTGTGGAGAGAGAGAGAGAAGAAGAGAGCGAGAGAGAGAAGAAGAGAGGGAGACAGAGAGAGAGAGAGAAGAAGAGAGAGAGAGAGAGAGGAAAAGAAAAAACGCTGACCTCTTTTTCCCCTCTTCCCTACTTTTTCCCCTCTTCCCTCCTTTTTCCCTCTCTAAAAAACCGCAGCAACCTCCTCCGAACAACGGGGGGGCAAGTGGCCATCCTCGACTGGGGACTCGTTCAGGAGATCCCGCCGCACACCTCGCTGGCTCTGGTAGAGTACATTGCGCATTTGAGGTGAGAAGACTTTTCTTTTGTCTCAACCTTCTTTTCTGGCCCCGAAGAAAAAATAACCCGAACGAAAAAAAAAAAAACTCATTTTAAAAACGTTTTTGAAACCCTTCACGAATAAAACGAATCACAGCGTCGGAGACTGGGAGGGCGTCTGCGGCGACCTCGCCAAGCTCGGCTTCGTGCCTCCGGGAGCCCCGGACCCCGTGGAGGCCGGCCTGGCCCCCGCCCTGGGGGCGGTGTTGGAGCAGCTGAGCTCCGGCGGCGGCGCCAAAGGGGTCGACGTGGCTGCGATCCAGGGCGAGATCGAGATCCTGTCGAGCAAGCTGGCGCTGCAGATCCCGAGCTACTTCGCGCTGATACTGAGGACGTTCTCGCTGATCGAAGGTATCGCGCTCAAGGTGAGAGAAGAAGGCGATGGTTTGATGCGCACTTTTTCTTTTCGAGCACGGAGGCTTTCCGCTCGTTTTCCTCACCCTCGCCTTCTCTCTCTCTCTCTCTATCTTCATTTCTGCTCTCCTTCTTGAAACAAACAACCAGGCCGATCCCTCCTACTCCATCGTCTCCAAGGTATTTCCCTACCTCGCCCGCAGGCTGCTCACCGACGACCACCCCCGCGCGCGCGCGGCGCTCCGGCAGATGCTGTTCGGGTCCGAGGGGCGCACGCGGCTCGACGTAGCGCGGCTGCGCAAGCTGACGAGCGGGTTCTCCAACTACAGGACTGACGGGCTCGTTGACTCCGCGGGAGGTTTGAACTCGACGGCGCTCGCCGCCGCCGCCTCCGGAGCTTCTCCGTCTCTTTCTACGGCGGCGACGAAACCGGCCAACAATGGTCGGGGAGAGGATGCCACCGTGATCCCCAAGGAGGCCGTCGAGCTGCTCGCGCTCGTGTTTGACCCGGCGGGCAGCTACATCCAGGACATTATGATCGAAGAGGCCGCCGCCTGCGCCGACGCGCTGTCGAGGGACGCGGCCAGGAGGGCGGTCGCGGCGCTGGCCGGGATCGGAGGAGGGGGACGGGGAGGGGGAGGGAGCGACGGGACAGGGAGCGCACTCCTGCGCGTTGAGCCAGGCGACGACGAGGCGCTCGAGAACGTGCGCGAGCTCGTCGCGTTCCTCGCCGACGCGGCCTCGGCCTCGGCCGCCGCTGCCGGGGTCCGTCAAAGGGACCAGGGACTCGCCGCGGCCTCGTACAACTCGAGGGGCCTCGCGGGCGCCGCTTCTTCCGCTCGAAGGCTCGCCGTCGCGCTGCGGGACCTGCGGCCCGTCGCGCCGGCGCTGGCGGCCGGGATCGCGAGGGTGGCGGAAGGGATCGCGCGGGCGCTGGCCTCGAGGGTCATCGCCCGGCTCGGGGCGGCGACGGGCCGCCGCGGGGGCTCCTCTCCCGTTGCTCCCCCCTCATCGAGCCCTTCCTCCTCTTACGACGCCGATGCGGCGTTCAGGGCGACCGCCGAGGGGCGGACGAAGATGGCGGCGAGGAGGCCCGCAGCTGCTCCCTCTGCTGCTCGCCGGACAGCTGCTTCTGCCTCTGCCTCTTCTGCTTCTGCCGCCTCTGCCGCCGTCGCTCCCCCGACGGGCCTCTTCCCGGCCGCCGCCGCCGCGGTTCTGCCCGTGCTGCTGCTTCCGCTGACGGCTCCGCTCTGGCTGGCGCAGCAGGCGATGGAGTCGCTGCCATAGAAGAAGACTCGATTTCTTCAAACTTTTAGCTGAAGTTTTTTTTTCTTCTTTTTTTGGCTCTGAAGATTGTGTATTCAAAAATAGAGATTTGGTTTTCTATAATTGGTAGCGTTGAGAAAACGCAGATTGGGGGGGTGTGAGGAGGGGGATACCTGCTTTTGGTGAATTAATGAGGAGGGGGAGGGGGGGGGCGGGATCAAAGAGGAAACGCGCGAGCGAAAGAACGCGGTTTTATTTCTTGAAAAAAGAAACGAAAGGGGGAAAAAAAGCAAGTTCCGCTATGCAAAGAAAGGCGCCCTCTATGAAAGTGAATTCAAACAGGGCGACGCTCTCAAAACTCTCAAAACCCTCCCAACATGAAGCAGCAGCGCGCAGGAGACGGAGCAGCAAGTTGAAGAAGAAGCCAAGGCCAAAGGGTCCTAGGATGAGGTCGTCCGGTTTTTCCTTTCCTGCCCCCAGTTTTTCGAGCAACGAAGAGAGAAAAAAAATCAAAACCAATTTCCGGCCCCTCGACCCCCGCCTTTTTACCCCTCCCTCGCGACTTTTTTTCCTCCTCCTCCCTCCGCGAGCTTTCCCCTCCTCTTCCCCTCTTTCGCCACCTCAGCCTCTCTTCCCAGGGGAAGAACGACGAGCGCAATAGACGAAGAAAGGTTCCGAGGAAAGAAATTGGTGCTCGCGAAAGAAAGGAGGAGGGAAAAAAAGGGAAGGAAAAAAAACGTGGGGAGCGTTGCGGAATCGTTTTTTTTTATTTCCCTCGTTCTCTCAAAGAGAGCAAGAGAAGGAAAAAAGGGCAGAACGGAGCGAGAGAGATCAAACTATCCTTCTGCTCCTAAATTCTACCCTACCGGACGGTGACGGCGGCCATGCTCCCCTGGCGCGGGAGCCCCGAGCCCCCCTTGGCCTTGATGGAAGCAGACGCGGCGGCCGACGACGACGAGGCGGACGCCGCGTCGCCGTCGTCGCCGCCGAAGACCCTCCAGAAGCGGAGGGTCTCGTCCGCGGCCGCCGTCGCAACGGTGCGCCCGTCGGGGCTCGTGGCCATGTGCAGCACGCGCGCGCCGTGCGATCCCGCGCCGTTGGTCGCGGCGGCGTTGGCCGCGGAGCCGGCGGCGGCCGAGGACGAGACGCCAGCGACGCCGACGGTGGCGACGCGCGTCAGGCTCGGGTACTTCCAGACGGCGAGGCCGTTGGACGGCGCGCCGGGCGCCGACGAGTACCCGTGCGCTGAGAGCAGCTCGCGCGAGCCGTCGGCGAGCGGCGCCCAGGTCAGCGCGGTGACCTGCGCCCCGGCGTCGACGGAGGAGAGCGCGGCGCCGGTGTGCGCGTTCCAGGTGCGGATCGAGCGGTCGGCCGCGCCGCCGCCCGAGGCGAGCACGGCCGGCTGGAACGGGCACCAGGCCAGTGCCTTGACCGCGGCGCAGTGGTCGGTGAACCTGTGCCTGGGGCGCACGGTGGGGACTCCTCCGTTGGAGGAGGCGGCGGCGGAGGCGGAGGACCTCGACGAGGGCTCCCAGACGCAGACGACGTTGTCGTTGCCGCCCGAGGCGAGGTAGCGCCCGCTGCGGTCCCAGCTCAGGCCGCAGACCTCGGCCGAGTGGCCGCCGTCGGAGAGCGAGGCGGCCACGTGCTGCCTCGCCCTGACGTCGTGGTTGAGGATCAGCGAGTCGCGGCCCCCGCTGGAGAGCGTCGAGCCGGACCAAGCCAGCGACGCGACGCGGGCGGCGTGGCCGCGCAGCGAGCGCAGCTGGCGGCCCGCGGCGGCGTCCCAGAGCTGCACCTCGTGCGCGCGGCCTGCGCCGGCGCGGGCGACGCCGACGGCGACGTGGCGGCCGTCTCCCGCCCAGGACACCGACGAGACGTAGTCCCCCTCGGCGGCGCCGTCGCCCCCGGCCTCGGAGTTGAGCACCGAGACGGTCCCGTCCGAGGCCTTCCAGAGGTAGACGTCGCGGCCGAGCCCGACGGCGAGCGTGTTCCCGCTCGACCAGGAGAGAAGGTTGAGGTAGAAGTCGTCGACGAGGTCGGGCGCGTCGAGCACGCGCTCGGGGCCCGACGGGACGGGCGCGCGACGGGAGGCGAGGAGGGCGGCGGCGGCGGCGGCGGCCGCGGCGGAGGAGGCGGAGGCGCGGGGGAGGGAGATGGGGGCGGCGGGGGCCTTTGGGGGAGACATTTTTTTTTGTTTTTTTTTGGGAAGGGGGGGGGGCAGAGAGGGCCAAGGGAAGTGGTGAGAGGGGGCGAGGGGCGAGGGAGCAAGGCGGGAAGCGTTGAGAAAGAGGAGAGAGAGAGGGAGAGAGAGAGAGAGAGAGAGAGAGAGAGAGAGAGAGAGAGAGAGAGAGAGAGAGAGAGAGAGAGAGAGAGAGAGAGAGAGAGAGA
>Ga0210003_1000854_pt1 | contig 27338 bp, 27 predicted proteins | sample LantaG_FD_182804 | JGI IMG/M metagenome (GOLD analysis project Ga0210003, IMG submission 182804) | Deep subsurface microbial communities from Baltic Sea to uncover new lineages of life (NeLLi) - Landsort_02402 metaG (SPAdes) (version 2) | ecosystem: Environmental > Aquatic > Marine > Oceanic >... | reverse complement strand
AAAAAAAAAAAAAAAAAAAAAACTCGGGCGCACCTCAGCGGCGGCCAGGCTGTTTTTGCACCTCACTCTTTCTTTCTTTTCACCTCAAATCAAAAAGGGGAAAAAAGTTCCATCTCGTCGCCCTTCTTCCTCTTTCAAGAGAGGCAGTGCGGACGCCGATGAGTGTCCTTCGCTCGCTGGTCGCGGAGGACGACGACAGCGATCGGGCGGGAGGGGCCAAGGCCGCCTCCGCGGGGAAGAACGCATCGAGTGCCGGCGGCGTCGGCGGCGTCGGCAGTGGCGGCGACAGCAGCGTTGCTTGCTGCCGGCAACCATCATCATTGTCTCCGTCGCCGATGACACTCTCCGGCTTTGAGGCCTCCGAAGCCGCGGCGCTCGTCTTCTCCCTGGCCGCGGCAGCTCTCGCGGCACAGATGTCGCCGCTGCTCGCGTTCTGGGTGCTCGCCGAGGGGTGTTTCTACCTGTGGCAGCGCTATCGGTGAGTGGAGTTCATGGAGGAGGTTGAGAAGAGAGAGAAAGAGGAAGATGGGGAAAAAAAAAAGTTCGGAGCTTTTTTTCCGTTTCGGGCTGGCGAGAAAGCTTTCGAGTGAGAGAGGCATCGAAAAAAGCGAGGAAAACTCTGCCCCGGTGCGTTACCGCACGCCGCGGTGCCGATTTCGACTTCTCGTCTTCACCATACTCCAGAAGGCTCCTGCATAATTGTTTGTTTTCATTTCTTTACAAGAAACGAGCAGAAAAGATCAGAAACGAGAGCAACGCGAGCCATCCGATTTGACTAGCAAAACTCGTTTTCTTCTCCACCTCTTCAAACCCCTCTCTCGTCGCTCGAAAAAAAACTCACTAAAAAAAACTCTCTCTCTTTCTCTCCCTCCCCCAGCTACCAACTCATCCACTCCGAGCCCGTGCTCGACGCCGCCATCGAGCCCGAACGCATGGAGATGCTGAAAGAGGTAAGGAAAGGGAGAGAGTTGGTTTTGAAAGAGCGCGAAAGGGAGAGAGAGAGAGAGAGAAAGGAGAAGAAGAAGACGAAAAGGCGCTCACCTTCAACCTCCTGTTCTTCTTCTCTCAAAACAAAAACAAAAAAATCTTTCCAACCCCAGCGCCTGCTCTCCCTCTCCGAGATCATCTCGCTCGACGACTTCCTCTCCGGCTGGTTCCGCGGCGCCTCGAGAAAATCGATCCTCAGGGGCAACGTCGAGGACTTTATCGCGTACGGCTTCCACGCCAAAAGGCTGGAAGATTTGAGTTGCGAAGACCGGGCAGGAGTCTCCGATTTCGTCGACAGGATCCAGGTCTCGTACGGGACCCGCTTCGAAGCCGGCAGGAACCCGCGCCTCGAGTTCATGGCGCACCTGTGGGAGCCGCTGAAAGTGATCCACAGCCCTCTGGCGCTCAGGCTCGGGCTCGAGTCGATGAGAGTCTTCACGGCGCTCGTTTTGAAAGTCGCGGGTTTCCAGAGGGGCAGGGTCGAGATCCAGAAAGGGGCCCGTGGGGGCAGAGGGAGCAGCTATGAGTTCTGGGTGCTGCCTCCGGTTATCGAGAAGGAATCTTCTGCTGCTACTAGTGCTGTTGTCGTCGAAGAGAAGGAAGAGGAAGAGGAAGAGGAAGAGGTCGCTCCTTCGGCGGCGCTCCTCCCGCCCCGCCGCTTCCGCTTCCGCTTCGGCGGCGGCGGCCGCCGCCTGCGCACAGGGAGGGGCGTCACCGCCAAGGCATTCGCGGCCTCCTCTTCGTCGCTGCTCGACAAAGAGAGCGGAAAGGACGACGAGGACGAAGAGGCCTCGCAGCTGCTGCTGCTCTGCCGGCGCCTCTTCCCTTCTTCTTCTTTGACGAAGGCGAAGGCGAAAGCGAAAGCGGCAAATAACAAACCCGCTTCTCTTTCTTCTTCCTCTTCTTCCTCTTCCTCTTCCGACAGCGACGACCCCTCTTCTTCAGCCCCCATCCTCTTCCTCCACGGCGTCGGCCTCGGCATCACCCCTTACCTCTTGTTCGTCGCGGCCTTGCGCAAGCGTTTCCCCCGCAGGCCGCTGCTGCTCCTCGAGGCCAGACACGTCTCCGTCGGCCTCTTCCCGACGAGGGCCGCCTCGACCTGCGACGTCGCGTCCGCCGCCTTCGAGGCTCTCAGTATCAACAACTGGAGGTCTGCCGCGGTCGTGGCGCATTCGTACGGGACCTTCGTGGCCGCGCGCATGCTCGCGGCGCACCCGGAAAAAGTGCAGTCGCTGGTCCTGCTCGACCCCGTTTGCGCTCTCACGATCTACCCGCAGCTCCTCGCGAATTTCGTCTACAAGCCCCCCGTGGCTCTTCTTAGTAAATCCGAGAAGGAGAGCGCCGAGAGCAGGAGCAGGAGCGGGTACTTCTGGCCCAAGCAGCAAGAGGAAGAGGAAGAGGAAGAGGGAAAAGAGGTTGTCGAAGAAGAAGTTTCAACGTCGTCGCCGTTTGCCGCGGCGGCCTCGGCCGCTTCCTCGGCCGCGGCGACGGCCCGAGCCCTGCTCACCGCCGTGGACTCGGCCCGCTTCCTCTTCTCCAGAGACCTGACGGTGGGCGAGGCCTTCTGCCGCAGGTTCGCCTGGCACCGAGAGTGCCTCTGGCCGCAGGACCTCAGGCACGCGGGGAAGTCGACGCTCTTCGGCCTGGCCGGGGGCGACGACTTGGTTCCGTCGTTTTTGGTTAAACGGGCGCTCTCGGTTTTTTCGCCCCAGGCCTCCGTCTCCGGGAACGAGGACCGCCGGGCCGGACACGGAGGCTTTCTGCTCGATCTGCAGTGGCAGAGGAGGCTGCTGGACGGGGCGGAGGTCGTTATTGAGGCCGGCGCGGAGGAGGAGAGGAAGGAGAGGAAGGAGGCGGAACGGAGGAGGAGTGAGAAGAACAAGGGCCTTCAAGAAGTTGAAGTCGAAGAGGAGGAGGAGGAGGTCGAGAAAGCGAAAGCAGAAGCAGCAGCAGCAGCAGCGCCTGCGACGCCCGAAAAGGCGGCCGCTGCCTCCTCCGCCACCGCTTCGTTCGCCAAGCTCCTCGAGGACAACTGCCTTCCTCCGCGGCCGGCCAAGAGGAGGACGAGCTTCTCGATGCAGCAGGTCGTTCCCGTTGCTCTCGAAGCTCTCTGATATTTTTTTTCTTGTTCTTGGCGTTTTTTTCCCGAGATTTTCGCGAATTTTTTTTTATATATTTTTCACTCAACCAACAACAAAAAACTTGAAACAGAACTTGACGCCCCCGCATTTTCCGTTGTCCCACCCCACCGCACATTGGTTTTTTTAATTTCAAAAAGAAAACGCACGTCCCCCTCGCCCTTTCGCGAAAGAAAGAGAAAGACAGAGAAAAAAGAAAGAGAGAAAGAGAATCTTTTTTTTTCTTGTCACACACTCCCCCCCCGTCTCTCTCTTTCTCCCTTCTCATCACGCCCCTCGCTTCTTCTTCCCCCCTTCTCCCTTCTCCACCCCCACCTCTTCCATCCCCAGCGCGCTCCTCGCCGCGGCCACCCAGTCGTCGTGCGCCGAGGCCCAGCACAGGAAGGTGGCGTCCAACAAGCAAGCCAAATTGACGGCGAGCAGCTGGTGCCTCACGGGCACCCTCCAGAAGTTGACGGCCTGGAAGGCGGGCCAGAAGGCCAGCTCGGCGGCGTAGGTCGAGGCGAAGTCCCTCCTGACCTTGCTGGCAACTTCGGTGAGCCCTCCACCCTCTGCGACGACCACCACCGTGGCGAAGAATCCGGCGACGTGAACAGGACCGAAGACCACCTCGTCGAGTAAAACCTTGGAAGCCACAAACTTGGCAGACCCGCGCAGGAAGCGGGCGGAGACGAAGGCGTCGAGCCAGCGGTACCAGGCGTGGCCCAAGGGACCCACCACGCAGGCGCCGTAGAGGGCGGAGGCCGCCAGGTGGCGCACGGCGAGGGGTACAGGGAAGAGGGCTTGTTCTTCTCCTTCGGAGGAAGAGGAGGAGCTTCTTGTTTTGCCCGAGGAGGAGGCCTTGCCTCCTCTCGCTGTTGTTGTTGTTGTTGTTGTTCCTGCTGCTGCTGCTTTTTTACTCCGGGCCGAGGAGTCGAGGCGCTGGGCCAGCACGTCGCCCAGGGTCCTGCGAGTTGAGAGAGAAAGAGAGAAAGACAGAGGGGTGAGAGAGGAGGTGGTCGAAGAAAAGAGAGCAAAAAAAAACGAGATCGAACGAAGGGAAGGAAGACGCAACTTCCTCTCTTCCTCTCTTCCTCTCTGCGCTTACCACAGCGCCGTGCTCGTGACCACCTGCGTGGCCAGCGGTCTCCGTCGCAGCGCGAGCTCGTAAGACTTCCACGCCCTGGTCGTCAGGGCTCGCCAGGTGACCATCCTTCCTTGCAATTGGAGAGAGGGAGAGAGGTTCGGGAAATGCCAGAGACGAGAGAGAGGCGGATCGAAAGGCAAGAAAAACCGCGGGTCTGTCGATCTGTCTGTTCGCCTGGGAGCCTTCAAGGAGGCTGCTGCTAGCTGCTGAGAGGGAGAGGGGATCGGAATTGCAGAAGCGCGTGCTCGTAAAGCGAAGGATAAAGAGTTTGGAATGCGTCTTTCTGAGAGAGAGAGAGAGAGAGAGAGCGACGGAAAAGTAAACAACACTCGCTCCACTTCTTCTTCTTCTTTGACGTCGACGAAGAAGCAAAAAAGAAAAGAAAAAACTCGCTCGCGATGGTCACCTCGTCCTCCACGAGCTACCCTCGCCCGCGCCGCGCAGGCGTCGGTAAATCCTCGTCCGCGTCGTCATCGGGCCAGCCGCTGAGCCTGCGCGACGTCGAGCGCGAGGTCGAGGATGTGTTCGAGACGCACAGCGTGGCGGAGATCCGCGAGGTGAGAAAGATTGAAATTGAAAAGATCGGTCGATCGATGGTCGATTGATTGCTCCTTCTTTTCAAACACTTCGCGAGCTCTTTTTCCCATCTCTTCTTGTTGCTTCGAAGCCTCTTCCCCCGCGCGACGGATACGAATCGATGCTATTGTTGCGTCAGCCACGTGAAAAGGGAATGAAAAGATCAGCACAAGTGCCAGAAGAGAGGACGATTATTGCTGCATCGAAATTTTGATTTTTCTTTTCGATTTTTTTTCCTCAACCTCTCCTCCACCCCACCTCTCCCAAAAACTTCAGATCGAGGCTAAGACCCGCGCCGAGATCGACGAGGCCAAGCGCTCCCTGCGCGCGCTGGTCGGGGACGCCTACCGCGACGTGCTCGCCTCGGCAGACGCCATCTCGGCGATGAAGAGGGACGCGCGGAGGCTTGTCGCGGCCGCGGGGGCGCTCGCGACGGGGACGGCCGCGCTCTCTCGCAGCGTCTTTGCCGAAACGAGCTCGAGCTCGAGCAGCTCTGTTTCCTCCACTTCTTCTTCTCACCCGACGGACGACACCGCGAGGCTGCTCTTTGCCGTGGGAGCGCGCGTGAGGCTAATCGCCGACGCCCCGGCCGCCGCCGCCGATGCGGCGGGAAAGAGGAAGAAGGGCGCCGCGGCGGTCGCCGCCGCTGCCGCCGCCGTTGCCGCCGCCTCAGGAGGAGGAGGAGCAAGCAAGAACAGCGCTTCCTCCTCCACCACCAACCTCGCCACGGCAGCAGCCAGGCTCCTCCGCGCCTCCGAGGTCCACCGCCTGCTCTGCGCGCGGAAGGACGGAGACGGAAACGGAAACGGGACCCTCCGCGCGAGCGTGCGCTTCCCGCTGCTGCCCCGGGCGGCGCAGGCTGTCGAGGGGACGAAACCGAAAGTGCTCGCCGCGGCCAGGGCGGCGCTCTCCAAAGGAGGAGGGGGCGCTGCTGCTGGTAACTGGCGCCTGTCTCGCGCCTCCGCGGCGAGCGCGCTGGCGGCGACGGTGCTGCTGTCCGGCGCCGACTCGAGGGCCGCGGCGGAGGCCTTTCTGAAGGAGCGCGTCGCCGCCCTAAGGGCTTCGCTCTCGGGCGCTCCTGCTGCTGCTACTTCTGCTTCTCAGTCTTCTTCTCCTGCCACCGCCGCCGCCGAGACCGTCGCGGTGTCGCTCGCCGTGGCTGTGCTCGACGGCGCAGACGCGCTCTGGTGGCTGTTCGGGGAAAGAGAAGGAGAAGAGAAAAGCTCGTTGTCGGGCCTGGCCGCGGCGGTGCTCTCTGCCGGGGACGCCGACGGACCGCTCGACCTCCCGCCGCTCGAGAAGAGCTTGAATTGTTCTTCCCCTGCTGCTGAAACTACAAACGCTAATGATGGCGAGATCGGAGAGGAGGAGGAGGCCTGGAGGTCCGTGGCAGAGGCCGCCGCGGCGAGGGCAGGGCCGCTGCCGGAGGAGGAGGTCAGGGCGCTCGTCGCTCGCTGGGCGAGGGCGGCCGCGGCGGAGGCCGCCTCTGCTTCCGCCTCTGCTGGCGCGAAAGACGCCGGCGCTCTTTCGCTGGCTACTGCTGCCGCGAGGGAGGCCGCGGCCTCCTGGTCGCCGCTGCAGCACCAGGAGGACGACGACGGCGACGAGAGCGCTGCTGTTGGAGGCAGCGAAGAAAGCGGAGCCGCCGCCTCTGCTCCTTTGACGCCGCGACGGAAATCGGAAGGAGCAGGAGGAGACGCCCTCTCCCTTTCTCTCCCGCCGCCGCCGGACCCCGCCTTCGGAGGCAGCGCCGCTGCGGAGCGGGAAGCGCAAGCCGCCGCGGCCGCCGCCGTCGGCGCCGCCGTGGGCGCGCGAGGCGCCGCGCTCGTCTCGCAGGCCTTTGCCGAGGTCGCGAGCGAAAACAGCGCGAGCGAACACGCAGGCGAGAGCGGGAGCGGGAGCGGGAGCGGGAGCCGGAGCGGAAGCAGCGGCGGCGGCGGCGGCGAAGCCTCCGCCCTCGGCGCCGGGCTCCAAGAGGCGGTCGCCCGGGTCGCGGGCTTGAAAGCAGCGGATCCTTCCTCCGCTTCGGCGACGGAGCATCCTCCTCCTCTCTCCTGGCGCCGGGTCGCCAGGCGCGTGGCGTCGAGGGCCTCGGGCGCGGCGGGCCGGGCGCTGCGGGCGACAGGCGGGCTCGTCGTCGCTCGCGCGGAGGAGGCGGCGGCGGCGGCGGCAACGGCGACGGCGAGGCAAGCGCCGAGCCTTTGGCAGTCGCTCGTTGGAGGAGGAGGAGGAGGAGGAGGAGCTCCTTCTTCTCCTTCCTCAGAGACCACCTCTTCTTCTCCGTGGGACGCAGCTGCCTCCGCCGCCGCTGCCGAGGCCGCCGAAGCGGCGAAGACGGCGGCCGCGGCGGCCGTCGCCTCCGCCACCCGCCGCCTCTCGTCGGCGCTCGACTCCGTCGTCGTCGTTGCTTCCTCTTCCGGCGGGCCCAACGGAAACGGGAAACAGGAGCTCCTGCTCCCGCGCTCCGCCAGGGCCGCGGAGGCCTGCCTCGTCGTCGCTTACGTCGCTTCTTCGTTGGCCTGCCCCGAGGGCCCGCTGGCGCTGGTCGCGGCGGGGAGCTGGGAAGCCGTCGCCGCGGCAGCAGCAGCAGCGGCTTCTTCTTCTTCTAATTCTCCTCCGTCGTCGTCGGCCGCCCGACGGCTCCCGACGGCGACGGCGACCGCCACCGCCACCGCCACCACCGCCGCGACGACGACCGCCCCTCTCCTCGCCGTGGCAGAGAGGGCCGCCGCGGCGTGGTCCTCGTGGGTCGCGGGCAAGCTGGCTGGCTCGCTCGGGGAGGCGCTGGCCGCCTGCGACGGGGGGAGCCTGTTTGTCGAAGAAGGAGAAGAGGAGGAGGAGGAGGGGGGAGAAGAGCAAAACGGACATTCTTCGACGAAGGCTCTTCAGCCTCGTCCTCCTCCTCCTCCTCCTCAACCTTCTCGGGGCTGGGCCCTGCTGAGCCCCTCCGCCGGCGTCTCCTTCCGCCTTCCCGCGTCTCCTTCGCCCGCCGTCGCGTCCTTCCTGATCTCGGTCACGAGGGAGGCGGTGCGGGGAGGGTGCGTCGGGGGCAGCGAGGAAGGAGAAAGAGGAGACGGAGAAGCGGAAGGAGAAGCAGAAGGAGGAGGAGAAGGAGAAGAAACTAGTGAGGCGACCTTTTCGTCTTCCTCCTCCTCCGACGCCTCCGCAGCTGCCGTGTCCGGGCCGGCGCTCTCCTCGGCTTCCTCGCGCAAGGCGGCCGCCGTGCTGCTGAGGCTGGCCGCGGGCGGCGGCGGCCGTCGTCGTCGCAGGCTCAGCGAGCGCGGGGCGCTGCAGCTGCTCTTCGACTGCCACGCCCTCGCCCGCGCGCTGCCAACCTTTTCAACTTCAAGTTCGAACTCAAACCCTTCTCCTCCCCCTTCCTCCCTCTCCGCGGCCTTCGAGGCGCTTGCGGCGCTGCTCGACCCGGTCGACTGGGCCTCCTACGACCCTTACCTCACTGCTCTGGAGGCCGCGGTCGCTCCCAGGACGGCGTCGCTGTTTGGCGCGCTCACGGCGGCGACGACGGCGGCAACGGGAAAGGCTCCAGTTCCCCTTCTCTCCCGCTCCTCTTCCTCGACCCCTTCTGCCGCGGTCGTCGCCGCGGCCACCGCGGCGGCAGCGGAGGCCTTCACCCCGGCCGGAGGGGACGCCAACGTCCTTTTACCTGCCGGGGGCCCTCCCTGCGCGCGCTTCTCGGCGCTGCCCGTTCCCCCAGCGGGCCCTACCTCGTCGCTGGCCCCTCCCTCGGCCGTCGCCGCCGCCGCTTCGAGGCTCGCTGCGGCAGAGATCGAGAGGAGGCTTCCCGCGAAGGCGCCGCTGCTCTCGAGGCCCTTGGCTCTCCTCGCGGAGGAGGAGGAGGAGGAGGAGGAGCAGGAAGAGAGAGGAGGAGGAGGAGATGACGAGAAAAAGGGGAAAGGCAAGGGCGGCGAGAAAGAGAACGAGAGCAGCTCTTCTTCGATCTCTGCCCTGCTCCCTGCGCTCTCTTCCGGGAGGAGGGCGACGACCCCGGCTGCCGCTCTGGTCTCGGGGGGGACTGCAGGCTTCTCTTTTGACGACCTGGGGGTCGCTGCTGCTGCTGTTGGTGCTGGAGGAGGAGGAGGCGACGAGTTGCTCTCGGCGCTGCTCGAGTCGTTTTCGCTTTCTTCTTCTTCGGGTTTGGCGAGCGGAGGCAGCAGCCGCAACGCTCAGCAGCAGCAGCAGCAGCAGCAAGCGTCTTCGAGCGGCGCAGCCTTGCCCTCTTTCGAGCGCCTCGGGGCCCTCGGCGCGCTCATCGGGGACAGGGCCGCGGCGGCGCAGCAGTCGCTGGCTGCTGGGGTCGGCGCGGCGTGGAGGGGCAACGCGTGATTCTTTTGTTTTTTTGTTGTTGTTTCGTTTTTTTGATTGTGTGTCAAATTACAAAGAAGACGAAGATGATGAAACTCTCAATCAATCAATAAGGGCAATGCATTCTTTCTTTTAAGAAGTCGTAAAAGTACACAAAGGGGAGGAGGCCTAGGAAGAAGAAGAACAAGTGAAGGTTGTGCGAAGGGCGTTTTTTTTTTTCGTTCTCAAACTCGCTCTCATCGATTTTCTTTTCTTGCGGTCGTCGTTTTTTGTTTTTTAAGTTCTTTTTTGTTGGTTTCCTCTCTCTCTTTTTCTCTTGCATGCGTGCGTGCGTGCGCTAATTTCAATATCGGGTGGATGGAGATAGTAAGAAAGGTGAAGAAGAGAGCTCTCTGGTCAAAATAAAAAAGTATAAGAAGAGAAGAGAAGAAGAAAACTTCTTCTCAGCGAAACGACTGCAGCTCGCGCGAGCGGCGCCTCCACTCGTCGTCCTCGTCCTCGTCGCTTCCAGGCTTTCCTCCTTCTTCTTCCTCTTTCTCGTCGTCATAGTCCAGCGAGTCCTCGAACAAGCCGCCGTAGTCGCTCGCAGAAGCGTTGGAAGAAGGAGCAGAGCTGCTGGACCAGGGAGACGCCCTCGAGTCCAGGTCGTCGAAGCTGTCGTCGCTCGACGAAGAAGTCGAAGTGGGGTTTCCGTTTTCGTCGGTATACGGCCTCCCTTCTATGGCAGCCTCGTTCGCAAATAAACTCTTGAGGTCAGCCATCGTGATCCCGTCCAAGCCGCCTCGCACGACCAGATCTGCCGCCCCGAGCTCATAAGCGCGGGGCCCGCCGGCGGAGGCCTCGGCCGCGGCGGCGGCGGCCCTGCCGGCAAGCGCTGCCGTCTCTGCGTCCGCTCCCGCGGCGGCGGCCGCGGCCGACGCGGCGCCCGCGGCGTCGCTCGCCGACCTCGGCGCCACAGCCACCACCGCCATCCCCGCGTCCCTGGCCGCCTCCACGCTCGCGTTGCTGTTGCCGATCAGCACGCAGCGCGAAGGGGGCCGACCCAGGCGGGCCGCGGCCAGCAGGTAAGGTTCCGCGTCGGGTCTGCATCGCGCGACGTCGTCGCCGGCGACGACCGCGGCAAAGGCCCTCTCGAGCCCGGCCGCGGCGAGCGTCCTCTCGAGCCGCTCGAGGGGTTCCGGGGACGCCAAAGCTGCTGGGACTCCGTGGGCAGCCAGGGTCTCGAGGAAACGGGTCACTCCCGGGACGGGGAAGATCTTTTGCAAAGGTGGCTTTGGTTGTTCCGAAGAGGCCGGGGGAGCAGCGACAGCAGTCGAAGAAGACGAAGAGGAAGAAGAGGAAGAGGAAGACGAGGAAGAAGAAGAAGAAGAAGCAAGAGCAGCGGCAGCAACCTCGCTCGACTGTGGTGCCACCATCAACGCCACAGCAGCAGCAGCATTCGCCACCCTCTCTGCCTCGTCAAACGCTTCCTCTTTGGCCCTCGCCAGCCTGCTCACTTCTGCGGGCGCCCTCGCCCAGTGGAAGGCCTCGGACACGGCCTGCTCCCCCTTCATCCCGTCGGCCCTTCTGAGCTGCCAGCGCTTGGGAGGGGCCTTGCCCTCCGCGTCGGCGACGGCGAGCCAGGCCGCGTCGTGGAGCTGCGGGGTGGCAGGGAGGGTGACGCCGTCGCACTCGAAGATGACCTGGTTTTTGATTGAAGAGGAGGGGAGGAAGCGGAGGAAGCGGGTGAGAAGGGAGAAGAAGAGGCGCGCCCGGGTGGCGAGAAAGAAAAAAGCGACTTCGAAATTCCCAAAGAAAAAAATCATTCGAGTTCTCTCTCTTTCTTACCCCCATCCACCCCGTCGACATCCGGTTGAGCCTCTGCAGGGGGTTGGCGAGCGTGGGGTCGTCCGCCGGGGACTCGACCGCGCGGGGCAGCTCCATGGCCTTGGGCTCAGCGTCGCCCAAGTTGAGCAGCGGCAGCGCGATGCCGACCTTCTCCCTCGGCGGCGAGAACGAAGGAGAAGAGGGAGACGAAAACTCCTCTGCCTCCTCGCCTCCGTCCTGTCCTGGCTTCGGCAGGCCGCGCCTCCCCCTCCTCCTGTCCGTGGCGTAGTATCGGGTCGGAGGAGAGGAGGTGGCTTCGGCCGTTGTTGCCGTCGTTGTTGCGGCAGAGGCCTCTGCGGACCGTGGCCTCTGCCGAGGTCGAGCGGCGGCGCAAGAGGAGCAGGAGGTCGAGAAAGGAAAAGAGGGTTTTCTTCGAAGAGACGAGCCCACGACGACGTTGACGGCGCTCATCGCCAACGACGACGATGCCCTCGTCGTCGTCCTAGAGGAGGGGCGCCCGACCGCCATTGCTGCCGCCGGCGCTCGCGCTCCGCGCTCAGCGCGAGCCGGCCTGATCGCCGCGGGCCTCAGCGTGAGAGAAGAGGCGACAGCGTCCATTCTTCAAGGTCGCTTCGACGACGGGAAAAAGGATTTTGGTCCAGTCGAACGAGAGAGCGAAGAAGAGAGCTCACGTCCGAATGAAGGAGAAAAAGGAAGGAGATAGGTTTTCAGCCCCGGTGCCTCGGCTGCTCGGCCTGGAGTGGCCTCCCCTGTCTCTGGGGCTAGAGGTCGAGGGAGAGGACCGCCTCGTGCGGGAGGATCGAGGAAAAAGCGAGAGGGAACAGGAAAAGAGAAGACGTGGATGCAGCAGAGAGACAGCGGGAAGACGCTTGCTCTCGGTTCGTTTTTCTTCTTTTCCTTTTTTTGACAAGTGAAACAGGAGCTCTTATTTTTTCCCCTCTCTTTTCTCTCCTCTCTCTCTCCGATTCTCTTATTCAAACCTCCTCCCTCTCCCTACTCCTCCACGTCCAGCGCGTGCCCGGGCTCCTGCCCCTCCTCGTGCAGCGCCCCGACGACGCGGCGGGCCTGCTCGGCGGACAGGAAGGCCGGCTCGGCCATCAGAGCGTAGGGGAGCCTCTGAGGGGGAGGAGGAGGAGGAGGAGGGGCGTCGCCGTTGCCGTTGAGGCGGAGGTCGGCGGGCCAGCGCGGCAGCGCGGCGAGGGCTGCTGCCGCTGCTCCTTGCTCTCCTCCCTCCTCCGCCGGCGAGGCCTCGTCGTCGTCCTCGGCCCCGGAGGCGTCGTCGCCGCCGTCGTCGTCATCGTTGCCCTTCAGGAGCGTCGCCGCGGCGCGGGAGGGCCACGAGTAGCGGCGGGCCGGAAGGGGAAGAGCGGGGGCCTGAGCAAGAGCAGCGAGAGGCTGCTGCTTCGACTTCGGCTTCGGCGGCAGCGGTTGCTGCTGCTGCTGCTGCTGCTGCTGCTGCTGCTGCTGCTGCTGCTGCTGCTGCTGCTGCTGCTGCTTCACCTCGACGACGACGACCTCGACCGGCAGCGCCACCACGCGCTGCTTCTTCTTCTGCTGCTGCTGCTTTCGGGAAACGCCCTCGTCGGACTCCTCGTCCTCGCCGCCCTCGAAGAGGGAGGCCCCCTCGAGGGCGCGGGAGGCGGCGGCGTTTTCGCCTTCGTCGCCGTCGTCGTCGTCGCTCGACAAGCGCTTGAATTTCTTGTTCTTGTTCTTGTCGTTTTGAGCTTGCCACACGGAGCCCTCCGAGACCAGGGGCAGGGCTCCCCCCGCTGCGGCAACAGCAGAGGCCGCAAAGTGCGAGAGACAGGGAGCCGGGAAGTGCTTGCGGGGGAGCGCCGAGGCGGCCGAGACGGCAGCGGCGGCGGAGGAAGACGCGAGCTGCTTCGGTTGCGGCGGTGGTTGCAAAACCAGCGTCGTCGCGCCGAGGCTCACCGAGTGAGCGGGGCCGCCTCGTTTGTCGAACGGAGCGGCGGCGGCGATGGAGGACACCTCTTTGGTGTCGTCGTTGGCGGCGGCGGCGGCGGGGAGCGCGGCGCGGGCGCGGGCGAGCGCGGCGTCGTTAGTGTTGGTGTTGTTCTTCGCTGGCGCCGGCGTCGCCGCCGCGGCGGCGGCGAGGTCATCGTCGTTCCCCTTCTTGTTCTCGTTCCCGTTGCGCGCCGGCGACGCGGAGGCAGCGCGGAGGGAGACCTTGTGGTGGTGTGCCGCCGCCTCGTTGGAGGAGGGGCCTGCGTGCTTGTCGATGGGCATGGCTTGAGTGTTGGAAGGAGGAAGAAGCGAAAGGAAGGGCGAGAGAGAAAAAAAATAATGAGAGAAGAAAAATTCTCAACCTCTTCTTTTCTCTCTCTCTCTCTCTCTCTCTCTCTCTTCCGCGCGCTTGCTTTCACTGCTTCTCTCTGCTCTTTCTCTCTTCTTTTCTCTTTTTATCGTCTCAATACAAAAAAGGAGGTAAACAAAATCAACTCATCTCTACTCTCTACTCTACTCTCTCCCTCTAAAAGTTTCCTATTTCTTTCTTCTCCTCTTTCTTTCTTCTTCAACCACCATACTCTCTTCTTTACCCTCATCGTCGTCATCACCATCACTCGACCTTGAGCAGCCTCGCCAGCAGGTCGAGCAGGCCGCTCGCCAGCGCCGCCTCGGGGCAAGCCACCGTGACCTGCGCCTGCGTCCTCGTCGACGCCTCCACCTCGACGCGGGCCATGACCGGGACGCGAGCCAGAGAGGGAGAAGAAGGATTCGAAGAAGAATCCTGCTGGTGAGCGAACGAGCCCGCGGCCGCGGCGTTGGCCGGCTCCGGGTCCAGGCCCGGCTGCACCCCGAGCCCGACGGCAGCCAGCGCCGCGTCGACGGCGCTCGCCGGCAGCGGCGTCCTCCTCTCGACCCTCAGGGCGACGCGCTGTGGTGGAGCCGCGAGGGAGCGCCACCTGGCGAAGAAGGCGTCCCTGGCCAAGGGGGAAGCGGGAGGGGAAACGAATTTGGTCGGCGCGAGCGGCAGCAGGAGCTCGATCGCGGTCTCGATCTGATTCTGGTTTGGACCTTCCGCAGAGGTCGTGGAAAACACAAGCGTCGCCCTTGGGGCAGTGGAGTAGGCCCCCAGGCAGCGCGCTTTGAGTAACGGAAGCTGCACCTGCTGTTTCGGGCCCACGGAGGCCGGGAGGGCGGCGGCGGCCGCGGCGGCGTCGGCGAACGAGACCTCGACTCCTCTGCTCCCCGAGACAGCAACAGGAGAGGGCGGGAGCTCCAGCCTGAGCGAGCCCAGGGCCGTCCCGGCGCTCTTGTTCCCGACGAACAGCGCCAGCGTGCCCCCCCCGGCGGCGTCGAAGGCGCACCTGACGCCAACCTGGACCCTCGAGTCCTCGAAGAGCACGCCGCTGTTCTGCGCTCCGGGCCCCGAGCTCGAGCCCGAGAGCTTCAGGGCGCGCGCCGCGGCGGCGGCGGCGTCGGGCTCCTTGGCGACGATGCGGGCAGCGGTGGAAGAAGAAGAAGAAGTCGATGTCTTGATAGCTGCTGGAGGGGAGGGAGTAGGGGCGACAGCGGAGACGACAGCGGGAGCAGCGGCAACAGCTTTCGGCGGAGTCGTCGTCGTCGTCGTCGTCGTCGTCGTCGTCGCAGCGACAGGAGCAACAGCAGAAGGAGGAGCAGCAGCAGCCGAGAAAGGGTCTGCGGCGAAGGGGTCCGCCGCCGAAGACGAGGAAGCGGCAGCAGCAGCAGGCATAGAAGGAGCGGAAACAGGAGCAGAAGAAGGAACGTCGAGAGACAGCAGGTCCTCGAGCGGGTCTCGCGCGGCAACGGCAGCACCGCCGCCGCCGCCGTTGCCCGCGGCAGCGACGGAGAAAAAGTCTCCTCCGTTGCTCGAAGCAGCAGCAGCACCGGCAGCAACGGGCGTCGCCCCAGCGCTTCCGGGAGCAGAGACAGACGCGTTCGCGGCCACGTCCTCCGCCAGCCACGCCGGGGCAACAGCGACCTCATCGCTCTCCACTCCGGCACCGGCAGCGAACGCGGAATCCGAGGAGGACGAGTTCTGAGAACCTCCTCCTCCAGCGCCGCCCGAAGACGCCGCAGCGACCGCCGCGGCGCTCCCTCCGCCGGCGGCCATCCTCCGCAGCAGCCCGCTCCGCCGCTGCTCCCAGGGAGGGAGCTGGAGGCCGACGTCCCTGGCCGCGACCTCGGGGCGGGACGCCAGGCCCCTGTACTCGACGGCGCGCTGCTGGAGGTCAGGGTCGGCCGAGGAGGCGTAACGCGATAGCACCAGGTCGAGCTCTTCTTTCAGAGACGAAGAAGGGTCGGCGACGTTGGCGGCGATCTCGACTTTCAGTAAGGCGGTGAGCAGCATCCCTTTCGCGGACTTGCCGGCCCCTGCGAGGCAGTCCCTGAGGAGAGTAAATTGTTCTTTGGATGGGGTCTCGGCGACGACGAGGCGGCCGTACTCGCCCACCAGGAAGGCGGCGGCGCAGACCAGAGGGTCGGGAGCACCACTGACACCAACTCCTCCCCGCCTCCTCCTCAGCGCGGCGATGGCAGCCCCGGCCGCGGCGGCCCTGCCACTGCCGTCGGCGGCGGCCACGACGTGCGCTGCCGACCTCCACACGTCCGGCGGGGCGTCCTCCCCTGCGGCCTCGACCAAGGCCAGAAGCGACCTCGCGTACCAGCTGCTGTCAGGGGCGAACCTCTCCGCCAGCACCGCGGCCCGGAGCGCGACTTCCTCTCGCATGTCAGGCGCGCAGCCCCCACCCGGGGATAAGTAAGACAACAGCTGCTCGAAGGCCGCGACGCCGCCGCAGGTAGAAGAGGAGCTGGAGTTTCCGTTTTGACCAGAAGCAGCAGGAGCCACTGCGGCGTCAGCTTGAGAAAACAACAGGTCGAGCGCGCGCCGGCGGATCGAGGTGTCGTTGTCCCTCAGCGCCTCCGCCAGCGCGGGCCTCGCCGCGGCCGCCGCCGCAGCAGCGGCCGGGAGCGCCCCCAGGCGAGCCAGCGCGTCCAGCCCCAGGCAGCGGACGTTGGCGTCCCTGATTCCGCCCCCAGTACCGCCGCCACCGAGAGCGGAGCTCCCTCCGAGCGCGCACTTGGCGAGCAGCGCCGCCGCGGCCGCGGCCGTCTCTTCGTCGCCCCAGCCGCCTAAGGCCAAGGGCGCGGCCTCGAGCGCGATCGCGTGCAGCGCGTTGGACTTGTTGACGTTCTTCGGGGGCTGCGGCGGGGGAACAGGCTGACCAGCAGTGGAGGAAGAGCTCGAAGAAGAAGGTCCTCCCCAGACGGCGGCGGCGGCGTCGATAGCGCTCTTCAATGCCGCCGACGCCGCGCGCCGCGTCGGGGCGTCGGCGGCGGCAGCAGTCCCGCTCGACGACGACGGCGGAGGGAAGTACTGCAGCGCCCGCAGCACCTTCACCTGCGCCCAGGGGCACGCGATCCCGTAGTAGGTGCAGTCCGGGGGCACGTCCCGGGCCCGTAAGCGGGACAGCAGCGCGACCAAGCGAGGCGCGAGGCACTCGAACCCAGCATAGGAGCGAGCGACGACGCCGACGACGAGCGCCGAGACGCAGAGCAGCAGGCCGACGTCCTTCTCGTCGTCGAGCAGGGCGGCGAGGCGAGGGGCCCAGGCGTCGGCGGGAAGCGGGTCCTCGTCCTGGGCCAGCGACTTGCGTGCAGCGCGGAGCAGGGCCAGGGCAGCCCTCCCCCTGATCCCGGGGCGAGCCCCTCCATCCAGCAAGATCGCAGCGGCGTCCGGCGCCAGCAGCGAGGCCATCTCTGCTCCTCCGACGTTCGCCAAGAAGGTAAGAGCCAGCGCCTGGAAGGCCTCGTTCCTCGACACCAGGTCGGAACGCACCGAGTTGGTCACCAAGCGCAGGAACTCGTCCCTCTCGGACAGCAGCAGCGAGCACGCCAGGTAGCCCACCTGCTTCTCCGCGTACCGTGCCGCGGCAAGCAGGTCGGCGGCCTGCCTGTGGCCGAACTCGACGTCGTAGCCGAGCATGTGGATGTAGAGGAGCTTCCAGACGTATTTCTTCTTGTCGTAGTCTGTTTCGTTTTGTGTGTGTGGGTGGGTGGGTGGGGGGGAGTGGAAGTGTTTGGGGGTTGTGGAAGTGGAGGTGAGCGACGGAAGGGAAGGCGAACGAGAAGAGGCGAACGAAGAGGCATCGATCGCTCGAGCAGCAGCAGCAGCATCTCTCGTCCGTTTTTCTTGTTCTTGTTCTTGTTCTTCGCGGAGGCCACAGATCTCTCTCTTCCCCCTGCTTCGAGAGTTCAGACCAAGAGAGCTCCGCTGGGATCTCATTCAGGGCCGAAGAAGGCGAAACAGAGAGAGACAGAGAGAGAGAGAGAGGAAAGAAAGAAAAAAACTCCATCATCTCACCGGTGACCGCCGTGCCCGTCGCAAACTTCTTCCTGATCTTGGCGAGCTCCTTCTCGACGCGCGTCTGCTCGGCCTCCTTGTTGGTCGCGGCGCGGATGTCAGAGATGAAGACCTGAGAGGAGTGGATGGTGGGTGTGAGGAAGAGCGCGAGAGAGAGAGAGAAGGAGAGAGAGAGAGAGGGTGAGAGAAGAGAAAACGGGAAAAGGCATGGGGCCATCCGATGGGCGAAGAAAAAAAACCATCGCGAAAGAAAGCATCAGACTTCTTCTCCCCTCGCTTCCACACCTGCAGGCCCCGCATTGTCTGGAGCTTGGCCATGGCTGCGGTGAGGAACGTCAGGTGCGGAGCAGCAGCAGCAGCAGCAGAGAGAATGAAAGAGAAGGAGAGAAAGCGGTCTTTCTCTTCAAGAAAATTTTGACTTCTTCTTCGCTCGAAAGGAGAGAGGAAGTCGAGAAACGAAAATGAAAGAAAGAAGGGCCGAGGAAGGAGGAGACGAAAAAACTCTCTCTCTCTTTCCCTTTTTTTTTTCTTTGAAGAAACTCAAAAGAGGGACGACTTGCTACAAATCTAAAAGAGGAGAGGGCTGAAATCGAAACATGGCATCAAAATTGGTTTGTTATTGTTGTTTTTTTCTTTTCTTTCTTCGGGGGAGGTGGCGGGGAGAGTTGACCTAAACTAAAAAGGAAAGGTGAAAAGAGAGAAAAAAGAAAAAGAAAAAGAGGACGACGGCGGCGGCGGCGAGCAGCGGCAAAAAAAAAAGGTTGGTGTCAGCGCGGGGCTCGGCGCAGCATCCAGAAAAAAGGTACAGCCGCGTTCATTCACGAGCCAAGGGGGCTCGAGGGGCGAAGAAAAAATGAAACGCCGCCGCCGACGTCGCTCTCTCGTTCTCTCTTTCTCTCTCTCTCCAAACAAAAGAATTCTTTTTTTTTCTGATCTAAAAACTTCCAAAAAACAAATCACGCAGCAGCGACGGCAGCCTTGGCCACGGCAGCGCCCACAAAGGCCTTGACGACAGCCAGCGTCGCAAAATCGTCCTCCTCGGACTCGGAGGCGGAACCCCCTCCTCCGACGAAGAGGGAAGGAGCAGAAGCAAGAGCAGCAGCTGATGCCGTCGTCCTCCTCTCCCCGAAGCTCGTCGTCGTCGTCGAGGAGGGGGACTCTGCCTCCTCCACTTCCGCTGCTGCTCCTCCTTCCTCTTCCTCCTCCTTGGCCGCCTCAGCGGCGGCGAGCGCGGCGAGATAGGCAGGCATCGCCGAAGCCTTCACGAACTGGCCCCGAACCCTCGGCCTCGAAGCGGCGAGCCGCTTCCTACTCTCGTACCTGACGACTTTCCCGAAGACCCGCCTCTCCCGCTTGGCCCTGAAGCGCGCGATCGAGGCCGAGCGGCGGGAGGCCGCCTGGCGGATGCGCTGCTCGAGCGGGCAGGAGGAGGAGGTGGGGGGAGGGAGGGGGGTGGAGGGCGGGGTGGAGGGGGCGACGACAGGTGTTGGTGTTGCCGTTGTCGTTGTTGTTGTTGCTGCTGTTGCTGCTGTTGCTGCTTCGGTTGTCGTTGCCGTCGTCGTTGTCGTTGCTGCTGCTGCTCCTGCTGCTGCTTTCGCTGCGACGCTGGCAGCAGGCAGCTTGGGAGATGGAGGGGGCGCGGAAGAGACGGCGACCGGAGGCGTGGGCGCCTTTCTCCTCTTCAGGGGAGGCAAGGGCGGGAGAGAAGCGGAAGCGGAAGCGGAAGCAGCAGAAGCGGAGTTGCTGCCGCGGCCTCTCTTTGCCGCCGCTCCCGTCGCCGCCGCTGCCGCCGGCCGCTGCTGCTGCTGCTGCTCTTCGCCTCCAGACGAAGACTCGCCTCCTCCTCCTCCTCCTCCTGCTGTCCTCCTCCTCCGCTTCTCCACCTCCTCGGCGGCGAACGCGGCGTTCTTGTCGCAGTCCCAGCCCATCGAGGCGACGGCCGAGAGCGCCGCCAGCGCCTCCGCGGCGTCGTTGGCGGCCGACAAGCAGGCGCGGGCGGCGGCGGCAGAAGCGGCGGCAGAAGAGTTGTGGACGGAAGCGAACCCGTTGTTGATGGTTCTTGGAGCGATCCCTCCGGTTCCAGGTGCGGTCTTGCTCGCTGTTTTTGTGTGTAAACACAAAAACAGCGGTTGTAAAAGAAGAGAAGAGAAGAGAAGATAGAGAGAAGAGAAACGTGAGAGGAGCTCGAAAAAAAAGAAGATAGTTATGAGAGGTTCGGGTTTTTTTCCGTTCGGCGGCGAATTTCGAGCCCCGAAACGTCTACCACGCTCTCGTCGAAAGCGTCGTCGAAAGAAGAAAAAAAGGAAAGAAAAAACATCTCGCTTTTGGGGCGCCCGCCCTCCCTTCTTCCTCGCTTTCCCATCGCCCCCTCTGTTGCTCGATCGCCGACAAATAGACTCGGTCGACCATCGAAATTGGAATCAAACAACTATTCACGCACCTGAGAGCAGCAGCGGCAGATGCGAAGCGACGAAGCTCGCGGCAATCGACGACGTTTGCGGCGGCGGCGAGTTTCGGGGCGCTCCTTGCGAACCACGACTTTCCATCGCCGCGGCCGCTGTCTTTGGCCGCTGGCCCCGGCCGCCCGCGGGCGCCTTAATTCTCTCCTGCGCCATCGTGAGTCAGTGAGAGCCTGTTTGCGTGTCTTCGATCCAAGAGGCAGTGCCAGGGGAAGCGGGGAAGAGGTGTGCGCGGGGGAGGAGAGATCGTGAAAACCAGGTAGAGAGAGAAGAAGAAGAGAGAAGAAGGAAGTGGAAGTGAAAGTGAGGGGTTTTTCTTGGAAGTAGCTCGAGATTTTTTTTTGAGGTCCGTGGCCCCAGCTCGCCCCCTCGCTTTTTCACCCCAGCTCGAGACCTTTTTATCTCTCACTTGGCTCCCAGAGCAAGAAGAGAGAGAGAGAGAAGGGGGAGAAAAGGAGCGGTCGAAAATTCACCAACAATTTTTTCAAAAAAACAAAAAAACAAAAAAAAACTCTTCCTTTTCCTTTTTTTTTTACAAAAACAAGAGAACCGCAAGCGAGCGCGCATCTCGAGCGATGCCGCGCGTCAAGATAAAAGCAAAGAGCCAAAAGAATAGATTATAAACAATCAGATCAAGAAGAAGGGAAGAGTGGAGGGAAGAAGAGAAGAAAAAAAAGGGGGGCCAAAAAAAGAGAGAGGGGAAAAAAATCAGAGTTCGTCCTTTTTTGAGGTCGAGGTCGTCGTCGCCTTTGTCGCCTGGGCCTTCGCCTTCCACCGCAGCTCCACCCCGGCCGCCTCCCCCTTCGCCCCGCACTCCAGCCTCGCGTTCAGGCCCTTGACGACCAGCACCCCGGTCTCGGCGTCGAAAGAGACCTGTTTCGGCTTGAGGAGAAGAGCAGCAGAAGAGGATTCTCCAGATCGAAGGAAACCCGACACCCGGAACGACGCCGGGTCGGGTTCCGCCTCCACCCCCAGGACGCGGACGTCTGCAAGTCGAGGCCACGGCCCCCCGGAGCAGTTGTCAATGTCTTTCTTTGATGAACTGTGCTCCTCCTCCCAGCCGTTGCCTGACCTGGAGAGAGTGATTCGGACCCCCCCTCCTCCTCGTCCTCCTCCTCCTCCTCCTCCTCCTTTTCCTTCTTCTTCTCCCCGTTCCTCCCAGCCCGAGACGAGAGCCCAGCTGCCCTTGGCCAAGGCGTCGGCGTCGTCGCCGCGCTCGCCGTCGCGGAAGGAGCGCCCCCACGCGACCCGGGAGGAGGAGCCGGAGGGGGCGTGCGGGGACCCGGGCCTGGGGCCCGAGCCGGCGCCGCAGCGCGCGAAAGTTCCCCCGAAGGAAGAAGAAGAGGAAGAAAAGTTTTCGTCGTCGGCGATATCGGGCAACGCGACGGTCGCCTCGAGCGGCGCGCGCCACGCCTCGCCCGTCGTCAGGGGGACGAACCCTTCCCCTCCGGCGGCCGAGAGCAGGGCGATCCCCCCGGCGAGGTGCAGCGGGACGTGGTCGAGCGGGGCCTGCAGCGTCGAGGTGCGCGCGAGGATGCTGTTGCTGCCGTTTCCTCCCTTTCCTTTTCCGTCTTCGAAAGAAGAGGAAGACGAAGAGGAAGAAGAAGTGTCGACGCCGAGGCGGTCGTCGAGGACAGAAGAAGAAGCGAACCCGCTCTTCCCTTCTTCTCCCCCACCATCGCCGTCCTCCCTCGCCCTCCTCTTGCCCCCCAGGTGGTACTCCACCACCTTGGCGCCGGTCCAGAGGTCGAACCAGCTACCGGGAGGGAAATAGGCCTCGACCTCGGTGGCGTTGGGCCTCATGACGGGGGACACCAGCAGGGCGTCCCCCACGAGCCACTGCTCCCCGCTGGCCACTGACCCGACCGCCGCTCGCTCGGAGCTCCACCCAAACCACAGGGGCCTCGCCAGCGGGCATCCACGGTTGTTGGCAGCCCTGGAACCGGTGTAAAAGTAAGGGAGCAGGCGGTACCTCGCCCCGAGGCTCCTCCTCGCCGCTCTCTCCGTCTCGGGCCAGCGGTAGAGCTCCTGGTTTGCTGCCATCAAGTCGGAATGGTCCCTGACGAAAGGATGAAAACTCCCCGCCGCGATCCAGCGAGAGCACAGCTCCGGGGTGGAATCAAACAAGAAGCCGCAGACGTCAGCTCCCGGCAAGGGGTTGCCGTAGAGGCCCGATTCGAGCACTCCGGTGACGCTCCACCTGAGGTCTTCCCAGGTCGCTGCGTTGTCCCCTAGCCAGTGCGCCGAGTGGGCCCCTGCCCCTAGGAAGGAAGAGCGGGTGAGTATGAAGGGCCTGCGGGAGTAAGAGGAAGGAGTGGAGGTGGAAGAGGGAGGAGGAGAGGAGGCGGGAGGAGGAGAAGAAGAAGAAGGGAAGAGGGAAGAGAAGAGAGAGCTTTTCTTCGTCTTCGTCCTCGTCCTCGTCTTTGTCTTCGTCTTCGTCTTCGTCGCCCCCGTTGCCGCTCCTTCTTCTTTCTTCTTCGCAGCAAACACCCTCCTGAGCGCCCTCGCCGTCACCGCCGCCTGAGACAGCCCGTACAGGTTGTGCGCGTCGTACTGCAGGGTCCCGTCGTGGTGCCTGGCCGTGGTCGGCAGCGTCCTGAACGACAAGGGCAGGCGGACGTTGTTGTTGGCGATCGCGTACGGCGGCGCGTCGGCGGCCATCAGCCTGGACCACTCTTGCCGCGACATGCCGGTCTCCTGCCAGGCCCGGGAAGCCAGCTGGATGGCCCCGCCGCGGCCCGCGACGACGTGCTTGACGAGGGCGCCCAGGGCGCCGCCGACGCCGTTGGTGGTCGGGGAGCCGGAGGAGGAGGAGGAGGAAGAGGAAGAGGAGGAGGCGGTGGTGGAGTTGGAGGAAGATTTTGAAGAAGAAGAAGAGGTGGAGGTCGAAGGCGGCGACGAAGAAGACGAAGGAGCGTCGTCGGTCGCGGCGGCAGCAGCAGCAGCAGCAGCGTCCGCGGCGGCCTTCCTCGAGTCCCCTCCCCCGACAGAGGGAGGCAGCACAGAAGCCCCATTACCGCTACCCCCTCCTCCGCCGCCGCCACTTCCCTCTCCTTGCAGCTGCTCCTGCAGCAGCCACTGCTTCAGGAAAGGTTCCAGAGACCAGCACTGCAGCGCGCAGCGCGGCGGCTCGAGGCCGAACTCGAAGTAGGGTTTCGCCCCTGCTCCCGGGCTGAGGTAGTCGAGGTTGATCCCTTCGGGGGGCACCTCGCAGACGTGGCCGGTGCAGAAGTTGGAGGCCTAATTGATAGTTTTGGTTTGGGAGTAGAACAGAGAAGGAGAAGAGAAAAGAAGAGGAAGAAAAAAGGTAAGTTTTTGATTATTTTTTTTCGACGAAGAAGAAGCAAAAAAAAACTTTCTTCTCTTACCTCATTCATATCGATCCACAGCCCATCAAAGGGGACCTTTTCGTAAAACTCCCCAACGTGCTTCGCCCACCAATCCAATGATTTTGGATTTAAAAAGTCAGGGAAGTGGCAGGCCCCGGGCCAGACCTCTCCGATATAGAAATCGCCGGTGACGTCCCTGAGGAAGAGGTTTTCGGCGACGGCGTCGTCATAGGGGGCGTAACCCGGTTCGAGCTTGATGCCAGGGTCGAGGATGGGCACGAAGCGCCGGCCCTGGGCATGCAAGTTGTCGACGAGGGCGCGGACGGCGTGCTGTGGGTAGTTGACGGGGTCGAAGGTGAAGTCCTTCCACCTTTTTTTTGAAAGTTTTGAAAGTTTTTTTTTTTTTTTTTAGAGAGAGAGAGAAAAAAGTGAGAGAAAAAAGTGAGAGAAAACGAGAAAGAAGAAAGGACAACTCAACAACTCCTCTTCTCTTTCTCTTTCTCTTTCCCTTTCTCATTCTCATTCTTCCTCACCTGTCCATGTAGTCGATGTCGCCCCAGACTGTTTTTTTGGTTTGAAAGAAATGAGAAAGAGCAAAAAAGAGAGAAAGAAAAGAGTGAGCTTTTTTTTCTTCTTCAATTTTTTTCGTCGACCTCCACCACCTCTCCTCCTTCTTTCCCTTCCTCCCTTCCTGTTGTCCTTACCTGCGTCCAACGGGATCTTGGCCCTCGTGTACCCTTCGCTCACGCTCTGCAGCTCCTTCACGTCCTTGTACCCGTACTTTGACTGGTGGAACCCCAGGGCCCACAGAGGGGGCATCGCCGGCCTTCCCACCAAGCGAGTCAGCTGCTCGACGACGTCCGCGGGCGTCGGCCCCGCGAGCAGGTAGAGATCCAGAATTCCGCCCGTGGTCCGGAAGGAGAGCCTCGAGTCCGTGGTCAGCACAGCGTCCATCGCGTTGGAGTTCCACAGCAGCAGGCCGTGCGCCGTGCCGTCCCGCCTCAGCTCCAGGACGAAGGGAAACGAGCCGTAGAGGTTGAGGTCGGCGTAGTCGGTGCAGTCGCGGTTCCAGAGAGCCAGCGGCCTCCCGGAGCGGCGGAGCGCGAGGCCCGTGGAGGATATGCGCTCCCCGAGGCCGAAGAGGGAGGAGTCCGGGGCGACGCGGGTCGAGAGCTCGAGGTACTGGTCCTTGAGGACGAGGCGGAGGCCGCAGGAGTCGAAGAGAAGAGGGGCGGAAGAGGGAGAAGGAGAGGAGGACGAGGGAGAAGAGGAAGAAGAAGCGCGAGTGACTTTGATCGAGAGGTTTTTCGCGACCGTCGCGCGGAGCATCGGAGAAGATTTGAGCTCTTCTTCGTCGTCGTCGTCGTCATCTCCACCACCTCCTCCTCCACTTCCAACTCCAGCGCTCTCGTCCAGCAGGCTCGGCGGCACCTCCCACCTCCCCGGGTCGTCGGCGTCGGTCAGCTTGATCCTGAGAATCCCTCGCTGGCCGCCGAAGTCGTCGACGGCGACGGCCACTCGCTTGAAGTCGGGACCCAGCTCGGGCTGGACCCCCTTGACGAGTTTGGCGACGCCGCGCAGCGTCGTGGCGGGGTTCAAAGGCCCGCCGGCACGGCCCAGGAACTCAGTTGAAGAAGAGCCGCTGCTCTTTCCATCGTCATCCTCCTCCATCATCTTCCGCAGCAGCTTCCCCCCGTTCTCGAGCAGCTCGAACTCGAACTCCGGCAGCGCGGCGTTGGCGTGGAAGCACGCCGGCAGCGAGAGCGCGGGCCCCCCGTGCGTGTCTGCGTCGACCGGAGGGGCGTGCTCGTCGAAGAGCTCTCTCATCGGGGACCAGCAGCAGTTTTTGCGCTCGCAGGCCTTGCGGTCGATGCCGGCGTAGCCTGATATATGTGATGGTGGAGGTGGAGGTGGTGGGAGAAAGAGAGAGAGAAGAGGTGAGAGGGAGGAAGAAGAAGGAGAACCCGACACTCGAGCAAAAGGTCGGAGGTCGAAAGAAGAAGAAGAAGAAGAAGAAGAAGAAAGAAGCATCGACTTTCCGATGCTTCGATTGTCTTTTGCTCTTTTTCTTCGCTTCTTTGTCCTTGACCTCGCTCTCTGCCAAGCTCGATCGAGAGCTTGCGATGTCCGTGTCGCATCGCAAAAGGTAAGGAGCGGAGAAACGAAACGCAGAGCGAGGCAGCGGCACGCACGGATGTTCATCGAGCGATGGACGCTGCCGGAAGCGCGAGCTCGCGACGAAAAAATATCAAGCAAGCCATCGAAAAAGGGAAACGAGAAGGCAGCCCCTCCAACACCACCCAACTCACCGCAGTCCTTGCGCGGGCCTTGAGAGTCGCACACGGGAGGCGGCGCAGAGGAGGGCTTGGCAGAAGCAGGGAGAGGCGCCGCAAAGAAGAGGAGGAGGAGGAGCAAGAAGAAGATGAGGGCGAGCGAACGAGCGGCCATCGTCGCCGCCGTCGCCACTGCCTTTGAAGCCATTTTTCTCTTCAGAGCAAGGCCAGAGCTCGGGGGGCGGCCTGATTGGCCCCTCCGTGAGGTCGTAGCAAGCGAGAGAAGGGGGATGGGAGAGGTGAAGACGACCGAAAAGAGAGGCGAGTCTGGGGGGGTCGAGGTTGAAAGAAGAGGAAGGAGAGAAAGAGAAATGATTTTCTTCGCCTCTTTGTCCAATCGAATGCCTCCTCACTAGGCATCTCTCTTTTCTCTTCTCTTCTCTTCTCTTCTTCTCTCTCTCGCTTGCGCTTCTCAGCTCCCCCTCTCTCGCCCGCATCCAGATCCCCCCCTTTCCCGCCATGGTGCAGATCCGCGCGATGGTCACGCGCCCCGCGGCATCGATTCCCATGAGCTCTCCCAAAACTCCCTCCACGCGAGACATCAAGTCGTCGGCGGCGGCTACCGAACAACAATCTGCTCCTCCTCGGCATGCGGTCAAGCCAGGCTGCCCTCCCGGCCTGAACAAGTATTCATCGAAAATCACGCAGCCCAAGTCGCAGGGCGCGAGCCAGGCCATGCTCTACGCCACGGGCCTGAGCGAGGAAGACATGAACAAGCCGCAGGTAAAGAGATGGCCAATTGGGAAAGAAGAAGAAGAAAAGTTCGATCGGTGAGAGAGAGTTGCAAGCCTCGGAGAGGTCGACCTCCGACCACCGACTCATCATCATCATCATCATCATCATCATCATCATCATCATCATCATCATCATCATCATCATCATCATCATCATCATCATCATCACCTCCTCTTCTCTTTCCTTCACAACCCAACAAACAACTTACAGGTCGGCATCTCCTCCGTCTGGTACGAGGGAAACCCCTGCAACATGCACCTGATGGACCTCGCCGCCGAGGTGAAGGCCGGGGTCGAGGACGCCGGCATGGTGGGCTACCGTTTCAACACGATCGGCGTCTCGGACGGGATCTCGATGGGGACCGACGGGATGAGTTTCTCGCTGCAGTCGAGGGACCTGATCGCCGACTCGATCGAGACGGTGATGGGGGCGCAGTGGTGAGTAGTAGAGAAAAAGGGTGGAGGAAAGATAAGAGAGAGAGAAGAGAGGGGGGAAGAAAAAAACCCGAGTTTGAGCGAGGTCGAGGTTTTTTCTCTCTTTTTCCTCACTTTCATTCCCAAAAAAAAACATCAGGTACGACGCCAACATCTCCCTCCCCGGCTGCGACAAGAACATGCCCGGGACCATGATCGCCGCGGCCCGCCTCGACAGGCCCGCGCTGATGATCTACGGCGGCACCATTAAACCTGGATCGTCGATGGCCGGGGAGCCGCTCGACATCGTCTCGGCGTTCCAGAGCTATGGTACGTTGTTTTCTTGTTTTCCTCCTTTTTTCTTCTTGCTTTCTTTCTTGTCTTTCTCTTTCCACACAACCAAAAAGGCGCCTAGTTTAGTCAAGCAGTCGGCGTTTTGCCGGGCGAGTAAAGGGGGGGGGCACCTTTCGTCTGTTGCGTTGGGGGGGGTGGTCTGAGCAAAATGGCGTACGCGCCTCTTCTTGCTCTTTTTCTCCCCCTCTCCGCGACAGAGGAACTTTGAAAAGGGTGCTGCTCTCTTTTTTTACTCACTTTTTTTACTCCCACGGCCGCGGGCTGCCGCATGGCGCCGAGACTAAAATGAAGGGCGAAGATGGGGGCTTGCGGAGGTTCTTTTTGTCAGACTCCGCGTCCTCATAAATGCTCGACGACACTTTTTTTTTTTCGACCTCGACCTCGAACGAGAA
>Ga0210003_1000853_pt1 | contig 27358 bp, 20 predicted proteins | sample LantaG_FD_182804 | JGI IMG/M metagenome (GOLD analysis project Ga0210003, IMG submission 182804) | Deep subsurface microbial communities from Baltic Sea to uncover new lineages of life (NeLLi) - Landsort_02402 metaG (SPAdes) (version 2) | ecosystem: Environmental > Aquatic > Marine > Oceanic >... | reverse complement strand
GTAGTGACCCGGGCCGTATGTCTGATACGATTGGAATTCGCCGATGATTGCAAACTTGCCCATCGTTTCAACTTTGGCCAGTCTTGTCTCTTTTGCCTTATCGATTCCGGCTTTGACTTTATCGAGCTGCTCATTCTGAAGCTTGACTTCTTTTACGACGGCCAAAGCCAGTTCGTAGCCCTCGATCCGCCGGATGACGAACTGTGAGAAACGTGCCGCGTTGCCGGCCTCTTCATCATTGGCGATTTCAAGAAGCGCCTTTTTCAGTTCAGTGTAATCCTGCTGACCCGCGGGTTTGGTATGCTCGGCCTTGACCTGCTCTTCCAGCTCGCGATATTTTTCAAGCGGTGTCTTGGGAGCTACGGGCTCCGGAACAACCGCAGCCGTCGCATTGGGGTCAGCCGGTTCGTTCGGATCGTTCGGATCGACTTTCGTCTCGACAGGCGGCGAGGTCAGGATCGGGGCCGGGATCGGAGCGACCGGCGGAGCTTTGACAGGCTCAGGTATCGCCTTCGTGAAATTCGTGCTAACCCAGAGATAGGCAAAAGGCGGAGCGGCGATCTTATAATAATCGTCCATCTGCTCGCCTAACAGCTTGACCTTTTCGCCCTTGCTGAGCTTTCCCTGCAGGGTCGTGGAATAGAGCGGCTTGACGTAATCGGAGCCGGCATAGACACGAACATTTTCGCCGGTAACCGTTCCAACCTTTGGATCGGTCGCGTCAATCGTGACATACTGCAATGAAATCCATGAAAAGCTGCCGGCCGGCGGAACGATACGTGACCAGCTAAACTGTTTGCCGACCACTTTTACTTTGTCGCCCGTTTTGAGTTTGCCGCAGTGGTAAAAGTTTGTGCCCGGGCCGGAGCGGACATAAACATCATCCCCGGTTATTACGGCAGAATAAGGAAAGGACGAGGTATCAACTTCCTGAGAACTGCCGGATTGCTGGGCAAAGCCGATGGATACTAAACATGTTAAAATAGCGAAAATAAACAGATTCATATAAGATCGCATTTTTCTGTCTCCCAAAAAATTGGTTCTTATCCCAAAATCCAAAAACAGTTGAATCGCCAAACGACTCGTTCGCCATTTCAAGTTAGCAGCCGTTCGACCAATTGTCAACTTTTTTCCATATAAAATATCGACCATCTGAAAGTGAATCTCCAGCGATATTTTACCTATTTCCACATGTGCGGGCAGGCTGATTTGACGAATTTTGGAGAATTTTACCGCCCGGCCGTAACGAGGCTGAAAACGGGATTTTTATCCGCCACGGCGATGCTCCCGGCAAAACCGGCCAGAAAAGAACTTTATCACATTTTGAAAATTGTGATTATAAATAATAGCAATTTTCATACTATTCCGTTGCCGGCTCGAAATTTACGACAGCCCTTTACGCAAAGGAAATGCCTATGTCTTAATCGTCATCGCCTGGTTCGTCGGGAAATGTTCCATCAAATTCTTCATATCTTTCCTTCGCGAGAAAGCCCTTTTCCAAAAGTGTGGCGCAGGCGACGCAGTATTTGGCCCAGGGGATTGCCTTGAGTCGTTCCTTCGGGATTTGCTCGCCGCCGTTCTCGCAAATTCCATATGTACCGTCTTCGATACATCGCAGTGCATCATATATTTCGACAAGGATTTTTCTTTCGCTGTCCATCAGGCCGAGGATATTTTCGATTTCAGAGTTGTCCGTTCCGAGGTCGGCCATGTGAATAGGCATGTTTGAAAGGTCGCTTCTGTCTCTTCTCAAAGCTTCCGTTTCCATGCTTGTAACATTGCCGAGTATCTCGTCCAGCTTTGCCAACAGCATGGCTTTGAATTTTTTTATCTCTGCCGGTGTCAGCTTGTTTCTGTTTTTATCATTTTTTGCCATAATTTCTTAAAACCACAAGTCCACACTCAATTCTTAGATTTGCAATTTACACGACTAATTTCTAACTGAATCCTGTCGCCCAGGAAACATCACCAGACTCTTTACGAAAACCCGCCTCAGAGGTTTGATACTTATTTCAAATTCTTTTGAATTCATGCCGACAATGGCAAATGAGAAGAAGCCAAACACAAATCCTGCTTTTTTGGTAATTTCTTCAACAATAACGGCGTTATCGCTCTTGCCGCTGAAGATATCCAAGGCCGCGTATTTAAGCCTTTTACGCGTGCCGGCAGCTCTCTTCCGGAGCCTGTTTTCTCCAAATTTACCGGGCTCAGTTTTCATGAGATTGACTATTTAGTCAAAACTGACCAATTGGTCAATGGGAAAATTCACTTTTTCCTGAAATGTTATTGCTTCCTGTCAGGACGAAAATCTGCTGTGATAAATAAACATATGGCCGGTTTCGAAATAAAAATTGGAAGGCATATACCGAAATGACAATATTTCCAGGGTAAAATCAAAAGCAAAGCTTATCGATCCGCTCTGTATGGGCGGACTGCGAATAGCCCCGGCCTAAGCTTTTTGTATGCGGGCAAGTTCATCCCGGCACATTTTTAACTGGCCGGGATCGGTGAGTTTTTTTCCCGCGATTTGTAAATGTTTTTCCGCCGGCCCTGGCTGATTCAGATAGCGAGCATATATGATACCTAACATCAGCTCGACCTGTTCTGCGTATTCATAGGTGCCGTAGTGAGATAAAAGTTGTTCGTAGGCCCGCGCCGACTCGGCGTGCTTATTATCGCCGGCAAGCTGATTGGCAATATCCAGCAATTGCTTGAGGGGCAGAATCTGCTCACTGTCTTGTTCCATCAGCTCGATAAAGAGTTCGGCGGCGGCCGGCACATTACGCTGCGTCATCCGATCGCTAATCTCGCTGCGAAGCTGCCTTATTTGCTCATCCTTCTGCTGCTCGGCGGCGCTTTTGATAACCTCTTTTACTTTTATCTTACTCCGGCCGGTATACGGATCGTAGCCGCTCGAAACAGCATCGCGATAGCGGCGGCGCCGATTCCAGAGTTTTATCATTGCCCACAAATCGTAATTGCTGCCGCTGAGGATATGAGTTGCAATCAATAAGACCATCGCTGCAATCCCAAAGGTATACCCCGCCAGATGTGCCCCGTAGGCAATGGCGACCGGAGGTGCAAAGCGAGATTCGATCATATTGTCCCAGATGATAAGCTTGAAGGCGATAAAGTACATCGCCGGCAGCTCCATCGTGCCGATGAAAAAGAACCAGTAGATAACGGTGATTAACGTCTGCGGGAACAGGACGAGATAAGCACCCGTTACGGCGGCAACTGCCCCGCTTGCTCCGAGAACAGATGAACTGCTCAATAGCGTATGTCCTATGCCGCTGAAAACTGCGCCCGCTAAATAAAAGGACAGATACCCGATATGGCCGAGCTTATCGTTAACATTATTGCCGAACAGGTACAGAAAGAACATGTTGCCGATGATATGCATAAAGCCGGCGTGTAAAAAGGCGTAGCTTACAAACTGCCAGAGAAACAGATGCCCCGGTCGGGGATCGAGCACGAACTGGTTGGCCCAGCGCCGAATATATTCCGTCTCGCCTCCTAACGATTCAACAGGGAAAAAGCTCAGCAGGAAAATAGCTACATTGACAGCTATGAGGCCGTAATTCGCATAAGGCGTTCGTCTCGGCTTAATACTTGTCCGAATCGGTAATAGCATAATTTAAGGAAATCCAAAGATTAAAAAAATCAAAATTGCGGAAGCCCTTTTGGGAAACTTCCTCAATTTTGCGTTTTGTCTGTTTCCAGCGCAGGGGATGGTTTGCCAACCACCCTAACGATTGGAGTATTGTACCGGCAAAGGGCAGCTCTTACAAGATATAAAAAAAGGACGGCTCTTTAAGCCGTCCTAATCCGGGAAAATTGGGCGTTACAAACAGTTTTTCTCCCTGCGGAAAACATCATGGATCGGTATACGGGCGGTTCGAGAACCGCCCCAACAGGCCAACCGGTTTCCCCCCCAGCAGGTCTTTATCTACAGAAAGTATAAGAACCATGCGGCGCAAAACCAAACGCGCCGGCGAAAAATGCTTTACTTTTTCGCGGTTTTCTTGTAAATATTATAAATATGATACGATATATACTGAAGTTTTCACTCTGTTTGTTTGTCCTGGCAATTGTTTCCGGTGCCCAGGGCAGGGAAAATCCTGCCACCTCCATACCGTGGAGACGATGCCTAAACCAGCGGCCGGAGTTCTACACTACCGTTGAAGCGATACGCATTGCCGATAACCTTCTTCTGTACCAGCGCGACTCTGGCGGCTGGCAGAAAAATATCGAGATGGCGTCTGTCCTGAGCGAGCAGGACAAGGCTGAACTGCGCAAGGCCAGGATTAAGAATGATTCCACGCTGGACAACAGCGCTACTCGCAGGCAGATGCAGTACCTGGCTATAGTCTATCAAGCCACCAAAATTGAACGCTTCAAAGACGCCTTTCTCAAGGGGCTGGATTACGTGCTCGATGCCCAGTACGATAATGGCGGCTGGCCGCAGCGATCGAATCCAACCGGCTATTCGAGGCACATCACGTTCAACGACGGCACGATGATTGGGGTGCTTGACCTGCTCGGCGAAATAGCCGGGAAAAAGCCGCCCTATGCCTTTATCGACGAGAATCGCCGCCGGAGGGCCGAAGCCGCCGTGCCAAAAGGCATCGAGTGTATTCTGAAATGCCAGATTGTTGTAAATGGCAAAAAAACGGCATGGTGCGCCCAGCACGATGAGAAAACCTTCGTCCCGAGAAAGGCTCGCAGCTACGAATTAGCCTCAATCAGTGGAGCTGAGTCTGTCGGCATCGTCCGGTTCCTGATGAGCATTGACAAGCCTGGGCCGGAGATTATTGAAGCCGTTCAGGCAGCGGTCGCATGGTTCGACCAGGCCGGGCTCAAAGGGATCAGGCTGATACGAAAACAAGACAAGTCACAATCGAGTGGCCTTGATAAGGTGGTCGTCGAGGATGCTTCGGCGCCTCCGATATGGGCCCGGTTCTATGACATCGAGACGAACAAGCCAATTTTTTGCAGCCGGGACGGCATACCGAAAGCGACGCTGGCCGAGATATCACACGAGCGCCGCAACGGATACAGTTGGCTCGGATATTACGCGACAGATCTGCTGGCAGACGATTATCCGGCCTGGCAGAAAAAATGGGCCCCGGCGAAAAACGTGCTCGGCCGCTGAGCATTGGCAAAGGGTACCAAGTGGAGAACAATCCGATTGGATAGGGATATTATACGAAAGCGCATCAGGGCGATTCGCCGGGAGTTGGATAAAAAGAAAATTAGCTTCCTGCTTGTCACAAAGCCGGCCAATGTCACTTACTTGACCGGTTTTCTCGGCGCCGATAGCTGGGCGGCTATCGCCGGAGGCAGGGTGTATCTCCTGACCGACAGCAGGTACACCGAGCAGGCACAGAAAGAATGTCCGAGCTGCAAAATCATCGACCGTGCCGGGCCGATGGCCGGCGCTGTTGCCAATCTGGTCAAAAAGCTAAAATCCGTCCGAACGGTGGCCGTTGAGGACTCTGTTTCGGTGGCTGATTTCGAGCAGTTGAAAGGGACCGTCAAAGCCCGGTTCAGAACGGCAGCGGACATTATCGAGTCCGTGCGCAGCATCAAGGACCAAAGCGAGATTGCAACAATCAGGTCCGCCGCTGCCATCTCAACAAAGGCCCTCGCACAAACCCTGTCGTACATCAAGCCGGGCGTCACCGAAAGCGAACTGGCCGGCATGCTCGATTTTCAAATTCGCAAATTAGGGGCGCGAAACAGTTTCGAGACCATCGTCGCCTTCGGCCCCAACGGATCCCGGCCGCACCATCAGCCCGGCAGTAGAAAGCTCAGAAAAAAAGATGCCGTCCTTATAGACTTCGGCGCCAAATACAAAGGCTATTGCAGCGATATTACCCGATGCTTTGTAATCGGTGGGATGACGGCTTTTTATAAGAAGGTCTACGACGTGGTAGAGCAGGCCCAGGCCGCGGCGATAAAAATGATCAGGCCCGGCGTGAAAATCACGCAGGTCGACGCCGCAGCACGAGAGGTGATTGACAAGACCGATCTGCCCGTCTACGGTCACGGCACAGGACACGGCTTCGGCCTGGAAATCCACGAATCCCCCTTCCTCAAGCCGGATGGCAAAGGCAAGCTCAAGTCCGGCCAGGTCATCACCATCGAGCCCGGCATATACATCCCCGGCAAGCTCGGCGTCCGAATCGAAGACGACATCCTCGTTACCGAAACAGGATGCAAAATCCTCACCCAAAAGTGCCCGCATTCACCGGTATTACCGTAATTTTTCGTAGGATGGGCAGGTTCTGCCCATGCGGTCAATTCCGAAAACAGCAGAAAAAACTTGTGGCCTCGGCTCGTTTTTGTTAAGATAATAAGAGCGGGAAGTTTCGCAGTCTTACCAGTAGCATACCAGGACGGGGTAAAAGACATTTTGTCCGTTTACTTTTAGAGAGCTGATTGTGTATGTTGTGATAAATGGATCGTTCTGCGCAATTCGTTCCGGTTTCGTAGAGAGGGTGAAATGGGTGAGATTGTGTGTGTTTTGGAGCAGACCGGCAAAATTGAATATCAGGTAAGGACAATGAAATGACTGCAATAATTAAATGGAGCATTGTTGTTTTTACGCTGAGCTGGGCGGTTATCTCGCCGGTTTATGCCAAGCTGCCGGATATTACGACTGCCGAACTTATAAAGGCCGTCAAACATGGCGATTCGTTACATAGAAATGTTGACTGCAAGTACACTGTGGATGAGCAATTAAACAAAGCCATACACGAAAAATACGGAAGGCCCCTAAAACGCAAATTAGAGATACATTGGCGCAGCGAAGGAGCAAGAGAATATATCGATGTAACGCAGCACAACGGCAGGCTTTACTTAGGCAAACCGTTTCGGTTTGTTGCGGCTAACAGTGGCGAGGGACGTAAGCAGTGGACACCCAACGAGAACAAAGGTAACATTTTCAGCAAGCCATACAGGCACGCCTGGCCTGTCCCGATCGATTTTGGAATGACGCTTGACCGGCGAGAGAAAAAGTTGGGCGAATCTTTGGCTGAATGCGAGATTACGAATATCAGGCTGGAGAAATGGCAGGGACACGAATGTTATTTTGTGCAAGCCATCCAACCGAACGGTGCCAAAGCAGAGGTCTGGATAGATCCCGAAATTGGATGGAGAGCAAGACGCGGACGATTTTGGGGCCCGGGCGGTGTGCTCTGGCACGAAGCATCTGCTGAGTTCAGAGATTGTGGAAATGGGGCATGGTTCCCGGTGGAAGGCGTATATAAACTCTACGGGAATGATCCAAATTCAGGGGAGCGCATTGTCTCAGATGAAAGAAGATTGAAGGTTGAGCAGGTGAAGGTCAATGCAGACCTGACGCAAAAAGACTTTGACATTCAATACCCACGGGGAACATACGTATATATTCATGACCTAAATGAGTCGTACATTGCCGGAGTCACTTCGGTAGCCGGTTTCGGTGAAGAAGCACTAAATCCGTTGAAAGACAAATCCCTTCCCGATATGAAGCAATTTGCAGTTTTGCAAGATCCCAACCAAGCCAAGGACAAGATGATTCTTGTCTGCTTTTTCGATATGAACCAGCGGCCGTCAAGGAATTGCATACAGCAGTTGAGCACAGAAGCGAAAGAGCTTAAGACAAAAGGCGTGCTCGTTGTTGCCGTTCATGCTTCAAATGTCGATGACAACAAACTCCGCTTGTGGGTTAAGAAGTACCATATCAGCTTCCCGGTCGGAATGATCATGGCCGATGCTGCAAAGCCCCGAATTGCCTGGGGCGTCCGTTCTCTGCCTTGGCTGATTTTGACAGATAACAAACACATCGTCCGCGAAGAAGGCTTCAATATATCGGATTTGAAAACAAAGCTCGAAAGAAAATGGCAGGAGAGTGAACGATGAAACAATCACTTTGTATTATTATCTGGCTTTTTTCTGTATTGAATTCAGCCGTTGCAGAACAACCCGGCTTGAGAGTAGTGCACTTTCCTAAGGACCACGCCGTGGGTAGACTAAAGGTAAGGGATGCAAACTCACAGGACGAGGACTACCGGAGCCTGCTAAGTATGTCGGGCTGGGTCATATTGGATCAGGCACAGGGAGATGTCAAAGTTCCCGCAGGGAAATATCTCAGGCTTGAGGTGTATCGAAATGTAACAGATATATCATTCATATCTAAACTTAAACCCAACGATCTTGAATCATTATCTTTGAGTGAAACCAATATTGTAGATGAGGATTTTGTGCATCTCAAAGATTTGGCCGGCTTATTGGCATTGAATCTCAACTCAATGAAACTGATCGACGGGAGCGGATTAGCACACCTGGTCAATTTCAAATCCCTGAAAGAATTGGCATGTTTCAACGCCAATATTACAGATCCGGCATTGGAGCACATATCAAAAATGACTTCACTTGAGCGGTTGACTTTTTATTTGAGTCAGATAGATGGCTCCGGATTGAAATATCTAAAAAGTCTGACGTCACTGACTTTCCTCGATCTCGCTATGACGGAGATTACTGATGATTCCCTTGCACAATTGTCGGAATTGACCTGGTTGAAGGATTTACGTCTTTATGACACGAATATTTCCGACAAAGGACTCGCTCATCTAAGCAATCTTCGTTCTCTTGAAGTGCTGATGCTTGGTGCAAATAGACTCGACTCCTCCCCTATCACCGACAAGGGATTGGCTCATCTCAAAGAACTGGATTCGCTCAAGCGTTTGTACCTCTATCGAACCGGAATAACCGACGCCGGCCTGGCTCACTTGAGTGACTTAACCAGGTTAGAGGTGCTATATCTGGATGAAACGCAGATCACGGGAGAAGGTTTAGCTTTCCTTAATAATATTCCCGCACTGAAAAATTTGGGTTTGGATCAAACGAATCTTGATGGTAAGTGTTTAGTAAACTGCAAAGCATGGTCAAATACGCTGGAAGGCTTGTCGCTCGATAAAACGAAGATTTCAGATGCAGACATGGCTCACCTTGCAGAACTGAGAGCACTCAAATATCTTGGCCTTTCAGACACACCTATTACAGATGCCGGATTGGCTCATCTCCAGGGTCTTGTTTCTCTGAAGTCCATTTGGCTCCAGGGAACGAAGATAACCGATGCAGGGCTCGTTCACCTAAATAGACTCAACTCCTTAGAGAGTATCCACCTTGAAAATACTCAGATAACCAACGATGGTTTGATGCTCCTTAAAGACCTTCCCAATCTACACAGCATTAGCGTGATGAAAACTCACGTAACAAATGAGGGGCTGGAAAGATTCAAACAAATCAGCGCTAGTAAGTCAATTGCAGCCAATGTTAGAAGGAGATTGATCAGTACCGAGGAGAAGGGTTTAACCACTGTTGTGGATCAATTACCGCAATCTGGTGTAAAACCACCATCGATTGTCGGCAAATCTTTGCCTCGGTTAAATGATTTTAAAATTGAACTAAATCCCGAACAGACCGATGGTAACGTCATTCTTTTCTGCTTTTTCGATATTGAACAGCGGCCGTCGCGGAATTGCATGCTGCAATTGAGCACAAGGGCAAAAGAGCTTATGGCAAAAGATGTCGTCGTGGTTGCCGTTCAAGCTTCAAAGATTGATGACGGCGTACTTAACGAATGGGTGGAAAAGAACAACATTCCCTTCACAATCGGAATGATTCAAGGCGATGAGGAGAAGATCAGATTCGCCTGGGGCGTTCGTTCGCTTCCCTGGCTGATTCTGACGGATAAAAAGCATGCCGTTACCGCAGAGGGATTTGCGATAAATGAATTGGATGAAAAGATAAAGAACTTAAATGAATAGTGAGAGAGGATTTGTATGTTTAATAATAAAATTGCAGCTTTATGTGTTATGGTTCTTTTTTGTCTGATTAATTGTTCAGTCGGTAAGGAATCAGGAAACGTCACCTTAACCGGGAGAGTTTTGGATCCGAATGGACAAGCCGTTGTCGGTACGTTGATAAACGTTCTGCCTAACATGGAAAATAATAACCGACGATATTATATTGCTTTTCCTGTCAAAGAACCTGTTAGAACCGATATGGAGGGAAAATACGAACTTCGATTCGATCCAAATGGGTTTGGTCCTGTGCAAGGCGATTATTTTGACTTATATGTCAGAAATTTAGACCGCAATCTTGTCGCAATAAAGAAATTTAACAAGAAGGACAGTCTTGTTGATGTCACTCTATTGCCCGGTATAATATTACCAGGCCGGATTGTTGATATTAATGATAGTCCTATATCGAATGTGTCTCTTAGTTTTATCTTTCCCTCCACGACTAGAACGTGTTCTTTTCTTTTTGAAAAAAGCTGCCCGGTGAGTGATGAGAATGGACATTATGAAATCAGAGCACTATGGCCTGAAAAGCGATATTCTATTACAGCTAAGGCCAAAGGTTATGGAACACAATCGATTGATAAATACTTCATTGACGATGCGCTTGATCACAGGATTGAGCTTGAGCCTATAGTTCTGAAGAAGACCGATATGTCAATCTCCGGGGTAGTTTTGGATAATGATGGAAAGACAGTAGCAGACGCAAGGGTCTCATGCTATGGCGATGGCCAGCCTTCTCGTTCAACAGCAACCGATAAGGAAGGGAAGTTTACTATTGAGAACGTATGCGCAGGGTCGATCAATATCCATGTTATTAAGACCGATGTGAAACTCTCGTCACCTATGTTCTGTCGTACTTATGCAAAGGGGGGTGCAACGGATATTAAAATTATTCTGTCACAAGGGCAAAGGCAACCTGAGCCATTAGTCGGCAAACCTTTACCTGGTATAAAAGATTTTGGAATAGCTATTTCTGCTGCTGATGCCAAGGATAAGGTATTTCTGGTATGTCTTTTCGATATGAACCAACGGCCGTCACGGAATTGCTTGCTGCAATTGAGCACAAGGGCAAAAGAGCTTATGGCAAAAGACGTCATCGTGGTTGCCGTTCAAGCTTCAAAGATTGATGGCGTCGTACTTAACGAATGGGCGGAAAAGAACAATATTCCCTTCACCATCGGAATGATTCAGTGCGATGAGGAGAAGATCAGATTCGCCTGGGGCATTCGTTCTCTTCCCTGGCTGATTCTGGCGGATAACGAACATACTATCATCTCCGAAGGTTTCAGCGTGGCCGAGCTTGATGAAAAACTCAATGGCAACTCTAATCGCTGACCTGGATAGGTAAAGTGCTGTTCTTTATTTCCAGCTCTTATTGCCTGATTTGCAGGCTTAGATATTTATTTACCGGCAAAACATGAGCGGATCCCGGAACGTCGCGATCCGCTCGTGCCGTTATATCAGTCATGACAGCGTTGCTATTAGTTTTCCTTTTCGTCCTACCTGGAATTTTACGAGCCGGTTGCCTTTTTTGGCGTTGGCTGCTTCTGCCGCTTGAACTCTAACGTCATTCCCGGGTTATTATCGAGCGCGCCATATTCGTCCAGTCCGTACAGCTCGCATTTCATCGTGCCGGCATCGACTTTCGAATAGACGAATCCCGTTCTGGAAACCTCGCCGTATTCGCCGGCATGCTCGCTTTTCATTGTAGCTTTGCCGTACTCGGCATCCCAGATGCCCTTGCCGTTGCCGCCTCTGGAATCCACTCCTATCTGGACGACCTGCTCCTCGGCAGCTTTGTAGAAGATGATGCCGTGATACTCGAAATCGAATCCTTTGAAGTGTACGCTAAGTACGTGTGGTTTCAGTTCCCATTTGTATTCCATCGTGTACTTTTGGCCATCGGGTGACTCTCCGGCCCATTTACCGACGATCCATTCGCTGCCTGACTGTTCCATCAGGGATCCCAGGCTATCCTGTGCCGATGCGGCGGAATTCCAGATGATAAGACTGACTGCTGCTGCCAGAAAAATCTTTGCCACTTTCTTCTTCAGTACTGTTGTTTGCTGGTTCATTGTAACTGGTTCCTTTCTTTTGTTGAGAATTTAGAATGAGCGGCCACATTTGTCACTCAAGAAAAGGTACGGGGACTCAGGGAGCAAATTCCACTCCAATTTCCGCGATCGTCATACTTTCCTTCTTTTGTTCCGTTTTGGAAGCGTTGCCGGCTTTTTTGGGAGGCTGTCTTTTCTGTCGCTTAAACTCCAGCGTGGCCCAGGGCTCATCGGCCTGCTCGCCGTTTGCCTCGACCCGGTAAACCGCCACCTTCATCGTTTTGTCGTTTACTTTCGAGTTTAACATCGCCGTCCTCATAGTTTCGCCGTCAGCCTGGGTTCTTTCGCTTTTCGAGATGGCTTTTTCGCCTTCCATATCCCACGTGCCTTTTGCGGTACCGCCCCTGTTGTCGACTCCGATCTCGACGACCTTTTGCTCATTCGGTACATAGAAAATCATGCCGCGGTAGGCATATTCTCCCATTTTAAAATCAACAGTGGCCATGTACTTGTCAAGGCCCCATCTATAGATCATCTCGATCTCCTGGCCGTCGTCGGTAGTGGCCGTCCATCTGCCGATCATCCAGTTGAAGCCCGCTTCTTCGACAAGGTCGCCCAATTTTTCCTGTGCTGCAGCGGCGGAAGTCCAGATGACAAGGCCGGCCGCCAATACCAGAAAAAACCTTGTCAAGGTAATGCTCGTTCCTGCTGTTTTCGGTTGGTTCATTGCCCTTTGCTCCTTTCTTTGATTGAGATTCAAGTTATCAGGCTCAACCATACGGCAGAGCCTCTATATCGTGCCCGTAAGATACCATATTTTTCGTTAGATAGCCACTTGTCTGGAAATAATTTTTGATTGTCGGGCCGGTACGAGTTCTTTATAAAGTACGTTATAGTGGCTCTGCCGGTGAGAATTTATAAGGCTCTGCCGTTTCCAGCGTTTATATAATGGTTCTCCTGAGGAAGGCCCAAAAGGGCAAGGAGAACCAAAATGAAAGATTGGCAAAGTCAAGCCCATGCAAAATGGGAATGTAAGTATCACATAATAATTATACCAAAGTACCGGAAAAAGAAACACTTTAAAAAACATCGCAAAGCGATCAGCCAAATAATTCGTGAATTGTGCCGACAAAAAGATGTTGGGTTGTTGGAAGGCAATGCAGCTTTCGATCACCTTCATATGTTGTTGAGTGTTCCTCCGAAGTATAGTATAGCGATGACGATAGGGTATCTTAAGGGTAAAAGTGCGATTCGAATTCATCGTGTACTTTTTCGGACTAAAGGTACGCTTTTTGGTCGTAGTTTTTGGTCTCGCGGCTATTGTGTAAGCACAGTAGGCCGTTTCAGACAATATCGGCAAATTTTCAGACACAATATCAGATATGCCGATGACGACAGAACCGGTGGAAGAGCTAATATTCTCTGGCTGGACGGACACGTTACCGCTTTGGAAGAAACTACAGGAGACGATGTGTCGTTAAGGTAGTATACAGGCGATAAAGTAGATTAATTCGACATTTTTGCATGTTTCAAGGGCTGTGAGCATCCACTTGCGGCCCTTTTTTATTCAATTAGTCCGAATTGATTGTGTCAGAAGAATACGAACGCTGCTGCCTCTTTCAACTTGCTGTTCTTGACGGTACTGCGTGTAAACCTCGCCGCAAAAACAGGTTTTCGGCCATCCTTTCGCACGGTCGTTAAGGTGGCGATTGATAAAAGCCTCAGTCTCACTCTTCGCCCTGTTACCTATTTTTATTAAATCCTGAGAATCCATTGCCTCGTTCTTTCGCCGGTAATCTTAATAACTGCTAAAAATTGCTTCTTTCATTTATATAGACGTCCGTGTCAGCTTTTTATTAACAAAATTCCAAAATAAACCTCATAATCCCGGATTTTTTCGTATTAAATAATACGGTGGCAGTTTGTGAACAGCCGCTCATTGTGCATTGAAATCACAGGCTTTATGTGATAGAGTTATAAATCTATCGAGCAGGATGCGGAAATACGCTCTCGCTGCTTAAGCCGGCCTTTAGGTAATGAAAGGTTATACCATTATGAAAAGTATAAGTATAATTCTGCTGCTGCTGTTGGTTCTAGCCGGATGTGCCGGCAGCCCTTCAGGAATCCAGGCGGTTCGGAATTTCGATGTCAACCGGTACCAGGGCAAGTGGTATGAAATCGCCAGGCTGGACCACAGTTTCGAACGCGGACTCGACAACGTGTCGGCACTTTACACTTTAAGGGATGACGGCGGAATCGATGTTTTGAACAGGGGCTTTGACAAACGCAAAGACCGTTGGAAGCAGACGAAGGGCCGGGCTTATTTTGTGAAGGATAAGACTGTCGGCCGATTGAAGGTTTCATTTTTCCGGCCCTTCTATGCCGGCTATAATGTGATTGCACTCGATCACGAGAACTATTCCTATGCCTTGGTCTGCGGTCCTGACAGGTCGTATCTATGGATATTAGCCCGCGAAAAACCGCTAAGTCGTTTACTGATCGATAAACTGCTCAAGAAGGCCGAAAATCTTGGTTTCGAAGTTGAGAAAATGATTTTTGTGGAACACGACCGTTCGGACGCCTGATATCCTGCCGGAACCGGTAACTGACGACCACAATACCCCTTGGGCTTGAACGACAGTCATACTTGGGAAAAACACAAACATCCCAAGTTGGCATCAAGTCGCAAATCTACCACTCTCCATGTATCCCATTATCCCTATATTCATCTTTTGCTTTCACACATTGCTGTGCGTTTGTGCCTCTTTTATTGCCCAAAAAAAACTTACTTTTTTGAAATTTTATAGTTAACATTTTGCCCTTGAGAAACGCTGCATATATAGAGATGTAGACCGGTCTGGGGAAGTAATAGTGGACACGCATGGCCGCGAGCACAAGCTCGCGGCCATGCGCCGCACTTAAACAGCCTTTACAAGCCTTAAACGTATCACCTTGGATTGGAGTCAGGAAGGAGCAGTCAGGACAGGAATTATTTTAAAACGTTTTACATCTGCATGAGAATAGGATGCGTATTGGCCAAAAAATAAAAAAAAATGGCAATTAAATCCTTATTCTAAGGTGTATAAAGGCCGTTTCTACGCAAAACATGGGGGGATAAAAATATTTTTTAATTTTCTATTGTTTTTTTTAGGCGACATCTTAATATTACGGCGCCGTTGTAATTTCGTTTTTTGAGTTGCCCGGCCTTGTTGATTAAACTGAAATTACCAAAGTTCTTTTTAAGGCGCGAAAAAATGTGTCAAAAATGTGGATGTAAGCCGTGTAAAATTTGTGGTGCACCAATCGAGGATGAAGTCTGCTCTGGTTGCGGTGAGCCTGCGGTTGACTGCATTTGCGGTGAGCTTGAAGACGACGAAGATTGGTAATATCCTGCGGTTGATTCTCTGCAACGTGTTTTTTGCTTCTAAGGCTCGCTGACCTTGCATGAGGGTGCTTCTTGCCTTTTTAAGATGCAGGCTTAATATATGCGCTCTGTGAGAACAAGGGCCCATGATCCGTAATTCAACGGGCGGGTAATGCGCAGCTGAGTACCATCTTTCATTGCATCATTGTACAGACGAACTACATTTATTGCATGTCCTTCGCTTTAGTTGGGGTTTGCGCCTGAGTAAATCGAAGGTGTATACTGCTTGGGTATCCTGCATTCAGAATGTAAAACATAGAATTCCCTTCCGATCCCACACAGAATGAACTGCATCTATTCACGAATAAGAGTCTGATTTCACCAAGTGTCTATTGTCTATGTAATGGCGTTTAACAGTATTATAAACGGGTTTTCTGGGACCGACTTGACTTTTTGGCAAAATGGGCCTATATTAATGTAGTCCGGCGGAATAAATTACGCCTTTTTAACCACCCCATTATCGGGGGGAGGTGCTTGAACTTATGCGGTTCCAGACATATTTTATACATGGATGGTAAATAATAATCAATAATCAACTATCAATAATCATTTAGTATGGCAGGGATGTTCAATAACAGCATGGTTCTTCAGGTTCAGCAGGCCAATGATATCATTGATGTGATCGGCGAGCATGTGAGCTTGAAGAAAAAGGGGCGTGAAATGGTGGGTTTGTGCCCCTTTCACGATGACCATCGGCCGAGTATGAACGTTAATCCTGTCAAACAGATCTTCAAATGTTTTTCCTGCGGGGCCGGCGGGGATATATTCAAATTCATTCAGATGCGCGAGAACCTGACTTTTCCGCAGGCAATTGAGAGATTAGCCGAGCGCGCCGGCATAAAGCTCGAAAGAACGCAAATGCCAAGACGTTTTTCGAGCGGAGCCGACTCAGGACAAAACGGGCAGATAGAGGATGTCGATCCGAACAGGCTGGCTAAAGCCAACGTATGGGCGTCGAAATACTTCCAGCAGAAACTCAACGATGATAAAATGGGCAAGTTTGCCCGTGATTACCTCCTCGAAAGGCAGATTAGTCCCGAAAGTGTGAAAAAATGGCAGCTCGGCCTGGCGATCAATTCTTCGGATGGACTTCTCAATGAGGCGAAGGCCAAAAAAGCGCCATTGAAGCTGCTGGAGCAGGCGGGACTCATCATGGGCCAGAATCAGGACAAATTCGTCAACCGGCTGATGTTTACGATTACCGATGTGACCGGCAGGGTGATTGGCTTTGGCGGCAGGACGCTGGACGATAACAGCGCCAAGTACATCAATTCGCCCACGACGGTACTGTTCGATAAGAGCAATTCGCTTTACGGACTGGAGCAGGCCCGGCACGAAATCGTCTCGACAGGCACAGCGATCGTTGTGGAAGGCTATACAGACTGCATCATGGCGCACCAATTCGGCTGCTGCAACGTTGTCGCGGCACTTGGAACCAGCTTCACGGCGGGGCACGGGCGCCTCTTAAGGCGGTACGCCAAGAAGGTCGTCCTGATATTCGACAGCGACGTAGCGGGGATCGAGGCGACCAACAGAGCCCTGGATGTCTGCCTGGCGCAGCGGATCGATATAAAGCTGGCTTCCGTGCCGGAAGGCAAAGACCCGTGCGATTTTCTTTTAGCCGCGGGAAAAGAGGGCTTCGAGCGGCTCGTTGCCGAGGCGATTGACGTCTTCCAATTCAAATGGGACAGGCTTAGGGAAAAGTTTGCTACCGATGATACCTTGGCGGGCAAGAAATCGGCCATTGACGAATACTTGCAGACCATCGCTACAGACCTCCAGGCGGGCAAAATTCACGATATCGACTTAGGGTTGCGAGTAAACCAGATTTCGAAGATTATCGGTCTTGACAGCAGACAAATCAACGCAGAACTGAATAATCGCCTAAAACGGGCGCAGAGAGCCACCAGATATGAATATGGGAGCGAAAACGTGCCCGATGTCGATTACGGGCAGGGACGTTTTGCCGCAGCTCAGCGAGAAGTGCTGGAAGTACTGCTGAATGAGCCGAATCTGTACGAGACTGTAAAACAAAAAATTACAGCGGACGTATTTGATGTACCGATACTTGGGCAGGTGGCTGCAATCCTGTTTGAGACGCTGGATGGCGATATTAATGCTTTGCTGAACGAGATTCTGGCCCGAACCGAGTCAGTGAAGCTTGGCAATTGTATCATGGAATTGGCGGCAGCCGGCCAGAAAAAGGGCAATTTCGAATCCAGGTTGCCCGGAGCTTTAAGTGCGATTGAGCAGTATACGGCACAGAAACAAGATGGCCTTACCGAAAGTATCGAGGATCAAAGTGAGTTTCTACGAAGAGTTTATAATAGTAAGGGGAAGACAAATCCGCATAACGCGGGAATGGTATAGCGAACAACTGCTGTCATATGGCCGTAAAAGCAATTGGGCGAGATGAGGCATTTGCGATTATGCCGGATTGATAGTAAATCGACTTTCCGTGGCGTGTGATTACGGATTGATTTTATAAAATATAGACAAGGGTACTAATTGTGGCGAAAAAACAAAAAAAGACACGTAAAAAAAAGACTGCTAAAAAACAGGCTGTTAAAGAAATCGTGACTGAAAGCGAGTCGGTAGATATCGACAAGAGCAATGACACTGAACAGCAGATAAAAATGCTCATTAAGAAGGGCGAGAAAAAAGGATTCCTCACCTACGAAGAAATGAACGACGATTTGCCCGAAGACGCTGTTAGTGCAGTCCGCCTGGACCGGCTGCTGGCAACGCTGGATGAGAGGGGAATCAGTCTGCTCGATGAGGCTGATGTGGTTTCGCAACAGGCTGCGAAAGAAGGGGATGATGAGTTTGATGAAGCTGAAGAATTACTGGTTGATGAAGATGATGACAAAGATAAAAAGCTCAAAGATGAGGATGAACTGCTCGAAAAACGACTCGTCGGCGAAGATGTCGCTCGACGTATTGACGACCCTATCCGCATGTATTTGACTCAAATGGGCCAGATACCGCTGCTGACGCGGAATTCTGAAATCGCTTTAGCAAGAAAAATTGAACTGGCTCGAATGGCCTTTCGAAGAAAAATGCTCCAATGTGACTACTGTGCCCGAAACTCCCTGGATTTACTACAGCAAGTCCACGACGGCTCGATGTCTTTTGATAGAACGATTAAAGTCGGCACCGTACAAAACATGACCAAAAGCGTGATAAAAAAACGACTCCCCGTAAACATCAAAACCGTAAACGGGCTGCTCACGGTCAACCAAAGTCTGTTTCGGCAGACTCTCAACGACCAAAACAAGAGCGAGGGCAAGCAGGCATTGATACAACTGCGCAGATCCAAGCGGAAAATCGCAACACTCCTCGAAGAGCTTAGTCTTCGAACCAGCAGAATTCAGCCGGTAAAAAACAAGCTCCACGGCATCTGCGAAAAAATGCATCAATTAGAGCAGATGGCCCAGGCAGGACCCAACGGTGACATTACCGACCAGGATATCGAAGCCATAAAGCAGGAGCTGAACGGCCTTCAGGAACTGGTTATGGAAACGCCGGAGCAGCTCAGTAAGAGACTGTCCGTCCTCGAAAAAGTCTACTCTCAGTACGAGGAAACAAAGCGAACGCTTTCCAGCGCTAACCTGCGCCTGGTCGTTTCGATTGCTAAGAAATATCGCAACCGCGGCCTGAGCTTTCTCGACCTCATTCAGGAAGGCAACACCGGCCTGATGCGCGCCGTCGACAAGTACGAATACCGCCGGGGCTACAAGTTCAGCACCTATGCCACATGGTGGATTCGGCAGGCCATCACTCGCGCCATCGCCGACCACGCACGAACCATCCGCATCCCTGTTCATATGATCGAGACAATGAGCCGGCTGCGAACCGCAGGCAAGGTCCTGCATCAGAAATTAGGCAGAGAGGCGACCGTCGAAGAAATCGCCGAGGAAGCCGTGATGAGTATCGAGGAAACACGCCGGGTGCTGAAGATCTCGAAGCATCCGATCAGTCTTGACAGGCCAATCGGCGAAAGCGAGGACAGCTACTTCGGTGACTTTATCGAAGATAACCAAATCGATTCGCCCGTCGCTTCGGCCACACAGGAGATGCTCAAAGACAGAATCGACGTGGTCCTCAAAACCCTGTCGTATAGGGAACGCGAGATTATCAAGCTCCGCTACGGCATCGGCGACGGCTACACCTACACGTTGGAAGAGGTCGGCCGCATCTTCAAAGTCACTCGCGAGCGTGTCCGCCAGGTCGAGGCTAAGGCCATCCGCAAACTGCAGCACCCCGTCCGAGCCCGAAAGCTCGAAGGCTTCATGGACCACAAAACCGCGTGAAACAAAAGATAGTCAACAGTCGATAGTGAAAAGTATCCAGCCCCGCAATTCATCGCGGGGTTTTTTATAAGCGATTTCCGCTCAGAGGATTTGTTACAGATCATTCTTGAATTCGTACGGCCCGATATCGATGCCGGCTCCCTGAGGTCGCGGCACGCCGTCGATATCGACTTTGGGCGCCGAATTCGCACTGCCTGCGTCGATTGCCGGACTGCCCTGTTTGTGTCTCATATCGTAATTATCCGGGTCGCGGAAGTAACGCTTCGGGTCGGTCACCACGATATTATGGTCCGCCGTATTGCTCTCTTGCGGCAGGCTGACTTCCGAGTCGAGCAGATTGTTGCGTACGATGGTATTTTCGCTTGGTGTTTTACCGTGAGTGGTGCCGAGCAGAATACCGGCGAGGAAATTTCCGCCGTACGGATTATATGCCAGGTTGTTTACAATGGCGCCGCCCTGGCAGCCGGAAATCGTGATGCCGTGATGATGCCTCACGAGCACGAGATTGTTCTCGATGCGCCAGTTTATCGCCGGGATGTCGAAGTTGCATATACCCTGCGGGCTGCTGATCAGCGGATTGCTCACGGCATTGTCCCAGGCGACCACGGAGTTGCCGCGGACAACCGCGTTATAGATCGGCGTAATCTTGTCCCGGCCGCGATGAAACTGGATACCGTCGTCGTGATTGCCATTGACCTTGTAGAAGTACTTTATGCTGTTGCCGAGAAGCGATGCATTGTCGGCCGAACAGACAATCCCGTCACCGGCGATATGTTCGATCGAATTTCGCTCGACGGTGATTTCGTCACCTGTGATAATAATACCGAAATTGACATACCTTAGCGTATTGTTTCGGATCTTGATTCTTTCTCCGATAACGGAAATACCGTAGCAGGCCAGGCTGTCCCATTGCTCCGCCGACCACGATGGTGCGTCTTCCGATGAGCAGAGCGTGTTGTTTTCTATCACAAAATCGCTGCTCGGTCCGCCCCAGTCCACCACGTAGATAAGGCGGTCAGGTTTGTACTCTGACGCGAATGCGGGGCTGACCTTCAGCCCCCTGATGATCCACTTGCCGGCGGTCGAGAAGAATACTCGCCGGACCTTCGGCTCGTGTCCCTTCTCGGCGGCAATCGTGATGTAGTCGTCGTTATAAGCCCCCCGGCAGTAAATCTCGCCGTGATAACCCGACCGAAGCAGAATCGTGTCACCGGCCTTCACCGGCGCATCCGGATTCTTCAAACGCCCGGCCCCGTCACGGGTTTGAATCATGTTCCGCTCGAGCACCTGCTGGATAGTCTCCCATGGACGCTCAGCCGAACCGTCGCCGGACATGTCGCCCTTCTCGGGATCGACATAAAAAACCGCCGCATGTGACAGGCTCACCACTACGAATCCGACGGCGACTGTTGCTAAGAAACTTGTACAAAATAATCTAAACATAACTACCCTTTCCACTACGAACAAACCGATTATTGGCTTAAGCTCATTCTGTTATCCCTGGATATTATCAACGTCTGGTTGCTAAAGGGAAAGCTAAAATGACAGCGATTATTGCACGTACGCGAAAGCTGCCGTCAATGGTTGCAAAAAATGAAGATCGGAATCCGAATTTAATTGATTTTCAAGGCCGCCCACTACCGGACTTTGAAGTTTTTATTCAGTTCTGCTTCAAAGAAAAGGTCCAGGGTTTCAAAATCGGATGATATAAGAATTTTCGATTCAAAGGGCTGTAAAGTAATCCTCTCATATATTTTGTTTCCCTGCACATCGCAGTATTTATCCGGTTCCAGATCGACGGTGTCTACACTGAGCGAGGTATTATAAATAATCCGCGACGTTTTTTCGGGAACCATGGTAATATCATCGAACTGTTCCAAATATGAAAATTCTCTCGAGTTTTCATCGTACCCTGATAATGCGCGCCAGCCGTCAAGAGTCAAATCCTCACGTACTGTTCCGCCCTGGCCGGCATCATAACGGCTGACAAGGACATGCCGGCTATTAGAAGGATTATAAAAATAGTTGTTGTCGGATTGGCCGAAACGTACGTCATCATAGTTTATCGCTAAGAAAAATGTTTTCTGCTGTTCATCCGTTGCGAACATAATGTTGTCGAAAAGGTCGTCATTCTCAAGACGTGTTGAAGCCTCATTTTTGCCGCTGAACCACACCTGCGTCACTCTATTGCCGTATAATGTATTCTTCTCTACGACATTCGAAGGCGCCCAATGGAAGAATATACCCGCCATGTGAGAGTCAATGACAGTATTATATTCAATGACTCGATTATTGCCTCTCTCATCCACGTAGATGCCGGGTGTGTCGCCGGAATACCTCTCGATGGTCACGGGCAATCCTATATCGCGGCTCTGATACATCGACAGGCATCCAATCGCATCTTCAATGATATTGTGGTGGATATGGTCTTTTTCCGGCCCTGCGGAAAAGCCGCCCGTATAGATACCGCCCCCATCCGACAGGGCAAGGCCAATATTGGTGATGTAGTTGAAAAACACCTCGTGACTGAGTGTGTTCTCAGCCAGATATAGACCCGTATAGCCGGTGCGGTCGATCCGGTTATTGTACACTCGTGTGAACGGGCCGGCGATGTACATTCCAAGGCCTCGCCCATTCATCAGATCCCCACCGAAGTGCTCCGTTGCCGTGGCGTAGACGTAGTTACCCTCGACGTTGTTATAAGACGCGGCGCCGTTGACGTTAATCCCACGAGAGCAGGAGTATTTGACCGTATTGCCGACGATCTGATTGTTGTTGCAGGGTCCGCTGCTGGACTGCAAATGGATGCCCCAGTTATAGGTGTGCTCAATGGTGTTGTTCTCAACCGTCATGTTGTTTGCCTGGTATAGCCAGATGCCATACGTGTAGGCGTTCCGCATCGCCAGTCCGCGAATGATGTTCCACCCGGTGCCGCCGTAGGTGCGCACGCAATACTCCCGATACGTAAATTCCACATCCTGCGCCACGTCGCCTTTGGGCCACAGGAAGAGTTTCTTCTCAACGGGGTCGTAAGCCCATTCCCCCTCCTCGTTGATCTCGCCCACAACGCTGGTGATGTAGTAACCGAATCGCGTGGATATGTCGTACCGGGGGCTTTTTGAAAGGGTCACTGCAGATCGGGAAAAGTCCGTAATGGGGATCTGGTCGATATGCCATATGGCCGTTTTCATATGACATACCGAGCCGATAAAATACCCGTTTGGTTTGGAGAGAGAGCTGTCGGTGAACGTCTGCTTGGGGTCCGCAATAGTCGTTGGATAGCTCCATCCGGCGTTCGGATATCGCGAGCGGTTGAGCAGTTCCCCATTCTGAAAGACCTGTCTGATCGCAAACGCACTATCGGGGTGGGATTGCACCAGGTCCGCCACATCCGCAACGTAGATGTGCTCCCAGTATGGATTCCCTGCACATTCGCCGGGGCCGGCACATCTCTGCCAGTCTGTCACGGGCTCTGCGGCGTTGATTATTACCTTACCTTCGTCTCCGGGATAAGCCATAATCTTTATGGGATTTGTTTCCGTTCCGCTATTTGATAAAATCACAGTTTCTCTGTAAATCCCCGCTCTTATTAATAAAGTATCTCCCGGGCGTAACAATGATGTGGCCTTACCGATCGTCTTGAAGGGTCGAGCTTCGGTGCCGGGATTGCTGTCACTGGCAACTCGCTCGTATGGACTAATATAATAAGTCGCTGCCCGAGATACGGATAGCGGCAATATCAAACAGAAGCAGAGGACGGCAAGAATGATTAATATACGATATCTACAATTCATAATTACCTCCTTCTCTTTAGGATTCCGACTCATCGAGTGTCATTTAAAATGGCCATAGATTTCACTCCTGATATCGAGCAATCGTCCTCACGCCAATCATGCTCGCCCATCTTTTCCATCCGACAATTATTGTACCAGAACCGAATCCGCTAATCAAGTATTAGCGGCCGAAGAATTAAATTATTGTTTGTTCAAATACTCAGGCAGGGCCGGAGTGGAAATATGCGTTCTTGTCGATGGATTAACGTTTTGGAGGCAATCACAGCCGGCACTGCGGCGAAACAGGGCGGGTTGGGCTTACTCAATCTCTTTGGTTACGACCTGCAGGATTTCCTTTTCCCGGCGTTGCAGCAGCTCGCCGAGAGGGCCCAGGCTGAGCCGGTAAAAGAAGGCCAGCAGCGCTAACAGCACCGCCGAGAAAAAGAGATTCATTGGTGCGGCCGGCAGCCAGCCTGAACTGGAGAAGAGCAGACCTATAACCGGCGGAATAAATATCGGGGCCATGATCATCGGAAAGAACATCCGCGACAGAAAAATCAGGATAGATGTTTTCGTGGAAGTTTTCGATTGCTTGAGCGAACCGGCGGCTACGCGGTAAGGAACGAGTATGGATATCAGGTTGCCCACCATGCTGAGCAGCAGGAAGGCTGTCAGCAACTGCAGGCCGGCGGCAATAACGATAACAAACGAGATGCCCATGATGATTTTGACGAGCAGGAGAAATATCGTGCCGATTCCGGTTGCGACCGGCAGAAACGCAAGGTTCTTTCCCAGCAGGATTTGTTTGCGCGGCGTCGGCAGCAGGACAATCTGTCGAAAACCGGCCCGGTCGAAGCCGAACAGATTGTACATGAGCTGGCTTAAACTAAGGAACATAAAAACGACTGCCCCGGTGGCTATGAACGGTCTGAAATTATCGCTGATTTTCGCCGAACGCCGTACGAAGATCATCGTCCCGAAAATCAGAAGCATGACGAAATTCATCGCCATCATCATTTTCACCTCGGGCGCCCGCGTCAGGCAGCGAAAAAATGCCAGCGCAGAGGCCGCGGCTTCTTCAGGAACGCCGGGCAATTGTTTTTCGATGAGATTACTGCCTTTACCGGCAAACTTTTCGGCTTTCGGTTTCCGTTTAGACTTCTTGACGACTGTTTGTCCCTGGTAGAAACGAATGGTAGATCGATAGGCCCTCCTCAAACCCAGTCCGCCCAGAAGGAATCCGCCGGCTGCACCCATAACCGCCGGCCAGACATTTCCCGTGGCCAGTGACATTGCCCCGTTACCCACCCATAAGAAAGGCACCGCTTTGTGCGCCACTAAAAGCCCATTGGGAAGGGTAATCTTGTCACGGCCCCGGGTGCGGGTCGGCGTCTGTTGTTCCGTCTGCACCGATTCGGCGGTTCTGGGCCTGTGGCGTTTACGATCATGCGAGAGGTTTCCAAGGATATACGGAAGCTGGCTCAGCAGGATGAATGTAAAGGTGACCCCGGCAATAATGGCGCGCCGCCGCCTCTTGTTCATCATGAGCGTGACCAGCCATCCGCGCAGGCAATAGGTCCACGCCGTGATCATGAAAACGACGCTAATCGCCAGCGGGAACATCAGGATCATGAATCCTCTGCCGCCAAGGATAAGTCCTAGAGAAAGGCCCAGCATTGCCGGCAGGAACAGGATGATACTGAAGGTCAGATGCGAGGCGAGATAATTCACCAGAAAGATATTTCGCAGCGAGATCGGCAGGTGCAGCATCCGGCTGATGTCGATAGTTTCAGATCGCTGGATTTCCGAGACAACTCCGGCAAGCCATAGAAGCAGGAACACTCCGACAATCAAATCCCAAACGATCAGCATGACCGGGGGCGATGCCTTTGCCAGGGCGAATGTGCCCGCCAGCAGGCCGGCAATCCCACCCACAAACACTAAGGCCAAGCCAATGAAAGCAATAATTATAGTTAGCACGGCGTTCAACTGCCCGCCGCGAGACCATTGATTTCGCGTCAGACGCCACCGCAGCCAGATGATTGTGCGAAGTTGGCTCCAGTTCATCTAATCCTCCAGCCAACTCAGCTTCTGCCGCTCGACGTGATCGCTGCCGACGGCTTCCAGAAACCGTTCCTCCAGCGAGCCGGCGGCGCGGATTTCGTCCATCGTGCTTTGATTCACGAGCTTGCCCTTGGCGATGATCCCAACGTCCGTGCAGAGTCTTTCGACAATCTCCAGAACGTGCGAGGTAAGGAACACGGTCGCGCCGCGCGCCACGCATCGCTTCAACGTGTCCCGCAGCACGCGAGAGGCGACGGCATCGACACCCTCGAACGGCTCGTCGAGAAATAACAGATCAGGATTAGGAATCAACGCCGCGGCTAATGTGAGTTTCTTCTTCATACCATGCGAATATTCGAGAGTGAGTTTCTTCTCCTCGTTATCCAGGCTCATCATGGCCAGCAGCTCCCGGGAGCGTTCGCGCACCGTCGCAATGGGCATCTGATACATGCGTCCGACGAAGGTCAGGTATTCGGAGCCCGTAAGATTATCGAACAGAGCAAGCTCCTCCGGCACGACTCCGACGCGCTTCTTGATTTGCCTGGCCTTCTCGGTATCGCTCGTGTCTTCGCCAAGGATGCGCATCGAGCCGCTTGTGGGTGCGAGCAGGCCGGTGAGCATTTTGATGGTGGTGGATTTGCCCGCGCCGTTGGGGCCGAGAAAGCCGTAAAACTTGCCGGCTTCCACGCGCAAATCGAGACTGTCCACGGCACGCAAATCGCCGAAGCAGCGGGTCAATCCGTTGGTTTCGATAGCGAACGTCATAAGGGTGCTGAGTCTACCGGCCAAAAGCTAAGAAAGCAAGGCGTTTTTAAAGCCCATCAAGTGAACTTAGGGCAGGCCGAAGAAATCCTTGCTGGCGGCGGTAACGGCCCGGGCGAAATCGGCCGGTTCCATTTCTTTCAGCTCGGCTAAAAAGCGGGCGGTGTGAATCATCAGGGCAGGTTCGTTTATCTTCTGTTTTCGCATCGGCGCCGGCGACATGTACGGGCAATCGGTTTCGAGCATCAGTCTGTCTGCCGGCACGATTTTGGCTGCCTGGCGGGCATTCTCCGCGTTCTTGAAAGTCACCACGCCGGTAAGAGAGATATAAAAGCCGTGGTCCAGGACGATCCTTGCCTGCTGAGCCGAGCCGCTGAAGCAGTGAAAAACCACGCCCTTGAGCCGGCCTTTCAAGCTGATGAACTGCTCCAAAATATCGATCGTTTCTTCGAACGCCTCTCGGCTATGTATGATGACGGGCAGATTCATCTGTCGGGCGATTTCCAACTGTGCCTCGAAGACTCGCCTCTGGTCCTGCCGGGGAGAAAAGTCATAATGAAAATCCAGCCCCGTCTCGCCGATGGCGACGACCTTGTCGCTTTGGGCAAGCTCTTTGAGTTCGCTCATAGTGCCGGCCGTGACATCTTTGGCATCGTGCGGATGAATCCCGACTGCGGCGTACATATTCTCGAACCTGTTCGCAAGCTCGACGGCCTTTAGATTATGCTGCGGGTCGGTTCCGATGGTTATCCACCCGACAACACCCGCGGCCATGCTGCGGTCAACGACGGCATCGATATCCCCGTCCAACTGCTCAAACGTCAAATGACAATGTGTATCAATCAGTTCCATTATTTACAAGCTAAGATTTCTCGAATTCGTTCTTGTGCTGCTGCCACCATTTCTTCCAGTATAGTATATACTCTTGTTCGTTGTCCTGATAGTCTTTTTGCCGATCCTCAAGTTTCTTTTCGATACCACTGTTAACCCAACTTTCTCACTTGGGGAGTGAAATCGAGAAAAATAAGTTTTTTTTCGTCGGTACTGATTCGTAGCAGGTGATTGTGTTGTGATTTCACCTCTGGTACAGACCTACCCCATTGCATGGCATATC
>Ga0210003_1000852_pt1 | contig 27369 bp, 31 predicted proteins | sample LantaG_FD_182804 | JGI IMG/M metagenome (GOLD analysis project Ga0210003, IMG submission 182804) | Deep subsurface microbial communities from Baltic Sea to uncover new lineages of life (NeLLi) - Landsort_02402 metaG (SPAdes) (version 2) | ecosystem: Environmental > Aquatic > Marine > Oceanic >... | reverse complement strand
CGATGCAGACACCGACACCGACACCGACACCGATACGGACACCGACACCGACACCGATACGGACACCGACACCGACACCGATACGGACACCGACACCGACACAGACACCGACACCGGCGACACTGACACTGATACCGGTCTGCCTGGTATCGACGCGGACGGCGATGGGTGGTTCGACGGTGACGACTGCGACGACACCGATCCGGCCATCCATCCCGGGGCGCTCGAGGTCGGTTGGAACGGCATCGACGAGGACTGTGATGGCTTGGATGGCCGCCAACCCCAGGTGGGCGCGGGTGGACTCTTCACCTGCCTGCTCGAGACTGGCGGAAGCGTTTCCTGCTGGGGGGACAACAGCGCTGGGCAGTTGAACGCGCCGGCGTCCGCTTTCGCCGAGCTCGCGGTGGGGTACGACTTCGCTTGCGGGATCGAGGCCGGGACCGCGGCTCTGGACTGCTGGGGGGGCAACGCCCTGGGCCAGTCCAGTCCTCCTGGGGGCACCTACGCTCGTGTGAGCTCGGGCTATCAGCACGCCTGCGCGCTCGATGTCGCCGGGTCGATCTCCTGCTGGGGAGACGACGCGGGAGGGCAAGTTTCTGGCGCTCCGGGTGGCGCGTGGGTGGACGTGAGTGCGGGCTGGGCGCATTCGTGCGCGCTGGACGGGGCCGGGGCGATCACTTGCTGGGGAAGCGCTCTCTTTGGTGTGACGAATGCCCCACCTGGGGTCTTCGTCGAGCTCGGGCCGGCCTGGCGTCACGCGTGTGCGATCCGGTTAGGCGGTGACGCGGTCTGCTGGGGTGACAATACCGACGGAAAGGCCGGCAACCGTGTCGGGAGCTATGTTCACGTTGCCGCGGGGGACAGCCACACTTGCGCGCGCGACGTGGCTGGCGAGGTGGACTGCTGGGGCTCGAGCGCCTTTGGTCAGGCCTGGCCTCCGAATGGCCTCGGTGCTGTTCACATCGAGGCGGGTACTGCCCATAGCTGCTCGGTGGATGTGGCGGGCGTGACGCGTTGTTGGGGCTCGGATGCTTACGGGCAGCTTGCGCCATGAGTGCTGCGCATGGCGCTGACTCAGGCGTTGCCAGGAGCCGTAGTCCCAGATCCGACCGCCACCACCACCCTGGGTGACTCACGGCTCACGGCTCACGGCTGAAGGTGCGCCCAGAGGGTTTGTCGGGCAGCCGGAGGACCGGGAGCACCGTCGAAGGGTGCCCTCCAGACGTAGCGACGGCTTGGCCGTCTTCGTAAAGGCGCAGTTCGTACTCTCGGCCGGAGAAGTGCAGAATGTCCTGTATGAACGCCTCAGCCTTTTCGCGTGTGGAGAACCGGGCAACCTCGGTCAGCCGAAGGGGGCCGTAGCGCTTGTGCGACCGCGCCCTGACGCTCCAGCGACCGCGCCAGGGCGCCTCGGCCCAATACTTGTCTGTGAGGCTGAGCAGATGGGGCACCAAGACTGTCGTGGCTTTGGTTTGTCTGCCGGCCGCGTTGTCATACGGGGTTCCGTCGTAGGTCTCGATGCTGGCAGCGCGCGTCCACTCTGTCGGTAGCCGGGAGGCGAGTAGCTCGGGGCTTGGAGGCACCTCGCGGGGGGTGAGGTGCAATCCGTAGGCGTCCCACACGATGCGGTCCAGGGTACTGTCGGGTGGGAGGGGAGGGCCGGGCGTGACCAGCGCGTCCATTGACTCCATGACTGCGCCTGGGGTGCTGCTGTAGCCCCGCCGCCGCTCCAGCAGCTCGCCTTCGCGGCTGATCACTACACCAGACCAACTCACGCGACGGAACACCACGAGGAGCTTGTCGTCGCCTGCGGTGGCGACGTAGATCTCGCCGCGACGGCGCCAAGTGGGCGTCGCGCGTGATCCTCCGCGCCGCATGGTGGCGGCGCCGGCGAGCGTGGCGGCGGCGGCGAGTGCCAGCCAGGTTCCGTCGGTCTGGGTCATGGTGGGCAGTCTACCAAGGCCATCGGCGGCTGTCGAGGCGAGAGCGAGCGCTCAGCGCTGCCTTCCCCGCTTCCAGTCCAGGCGCGGGGCGCGCTGCAGGACGCGGCGCGGGTTGGCGCTCAGGTAGGAGTCGGCTACTCTGTTCGTGTGACGCCTACTCAGACCAAGCTGGTCGATGATCTGCAGCTCGGGTTGCGCTTGATTTGGCGCGTGCCGGTCTGCGACCACGATTGGGGTGGCGGTCGTTGCTGCTGGTGTGGCGCGCGCCTTGGTGAGCCGGATCCAGGGCGCTGCAATCCCGAGGTGGCCCGGATCTGCATCGCGAATGCGGTAAGCCTCGAGATGGCGTCCGAGTTCATTGCGTTGCTCGAGCGAGTCCACGCGAGTCTTGTCGCGCGTTGATCGCTCGCCTCGCAGCTTGCACTGCGCTAGGATGGCGACATGGCGAATGAACCTACCTGGCTTGTTGTCTCGACCCTGGCCGCTCTCGGGTTGGCCTGGGCTACCGGTTGTCCCTCGGTTCCCGAGAAGAAGGGATCTCCGAATGCGGCGATGGTGCCCCGGCTCGTGGGCCAGGTCGTCGGTTTCCTGGGGAATGCCGGTTTTCCCGATGTGGCGTCACTGGGGGGAGATCAGATCGGCTTGGGTGCTGTAGATGAGGACGCGGCGGTCCGGGCGCAGCAGATTGCGGATCGCGTCTTGATGTCGACCGGGTATCGGGCCAGCGTTGGGCGATCTGGAGACCAGAGGGTGCTCCAGGTGGTGCGTGGTCCGAATGTTCCGCCGTCCATTGACCGGCCGATGGCACAGGGGTGATCGACGATCTCACCGCGCTGCGGCATGAGTGTGTGGCAAGCGGCGAGTGGTGTATCCGTTGTGGCGAGCGCGACACCGGGCTCCTGTGCGAGGCCCGAGTTCGCGCCGAATGCGATGCCCTTCGGGCGATGCTTCGCAGAGCCCGGACTGACCTGCTGCCGTTTCACAGGACAGCCGCAGAGCCTGCTGTCGAGCAGATTCGACGCGATACCGCAAATGCTATCGCGGTGCTGCTGGGAGGGGAGCAGCGGCTAGATAAGCGCGACCTTGCCCCAGACGATGTAGACGCCCAGGGCGCTGTCGTACTGGACGATGGCAGCCTGGTTGGGCGCGATGCTCACGATGGTGGGAGCCAACGCGCCTTGCTTGAGTAGGATCGTGTTTGCGCCTCCGCCTACGTTGGAGACCTGGTAGGTCTCGCCGTCGCTCGGTGTGGCGTTGAGCTGGATGGTGCGTATGCTGCCTGAGGGATCGGCGATGACGCTGTGGGCGTCGTCGACGGTGAGCGCGAGGGGTGAGCTGATCACGCCGAAGTCTGCGAAGAGTCCATTGGGTGCGATCACGGGTCCGGGCATTTGGGAGGCGGGGCCAGCCATGATGTAGTCCTCGGGGGTACGGTGGGCGCCGCCCTCCTCGATGGAGGGCGGCGGCGGATCAGATCAGGGCGACCTTGCCCCAGATGAGGTACTGGTCCACGGCGGAATCGAACTGCAACCAGATGGCCTGGTTCACGGCCAGGGTTACGAGCGCGGCGCCCGCCTTGCCCAGGAGGGCGACGGTACTTCCGACGCCGCCCGTGTTCGAGATTGCGTAGGTTTCACCGTCGGAAGGGGTCGTGTTGAGCTGGATTACCACGGCGCCAGCGTTGGGATCGCACACCACTTGGTGGGCGTCGTCGGCGGTGAGGGCGAGCGGGGTGCTGATCACGCTGAAGTCGGCGAAGAGGCCGTTCGGGCTGATCACGGGTCCGGGCATTTGGCAAGCGGGTCCTGACATGGTGTCCTCTCGGAGTTGGAATCGAGTTGAGTGTATCGCGTGCTTATTGTGGTTGTAAGCGCGCAGGTCGTGCGTGCGTTACAGGGATCGGACCTTTCGAGACTTGTGTTTTACATGGAGCCGACCAAGCGCTGCACCCGTTGCGCGGTGGAGCTTCCGCTTCCCGCATTTTCCAGGCACAGCTATGCCCGCGATGGTCGGCGTAGTCGGTGTCGTCAGTGTGAGTCCGAGACTCGTTGTCGACGTGCGCCTGCTCCTGCTGGGTACAAGCAATGCCGACGTTGTGAGGTGATTAGACCGTTTGGCGACTTCGCGCGTCATGCCTGTAAGAAGGACGGTCACCGAAGCTGGTGTCGGGACTGTGAGGTGGCCAAGCGATATGCGCCTGACGTGGTTGAGCAACGTGTTCACCAGCGTCGGCTCGCGCTTCAGGTGCGCCGCTTGGTGGCGGGTATCGTTCTGGCGACGGGTCGCAAGGTGTGCGCGGGGCACTGCGGGCGCTCGTTGCCCCTGGATGCTTTCTGGAAGCGCGTGGACAGCCTGGATGGTCGTGGAGCTTGGTGTAGAGCGTGCGGGGCTGAGCGGCGACGCCGGCCCGATCCAGAGGATCGGGAGAGGTGGGAGCGGTGGCAGGTGCGCGATCGGGAGTACGCGCTGCTCGTGGAGGAGGGGTTACGTCTTGGTCGCGCCGATGGCGGCGCCCTTCTGCCCCGAGGGTCGGACGGTGTCGCCGATGGCGACGACGCCCAGAAATCCGACAAGCCACTCGAGGGCTTCGAGGGTCTCGGCCTGGGAGAGATCGGGGAAGGTGCCGAGCGCGAACAGCGTCATGAAGAAGCAAAAAACTGCGGTAATTGAGAGCCCTACGCGGACGCCGATCCATTTGCGCTCGAGTTTTTCGCTGGGGGTGAGGTCGGACATGAGGGCTCCTGGGCGATAGGATGACGAAGATTCAAGGATAGCTTTGTCTGCAGAAGATCTCGACAGGTTGTTGGCTGAGGTGGAGGGGGGCGCAGCGCCTCATCCGTCTCTTGTTGATCTTCAGAATCCGGCGCATTGGCCTCCGCCGTTGCGGTCCCGGTACTTTGTGGCGGCCGAGGGGGACGTGCGTCCCTTGCGTGAGCTCCAGAGCACGCTAGTGGGCCGGAACATTGGGATCGCAGCCAATGTTGATGCTGTTCAGGGGGCTCCAGGGATCCGACATCGGCCCGCGCTTGGGCGTTTGTTGGTGGACTATTTGCAAGCCGGTCAGCCGGCGTATATCGACAGTGGGGTGTATCCGCGTTGGGTTGCTGGTCGCTCGTTGCCTGACTTTGACCGAGTCTTTTCATTTTATGAGGGGCTCCTGGCAGATGCCGCGCGTCCCGATGCGCTTGCGGTGACTGCGCCTGATGCCATTGGTGATCGACGGCAGACCCGCGATCTGCAGCGACGCTATCGGCGGCCGATCATCGAGATGGTCAAGAGTGGAGTTCGTGTTGTGGTCCCGGTCCAGGGGCGGACGGCGTCCGAGCTCGCCGACTCGATGGGGGAGATCTCTTCTCGCTTTGTTGGTGCGTGGGTGGGTGTCCCGGTGCGCCGCAACGACACGACGCCATTGTTGTCGTTGGTGCTTGCCCTGTTGCGTTTTGGTCGATCGTCTTTGAGTAAACCTCCGACCTTGCCGCGCCTGCATCTACTGGGGCTCGGGGGGAGTCCTCGGGTGGAAAAATACGCTGCGCGGGTGGCGGCGGTGTATCGGATCGTACAGGGGCCGAAGATTGCCGGGATACTTCGAGAGCGGCAGCTCGAGGCGGGTGGGGCACTGGGACGTCTTCTGGCGCAGGTGGAAACGGGGGACGAGCGCGTGGCGGACTGGTTGGTGAACGCGCCCATGTATGAGTTGTTGCGATTGGTGGGCTGTGTGCAGACGCGCTCTCGGTTTCCGTGTCCGCCTGGGGGTGGCCGGCTTCAGCCAGGTCACAGCACGATGGAGGGGCATCCCGCAATTAATGAGCGCTTGCGCGGTTTGTGGCGGGAGCTTGGGGGTGGTCCGGCGGCGGCGAAGATCGCTCCCTTTGTGTCTAAGAGGAGGGGGGATGTTTGGACATGGAAGGTGCTCGGACGCCGAGACTTAGCCGTCGACTGGTATGGCCTGGTGGAACGATATGGCGGCTGGGACGGGGTGTGCGGGGATGCGATGCACGTTGCAGAGCAGACAGATCCTTGTATGGTCTCGGGGGCCTGGGATGCGGCCGATTTAGATCACCTGGTGCGCGGTGCGGGATTGTCGCGGATCGAGATGGATGCTCAGAGCGTTTCCTTTGCGGCCAAGACAGGGCGCTGGTTCGTTGGAGGGCGTCAGGAGCCTGCGGCTGATTGGTGGCTTGCTCGAGATAAGCCCTACCGATTCACATGGAACTTGTTGATGTTGGCTTGGGATCGCTGGGAGCGCGAGGAGCGCCTGCGTTATGAGTACCCTGTGAGTTACGACGAGCGGGGCTTTACGACGACGCTGAAGGTGCGGATGATGTTGGCCGGCCAGCCCTGGTTGTTGCGCGCATTAACTGCGCGCTGAAAGCTCGGCTGGACCGGGGTCGAGTGTCCGCATAGAATGCGGCTATGCCCTTTCTCGTGAACTTAGGTGCTGGCGGTGGCGGCGGCGGTGGCGGCGATGTCGTTGGGCCGGGTGCCTCGGAAGATCTCGGTATCGCGATCTTCGATGGTCTCACTGGGAAGATCATCAAGGACTCGGGTACTCGAAACTATGGGGAGCTCGCGGTTGATCCCGCGGGGACTGGGGTGCCGGGTGATCCGGTTCCAGGGGCTGGAGATCTCTACTTCAACACGACCATTCTTCGCTGGCGTCGTTACGATGGTGCGGCTTGGTCCAATCTGGTTGTCGAGGTGGGCTACCGTCCCTGGGAACAGCCCGCTTCGACGCCCGCGACGCTCTTTGTCGTGATCGGTGGTGACGATGTGTTTGGCCTGGGTACGCTGGTCAGTCCCTACGCGACGATCCAGCGCGCTGTCCGGGACATCGGCGACAACAACGGTGCGACGATCACGGTCGACATCGGTGTTGGGATCTTCTCGCTCCCGGATGTGATCGAGTTCCCGAGCAATGTACTGCTCCAGGGCACGACTTCTGATGGGGCGGTTGCGGTTCAATCGGGTGCAGCCGTTACGGCAACTCAAGCTCGGCTCGAGCTCGATGTGACGGGATTCGTTGGGGCAGTCATCGACGATCTCAAAGGGAACCTCATTGAGTGGACGGGCGGGCCGGCAGCCGGGCGCCGGGGTTGGATCCGGCGCAACGATGTGACGGGGACGACTGCGCCGGGCGTAACCCGGGTCAGCGTCTCTCAGGAGGGAACAGTCCTGGCTGTTCCTGTTGCTGGCAACAGCTTCAAGATTGTGAATATCGACACCGAGATCGCTTACACAACCGGTGCGTCCCCGGCGGTTTTCAGCGATGGGCTCCAGGTTAACGCGCGGTTCTTGCGCTTCACGACGACGGTAGCGGCCGCGTTGCTTACGGAAGGTCCGGAGAAGTTCGGTTTTCGGGATTGCAAGTTCGAGCTGGGGCGCATTCAAGCGCCTGCGCAGGGTCGTGTCGAGTTGTTCAACTGTTGGCTGCAGAACAGCGGTTCAGCAGCTCGGGGAGTCCTGTCGGCTCGGGGCGGTCAGATCATCCTCATCCAGGGTTCGGTGGTGGACTGTGTAGGCCTGGCGGCGGCGTCGGCTTTCGTGGAGCTGTCGAACAACGGGCGGATCCGGCATGCTGGGAACGTGATCTTCCGTGCCTTCGGTTCCAAGGGCATCCTGGCGGACGGTTCACAGATCAATCCAGACGGTGCGGTAGGCGTCCGTGACTCCTGGGTCTTCGACTCCTGCAATGGGGGCGTCCGGATCAACGATGAGGTTGTGTCTGCGGATGAGGGTCTGGCGGGCTGGTACAGGTTGCCTAATCTTTTCGACGATGTCCTTCCCCTGGTGCGGACCTACAGCGTCGAGGCCCAGGACTGTGCCTGCGTGGCGCTCGGCCCTACTTCTTCGATTGACTCGGCGGCCGGAACGAACGTGGTCAGCGCGGACGGCGGCCTGACCAACACCTCTCAGGCACCAGACACTACCATCATTATTGGCGGTGTTCCTGCATTCGTTGGCTTCCCTTCTCTGGCGGTCGTGTCGCAGTGGATCGAGTTTCCAGTGGCGCTCGTAACAGTCGCTTCGACAGAAATCATTCCTGCTGGGGCCCGCATCCTGCGCCGCAAGGTTGTCGTGACGACTCCCTACAGCCCCGGTGTCACTATCGCGCTCGATAATGCTCCCGCGGTCTTTACGATCATGGCGGGCACAGACAACACACCGCAGCTCGTTAACGAGTACCAGAATGAAGATCGCACCGTCTGGCCACTTGCAGCACCTGTGCGCGCGTTGGTCGTCGGCGGTCCCGCGGTCGGTGCGGCTGTCGTTATGATCGAGTTTGTTACGAGTCCCTTGAGCTAATGAGCTCCTTCCCTTGAGCTAATGAGCTCCTTGGGCTAATCTTGAATCCGAGGCTATCATGGCATTCTTCAGTAAAATCCGCGGTACATTCGAGAGCCTTTTCCAGATCGGCGGAACCGCCGGCGGCCAGGTCAAGAACGTTGCCGGTCCGATCCTTGAAGCGCGTAACGCAGCGGACGCGGCCTACATCATCATGCGTGGTGGTGACGCGCTCGGCGATGACGATTTGCTCAACCGTCGGACTGGTGATCTGCGGTACGGCGCTAACGGCGTATCCATGATTCGGATCCCCATCGCCCTGGTGACTGTTGCGTCGGTTGCTGCGATTCCCGCTGGTGCCATCGTCCTGCGGTCACGGGTGACCATCACGACGCCCTACAGCGGCGGGACGCTCATTGACGTTGGTGATACCGGTGGCACGGCCGACCTCTACTTCGACCAAGCTGACAACGATCCCCAAACTGCCAACATCTACGAGACGCCCCAGGAGACGGTAGGAGTGGCCGCGACGATCACTGCTACCATCACTGGTGCTCCCGTAGCAGGTGCAGGCTTCGTCAGCGTCGAGTACACCATTCCCGCCGTCTAGTGGGGTAGCAAGGATCTCTTCGTGGCATTTTTCAGCAAAATCCGTGGAACTTTCTACACCCTTCTTCAGCTCGGCGGCAAAGCTGGCGCGCAGTGGAAGAGTGTCGCAGGACCCATCATGGAAGCCCGCAATGCTACCGATGCGGCTTACATCATCGTGCGCGGACTCAATCCGGTCGGGGCGCAGGATTTTGCCACCAAGACTTACGTGGACACGGCGAATACTGCCAACATCACAGTCTTCTTCCCGGCTGAAACAGCAGCAGCTTCCGCTGATTATCGGGCGATTCAGCTCAATCCCGACGGTGGGTCAGGGTTGTTTCAGTTCAACTTCCAGATCCCAGCCAATTTCAGCGCGCTTGTGTCCCTTGAGCTGATTGGGTGGCCCAACTCAGCGGGCAGTGCCGCCGGTCCTTACGATCTGACGAGCGACTACGGAGCGGTCGGGGAGCAGTTCGACGCGCACAGCGAAGCTGATCTCACTGGAACGGCTGACTTTTCGGTTTCAGGTCAAAAACTGGCTATAAATCTGGCGAGTGTCTTCTCGTCCCTAGCTCCTGGCGATTCATGCGGTGTGACGCTCGATCATAATACTGTCGGCGCCATAATCGGATATACCCACATAAAGCTGGTTTATACTCCAACTACACCATAATCAGGATTTGAGAAGTGCCGACTTACGGACCCTACAAGCGCAAAGTGTCACCTGATGGCCACCTGGCACAGCCTCACGCCGGCACCCCGGCAATGACGGCTGGCGTACTGGCGGCGTTGCCGGGTCGGAGATGGCGGTCGCGCGCTGATGGTGATGAGGTCTACATCGACGTGGTGGGTGCGGGTCTCACCGCGTTCGAGGAGGCGGCCGTGGTGCAGGCTCACGCTGACTGGATTCCAGTGAACCGAGACCTTGGTTTCGCTCTAGACTCAACACGAGTTGCGCTACGCTGATCAGGTCACGCAAGTTACTCAGGAGAAAAGATGTCCATTCATAACGCAACTGTTGCCGGATTCAGCCGTGATTGGTTTGTCCGCGATTCGACCAAGAGCGGTGCCGAAGACGCTTTCATCTGTCTTCACGGACGTGACGCAGGATCCGAACAAGACCCTGCTCGTCTTCCCAGACGCGCTCAAGTGGCTTGAGCCGCCGGGCCCAGGTTCTGAGAAGGATTGGATCTGTCGGCCGTCGCAGCTCACAGAGGCTGGCTTTCCTTCCGGCGCAGATCTGGACACCGATATCGCCTTCCTCGTTCACTTGGTCAACTGGATCAAGACCGAGTACCCGGCCATCGAACGCATCTGGTTGATGGGATTCTCGCGGGGTAGCGAGATGGCCATGCTCGCAGCGACCCAACCTGCGGTCGTCGAAGTCGACGGGTACGCACTCAGCCATCGAGGGTGGCCAGATGAACTAGACATGGGGGACCTCGACACGACCAGGGCCATCGGCCTCTGGACGGCTCCAAACGACCCGCTGGAGGGCGAGGGGGATACGGCCACCTTTGCGGCTACAGCAGCGGCCTTTGCGGCAGCGTTCGGAGCCACCGAGGACGGGAGCTCGCCTACCACCAAGAACTGTGGCGGCACCAACAACATGCAAGTTCACACTTACTCCGGCGGTGGGCCGTTCAAGTGGTGGAGCCGCAATGGGGGACACGTCTGGATCAGCGTCTCCAACTGCTACGAGGAAAACTACTTCCGGGTCTGGCTCCACAACCAGACCTAGCTAGGGGCGCATGAGCAAGCTACTCCAATGGCTCCTGGCCGCATTTCGGCGGCCAGTGTTGGTGTCGACCCCAGCGCCCCCTTTCGAGGTGACCCCCATGCCGTCATCCACCTGCACGGTCATCAAGTCCGCTCCGGTCTATAGTGCACGGGATCTGACCAAGCGCATCGGCGGAGCCAAGACGACCGCGGGCTCCCAGCTCCCCTTCTTCCGGGAGGTGTCCGTCACCCACGGGGGTGCCCCGCTGATCTGGTTCGAGATCGAGTGGGAGGGGCAGCGCGCTTGGCTCGTCGCTGTGAGTGGCGGCACCTACGCCCTGCGGGACACGGATGAGGAAGCTGAGGGAGATCCGTCTACCGGGGACGATCCCTGGGATGTCCTACTGGAGCTGGCGTGTGATGAGCAGATTGCGAGGGCGCGCTACGGTTTTTCCTCGGGCCGTTCTGGGGGTGCCCAGGTGGTCAACCCCGAGGGCTGGTCTTGGCCGATGTCGGTCTTCAACAACTGCATCACCTGGACGGGTCAGGGACTTCAGCTTGCGAGGCACCTCTTGGGGCGGAGTGGCGAGATGACCCAGGCTGACTGGATGAAGGTCGTGCTCGGAGATCGGCCCTATGATCGTCGTGGGGCGGCCCAGGTGGCCTTCGAGTGGGGGATCGGTGAGACCCCCTTTAACATCGGCGGTGCTGCGGAGTTCACCGGGAAACTCAAGCCGGGCTGGTATGTTGGCCAGGGACTCAACGAGGGCGCAGACGGTAGGCTCGATACCGACGATGACACGGGGCACGGGTTCTTCATCGAGGCGGACGAGCGCGGGAACATCTTGATCCTCGAGTCTCGCGGCTTGGCGAAGGGTGGCTCGTTGGGGGGTCAGGACGGTGTGGGTTCCCGCTGTACGACGCCGCGGAACGCCCGGGACTGGTCGCCCCCTGGGAGGTGGCCGACCCAGCGGACGCCCTACTCTTTGGAGAAGCTCAGGGGGACTTGGACAGATCTGTGGATCTCGAAGTTGAAGTAGGTTCGCGGGCTTGGGCTGGCTGAAGGGGCGCGCGAAGAACAGATCGCGCCGTTGTGACCTCGAACCCGTTGCGCTCGAGGAGTGCGATGGCCTCCATGCCGCGGTCACCCAGGACGACAATGAGGGTTTGCCGGTTCATTCCTGAAGCAGGGTCTTGCGATCGGCGGAGTACAGCTTGCCGTCCCGGCCGACGATGGGCAGGTTGGCGGTTCCGCCAAGGGGGCGAGGCCGACCCGGCGGGACGCGAAGAGACGTCTTTGTTCCGGCTCCGCTGGTGTTGATGGCGCAGCCGGTCAAGCGTTTGGTGGCTGGCGCGCCGCAGCTCGGGCAGTCGATCGGATCGTTCCGTTCGGTGATCCGTCGGCGCTTGGAGAAGTGGATGGGGCACGCGGTGCAGGTGTAGTCGTAGGTGGGCACGGGTGTTCTCCGGCTTTGATGATATAACGAGGGTGATCAGGGAGGAATCATGCCAGCGGGTGAGGCGTATATTTCGTCGAGTCAGCTTCGGGTGGCGGTGGGAGCCGGTGCTTGGAATCAGGTGGATATTCCCGCTGGGGCGCGCGATGCGTTGTTGACGGTGGATGACGAGACAGCGACCTGGCGGCTCTCGACGGATAACGGGATCGGGCTCGGGGCCGGCACCTTCGTGGCGGCGGCGGTGGGGCTGACCTTTCGCGGCACCGCGGTGGCGCCGGTGACGGTGTACGTCAACCCCTCGGCCGGCACCACGATTCAGGTCCTGTATCAGACCGAGTCCTAGCTGATGAGCTCGGCGAGCTCGCCCATGCGGTTTCGGATCTCGCCCTTGCGATTCACCGGATCGGCCGCTACCCACTCGCGCAAGGTCTGGATCATCTGGTCGCTGCTCATGCCGTTGACATCGGGCATTCCGTCATTGTCGTTGGAGGGGCCTCGGTAGTGGTCGAGGCCGAAGTGTTCACTGTCGCCCCCGTCGTCGTCGTTGTCCGGGCCTCGCCAGCCGGCGCCCAGCGGGATCGCGGGGCCGTCGTCGTCTTCGTGACTTCCCGAACTCCAGCTCCTGGGTAGATTCTGCATCAAACGACCAGCGCCTTGAATGGCGAGCTGGCGTGTGGCGCCGTTGGGCGGAGGTGTGCCGGCGGCTAGACTGCCCGCGCGCTCAGCCGCTTCGGCGGGGCCATTGGCGCCAGCCATGTGTCCAGCGGCGTTGAGCAGCATGGGTAGCAGGCCGGCTACGCCGCCGGGTCCCGCGCTGGCTTTGTCGTCGACGATGCCGCGCTCGTGGGGGTGGGGCATTCCGAAGCGCATCGAGAAGGTCTCGACCATGCTGATCGTGCGTTCGAACATGGCCATCTGCTGGGCCTGGGATCGGAACAGAAACCCCCAGGTAGTCTCGAGGAGCTGGGCCATTTGTGGATCGTAAGCTCCAGGTCGGCTGCCCGAGCGTAGCGCGGCTAGGATCTGTGGCGAGAGTCCGCCGCGGTCGAGCTCACCCAGCGAGTTATCACCGTCGCCGTCGCTGTCATCGAGCAGTTCGTCGAGGTGGCTGTTTCCGTGGCTGGCGCTTCGCAGCGAGCCATGGGGTCGGATGGTGCGGGTAAAGGAGCCGTACCGGATGGACGAGGATCCCGAGGCGGTGAAGTTGATCCGGAGCTCGCCACTGAACATCTCGCCGGGACTGTCGGTTAAGCGCTGGCAGATCACCCGGAGCGCGGCGTCGATGTGTTGTGGATCGGGCTCGAGCGTGAAACTGTGTTCCTGGCGGGTGCCCGGCACGCCTTCGGGGCGCGTTCGGATCTCGATGCGCAAGCGCTGTTCGTCGGTCGCGGCCTGGTTGAAGGCGCGCTCTAGGGAGGGGCGCATCGGCGATTCGCCGTCTGAGCCGTAGACAAGGTCGTCATAGGAGCTGATTTCGCTCATGGGATTACTCCGGGGATGGGGGTACTAGGATCAACCTGACGTGCTCCGGGATCAGAGGTCGTTCCAGGTGATCTCGTGTTGGTCGAGTGCCTCGAGGATTGTGTCGAACCAGGGCTCGGGCTCGGCCCAGGTGAGGCCCTGGTTTTCGGCGAAGCGGCGGCGCTCGGTGTTGTCCATGGCCCCGAGGAAGTGGGTCGGCATGTAGGGCGCGAGCACGGCCGAGCTCGCCAGTCCGGGTTTGAGGAGGCCAAGCTTGAACAGGACGTCGAGGAGCCCCGACCACTGCGCGCCCTTCATGGGGAACGGGTGAAGCCAGTAGTTTCCACCGCTGCCCTCGACCGAGTAAGCGGCGGGAAACTCGGGGATGGCGATCTTGCCTTCCTTGTCGAAGGTCCAGTACATCGAACCCAGGGGGGACCAGCGGGATTTCTCGACGTCGAAGATCCGCACCCCCCACTTGTCGGGGGTCACGTTGCAGATGGCATCGAACAGGTGGGTGATCTCCTTGTAGCCGGCCGCTTCGCCACGCTTGGTGACCTGGAGGATCGCGAGGGATCGCTCGTCGTGGTTGCGCGCCCAGTCGACGAGAATATGGCCGATGACGAGAGCTTCACGGAGCCCAAAGGCGGTCAGGGAGTCGATGACGACCGGACCTTTGAAGGTGGTCTGGAGGATCTCGTGGACTTGCGCGGCGTCATTGACGGCGTGGATCTCCGGCATGTGGTCCGGGGTGATCCGGCGCAGCATGTCGCCTGCGGCCTTGGGCGCCTGCTCTCGGGTGAGCCACTTGGTGGGCTTGAGCATGGCGGCCAGGGAGGACTTTCCCGCCCCCGGGCCGCCGTAGATCGCGGTGGCGCCCTGGCCAGGCCAGGGCAGCAGGCGCCACGGACCGTCGAAGATCTTGTGATCGCCCCTTACGGCCTGGCGTGGCTTGGCGACATCCACGGCGCGGTCCTCGCTGCCGCAGGCGTTGCAGATCACCCACTCGTCGGGCCAAGGCGTGCCGCAGGTGTAGCAATAATGTTGCCGGGGAGGGGGAGCTGGGGTGACTGAACCAGGCCCGGGACCCACTCCGAGATCGTGCTCGAGAAAATCGTCTCGATCGTCGTCCCAGCCACTCATTCTGTAACCCCCTGTGAACCTGGTTTTCAGACCTGCAAAAGTATCTGAACACTACGAGGCAACCTTACTCACTTCCCAAGGGCGCCGCAACTGCTAAACCAGTGGTGTTGCGGTGCTCGACCGAGCTGCCGCCATTCCCCGACTCAGGAGCACGACGATGCTGGGCGATGCAAGCGACTTCACACCCCTCGATCTCCTCGGCTCGCTCGCGGTCAACGCGGTCGGGACGAATATGGCCTGTCAGACGGACTCGTTTCGTACGGGCATCAAGAACTCCGAAGGTCAGGTGCCCGCGTATGCGGACTTCCGTTTCCTCGGTGGTGTGGCCGCGGCTCTCGCCGCGCAGTGGGGCGGCCCTATGGTTCGCCGCGCTGGCCACGACGCGGCGGTGGGGCTCTTGGGCTCCTATGTCGCCACTGAGACCTGTCGCCGTCACGCCATCGCGAAGCTGAGTGCTGGAGCCCCCGCGGCTCCTGCGCCCAGTCCCGAGGTGCCGGCCGGAGCTCCCAACTACGCCTACGGCTGGTAGGGCAACCTCCACCGATTCCCCCTCTCTTTCAGGACACCCCTACAGGAGCCCCTCATGTATGACGAGATCGGCTACGACGACGACGACTTCGGCGACGAGGACGACGACTTCGGCATCACCGAGCGCAAGGTCGCTCACCTCCTCAAGCGCCGCGCCAAACTGGTCGCTGCGCTTCAGGTCGCGGGCCCTCGCAAGGCGCGCCGCATCACCAACCGGATCACCAAGATCGACGCGCGTCTCCAGCGCTCGGGCTTCAGTGCTCAGATGGCGGCGGCGGCCGACGCGATGGCCGCTTCTGGTGTCCAGGGCATCGGTGGTCTGCAGTTCCAGGCGCAGTCTCCTCCCGGACTCGGGCGTCTCGTGCGCTTGCCGTTCTATCCCAGTGTTGCCAACCCGGGCGCTGACGCGTTCTCGGGAACAGTGACAGGTGGTGGTTTCGGTGTGGCCTCGACCACCAACCCGGTGTTCATCGAGATCCCCACGCCCGTCGCCGCGGGCACCAGTGCAGGTGCTCACCTGTTGCGCACGCCCCAGATCTCCTGGGCCACGCTTCGCATCGTTGGCTTCGAGTCACAGGCTCGGGTATTCCGCGGGATCGCGGCTACCGGCCCGTCGATGGTGGTCTCCGATCTCCAGATCGGCGGTGGCGCCAATCTGTTCACGCACGAGGACTTCGCGGACGCGGAGATCTACGATGCTGACCAGCCCGAGTTTGCCGGTCTGCGCGACTATCCGTTGCTGCGGTCTCCGAACGTGGCCGAGGTCCAGGCCCAGCAGGTCGGCAACGCCGCGACTGACACCGTGACCTTCTCGTGCGCGCTTCTCTGTGAAGTGCTCGTCGACGACAACTACGGGGCGCACATTCCTGGAGCTTACGCGCGAGCTGGTGCCATCGTCCGACAGGGCGGGAGCTTCGTCTAGCGTCTGAAGCCCCCCTTCGGGGGCACCCTTTTCGTCTTTTTGCCCCCTTTCATGGAGAGGAACAACATGCCTCGCACTTCCCGCATGAGCCCCGTTGAGCTCGCTTCGCAGAAGATCAACCGCGCCCTCACTGATGGCGTGGGTGGACTTCAGTTCACCGCGCAGAGTCCCCCGGGTATCGGGCGGCTGATCCGCATCCCCTTCTACCTTGCGAACGCTGTCGCGGGTTTCGACGCCGAGATCGGCCAGCTTGCGGCGGCCATTCCGGCGCTCGCCGGCACGGCTTCGACGGTTCAGCCGGTGGTGCTCATGCAGCCTCCCGTCGCCCCTGGCGTCACGCCGACGGCGATTCTGCGTACCCCGCAGATCTCGTGGGCGATTCTGCGCATCGTCGGGTTTGAGGCGTCGGTGAAGACCGAGGTGCTCCCGGCCGCTCCCCCGATGGAGGTTTGCTTCAGCGACTTCCAGATCGGTGGTGGTGCCAACCTGTTTGTCCACGAGGACTTCGCCCCCGCGTCGATCTACCTCATGGGTCAACTCTCCTTCGCCGGTCTTCGTGACTATCCGCTCCTGCGGTCGCCGAACGTCGCCGAGGTGCAGGTCCAGGGCATGGGTCTGATCGCCAGTCTCGCCAAGGCGTTCTCCTGTAATCTCGTTTGCGAGATCCTCCAGGACGACAACTACGGTGCGCATATCCCTGGAGCTTACGCCCGACCGGGCGCGATGGTTCGTCAGGGTGGCAGCTTCGTCACTGGCTGAGGAGGCCCCCGCGCTTCCCGGAAGTGAGCCCCGAGGGGCTCCGCGGTCGCGCGGGGTTGCTCGGGGCTTTCTTCTGTAGGAGAACTGGTGTCAAAAGAGCTGTCGCCCACGCAACGTCGCAGGCTCTTGCAGAACAAGCGCAAGATCGAGGCGCTGCTTCCGCTTGTGAGCGAGAAGCGTGCTCGGAACATGCGCGTCGAGCTCGACGAGATCAACGCGGTCCTGGGTTTGTCGGGCCGTGTCGATCCTCAAAAGCTGTTAGCGTCACCGGTCGCGTCAGCCGGGGTTGAGGGGGTGGGTGGCCTGGCTTTCCAGGCGCCTTCACCGCCAGGCCTGGGTCGGCTGATCCGCGTCCCCTTCTATCTCACGTCTTATACAGGCCCGACTGGGGTCACGGCGATGCTCACGGATGGGGGCTTTGACGCGCCAGCGATTGCCAATCCCACGGTGATCGCCTCGATCCCGGCGCCGGCCGCGCGCAACCTGGCTGGGATGACGTTTCAGACACCCCAGATTTCCTGGGCGGATCTCAGGGTGGTGGGATTTCAGGCCGCCCAGACCCCATTCACGCCGGTGTTCTTCAACCTGGACATCCTGGTGACGGTGGAGACGCTGCGCCCCTTCTTGCTGGTCAAGGAATTGTTCGTGGGGGGTGGGGCCAACTTGTTCAGTCAGGAGGGCTATATCGACGCGATCTTGTACAGCCCGTTGGTTCCTGAGTTCGCCGGCTTACGCGAAAATCCGTTGTTGCTTAGTCCGAGCGTGGCGACGGTGAGCGCCGCTATCAGCGGGCAGACGATCTTGGTGGGTCCGGTGCTTCAGCGTGCTTCCATCACGTTCGCGCTCAACCTGGTGTGCGAGATCCTTGATGACGACAACCATGGTCGACATATCCCTGGGCCTTACGTGCGGCGGGATGCGCTGATCCGTCGCCCGAATCCCCGTGGCAATTTTCCGAGGCTCTCATGAATCGTCACTGTCATTCTGCGCGTTGTAAGTTGGCTCATTGTACCCGAGGGCTGCGCTTGGGCTCGTTGGCGTTGTCGCCTTACTTTCGGCTTCAGACCGAGGAGGCCGCCCGGTTGCTTGATGGTTTGGTGAGTGTTGATGTGGGGCAGCTCGAGAAGTCTGGAATACCCAAGGGTCGCTATCCGATCATCGAGGGGATCCAGGCGGGCGCGATCCGGTATGAGCGGGCTGATCCGCGGGAGCACTGGCAGACCTGGCGTCAGTTGCTGGCTGGACGGCGAGGGGACTGTGAGGATCTGACGGCGGCGGTGGTGGCCGAGTTGAAATACAATGGGGTGCCGGCGCGGACTTACGTCTACAAGAGTGGTCCGAAGCTGTACCATGTGGTTGTGCAGACCGATCGCTGGGGATTCCTCGATCCAAGTCTCGCGGCGGGTATGGAGGGTAACGGGTGATGAATCGTGCACTGACCATTATGGAGCGTAACGAGCTCGCCGGTGGCCCTCGTCTCGGCGGGAAGTTCGACGGACCCAAGACGGACACGACCGCCCTGTGGAAGGGTCGTCCCCCCGTGTTGAGCAGCGGGATCGGCCCGCTCACCTTGGCCATCTCGGCTCGTAACGCCGCCCCGGCGGCGCTGGGCTCCACCGTGTCGCTCCGCGCCGAGTGCGGGAATGCCTGGGGTGGCGTGACGACGCGCGAGTTCAACATCGGCGGGGGGCTGTCCGCGGAGATGCGGGTAGGTAACTTCGAGCATGTCGAGGTTCGCGTGCAGCCGCGGCCTGTTGGCTCGGTGATTGTGGGGATCCCCGATGGCATGACGGTCTTTCTTTCCTGGACCTTCGATCTCATTGGCCGGACGCCGCTGTACAACTTCGTCGACTATCCTCTCGCGGCCGTTGGGACGGTCATCCAGCTTCCTGAGGGTGTCGAGTTCGTCACCGCCGAGGCCGCCTGCGTACTCACTTGGAGTCTCCCGCAGTTCGCTGCCACCTTTGTTCAGGCCGTTGCCGCCGGCACCCGGATCCCTACGATCTGGGGCGCTTTTTCGTGCAACGTCGCCAATCGTTTCATCTTTCAGTTGCGAGGACTGTAGGGATCCCTGGAAAGGGGCCTGGTTCCGCGCTATCCTCTTGTCGGAGATACCATCATGTTCTACAACGACACAGTCGCCATCGCTGGCGCTCTCTCAGGGCACTACGGAGTGGTCTCGGCCGCCGATCTCGTGGATTACGGGCAGACCGTGATCGTCAAGCCGGGCGCGAAGACCGATCAAGGGGTGATGCTCACGGGCGCCTATATCGCCGGGGTACTCGGCGATGAATACGCAGTCTATCCGCTGGGGATCGAGTACGGCACGGATCGTCTCAACGACGATCTCGGTCTCCTCGACGCGGAGCTCGATGCGCTCGGTGAGACACTGGAGGATCTCGACGACGGATTCGGGGATGCCTACGGCAAGGGCGGAAGCAGGGTGCGGAAGCGGTACTTGCGCGTGTTGGCCCGCTATCGCAAGTGCATGACCAAGCTCGGGATCAAGGAGAAGAAGGGGCGCGTGCGTCGCTGTGATCGACGCTATCGGAAGATGCTCAAGCGCTGGCAGAAGATGCAGCGCAAGGGGATCGACACGAGCGACCTGGTGAGCCCCGAGCAGGCCCGGGCTGCGTTCGCGGAACCCTCGGGTCCAGTGCAGGGACCTCGGGTGATCGCGCCGCCGGCGCAGTATGTGCCGCCGGTTCTGCCGATGGTGCCGCAGTACGGGCCGCCGGGGGGCGGCGGCGGTTATTTCGACGACCAGGCGGCGCTCGAGCGTGAGATGGCTTCCATCGCGCCGAGCTACGGCGCAGATCAACGTCAGCTCGTCGCCGACCTTCGGGCCGAGGCCGACACCTACGCGCTGTCTGGGATCGAGCACGACTACTTCGGCCTGGGTGGCTCGGACGTGGATGTGCGCTACACCGAGGACAGCCTCGGTGACGACGATGCCGATCTGCTTGGCAGGAGTGACGATGCCTATGAGACTGCGGCGGCTCGGCTTCGCGTTGCGGTTGGCCTTCCGCCTGATGCTGTGATCTTGCGAATGCACCGGGATTGGGCGCTGGAGTCGGAGAATCCGAAGATCCGGAAGATCGGCAAGCGGTATCTCCATGAGTTGGCCATTCACAACCAAAGTCGTCGCGATGATTTCGGCGATGACGACGGGTTCACCCGTAAGCAGCGTCGTCAGCTCAGGCGTGGGATGCGTCACCTCTCTCGGGAGTTGACGCAGGCCGAGCGCGCGGCGATCCGGAGTCAGCGACAGATGGCGCGCATGGAGGATGCGAGCCTTCCGGATGATGACGCGGATCTGGTCGGCGATCTCCTGGGAATGGAGGCAGAGTTCGACGATCTCGGTGACGACGACGCGGATCTCCTTGGCGAAGACGACGATGATCTCGGGGAGGATGATGATCTCCTCGGTGACGAAGACGACGACCTCGGCGACGACGACGATCTCCTCGGTGATGAGGGGTTGATGACAGAGGGGGAGAAGCGGCGTTTTCTTCGCAATCTGCGTCGAGTGGGTAACCGGGAAATGATCCGTCGCGCTGTGGCTGCTGGTCACGGTTCTGTGGTGCGGCGCGCCTTGCGTGCCGATCCAACGGGGGCTACCATTCCTCCCGAAATCATGACCGAGGTATATCCGGATCTTTTTGTTCGTGAGGGCGCGATCCCGGCGGGTGCTCCAGGGTATGGCGATGACGACGATCTCCTCGGTGACGAAGACGACGACCTCGGCGACGACGACGATCTCCTCGGTGATGAGGGGTTGATGACAGAGGGGGAGAAGCGGCGTTTTCTTCGCAATCTGCGTCGAGTGGGTAACCGGGAAATGATCCGTCGCGCTGTGGCTGCTGGTCACGGTTCTGTGGTGCGGCGCGCCTTGCGTGCCGATCCAACGGGGGCTACCATTCCTCCCGAAATCATGACCGAGGTATATCCGGATCTTTTTGTTCGTGAGGGCGCGATCCCGGCGGGTGCTCCAGGGTATGGCGATGACGACGATCTCCTCGGCGAGGCTGACGGTGGCGAGATCCTGCTCACCCATCCCGATCAGGTCGGCGAAGACGAGGACGTGCTCGGGATCCTTCCGCTCCTGGTGATCCCGGCTGCGGCGGGTCTTCTGAGCATCGGGCACCGCAAGCGGGCGATGCAACGTTGGCTGCGGAAGGGCGGCTACCTCACGCCGCGCCGCGCGAAGCGGGTGGCGCGCTGGCGGACGAAGTGGAAAGCAAAGCTCGCTCGGGCCCGGAAGCCGAAGCGGCAGGAGCGGCTACGCAGGCGCATTGCGTTGGCGGATCAGCTCCTCGCTACGTCGGCGGTGACGCTCGGTGCGGATGGCGCGGTGGACTACGGTCGGCTTCGTCCGAAGACGCGAGGCACCAAAGGTGCTCCGGTCATCGTGATCGCCATTCGCAAGCGCCCTAACGAGGGCGAGACACTCAAGGGTGCCATCGCTCAGTATGGCGCACAGGCGGGTCACTTCGCCGCAGATCCGGGGCTGCTCGACGTGTACTCGGTCGGGCTCATGCCCGAGGTCTACCAGGTGGATCGCGGCTGGTCCGCGCCCGAGGCGATGATGCAGATCGCGCAGCACACCCATGTCAGCGACTGGTTTGGGGTGGATCTGGAGCCACTCAAGGAGTTGGACGCCCAGATTTCTTCCGCTGCAAAGAGCGTTGTTGGGTCGTTCGTCGGCGCCAAGCTCAAGTTCAACAAGGAGCTGAACGATCTGGGTGTTGCCCGTGACAGACTCATTGCTTCTGGTGCTTCGGCAAGTAGTCCCGATGTTCTCGCTGTCGAGAGCCGGTTCCGCGCAAAGGTGCGGGAGATCACTCCAAAGTACGCTGCGGAACTGGAGGCGACCGTTCTTCCCTACAAGGCGGCTCGCGATGCGATGGTTCGGGCGCTTGGCGCCGCTGGTTTCAGTTCGTGGGATATCTATGATCAGCTTGCGGGGGTGGGCGCGGCCGCCCGCCCTTTTGACGAACGGCGCTCCGAGGAGCGCCTGGGATTCCAGTTGTTCTCCAAGATGCGCGAGCGTGCCGAGGAGAAGCACGAGTCTTCGCAGGCGCGTCGGGAAGCGCGCGACAAGCGCGAGCGTGAGGAGTACAAGTTCCGCAAGAAGCAGCGCGAGCGTGAGGACGAACTGGAGCAGATGAAGTTTCAGATGCAGATGGCCCAGATGAAGGCGCAGATGCAGCAGATGCAGGCGATGCAGACCCAGGCTGCCAAGGGCGGTCCGGTTCCGGTCGCGGCGATGGCTCCTGCTTCGGCCAAGGCGAAGACGGGCGCCGCCTTTGGTGCGGCTCCCTTCCCGATCGGCGGCTCCCCGCCGTTCCCCCCTCCACGTAGGGTCGGTCCCGAGGTTCGCTGATGGCTGCGCCGAGTCCCGAGTCAATCCGGGAACATCATCGCATCCTCGAGGACGTGATGAAGGGGAAGATCGACGCGCGTTCCCAGCGTGCGCAGGATGCGTATCGGATTGCGATTCGCTACCCGGTTCCGAGCGCGGCAGAGCCTGCGCCAGTCGGATCGCCTGGCTCGGATCCAACCCAACGTCAGATGCTCGAGACGGTCTTCGGCGAGTATGCGGAGCCAGTCGAACAAGCCATGGTCTATTCGCGCACACCGACAGGTCGCAAGATCGCCGGTTCTGCCACGGTAATGCTTACGGCATTGTTGGCGATCAAGGCGGCGCGATGAGAGAAAGATCGCGTCGGTATATGTTCTCTCGACTTCTTCGCGTTAGGGTGCGTCACAGACGCGCTTGACCGCGTGCTTTGCGTGGGGCACACTCGTTTCGTCCCTCCCCTTTCTCAGAGGAATTTCCATCATGGCTGCTCGTTCATCCAAGCCCAAGGCCGGCGGACCCAAGTCCAAGCTGATCACCGCAATCCTGAACGCTGTCGGCTCGACGGGTGACACCCGGAAGTCTCAGCGGGTCCAGCTCGAGGGTAAGACCGTAGACATCCTTCGCAAGACGCTGGCCAAGGCGCAGGCTGCGAAGGCTGGGGGGCAGCAGAAGCAGAGCTCGAAGCCCAAGCGGACATCGTCGAAGGGGAAGCGGACCTCGAAGCAGAAGACTTCGGGTTCTCGTCGGAGTTCCAAGAAGCTGCCGAAGGCGCTGCTCCAGCGTGTGACGAAGATCAAGGCCGGGATCAAGGCCGGCAAGATCGTCGTCAAGCAGCAGATCGCCTCGCCGTCTGACTACCAGACGGGCACTCTCAAGCAGAAGTACGAGAAGTTCGCGGAGAAGTACAAGGGCGCTCGCGTGTCCAAGCGCAAGGGCGGCGGCGCCAAGCGTCAGTCGGTCAAGAAGATCTACGCCCAACTCACCGGTAGCAAGCACCCGTACTACCTGTCCCGCGGCTACAGCGTGAAGGGTTTCAAGGTTGGCGGTGGGGCTGCCGGTCCTGGCACTATCCGCGCTATCCCCGGCTCTGGCGCGCCTCCGTTCAGCACCCTGTCGGCCGCCGAGCAGGGGAAGATCGCCAACTTCCTCAACAGCGCCCAGGGGCAGAAGCTCCGCAGCAAGGGCGCCAAGAAGCAGGTTGCGCTGGCGCAGATGCAGAGCATCGCCAAACAGAAGAAGGCCGTCAAGAAGAAGGGTGCCGCCAACACCTGGTGGTAGCATTTCCTCTCTCATCTTGGAGTCTGACTCATGACTACTACTTCGCTGATCGGCGCGTTGGCTCCATCGGCTGATCCAAGCACCGTGCGCGAGATCGCCATTGGCGCCGCGCGCGATGCCATGGCGACCCGTATGATCGTGGATGCCGCCGACCAGGGCAATCCCCATGCGGCGGCGTTCGCCGATGAGGCTCAGCACATCCTGGGCGCCGCCCAGGTGCGCCGCCTGCGGGCGCGACGGTTGCGTGATGCTTCCGCTCGGGCCGCCATGGGTGGCTACAGCGAGGTTTCTCGCTGGGGCGCGGAGGCCGCGGCCAAGGAGACTCGGGCTGCCGAGCGGCTGGAAGCGGCCGTCGTTCAGGGCGTGCGTCACTCGCATAGTCCTGGTGCCTTTGGCTACATCAGTCCCGAGGAGCAGCGGTTGCTCGGACAGAAGTCAGCGATGGAGGCCATGACCCAGGCTCAGCTCGAGCAGACGTTTGCGCAACTTCTGACCCAGATCCGCGGAGACGCGGACAACTTTGGTGCGGATGGCGATGATGACGAGGAGCTCGGGGGTTGCAAGGCGATTGACCAGCTCGGTGTGGCTGCCGCGTTGTACGGCGGGGATCTACCCGCAGTCTTTGGTTCTGATGTCTACGCGGAGACCTTCGGCCTGTTCAAGCCGAGCGCGACTCGTTTGCGCAAGCGTCTAGCGCGCAAGAAGGCGAAGCTGGTCAAGGTTGAGGACAAGCTAGAGTCCCTCGAAGACGCTGGAAAGAAGGGCTTGAACGTCAAGCTGTTGCGTATGCGGGTCAAGAAGCTCGAGAAGGCCATTGCTCGGATCCGGGGTAAGCTGAAAAAGCTCGATGGTGCCGAGATCCAGACCAAGAAAAGCGCGCGGAAGGCCAAGAAGGTTGCTCGCGCCGAGACGCAGGTCGTCAAGGAAGCGACGAGTGATGACGATACCGACGATGTCGATGACGAGGAGGCAGACGCCGAGCTCGCCGCAGCGGTGGAGGTCTTCGGTCTCGCCCCCCGGCGCGCGCGTCGGATCCGCAGTCGGGTCCGTCGCTTGCGCCGTCGTGCAGGGGGCGCCCGTGGTCGCCGTCGCCGCCGCTTGATGAGCCGCGCACGTCGACTGCGAGGTCGTCTGGACCCTCGCTGGCGCCGCCGTCGTCTGCGTCGACTCGTGACGACTCCTGTCGCGCCCTACCCTGCGCCCTACCCGGTCGATCAAGGGTATGTGCCTGTTGCTGTCCCCGTCTACGATGACGAGGAGCCCGAGGAGGAGGTCGAGGAAGAGATCGAGGAAGATGAGAGGATGGGGTTGCAGCTCGATCCCAGTGACGACGCTGCGGGCCGGGATGCCTTGATGGGCTTCTTCGCGGAGCGCGCTGCGGTCTTCGGTGCGAACGATCTCGATCCCAACGACACGGTCACCTTCGGCAAGGGCTTCTTCGAGGCGACGGGCGACTGGTTCCGCAACCTGTGGACGGGCGGCAAGGCGAAAGTCGCAGCCCGAAAGAGCGCGACCCAGCGAGCGCGCGCTGCTCGAGAGCCCTTCAAGCCCGGGATCGCCTTGACTCGCAAGGAGCTACGCGCTCAGCACGAGGCTCAGCGCCAGGCAGCCCGAGCCGCGCGAAAGGGCGCGTCAGGCGCTGGTGCCCAGGCTCGTCTTGTCCAGGGCAGCGGCGGTTATGTCTACAAGCAGTGGTCCAATGGCGACATCGCCATCGTCGAGGGGGCGTTGCCAGCGGGCTGGACGCGTGGGCGCCCCGGTCCTCGCCAGTCTGCTGCCTGGGTGGCGATCAATCAAGAGCTCTCTGGAGGGGCGCCACCGTCAGCGCGGCGCCGTTCCGGGCACGACGCGGCTACGCTTGCGCTGCGAGACGCTGCCGGTCCTGCCGAGGGCGATGTGCGGGCTCGTTCTCGTTCTCGCGAAATGCAGCCCGGAGACAATGTTCTCGACTTCGTGGGAGCCGATCTGGTTTCTGTGATGGCTCCCGCCTTGGGCGCCGCCGCTGCGGGGCCTGGCATCTTCGAACAGCTCGCGACGCCGACGACTCAGCGGGAGCGTGTGCGGGTTCTCGCCCAACATCTCGACAAGGCGGTCAAGACCTTCGGGCCCAAGGCCGAAGCGACTCAGGAGCTCTCCGATCAGCTCGTGGAAGCGAAGAAGGCCGGGCTCGAGGAAGGTCCCGATGCGCCGCTCGATGACGATGATCTCGACGAGCTCGACGAAGATCTGGCCTTCGCTTTCGGTGCCGCCCAGGATGATCTGGACGAGATGGGCCTCGGTGGTCGAGGTCGAGAGCGTCGCGGTCAGCGCATTCGTGCGCGTCGTGGGCGTCGTCTGCGGCGCCTTCAGCAGCGCGCCGCGCGGCAGGAGAGCCGCGGGCACAGTCGACGGGCCGAGCGTCTTCGTCGCAAGGCACGGCGCCGGATCCAACGCTGGACAAACCGGCGGGAACGTATGGATGCGCGTCATGCGCGTCGTCTAGGACTGGACGATGATGCTGATCTCGCCTACGGTTGATCTCGATGACCGCTCACCTTCGGTCTGAGGGATCCTGATGCGGCCTCGCTACTATGGAAACTTCACCGACTACGCCCGACCCTGGTTCGAGCCCGGTCCACCTCTGCAAGACTGGCGCGCTCCCGCGCCCTTCGTGCAGGTGGCCCTTCCTTCTCCGAGGGTCCCTTCTTCCGAGGCTGTCATGTCCCGTCGCCAGTTGCTCTCTCCACGTCCAGGGGATCCCTGGGCTAACGATCCCTTCATTCCGCATTACTACGCCCCGACCTGGCCTGGCATGAGCCCGGCCGCGGTGATGTACGGGCGTGGTAAGGATGCGACCGTGCGCGGGTCTCTGGCCCGGATGCCGCCGAGTCCGATGCCCGCTCTGCCCGGTTTTCAGTCGATGGTTCCGCGCTATCCCCACTACGCCGTCAGCGAGGCTGCTTCGGCCGCGTTTGGCTGGGATGACGATGACGATCTGGGTCTCGATGATGACGATCTGCTCGGTTTTGACGACGACGATTTCGGTTATGACTTCGATGATCTCGGGGCTGAGGACAAGAAGCGTCCTTTCGCGGCGATCTCGAAGCTGTTTCGTAAAGCGCCAGGGTCGAACAAGACCCGGGCTGAGGAGGCGCTCGTCACGGTCAAGCGTCTCGAGCGAGAGGCCGCCAAGTTCAGTCCGCCCGCTCTGCCCTCGTCCCCTCCTGCTGGGATCACCGTCACTCCGACGCAGATCGCGGTCGGAGCTGTGGGCACCCTCGCGGTGCTCGGTCTTGGGTTCGGGTTGTGGAAGTGGTCGCAAGGATAGGAGTTTCGCATGGTCGCGCCGTTCAACCTCGATGATCCCACTGGTCGCCGCTTGTACGCGGTGGGCCTGGGTGTCGTGGGATCAGCGACGGTACTCGGGGGCCTTCTGTGGTTGATTCGTCGTCAGGTGGCGACGGGTGACGTGGTCAAGATCACCCTGGTTCACGAGCTTGATCCCGAGACGCGTGCGCTGGGAGATCGCTATTTGCCCTCGGTGCGCAAGCTCGCTGACGAGGGAATGCGGGTGCGGCTGTTTGGTCGTCCCGACCGTGACGAGGACATCCTGGGCGCGCTTGCCCCAACGACGCCGATGAATCGTTTTTCTCCCTACCTGTTCTAGTGCGCCGCATCGGGGTAAGATGCGCTGCATGAAGGAGCCCCGCCCATGTCTGTACTGCTGACCTCTCTCATCGATCCCAGCCTGCCCGCCACGGCCCGGTTTGGTGGCACCCACTTCCAGGTCGATCGTTCCCTGCCGCTGTCGGCTCGCGCCCTCGACCAGGATCTCGACGATCTCGATCTGCTTGGCGATGACGACGACGATTACGGCGACGACGACGACGATTACGGCGACGACGACGACGATTACGGCGACGACGACGACGATTACGGCGA
>Ga0210003_1000850_pt1 | contig 27412 bp, 26 predicted proteins | sample LantaG_FD_182804 | JGI IMG/M metagenome (GOLD analysis project Ga0210003, IMG submission 182804) | Deep subsurface microbial communities from Baltic Sea to uncover new lineages of life (NeLLi) - Landsort_02402 metaG (SPAdes) (version 2) | ecosystem: Environmental > Aquatic > Marine > Oceanic >... | reverse complement strand
CCCGCCCGCCGGTAAGCCAAAGGCCGCCAGGCCTCCCCGCGAGGAAGGTCAGTGGGCACTGGGCTCCCACGATCCGCTCAACGCCAATGAGCAGTTCAAGAAGCAGGACGACGCACTCAACGTGCGCGACCGCATCATCGACACTTACGCCCGCGATGGCTTCAACAGCATCGACGACATGAACGATCTGCGTGGCCGGTTCCGTTGGATGGGCCTCTACACCCAGCGCAAGCCAGGCTACGACGGAACCTGGACCGGCGACGAGAACACCGACATGCTCGAGGACTCCTACTTCATGTTGCGGGTCCGCAGCGACGGCGGTGCCCTCACCACGGCAGCCCTGCGCACCCTGGGCGGGATCTCCACCGAGTTCGCCCGCGACACTGCCGACATCTCCGACCGCCAGAGCGTCCAGTACCACTGGATCCGGATCGAGGACATGCCCGAGATCTGGCGCCGCCTAGACGAGGTCGGTTTGCAGACCACCGAGGCGTGCGGCGACTGCCCCCGCGTCGTGCTGGGTTCGCCGCTGGCAGGCGAATCACTCGACGAGGTGATCGACGGCACTCCCGCCGTCGAGGAGATCGTCCGGCGCTACATCGGCAAGCCGGAGTTCTCCAACCTGCCGCGCAAGTTCAAAACCGCCATCTCAGGCCTGCAGGACGTCGTGCACGAGATCAATGACGTCGCCTTCATCGGCGTCAATCATCCCGAGCACGGGCCGGGCTTCGACCTGTGGGTGGGCGGCGGCCTGTCCACCAACCCGATGCTGGGCCAGCGGGTCGGCGCGTGGGTACCGCTGGATGAGGTGCCCGATGTGTGGGAAGGGGTGGTCAGCGTCTTCCGGGACTACGGCTACCGCCGCCTGCGGGCCAAGGCTCGGCTGAAGTTCCTGATCAAGGACTGGGGCGTCGAAAAATTTAGGAAAATTCTCGAGACCGAGTATTTGAAACGACCCTTACTGGACGGGCCCGCCCCCGACCCGGTGCCCCGGCCCATCGACCACGTCGGGGTGCAGAAGCTCCGCAATGGACTCAACGCCGTGGGCGTGGCCCCGATCGCCGGCCGGGTATCCGGCACGATCTTGTCCACAGTGGCCGACCTGGCCGAGGCCGCGGGCAGCAATCGGGTCCGGTTCACCCCGTACCAGAAACTGATCGTGCTCGACGTCCCCGATAACAAGCTCGACGATCTGCGCGCCGGACTGGATGCGCTCGGCCTGCCCTCGACGCCGTCGCACTGGCGGCGAAACCTGATGGCCTGCACGGGCATCGAGTTCTGCAAGCTCAGCTTCGCCGAGACGCGCAAGCGGGCGCAAGTGCTGGTCCCCGAGCTGGAGCAGCGCATGGAAGACATCAACGCGCTGCTGGACGTGCCGGTCACCGTCAACATCAACGGCTGCCCGAACTCGTGCGCCCGCATCCAGGTCGCCGACATCGGGTTCAAGGGCCAGATGGTCGATTCAGGCGAAGAAGGCGGCGACCCGGTGGAGGGCTTCCAGGTTCACCTGGGCGGCAGCCTGGGTCTTGACAGCGGCTTCGGCCGCAAGCTGCGCCAACACAAGGTCACCTCCGCCGAACTCGGCGACTACATCGAAAGAATTGTTCGCAACTTCGTGAAACAACGCGAGCCTGGTGAGCGTTTCGCCACATGGGCGTTGAGAGCCGAAGATGCTGATTTGCGATGAGCGAGCGCTTGCGTGAAGAGCAGAAAGCGGAAAGCGGAGGTGATTGCATGACTGACAAGGGAACTGAGCACGAGCTGATCGAGCTCGCCGAACGCGGCGCGGCCGAACTCGGCGAGAACGCCAGCGCCGAGGACCTGCTGCGCTGGACCGACGAACACTTCGGCGCGAGCTACATCGTGGCGTCGAACATGCAGGACGCGGTGTTGGTGGATCTCGCCGCCAAGGTCCGGCCCGGTGTGGATGTGCTGTTCCTCGATACCGGGTACCACTTCGCCGAGACCATCGGCACCCGTGATGCGGTGGAGGCGGTCTACGACGTCCACGTCGTCAACGTGCGCCCCGAGCACACCGTGGAAGATCAGGACGCGCTGCAGGGCAAGAATTTGTTCGAGCGGCAGCCCAGCGAGTGCTGCCGGATGCGTAAGGTCGAGCCACTGTCCAAGGCGTTGAGCGGCTACTCCGCCTGGGTGACCGGCATCCGGCGGGTGGAAGCACCGACCCGCGCCAACGCCCCGTTGATCAGCTGGGACAGGGCTTTCGGGCTGGTGAAGATCAACCCGCTGGCAGCCTGGAGCGATGAGGCCATGCAGAACTACATCGATAGCAACGGCGTCCTGGTCAATCCCCTTGTTTTCGAAGGCTATCCGTCGATCGGATGTGCACCCTGCACGGCCAAGGCCGCCGAGGGCGCCGACGCTCGCAGTGGCCGCTGGGCGGGTCAGACCAAGACCGAATGCGGGCTGCACGCCTCGTGACGCCTCCATTTCCCGCCCACCCCCCGCTCATCCTCACCGCGCACGGTTCCACCGACCCACGGTCAGCGCAGACAGCGCGGTCGATCGTCGACTGCATACAGCGGCTGCGGCCGGGCCTGGATGCACGAGTTGCTTTCTGCGAGAACACCTCTCCGAATCTGCGGGATGCGCTCGCCGCGGTCAGGAGCAGCCAAGCCGTGGTGGTTCCGTTGCTGCTGGCCGACGCGTATCACGCGCGGGTCGACATCCCCGCGATGATCGCCGAGTCCGGCTCCGACGCCCGCCGGGCTCAGGTGCTCGGCGAGGACGACCGGTTGATCCACGTGCTGCGTCAGCGCCTCGAGCAGGCCGGGGTGTCCCGGCTCGATCCCAGCGTCGGGGTGCTGGTCGCCGCGGTCGGGTCGTCGCGACCGCAGGCCAACGCCGCAACTGCGGCGGTGGCTCGTGAGTTGACAATGATGACGCGATGGACAGCCACGACCGCGTTCGCGACCGGGCCGCGCCCGACGCTGGCGCAGGCCTGCGAACTGCTGCGCGAACGCGGTGCGACCCGACTGGTCATCGCGCCCTGGTTTCTGGCACCCGGCCGCATCACCGACCGCGTGGCAACGTTCGCATGGGCACAGCGCATTCCGATGTCGGCGCCTCTCGGCGCCCACCGGCAGGTGGCCGAGACGGTGCTGGACCGCTTCGACGCGGCCACGGTAGCCCGAGCCGCCGCGTAGAATCCCGACGTTCAGGCTGCTTGGGGCGCCAGGGGTTCAGGCCACCGGCACCCTGGTAGCCCGCACGTAGACGGTGTCACCCTCTTTGAGGCCCAGCGCTTCGGCGTCGCCGCGGGTGATCTGCGCGGTGAACGGTGTCTGGGTCGCGGCGTTGGTGAGTTCAACACGAACTTCGAAGCCCAGCAATACGATTCGGTCGACCGTGGCTCTGCTGACCCCAGCGACCTGTGCAGAAGGGTCGCCTTTGGCGATCGCCATCTCAGGGTTGAGACCGACGCGGATGTCGTGCGGCCGGACCAGCACGCCGTTGAGTGAGGACACCGCGCCGAGAAAAGACATCACGAACGCATTGGCAGGACTGTCGTAGACATCGGTGGGGGAACCGACCTGTTCGATGCGGCCCTGATTGAGCACCGCGATCCGGTCGGCGACATCGAGTGCCTCCGACTGATCATGTGTCACAAGAACTGTCGTGACATGCACTTCGTCGTGCAGTCGGCGCAGCCAGGCCCGAAGGTCCTCGCGGACCTTGGCGTCCAGCGCCCCGAACGGCTCATCCAGCAGCAGCACTTCCGGGTCGACAGCAAGCGCGCGGGCCAACGCCATCCGTTGGCGCTGACCGCCCGAGAGCTGGTTGGGGTATCGGTTTTGGAAACCGCTCAGCCCTACCACTTCCAACAGGTTGTCGACCTTGTCCTTGATCTCGGCCTTGGGCTTCTTGCGGATCTTGAGGCCGAACGCGACGTTCTCGCGCACCGTCAGATGCTTGAACGCTGCGTAGTGCTGGAACACGAAGCCGATCCCGCGCTTCTGCGGCGGCACCCGGGTGACGTCGCGGCCGTTGATCGTGATGGTGCCGCTGTCGGGTTCGTCGAGTCCGGCGATCGCGCGCAACAGGGTGGACTTCCCGGAACCACTGGGCCCCAGCAGGGCCGTCAGGGATCCCGCCGGCACGACGAAGTCGACGTCGTCCAGCGCGGCGAAGTCGCCGTAATGTTTGTTGGCGCCCTTCACGGTGATCGCGTAAGTCATCTGCGGCAGCTCCTCAACGGCTTATTTACCAAGGCCTTGTTCTCCAAACGCCTGTTTTTCGACCTGGGTACGGCGGGCATCCAGCAGCACCTGGACGACCAGCACCAGGACCGCCACTGTCATCAACAGCGTCGAGAGGGCGTAGGCGCCGTATTCGGCGCCGCGGTTGTACCGGTCGGCCACCAGCAACGTTAACGTCTGTGATTCCCCGGGCAGGTTGGCCGCCACCATGAGCACCGCACCGAACTCCCCCAGCGTGCGAGCGATCGTCAGCACGATGCCGTACGTCAGCCCCCATCGAATCGAGGGCAGCGTGATGCGCCAGAACGTCTGCCACCACTGGGCGCCGAGGGTGGCCGCCGCCTCCTCCTGGTCGGTGCCCAGTTCGTGCAACACCGGCTCGACTTCGCGGATCACGAACGGCACCGTGACGAAGATGCTGGCCAGCACGATGCCCGGGAAGCCGAAGATTATCTTGAGGCCCAGGTCGTTCTCCACGAAACCGAAAAGTCCCGCCGATCCCCACAGCAGGATCAACGCGACGCCGACCACCACCGGGGAGACCGCAAACGGCAGGTCGATGAGAGCCTGTAGGATGCTCTTGCCGCGGAATCTGTTGCGCGCCAACAATAGTGCGGTCGGAACACCGAAGATCACATTGAGCGGCACGACGATCGCAACCACCAGCAATGTCAGCTGCAGAGCCGAGATCGCCGCCGGCGTAGAGATCCAGGCGTAGAATTCGCCTACTCCTGGCGAGAGGGTCCGCCACAGGATCAGTCCGACCGGCACAATCACCAGAACGCCGATGTAGCCCAGGGCGATCCAGCGGACGAGATGGCGGACCACCGGCGACAGGGTCATTTCTCGGTCAACTTCGCAGTCATGTCGCCAGTTCCTCCCGCTTGGCCGCCCTGGCTCCGATGGCGCGCAGGATTAACAGGATGACGAACGAAACCGTTAGCAGCACAATCGAGACCGCTGCGGCACCGACCTGATCGTCATTCTCGATCAGCGTGCGGATCCACTGGGAGGACACCTCGGTCTCACCGGGAACGGCGCCACCGATCAGCACCACTGAGCCGAACTCGCCGATGGCCCTGGAGAACGCCAGGCCCGCACCCGACAACAGCGCCGGAAGCAGTGCGGGCAGAATCACTTTGGTTCCGATGATGTAGTTGTTGGCGCCCAATGACGCCGCAGCTTCCTCCACCTCGCGGTCCAACTCGAGCAGCACCGGCTGCACCGAACGCACCACGAACGGCAACGTGACGAACAGCAGCGCGATGCCGACGCCCCACTTGGTGTACTGAAGGTGGATCCCCACGGGGCTGCCTGGCCCGTACAACGCCAGCATCACCAGGCTGGCGACGATGGTCGGGAGCGCGAACGGAAGGTCGATCACCGCATCGACCAACCGCTTGCCCGGGAATTCGTCGCGGGTCAACACCCATGCGATCCAGGGCCCGAAAACCGCGTTGACGAGGGTGACACCCACCGAGATCGTCAGCGTCACCCGGAACGAGGCCAGCGCTGAAGGCGAGGTGACCGCGGAAAAGAACGCGCCCCAGCCGCCCTCGGCGGACTGCCACAGGATCGCCGCGAGCGGGAGCAGCACGATGATGGACAGCCACATCGTGGCCGCGCCGACGCGCAGGGACGTGCCCCCATACCTGGGCTTGATCAGCCCAGAGGTACGGCCGGGCTCGTCGACCGCAGCGGTCATCCAGTCGCCTGCTTATAGATCTTGGCGATACTGCCGTTGTCTTTGTGGAAAAGCTCTGAGTCCACCTTCTCCCAACCGCCGAGGTCGTCGATGGTCCACAGTTTCTGCGGTGCCGGGAACTTTTCTGCGAACTCAGCGAGCACGGCGGGGTCGACCGGCCGGAAGTTGGCCTCTGCCCACAACTTCTGTGCCTCCGGGGTGAACTGGAAGTTCACGAAGTCGGTGGCCTTGTCCTGGTGTCGGCTGGTATTCACCACAGCTACCGGGTTCTCGATCTTGAAGGTCTGCGGCGGATTGACGTAGTCGAGGTCGAAGGTCATGGCCTCGTTCTCGTACGCCAGCAGCACGTCGCCGGTGCCCTTCTTGAACAGGTCGGTGGCCTCGCGACCCGAACCTGGACGCAATCTGACATGTTCGGAGACCAGCTCGTTGACGAAGTCGATGCCAGCTGCGGGGCGCTGTCCGCCGTTGCTGGCCCACGCGTAGGGGGCGAGCAGGTTCCACTTGGCCGCACCCGAACTCAGCGGGCTGGGCGTAATGACCTCGATTCCCGGCTGCAGCAGGTCATTCCAATCACGAATATTCTTGGGATTGCCGGGCCGCACCGCGAAGGTGACCACCGATCCGAAGGGAATCCCCTTGGTGGCGCCGGCGTTCCAGTCCTCATTGACCTCGCCGGCCTTCACCAGCCGGGTGATGTCGGGTTCGACCGAAAAGTTCACCAGGTCGGCGGGCTTGCCCGATTCGACGGCCCGCGACTGGTCGCCCGAGGCTCCGTATGAGCCGGTGACGGCGACTCCGTCGCCTTCCTCGGTGGCCGCGAACGCCGGCCCCACCTTCGACCACCCCGGCTCTGGAACCGCGAAAGCGACCAGCGTGAGCGTGGTCTCGGCGTCAGACCCGGCGCCGTCCCCGCCCACCACATCACTGGGCCCACCGCCGCAGGCAGCGAGGACGGTCGCCACCAGGGCGAGCGCACCGGCCGCGCGCCACCGCGACGTGCTTGTCAGCATCTTCTGCATTGATGACCTTCCGAGCCTTCGCCGCCGATCAGCGGGTGAACAGCCACATGATGACGACGAGAACGAGCAGCGCGACCAGCGCCAACGTGACCTGCGACCGCGGCATACCGCTCATACCTTGCCGCCTTCGCCTTCGCCTTCGCCGCCGTCGCCGTCGCCGTCGCCGGCATGCCCACGAGTGCGCCGCACCAGCTTGCCCAGCCGCATTCCGTTGCCCAGCGCGCCGTCGAGCAGCACCGCAATTCCGTAGGCCAGCGCGAGCACCACCGGCATCACCACGACGGTCTGGGCAAGGAAGGGCAGCCCGGACAGCCAGAGCTCTACCCCGTCCCACCAATTGAGGAAGCCGCCCATCAGGTCAGACTATGCGTCCGGACGCCGCGCAAAACACCGGGCGTATCGCTAGACGACGGGGCACCCGGCAGTCGATGATGTGCCTATGGTTCTGCAGCAGCACTCCGAAGCGCCCGATGGAGCACCTCTCGATGGCGAGTCGCCCTTCGCCGTGGTTTCCCAGCCGCCGATTCACACCGGCGGCGCGCTGCGCAACCCCTTCCCGCCCATCGCCGACTATGCCTTCCTGTCCGACTGTGAGAACAGCTGCCTGATCTCGTCAGCGGGCTCGGTGGAATGGATGTGTGTGCCCCGGCCGGACTCCCCGAGCGTGTTCGGGGCGATCCTGGACCGAGGCGCGGGCCACTTCCGGCTGGGACCCTACGGGGTATCGGTACCCGCAGCGCGGCGCTACCTGCCGGGCAGCCTGATCATGGAGACCACCTGGCAAACGCATACCGGCTGGGTGATCGTGCGGGATGCACTGGTGATGGGCCCGTGGCATGACCTGGAAACCCGATCCCGCACCCACCGTCGCACGCCGATGGACTGGGACGCCGAGCACATCCTGCTGCGCACGGTTCGGTGTGTGAGCGGCACCGTCGAATTGGCGATGAGCTGCGAACCATCCTTCGACTATCACCGCGTCAGCGCCACCTGGGAGTACTCCGCCCAGGCGTACGGCGAGGCGATCGCGCGCGCGACCAAGAATCCGGATTCGCACCCGACGATGCGGCTGACCACCAACCTGCGCATCGGGCTGGAAGGCCGCGAAGCACGCGCACGGACCCGGCTGAGTGAGGGCGACAATGTGTTCGTCGCGCTGAGCTGGTCCGGGCATCCGGCACCGCAAACCTATGAGGAAGCCGCCAACAAGATGTGGACGACCAGCGAGTGCTGGCGCCAGTGGATCAACGTCGGCGACTTCCCCGACCATCCGTGGCGGTCCTATCTGCAACGCAGCGCGCTGACCCTCAAAGGCCTGACCTACTCGCCGACCGGCGCGCTGCTGGCCGCCTCGACCACGTCGCTGCCCGAGACCCCCCAGGGTGAACGCAATTGGGACTACCGGTACGGGTGGGTGCGTGATTCCACATTCGCGCTGTGGGGCCTCTACACGCTGGGCCTGGACCGCGAGGCCGACGACTTCTTCGCGTTCATCGCCGACGTATCCGGCGCCAACAACGGTGAGCGGCACCCGTTGCAGGTCATGTACGGCGTAGGCGGGGAACGCAGCCTGGTCGAGGAGGAACTCAACCATCTGTCCGGGTACGACAACGCCCGACCGGTACGCATCGGCAACGGCGCATACAACCAGATGCAGCACGACATCTGGGGCACCATGCTCGACTCGGTGTACCTGCATACCAAGTCGCGCGAACAGATCCCCGACACTTTGTGGCCGGTACTCAAGGAACAGGTCGAGGAGGCCGCCAAACACTGGCGAGGGCCAGACCGCGGCATCTGGGAGGTCCGCGGCGAGCCGCAGCACTTCACCTCCAGCAAGATCATGTGCTGGGTGGCGCTCGACCGTGGTGCGAAACTGGCCGAACTGGAAGGCGAGAAGTCCTACGCGCAGCAATGGCGGGTGACCGCCGAAGAGATCAAGGCCGACATACTCGAGCACGGCGTCGACTCACGCGGGGTGCTCACCCAACGCTACGGCGACGACGCACTGGACGCCTCGCTGCTGCTGGCCGTGCTGACCCGGTTCCTGCCGCCCGACGATCCACGGATCCGCGCGACAGTGCTGGCCATCGCCGAGGAACTCACCGAAGAGGGGTTGGTGCTGCGCTATCGGGTCGAGGAGACCGACGACGGCCTGTCCGGTGAGGAAGGCACGTTCACGATCTGCTCGTTCTGGCTGGTGTCGGCGCTGGTTGAGATCGGCGAGTTCCATCAGGCCAAGCATCTGTGCGAACGGCTGCTGTCGTTCGCGAGTCCGCTGCACCTCTATGCCGAGGAGATCGAACCGCGCACCGGACGGCATCTGGGCAACTTCCCGCAGGCGTTCACTCACCTGGCACTGATCAACGCCGTGGTCCACGTGATCCGCGCCGAGGAGGAAGCAGACAGCTCCGGGAACTTCCAACCCGCCAACGCCCCGATGTAGCGCACCCGCCGGAGCTAGCCCACAACGCTACCTATCGGCGGCGTTCTCGATCATCGCGCTGGCGATCTGGACGCCCTCGTCGGTGATGCTGTATCCGCAGGCCCACGCCTCCACCGTCAGGTTGGAGACGAACGACAGCGCGTGCTGGCAGGCCCAGCCGTTAGCGTCGTCCTGGGTGGCGTCCTGGACGATCATCGTGTCACCGACGTCGACTCCGTCGAGCATCCAGAGGTAGTCGCCGCCGCCCACCCCGATCGAGTCGTTGGCGCAATACTCCCAGGTGGACGCCGAGCGGTCGAAGAAGTCCCGGGCGTCGGTGGCCGCCGGATAAAGCACCGCCGTCTGCTCGACCCAGTGGTCATTGTCGTCATCGGGTTCGCGCGCCACCTGATCGCGAACCGCCGTCCATTCCGAGCCCGCATACATCGGTTCCTCGGCTCCGTAGATCGCGCCGAGGCAGTCGGGGTCCGAGACCGTCGAGGAATGGTCGGTCATCTCGTCTAGCTCAATGGTGACCTCCATCCGGGTCGAGCCGAGGATGCCGTTGAGCTCACCGATGGTGAGCAGGATGTCGTCCAACTCGGCCTCGTCGAGCAGCGGAACACTGCGCGCAACCGTCCCCTGAGCGCGGATCGCCGTGCCGTCCACCGTGCTGACACAGGCCGAAAGCAGCCCAGCCGCCGCGATCACCGCGCCCACGGCGCAGGCGCGCGGGATCGTAATATTGCGGTTCCAGATCATCAGCGTTGCGATGAAATCTTGTCGAGAATCAGTTCGGCGACACCGGTGGCCGGGCGCGGGTCGCCTGCTGAGCGGGGATCGGTGATCTCCACATCGACGATGCAGTCTCCCGCCACGCCGAGAGCCCGCGAGACGCTCGCCGAACCGGTACCCCCGGATGCGTGCAGCACGGTCGCCGAGACCATCCGGTCGGCGAACGCGACGTCGCCGATCCTGCTCAACTCGTCGGCGCCTTGCCCGTGATGTTGCAACGCCACCGTCTGGCCGTTGCAGCGTCGCCACTTCTCGGTGATCGAGTCGAAGAATTCCTGCGCGTCGACTGCGCTCGCCATCTGCACTATCCCGAAGAAGCTCAAGACCGGCGGACTCCCGAAATCGCCGCCCGCCCACGAACTGCTGGTCACCGAACGGACGGGGCCGCTGTCATAGACGACCTTCTGGAGCCGATAGGCGGTGCTGACGCAGTCCACCGGCGTCGCCTCAGCATCGCCGACGCTGCGCAGCAGCATGTCGTCGTCCCCCTCGACGAGTTGCCCCATCAAGCCGTTGGGTCCGGTGCCCAACGTCGCCGACAGTTCCTGGGCACTCGGAAGGAACTGTCCGAGCGGGATCGCCACCGAGGGTTGGGCGGCCGGTGCGATGCGCACGACGGGTCGCTCGTCGACCGGCGCACCGGAGCAGCCCACCAGCGCGGCGCACACGCCGAACACGGTTGCCATACCCGCCACGCGTTTCCCCAACAACCCGCCGGACATCTCACCTCTCCTGTCGAAGCTGCCACTTGCGTCACACTTGAGTAGCACGTCGCGGGCGGATGCGGGAGTGGTTCGGAATTCCTGCCTCGCGCTACTTCTTGTTCGCTTTGTCTGAAGCCGCGTCGGTGGACAGCGCTGCGACGAACGCCTCCTGCGGAACCTCGACCCGACCGATGGTCTTCATCCGCTTCTTGCCTTCCTTCTGCTTCTCCAAAAGCTTGCGCTTACGGGTGATGTCACCGCCGTAGCATTTGGAGAGCACGTCCTTGCGGATGGCCCGGATGTTCTCGCGCGCAATGATTCTCGAACCGACAGCTGCCTGCACCGGCACCTCGAACTGCTGACGCGGGATGAGTTCCTTGAGCCTGGTGGTCATCTTGTTGCCGTAGGCGGCCGCAGAGTCCTTGTGGACGATGGCGCTGAACGCGTCGACGGGCTCGCCCTGCAGCAGGATGTCGACCTTGACGAGATCGGCTTCCTGCTCGCCCGCCTCCTCGTAGTCCAGGCTGGCGTAGCCGCGGGTGCGCGACTTCAGCGAATCGAAGAAGTCGAAGATGATCTCGCCCAACGGCATGGTGTAGCGCAGTTCGACCCGCTCGGGCGACAGGTAGTCCATGCCACCCAGTTCGCCGCGGCGCGACTGGCACAGTTCCATGATGGTGCCGATGAACTCGCTGGGCGCAATGACCGTGGTCTTCACCACCGGTTCGAAGACAGCCCGAACCTTGCCCTCCTGCCAGTCGGACGGATTCGTCACAACCAGCTCGGCCCCGTCATCTTTGACGACCCGGTAGACGACGTTGGGCGCTGTCGAGATCAGGTCCAGATCGAATTCACGTTCCAGACGCTCGCGGGTGATCTCCATGTGCAGCAGGCCCAGGAACCCGCAGCGGAACCCGAACCCGAGCGCCACTGACGTCTCCGGCTCCCAGGTCAACGCGGCGTCGTTGAGCTGAAGCCGTTCCAACGCATCGCGCAGGTTCGGGTAGTCGGAACCGTCGACCGGGTACAGGCCCGAATAGACCATCGGTTTGGGTTCGCGGTATCCGGTCAGCGCCTCGGTGGCACCGTGCCGGGCCGAGGTGACGGTGTCACCGACCTTGGACTGCCGGACGTCCTTCACCCCGGTGATGAGATAGCCCACCTCGCCGACACCCAACCCCTCGGTGGCCTTGGACTCGGGCGAGACAATCCCGACTTCCAGCAGCTCGTGGGTGGTGCCGGTAGACATCATCTTGATCTTCTCGCGCGGGCTGAGTTTGCCGTCCACCACGCGGACGTAGGTCACGACGCCACGGTAGATGTCATAGACCGAGTCGAAGATCATCGCCCGCGCCGGCGCATCGGCGTCGCCGACCGGCGGGGGAATCAACCGGACCACCTCGTCGAGCAACTCACGGACGCCCGCACCGGTCTTACCCGAAACGCGCAACACCTCGTCGGGTTCGCAACCGATGATGTGGGCGATCTCACCGGCATAGCGGTCCGGGTCGGCGGCAGGCAGATCGATCTTGTTGAGCACCGGGATGATCGTCAGGCCACGGTCCAAAGCCAGATACAGATTCGCCAGCGTCTGCGCCTCGATGCCTTGAGCGGCGTCGACCAGCAGCACCGCACCCTCGCAGGCCTCCAGCGCGCGGGACACCTCATAGGTGAAGTCGACGTGGCCGGGCGTGTCGATCAGGTGCAACACGTATTCGCCCTGGTGCTCACCGCCGGTGATCTCCCACGGCAGCCGAACGTTCTGGGCCTTGATGGTGATGCCACGCTCGCGCTCGATGTCCATCCGGTCCAGGTACTGGGCCCGCATGTCCCGATCTGCGACGACGCCGGTGATACCCAGCATCCGGTCGGCCAGCGTCGACTTGCCGTGGTCGATGTGGGCGATGATGCAGAAGTTCCGAATCTGCGCCGGCGCAGTGAAGGTTTTGTCGGCGAAGCTGCTGATGGGAATCTCCTGGTGAGCGGGGTCGACTCGGCATCTGATCAACCGAGACAAGCCCCTTGAGAGTATCGAGCGCACCCCCCCGCGACACAATCGAGCATGCTGGCGTGGGCCTATGCTTGGCAGCTATGACGTCATCGTGGAAGACGTTTCAGCGCTTCTTGCTCAAGAACACCGAGAACCTCGTGTTCAACGAGGCACCGAAACTGGTCCGCCAACTGCAGAGGTCAGAGACCCTGCAACGCGGCATCCAGGAGGGCATCCGGATCGGCCTGGGCGCCCTCGCCGCGGCAACCGACAGCCCCACACCCGCGCTGCCCGCCGGACGACCGGTGTCCAGCACGTTCGTTCCGACCGCACATCGCGCCCGCAGAGTCGCCTACGCGCCCGATCTGGACGGCCAGGCGGACCCGGGCGAGGTCGTATGGACCTGGGTGGTCTACGAGGACGACCCCAACAGGGGCAAGGACCGCCCGGTGCTGGTTGTCGGCCGGGACCAGCGCACTTTACTCGGCCTGATGCTGTCCAGCCAGGAGCATCACCGTGACGACCCGGACTGGATCAGCATCGGCAGCGGCGGCTGGGACCACGAGGGCCGCGTCAGCTGGGTGCGTCTGGACCGGGTGCTCGATGTCCCCGAAGATGGCATCAGACGCGAAGGCGCGATCCTGGACCGTGAGGTGTTCGACGTGGTCGCGACCCACCTGCGCGCGCAGCACTCCTGGAGCTAAGTCCCGCTACCGGGGACGGCGCCACATCTGCCACATCGTGGGACCGCCGCCGGGAACGGTGATCTCGCCAGTCACATCGAAGCCGAAGCGCAGGTAATAGGGAACGTTGGACTCATCGGTCGACTCCAGGTACGCGGGGGCTCCCTCGGCATCGCACCGATCGAGCCGCGACTGCATCAGAGCCTGCCCGAAACCTGCCCCGCGAACGTCCGGGTCGCTGCCGATGACGGCCAAATACCAGTGGGGCTCCTCGGGATGGTTGCGCTTCATCAGTTCGGCGATGCTTTGGCCACGCCGGACCTGGCGACCAATCGCCAGCAGGAAGCTCGGCATCATCCGCAGTTCCTCCCCAGCAGTCTGCTGCCAGCGGCCCGGCGGATCCCACAGCGCCGCAGCACCCAACGCCCCCGCACCCGGCGTCTCGGCCACGCTCGCGACTTCCACTGATCCACCGGCCAGGAAGTGGTAACGAGTCATCGCAGCGAAAACCCGCGGCAGCGCACGGGCCCGCCGCACGTCATCAGGCAGCATCCACCTCATAACCGGGTCATCGAAGAAAGCCCGACCCAGCACCCGCGACAGACCACGCACGTCCGCCTTCCGCGCGACGCGGACGTCGACCGCTGGCGGCACGGCCGATCAGCCCTGGGTGATGTACGCCTGGAGCTGCTGCTGTTCGCGCTCGAGTTCCTCCATGCGGTTCTTGACGACGTCGCCGATGCTCACAATCCCGGCAAGCCGGCCGTCGACCATGACGGGGACGTGGCGAACCCTGTTCGTTGTCATCAACACGCTCAAGCTGTCGATCGAATCCTCCGGCGAGCACGTCGCCACCAACGTCGTCATGATCTCCGACACCGGACGTCCCAACAACTCAGCGCCGAGTTCGTGCAGCGCGCGCACCACGTCCCGCTCGGACACGATGCCCAGCAGTCCGTCCGGCGAGACCACCACCATCGCACCGATATTGCGCGCAGACAATTCCGTCAACAGTCCGGCAACCGAAGTCTCCGGGGTGATTGTGGCCACCGTCTCGCCCTTGCCCCGCAACACATCGGATATCCGCATCGACTTCTCCGCCCCTCGTGACTGCTACCCACCAGGTTATGCAATAAAGACGACCGCGTTCGGCGTTTTGCATCCCAGAAGCACCCCAGCAGAGGGTTAGGTGGCTTCCATGATCGAAGTCACCCTGTTGGGCACCGGCAGCCCCATCCCCGACCCGAAGCGCGCGGGACCGTCCACGCTCGTGCGCGCCGGCGACCAGACGTTCCTCGTGGATTGCGGACGTGGGGTGCTGCAGCGCACCGCCGCCCTGGGCGTAGGTGCCAACAGCCTGACAGCGTTGCTGCTGACCCACCTACACAGCGACCATATCGCCGACCTGGGCGACGTGCTGATCACTCGGTGGGTGTCGAACTTCGCTCCCGATTTGGCCCCACTGCCGATCATCGGCCCCCCGGGGACCGCCGAAGTCGTCGAGAACACGTTGAAAGCGTTCAACTTCGACATCGGATACCGCATCGCCCACCACGCCGATCTGACGACGCCACCACCGGTGGAGGTCGAGGAAGTGACCGACGGCGTGGTGTGGGGTCGCAACGGAGTCCAGATCCGGGTCGCGCCCACCGATCACCGCCCCGTAGCCCCAACCATCGGATTCCGTATCGAACACGACGGGGCATCAGTCGTACTGGCCGGTGACACCGTGCCCTGCCCGACCCTCGACGAACTGGCCGCCGGCGCTGGCGCATTGGTACACACGGCGATTCGCCGAGACCTCATCGAATCAATGCCGATGCAAAGGATCCGAGACATCTGCGACTACCACTCGTCAGTGGAGCAGGCAGCCGAGACAGCCGCCCGCGCCGACGTCGGCATCCTGATCCTCACCCATTACGTGCCGGCGATCCAACCAGGCCAGGAAGAGGACTGGCGGGCGCTGGCGGCCTCGGTATTCGACCGTCAGATCGAGATCGGCGAGGATCTGCACCGGGTCGAGGTCCACCCGGGCGTCGGTGCCCAGAAAGACTGACCTCAGAAAAATTGAGCCGCAAGAGATCACGCCAGCCGGGTGATCTCCACAACGACGTCGAGGTCCGTGGACCCCTCACCCGAATAGATGCCCTTGAGCGGCGGCACGTCCGAGTAATCCCGGCCGACGCCGACACTGATGTACTGCTCGTTGATCTCGGCGTCGTTGGTGGGGTCGTAATGCCACCACTGCCCCGTCCACGCCTGAATCCAGGCGTGGCTCTGCCCGTCGACGGTCTCACCCAGCTTGGCATCGGGGTTGGGATGTAGGTACCCCGAGACATACCGCGATGGAATTCCCATGCCGCGCAACACCATCAACGTCAGATGCGCAAAGTCCTGGCACACTCCCTTGCCCTCACGCAACGCGTCGACACCGGAGGTGTGCACTCCCGTGGTGCCGGGCACGTACTCCAGTTCGGCGTGAGCCCAGCGCGCAGCCTCGATCACGGCCTCAGCCGGATCGTGGTATTTCGCGATGCGGCGTCCCACCCGTTCGATCCTCTTGCTCGCGGGAACGTAGCGCGTCGGGGAGAGCATCTCGTCGTATTTGTCGATCACCGGCTCGGCGGCCAGAGCCTCCCAGCCGAGCTCGATCGTGGGCGGCTCGGGCACGTCGGTCTCCACCACTGAGGACGCCGTCACCTCCAACTCGGTGTGCGGGGCGTGCAGGTCGAACGAAGTGACCGCCGTGCCCCAGTAGTCGACGTAGCGGTATGACCTGGTGGCCGGTACGGTCTCGACGCGGTTGAGGATGACGTTCTGCCGCAAGTCCGACCTCGGCGTGAGCCTTGCCTCGTTGAAGGAAGCAGTAACCGGCGACTTGTAGGCATAGCCGGTGTCATGGATGACCCGCATCCGCCACATGTCAGACCTCGCCTTCTTCGATCACCAGCGAGCCATCGCGGCCCGCGTCAGACCACGCCACCCACGGCGCAGAGTGAAAGTACTCCAGCTCCAACGCTTCTCCGACATCAGCACACATCACCTGGATACTGGCCAGGCGTTCTTCTAGCGACTCCAACAGCACCCCTTGTGGCAGGAACTCCAACTCGCTGCGGGTGTTTCCCAGTAGACGTTGCACCTCCGCAGTGGCGCCTACCCGGTTGAGTCGGCGCCTGTGCAGCTCGTCGAGGCTGTGTTCTGCCAACCTCAGCGAGTACATCACTGAGCGTGGAAAAAGCCGATCCAGCAACATGAACTCGACGACACGGGCTGCGTCGAGCACACCCCGATAGGTGCGCAGGTAGGTGTCGTGAGCGCCTGCGGAGTTCAGCACCGTCACCCATGCCGGCGAGGACGCGCTGTCACCGACGCGGGACAGCAGCAGTCGCACCGTCATGTCGACGCGTTCAATTGCGCGGCCCAACACCATGAACCGGTATCCATCGTCACGGGACAGGGTGGAGTCGGCCAGGCCGGCGAACATCGCCGCGCGACCCTCCACATACGACAGGAACTCATACGGCCCCAGCCGTTTGGCGGCTCGCTCCCGCTCGGGCAATGCGTTGTAGGTCGTGTTCAGGCACTCCCATATCTCGGTGGAGGTGACTTCGCGTGCGCCCCGGGCGTTCTCCCGGGCAGACGAGATCGCTTGCACGATCGAACATCCGCCATCAGCATCCCGGCTGAACGCCACCAGATTAGTCAGCGACCACAAGTCCAAGGCGGACTTTGGCGCTTCGATGCCGAGTACCCGCAGCAGCGTGCGCGACGCGTGGTCCGGGTCCACGCTGGAGTCTTCAAGGAGTTGGTGGACGGTAACGTCGAGAATCCGGGCCGTGCCGTCGGCTCGCTCGACGTAACGCCCGATCCAGTAGAGCGACTCCGCGTTGCGTGCCAGCATCAGTCCGTCACCACCTGTTGCTGTTGCTGTTGCTGTTGCTGTTGCTGTTGCTGTTGCTGCTGCTGCTGCTGCTGCTGCTGCTGGGACGACGATCCGTCGCCGTCCTTGTCGTCCTTGGATTCGCTGGCGACCTTCGGTAGCGAACGGACGACCTCGGCAGCGGCCAGTTCGCGGTCGGCCCCTGAGGAGCGCGAGGCCAGCACCCAGGTGTCCTTCGATCCGCCGCCCTGGCTGGAGTTCACCACCAGGGAGCCCTCCGGCAGCGCAACCCGGGTCAGCCCGCCAGGCAACACCCACACATCGTCGCCGTCGTTGACCGCGAAGGGACGCAGGTCGACGTGACGGGGCGAGAGTTCGTCACCGATCTGGGTGGGCACGGTCGACAGCTGCACCACCGGTTGGGCGATCCAACCGCGTGGGTCAGCGTTGATCTTCTTGGTGATCGTGGCCAATTCCTTCTCTGATGCGTCGGGGCCGAACACGATGCCGTAGCCGCCGGAGCCCTCGACCGGTTTGATGACCAACTGGTCGACCCGGTCCAGCACCTCCTCGCGTTCCTCATCCAGCCAGCATCGGAAGGTGTCGACGCTAGCCAGCGATGGCTTCTCACCCAGGTAATACTCGATGATCGTCGGCACGTAGGTGTAGACGAGTTTGTCGTCGCCTACGCCGTTGCCGACGGCGCTCGAGATGACCACGTTGCCGGCGCGGGCGGCGTTGAGGATCCCCGCGACACCGAGTACCGAATCCGGCTGGAACTGCATCGGGTCGAGGTAGTCGTCGTCGATGCGCCGGTAGATGACGTCGACCTGCCGTTCGCCCTCGGTCGTACGCATGTACACGGTGTTGTCGCGGCAGAACAAGTCCCGGCCCTCGACGAGTTCCACGCCCATCTGTCGGGCCAGCAGCGAGTGCTCGAAGTACGCGGAGTTGTAGACGCCCGGGGTCAACACGACGACGACCGGATCGGCAACGTTGCTGGCGGCGGCATTGCGCAGAGCTCGCAGCAGATGGGACCCATAGTCGCCCACCGCGCGCACCCGGTGCGTCGCGAACAGATCAGGGAACACCCGGGCCATCGAGCGGCGGTTCTCCATGACGTAGGAGACACCTGAGGGCGAGCGGAGGTTGTCCTCCAGAACCCGGAAGGTTCCCTGCCCGTCACGGATGAGATCAATACCTGCGACGTGGATCCGCACCCCGTTGGGCGGGACGATCCCGATCGCCTCGCGGTGGAAGTGTTCGCAGGACGTGACCAGTCGGCGCGGGATGACGCCGTCGCGCAGAATCTCCTGCTCGCCGTAGATGTCGTCCAGATACATCTCCAGCGCCTTCACCCGCTGGCGAATCCCCTTCTCCAGGCGGGTCCACTCCGCCGCCGAAATCACCCGTGGTACGAGGTCAAGCGGGAACGGCCGCTCCTGACCTGACAGTGAGAACGTGATGCCCTGGTCGATGAACGCCCGCCCCAGAGCCTCGGCGCGCGCCTCGAGTTCGGAGACATCGGAGGGGGCGAGTTCCGTGTAAATACCCTTGTAGGGTCCGCGGACATTGCCGTGGCGGTCGAACATTTCGTCGAAGGCTTTGTCATACGTTCCAAGAGTGTTGTAGCCACCGAAGACGCCGTCGTGCCATTTCGCCGCCTTGGGGTTACTCCGTGAGGATCGTGCGGTCTCGGTTGCCAAAATCGCTCCTGCTCCTCGCACCAATGGTGTGGTGTTCTGCTGTTACCACGTCCTCGTGCGCCGGCCTTACGTAGGCGCACCCTGCCATGCTGCAACATTCTTGCCGTTTCGGCAGGCCAGTGGCCTCACTTTGGGACATTAATAGGCTCGCTGTTACCCTTAAGCCTCGCTGCCTATACCAGGCGCCCTCACACTCAGAGCAATCCAATCGAGATTTACGAAGGAATACACGCGTGGCCAACATCAAGTCGCAGCAGAAGCGAGTCCTCACCAACGAGCGCAGTAGGTTGCGCAACAAGTCGGTGAAGTCGGCGCTTCACACCGCGGTTCGTGGATTCCGTGCGGCCGTCGAGGCCGGCGACAAGGAGAAGGCCGGCGAGCTGCTGACCTCGACCACCCGCAAGCTGGACAAAGCAGCCACCAAGGGTGTTATCCACAAGAATCAGGCCGCCAACCGCAAGTCCGCGCTCGCGCAGGCATTCAACAGCATCTGAAGACGACTAGGATCTGAGTACGGCACAGCCCGGCTGACGATGAAAGAGTCCGGCTAGTCGCTGACGAGCTCCGCGACCTTGCGGACCGCGGTCTCCAGCGCGTAATCCGCATCCGCTGCCGCACCCTTGACGTCGGCATTCAGGGCCGCCACCAGCCGCATCGCTTCGCCTACCGATTCGCGCGACCATCGCCGCGCCTGCTTTTGCGCCTTCTGCACCCGCCACGGCGGCATCCCCAGCTCACCGGCTAGCCGGTACGGGTCGCCCGACATCGGGCCGACCCGAGCGATCGTATGCACGGCCTCGCCCAGCGCGTCGGCCAGCACCACGTGGGCTTCGCCGCCCATCATCGCCCAGCGCAAGGCTTCGGCAGCCCCGGCGACATCTCCGACGACGGCCTTGTCGGCGATGTCGTAGCCCTTCACCTCGGCCCTGCCGGAGTGATAGCGCCGCACCGCCGCCGCGCTGAGGTCTCCACCGGTATCGGCGACAAGCTGCGAACACGCCGCGGCCAACTCGCGAAGATCGGAACCGACCGCGTCGAGCACCGCGGTCACCGTGTCGTCCCCGACCTTCACCCGCAGCGCGCGGAACTCCCGCCGGACGAAGTCGGCCCGCTCGGACGCCTTGGTGACGCGCGCACACGGATGCACCCGCGCTCCCAGCTTCTTGAGCTGCTCGGCGAGCGCCTTTGCGCGGCCACCCCCGGAGTGCGCCACCACCAGCATCATCCCCTCGGGCAGGTCCGCGGCGGCGGACTCGATGATCGCCACCGCGTCCTTGCCGGCTTCGGCGGCGGACTCCAGCACCACGACACGTTCGTCGGCGAACAGCGACGGGCTGAGCAACTCGATGAGTTCACTGGTGCTGACCTCGCCCGCGCGAAGCCGATCGACCGGGACATCCGCAGAGGTAGCCGAGGGGTTGCTGTCGGTACCCACTGACGCTCGGGCGTCGCGCAGCACAGCAGCGATGGCCCGGTCGACCAGGAGCTCTTCGTCACCCAGAATCAGGTGCAGTCCGGTCGCCTCTTGACTCACCGCTCGATAGTGCCACGTCCCGGTGACAACGACGGCACCACCAATGCCACACCACCGCGACGCCGAGCGCGGCGACCGCGACAGTCACCACACCGGCGATACCCGATGGGACCGGTACTGACGCGGCCGGGACGTCGGCGGCCCGCCCTGCCACGGTCAGCAGCCACCACACCTCCGGACCGGTGAAGCGGATCAGCAGCTCGGCACCCGCGGGCCACAGCACACACAGCGCGGCGGCAGCGGTACCGATGACAGTGATCGGCGGGATCATCGGCGCAACCACCAGGTTCGCCACGACCGCCACCAGGCTCACCGACCCGGAGATACCTGCCACCAACGGTGCCGTGACCAGTTGCGCAGCCACCGCGACGCTCACGGCATCGGCGAGCGGTCGTGGCCAGCCGCGGTCGGCCAGGCGCCGCGACCATGCCGGGGCGATGAGCACCAGGGCGGCGGTGGCCGACGCTGACAGCGCGAACCCGATGTCGACGGCGAGCTGCGGGTCGGCGACCATCAGGACGAGAACGGTCGCCGACAGCGCCGGCAACGCCTGTCGGCGCCGATGCGACAGCACAGCCAACAGCGTGATCGCGCCCATCGCGGCGGCGCGCAGCACGCTCGGTGACGGCTGCACCACCACGACGAACCCGACGAGGGTGACCGCGGCCAACCCAACGGCTGCCCTGGGCCCAATCAATGCCGCGGTCAACAGCACCGCGCCGCAGACGATCGTCACGTTGGCCCCCGACACCGCGGTCAAATGCGTCAGACCCGAGGCCCGGAAATCGGCGGTCGTCCGGCCCGGCACCGCGGAGGTGTCACCGAGGACGAGCGCGGGCAGCATCGCCGCCTGGTCGACGGGCAGCACCGTCCGAGACGCCTGCGCGAAACGGTCCCGGATGTGGTGGGCCGCCCGGTGTATCGGTGCCGCTTCACCGAAGGCGGGCTCCCCCTTTGCCGCCAGCGCCGCGACGGTGAGGTCGCGCCGTTTAGGCATGCTGACCTGCGCCCGGAACGCCGCAGGCTGTCCGGCGATCAGGCCCGAGAACGCGGCGCCGGAGGCGAATACGACTACCTTTCCCGAGGATTGGGCCCCGTCCAGTGTCAGCAAGGATCCGCGGAACATCAACCGGCCACCCTTGAGTAGGCGTGGCGTCTCTGTCGGGGTGACGACGACAGCGGTGACCCCACCAAGGTGGCCACGGATCGGGTGGTGGCGAACCTCGTCGGCGCGCAGCACGACGGCAACGGCAAATCCGCCGCCCACCAGGAGCACGGCCGCGACGCCGGCCGCCACCGCCCGCCGGTCCCCGGGTCGCCCGCCACGGCTACCCCACCATCCGGCCGCGGCGGTCGTCGTCGCCGTGACAGCAATCGCGGCCAGCGAACCGGCCTGAGCCCACACGATGCCCGCGGCGGTAACCGCCCAACTGGTCAGTGCCGCCGGGACCAGTCGCAGGTCGAGGGCCGGCGCACCGGGTTGTTCGGGTATCACCGTTGTCACACCCGGACGTGACCGCGCAACTTGTCCAGGCGGGCCGGCCCGATGCCATCGACGTCACCAAGCTGATCCACGCCTGCGAACCGGCCGTGGGCCTCGCGCCACGCGACGATCGCCGCGGCGGTCACCGGACCTACCCCCGGCAGCGATTCGAGCTGGTCGGCCGTGGCACTGTTCAAGTCAATCAAAGCCACTGTCCCCGAGGGCGTTTGAGTCGATGAAAGCCCGACGTTCGGCACCGCGGGATCCGACACGATCGAGCTGCCCATCGGCGCCGGCTGACCGGGTGGCGCACCGATACCAACCACGACCTGTTCGCCGTCGGTGACGCGCCTGGCCATGTTCAGGCCCATCACGTCGGCGCCGTCGAGCGCCCCACCCGCGGCGTCCAGGGCGTCGGCTATCCGGGCCCCCGAGGCGAGGGTAACCAGGCCTGGCGTGTTGACCAGGCCGATCACGCTGACGACCACGGGCGCGGTCGGGCCGGGCGCTCCCGAGGCCGATGGTGACGCTGCCGACGCCACATTTTCAACCGGCGGGAGTTTGGCCGAAACCACCGCCGGCGGCCGATCGCTGATAAGGGTCAACACCGTCACCAGCACCGCCACCCCGCCGAGGATGCCCAGCGCTACAACGCCGGCGCGGCCCGGGTCCGCCCTGATCGTCGAAAGCCAACCCGCCGGGCCCGCCGAGGTGGATTGCGGTAGCCACCGCGACAGCGCTGTGTCCGGTTGCTCGTCGGCGTCCTCGGCATCGGCATCCCTGTCGGCGCCCCTGTCGGTGCCCGTGTCTGTGTGCTGGCCGGCGCCCGTGTCTGTGTGCTGGCCGGCGCCCCTGCTGGCGTCACTGTCGGCGCCCGTGTCGGTGTCGTTGACCACGCCAAGGCGTCGACGCAGTCGCTCGGCGGGCAGTTCGATTGACATGCGCCGACGGTATGTCGGTGGGCCGACCTCACCGAGCCTGGCCAAGGCTTACCGCCGCAGTCTGGGGATGAACTCCGCATTGGGGATCACGGTGGCTACGATTGCTCCCGATATGAACCGTCGAGCCCCGATGATCGCCGGTGTCGCGTTCGCGGTGCTCTACGCGACAGCGGTGGTGTTTCTGCATGCGCTTCCCGGATCCACCGCCGGCGTGATGCGCATCCAGGCGCTGCTGCTGGCCTTCGCGACCCTCGCCCTGGTCGTCGTGCTGGCGTTCGCCCGGGACCGACTGACCGGACCGCCTGCTTACCTGTTCACTTTGGGCGCAGCCGCATCGGTTGCTCAGATGTGCGTCGCGATCTGGTTCACCGGCGGCCCGTCGCTGCGGCCCGGTCAGGTGATGCCGGATGCCGCGCGCGTCATCGAGGACGTCGGCACGATGTGGCTGCCCGTTGCCACCATCACCAACATCCTGGTGGCCGTCCCGATCCTGTTGGCTGCCAACGAGGATCGCCTACCGCGGTGGCTCGGCACCGGCGCCGCGGTTTTCACCGTCGAACAGCTGATCGAGACCATCACGATCATCGGGCCGCCCGGCAGCTTCATCTCCCCCGGCGGTCCGATGAACCACTACCTTGGCGGCACGCTGACGGCCGCGTTCTACCTCGCCCTGGGGATCGCCTTGGCGCTCCCCGAGCCCACCGTGCAGGACACCGCCCCCAGCGACGCCACCGGTCCTGTCGACGAACCCGCGGCGCACTGATGACACTCCCGCGATTGGTGCCCCGTTCGGCCGTCGACCCGCCCGGCGCCAAAGCGTTGCGCAGCGAGGTACGACAGTTCCTCGCCGAACAGATCGCCGCGGGCGCGTTCACTCCGGCCGTGGACGCCTGGCTCTGCGGTTGGGACGAGGACTTCACCGCCGCGTTGGCCGCGCGCGGTTGGCTGGGCATGACGGTGCCCGCCGCCTACGGAGGGCATGAGCGCTCATTCCTCGAAAGGTTCGTCGTCACCGAAGAACTCCTTGCCGCGGGCGCGCCTGTGGCGGCGCACTGGATCGCCGACCGGCAGATCGTGCCCTCACTACTCAAGTACGGCAATGAGTTCCAGCGCTCGGAGTTCCTCCCCAAGATCGTGCGCGGCACCTGCTTCTTCGGTATCGGGATGAGCGAGCCGGATTCGGGATCGGATCTGGCCAGTGTCCGCACCCGTGCCGAGCGGGTGGGCGGCGGCTGGGCGCTGACCGGCACCAAGGTCTGGACGTCGGGCGCCCATCTCGCCCACGCTTTCATCGCACTTGCGCGCACCGAACCCGTCGATCCCTCTCACCGCCACGCCGGGCTCAGTCAGTTCATCGTCGACCTGCGCGGGCCGGGTGTCGACGTGCGGCCCATCGTCTCGATGAACGGTTCCCACCACTTCAACGAGGTGATCCTGGACGGGGCATTCGTTCCCGACGCCATGGTGTTCGGCGAGATCGGTCAGGGCTGGCAGCAGGTGACCTCGGAGCTGGGCTTCGAACGCAGCGGTCCGGAACGATTCCTGTCGACATTCGTGTTGCTCGATGCCTGCGCAGAACAAGTTTCGGCACAACAGATTTCACGTTCTGCCGATCTGGGGCGTCTGGTGGCCCGCATCGCCGGACTGCATCAGATGTCCACCGCGGTCGCAGGCGCGTTGGAGCGCCACGAGTCCGCCGACCTGGCCGCCGCTGTAGTCAAGGTTCTCGGGACCAACACTGAGGGTGACATCGCCGAATTCGCCCACCTTGCCAGTGATCACACTGCTGGACAACACTTCTCAGATATGGCCTGCGCAGCGGTGGATCAGCGCCCCGGTTTCACGCTGCGCGGCGGCACGAACGAGGTACTGCGCGGCGTGATCGCCCGCGGGTTGGGGATGCGATGACTGCGCCTGAGGTCGATCCCGCCTTGGCCGAGATGATGGATGCCGTTTTCGCCGAATACCGCCGATCTGCCTCATCCGCCGTCGCGGCGGGCCGCGACGCCGAATTCTGGCATCGTCTCGATGAACTCGGGCTGGTCCGCCTTACCGGTGCCGAGCGGTTCGGTGGAAGCGGAGCCGGTTGGGGCGAGGCGGCCGAACTGCTGGCCACCGCGGTCCGCCACGGTGTGCGAATTCCGCTGGCCGAGCACGATCTGCTGGCATGCTGGCTGCTGGAGTCCGCCGGTATCCCCGCCGATGGCGCGCCGCGAACGGTGTGTCTGCTCGATGAGCACGGCCGCGCCACGGGGGTTCCGTGGGCGTCCAGTGCCGAGCGGATCGTCCTGGTGTGGCAGAGAGACGACGAGTACCAGGTAGCAGATGCCGCGCTCGACAGTATCGGAATCACGTTCGGCGCCAACATGACCGGCGAACCGCGAGACACCGTCGCCGCCGATCTCGAGCACCTTACCGGCGTCCCGATAACCGCCGATCTCGTCGCGCAGCTGCGCCTGAAGTCGGCTCTGGTGCGATCGATCCAGGTGTGCGCCGCGTTGGACAAGGCACTGCAACTATCGATCGAGCATGCCACCTCGCGTGAGCAGTTCGGTCGCACGCTGTCGAAGTTCCAGGCCGTTCAGCACCTGATCTCCGACATCGCCGCCGAAGCCGCTCTCGCGCGCTCAGCCACCGAAGCTGCACTGTCCGCGGCGATCCTCAGCGACTGGTCGGCTCCCCATCTCGAATTCCTGGTGGCGGCTGCGCGGTCGTGCGCGGGCCACGCCGCGTCGGTCGTGGTGCGCAACGCCCATCAGGTGCACGGCGCAATCGGAACCACCAGCGAGCACCGGCTGCACGAATTCACCCGGGCAGCACTGGCATGGCGTTCGGAGTTCGGTTCGGTGCAGTACTGGGATGACCGGGTCACCGACATGGCACTGCAGGCGGGAGCCAACCGACTCTGGAGCCTGATCAGCCCCTGAGCTTCAGCGCGCCACGCCTCCAGCGCGCCACTCGTCAGCGCACGATAACGGTACTGGGTACCGTTGGGGCGCCGAGCATCTCGCGGTGCGACGGCGGTGTGCGACCACCCTCGTCGGTGATTCCGTATCGTTGCCCCAACTCCGCCCCGATCACCGTGTGGCCGCTGAGTTCACCCAACGCGGGATCGCGGTACAACGCGTCGATCAGGTGTCCGGTGAACTCCGGTGTCTCCGCGTGCTCGGCGAACTTGGCCAGCGCCTCGGGTTGTCCATGGAATGCCGAGCGCAGCGTATCGGTCAGCAGGATGCCCATCCAGATCGACACGGTGGCCACCCCGGTGCCTCGGAAGTCCACCGCCATGTCGGCGACCATCTTGTCGACGCCGGCCTTCTGCGCGCCGTAGGCCGGACCGTGCATGTAGCAGACCGAACCCGGGGACGAGGTGAACACGATCAGGCCGCGCCCGCCGGCCAACAGCAGCGGCGCAGCGTGCCAGGACGCGATGTAGGACGACCGCAACCCGACGTCCAGCACGTCGGCGAGCTCACGTGGCTTCTCCCAGAACGGCTGTGAACCGACCAGGTCCCCGGAGATGACCGCGGCGTTGTTCACTAGCAGATCCAGCCGCCCGCTCTCCTGCCTGACTCGCTCGAACAGTTGGCCCACGGCATCGTCGTCACCATGGTCTACCTGCACCGCGACACCCCCGGCGGGCACCTCGGAGATAGTGCGTCCCGTCCCGTACACCCGCCAGCCCCTGGTGGCCAGCGCCGCCGCGATGCCGCGCCCGGCGCCGCGACTGGCCCCGGTCACCACAGCCACCGGCACCGTGTCAGTCATATGGCCAACCCTATAACCAGTAGCTTGATCTCTTGAATCACTGTCGATGAGGAGATGTCATGCGCATACCGGCCACCGACGGACCGCTTCGTGTCATCCAGTGGACGACCGGCAACATCGGGCGACGGTCCCTGCACGCCATCATCGGCCGCCCCGACATGGAACTGGTCGGCGTGTACGCCCATGGCGCCGACAAGGTCGGCGTCGACGCAGCGGAGCTCTCCGGGTGGCCGCAGCCCACCGGCGTGACGGCCACCAACGACGTCGACGAGTTGGTGGCGCTGCGGCCCGACGCCTGCTGCTACAACCCGTTGTGGCCCAACATCGATGAGCTGGTCCGCCTGCTGGAATCCGGCATCAACGTCTGCTCAAGTGCCGCGTGGATCACTGGCGGCAAGCAGTCGCAGGAGGACCTGGACCGGATTCGAATAGCCTGTGAGACGGGCAATTCCACCATCTTTGGCAGTGGTGCGCACCCCGGGATGAGCAACCTGGTGGGGATGGTCCTGTCCGGCGCGTGCGAACGCGTCGACGAGATCCGCATCACCGAATCGGT
>Ga0210003_1000849_pt1 | contig 27451 bp, 30 predicted proteins | sample LantaG_FD_182804 | JGI IMG/M metagenome (GOLD analysis project Ga0210003, IMG submission 182804) | Deep subsurface microbial communities from Baltic Sea to uncover new lineages of life (NeLLi) - Landsort_02402 metaG (SPAdes) (version 2) | ecosystem: Environmental > Aquatic > Marine > Oceanic >... | reverse complement strand
CAGGCGGGGTCAATAGTTCAATATATTGGCCAGGAGGTGGATGGCCTCGATATTCAATTCGGCAATCATTTCCACCAGGGGCAGGCCGCAATAAATAATCTGGCCGTCGCCCAGTTTCGAAACCGACAGCAGGGCGCCGCCCGAGGGGGCGACATAAACCTTTTCCGAGGGGGTCACCACCGCCGAGGCTACCCGGCGTTTTTGTCCGAAATAGGCCATGAACTCCGCTTCGGAGATTTTATGGGGCGCGCTCAGAATACGGGTGTCGGGGATTAGCAGATTGATTTCATCGGCCCGGACCGCCTCCTCGGCGGGCACGAACGACACCGGCAGCACCCCTTCCGGCCAGTCATAGGGCTGGCCGAGAATAACCAGCGAGCCGCCGTTACGCAGGTAATCGATAAGCCGTTCGGTAATCAGTTTCAACGCGGGGAAATCACGAAACGCCCCGGAACCGACCACGATGACATTGTAGGCGTCGAGGTCACCGGTCTGCAAGGCCCGGTCGGTGAGCGGTTGAAATGCGGCGTCGGTCATACGCAGGATATCCTCAAGGAGACCGGTGGTGTCGGGCATGAAACCGACCTTGACGGTGTCGGCGATATGGCAGGCAGCGATTCGTATAATACCGGTATCGGCCGAAACCACCCGGTTATCGACAATGAGCGATATCATCTGCTCATGGATACCCAGCTCAAAGAGGTTGGAAATCGAAAACGGGATCCGGATCGTCTGGGTAGCGTAGCCCTTCTCCAGGCCCCACTCGGTGCGGTAGGCACCGGCGAACACGCCGCGCGGTGTTTCCAGGTTGACCTTGACCATGCCTTCAAAACTGAGCGGTTTGGTGATGACCGCTTTCCAGTTCAGCGAAGAAACCACCCGGTCCACATCCAGCCGGGCGGTCGGCTGCACAAAACGGAAATCAGGCTCGAAGGCTATTTTCAACGCGGGCGCCTCCCGAATGGGGATGGACGTGGTTATCGGCAGCAGGATTTTGCTGTAAATTATCTCGGCCGTAAAACTGAGCGACTCCGGCTGAGGAGCCTCGAGATAAGCCCAGTCTATATCGACCAGGTATTCACGAATATACGATTGATGCGGCTTGACTTTCCGCGATACCGAGTCGAGTACTACCGCGACGGTATCCCAGTAGGGTTGATATTTTATGTACGACAGCTCGACTTCCTCGGAGCCGTTCACGGCCAGGTCGGCGCGGAATTTCAGCCGGGGACCGTGCGGGGAATCTCGCAGTATCACCCGGCCTTCCCAGTTCATGCCGATTTCGCTAAGGGTGGCTTTTTTCACCTTGAGCAGGATTCGCATGAGATAGGGCTGGTAGTCGGCGATATCCGACAGGACCCCTTCCGACTGCGACTGGTGGGCCAGGTAAATCAGTTCCTTGTAGCCGGTGATGATATTTTCCACCCGCTGGCGGCCGACCGTATTCTGGGAGGCGTTTAAAAAAGACAGGGCGTTTTTCGCTTTGCGGATAAAAGCCTGCTTGATGGCGCCATCGGTGAGAAGCGAGTCCAAAATCGGGACCAGCCGGATACGGTTCAACCCCGAAATAAAATCCGGCACCGGCGCCTCGGTTTTCAGACGGTTCTTGAGCAGTTCGTAAAGTACCAGCCGTTCGCCCCGGCGAATATTATCCAGCTCTAACCAGGGTAATATTTTGGGTATTTCCAGCTCCATTCGGGAGCGATAGCGGTTGTACAGTTCGTGGCGGTTGATATAAACCGCGCCCGGACGCTCGGTCATATCGTCCGGTTTATCTGAAAGCTGGTAAACCTTGACAATGTTGAACAAGGCGCCGCTGTCAACGGGCAGGTTGAGCAGGTATTCCCGGCAGGCGTTGTAAAGCGTTTCCGGGCCGCGATGACCGAAAATGACCATCTCAGGCCGCCGCTCACGGAAAAGGTACGAGAAGAGAGTATCCCGGAAATTGACATCGCCGTCATCGACATAGTAACGATTCAGGTAAATTTCCTTGTCGGTCACCTCGGTGACATCGTAATGAAACACCCCGCCCGGCTTGACCGTCAGCAGGTCAATCCGGCAACCGAAACGGTCGTTGAGATAATAAAGAGTGGGCCAGTCGATTTCATCGGGGGTTTCGAAATAATACAGGACCCGAATATCGCACAGGGCGTAATCGACCAGGTCCGAGGCGGCTGGCTCACCCGCCGAAATCAGCACGGCTATGAAAACAAATGATATTATTAAAGCTTTATGCATTATCCTGCCCGTATATAACGTGATAATATTATAGCGGAATATATTGTATTTTTAAAAGGGTTGTCAAAGTTGAAATTATTCTTTTTTACCCGCTCTTTTTCGTCAACGGTGGGCAACAAGAGGAGGTCATCGCGGCTATTTCAAGAAAAACCGCCCGAAGGCGGTTTTTCTTATTTACAGGATTTTGTTTTCTCGAAGTTTATCGAAAAGTTTGTCGGCGATATCCTCGGGCGTCTCACCCTCGATAATTTCCCCCCTGGGACGGGGCGCCGGTGAGGCGACTTTGGTCACTTTGGTTTTAGAGTTGGCGCCGACCGCGCCGCTGTCGACACCCAGGTCGGCGGCGTTCCATTTGGTAATCTCTTTTTTCTTGGCCGCCATCTTGCCTTTCAACGACGGCAGGCGGGGTTCGTTGATTTCCTTAACGACCGAAACCACCGCCGGCAGGGACAATTCCACGACATCGTAACCGTCCTCGGTGGTTCGCTGCACTACGGCCTTGCCGCCTTCCACCGACTCGAACTTCCTGACGAACATGGCCTGGGGGATATCGAGATTGGCCGCCACGGCTCCCGGCACCTGGGCGGAATCGGAATCCACCGCCTGCTTGCCGGCCAGGACGAGGTCGTACTCACCCATCTTTTTCAGGGCCGCCGCCAGAATGCGGCCGATCGCCTGCTGGTCGGAGCCGTTGAACTGCTCATCGGTCACCAGATAGGCCTCGTCAACGCCCAGGGCCAGGCAGTTGCGCAGGGCTGACTCGGTGCGTTCGGTGCCCACCGAGATGACACTCACTTTGCCGCCGTGTTTCTCTTTCAACCGGAGGGCTTCCTCCACTCCGTATTCGTCGAAAGGATTGACGACGCCGGGTCCCTGCGGCAGGACGACCTGATTTGAAGCTTCATCGACTTTTATAAGCGCTATTTCCGGAACCTGTTTGATAAGCACAACTATATTCATGTTCTCTCCAAATCCTTGTTTTGATATTCAATTTAAAAGGGAATATTATAAATCCGGCGGCAAATGTCAAGGCCGGGATAAAAAAGAAGCCGCGGCCGTCCCGCGCATAAAAAAAGCCCGCTATTACACGGGCTTATAGAGAAAAAAACTAATTTGATAAGCTGCCTTATTTTTTCTTCCGGGCAGTTTTCTTCTTGGTAGCTTTTTTCTTGGCAGCGACTTTCTTCTTAGCTACCTTTTTAGCCGGTTTCCTTTTGGCTACCTTTTTGGCCGGTTTCTTCCTGGTGACTTTCTTAGCCGGTTTCTTCTTGGCCACTTTGCGGACCGTTTTCTTCTTGGCCGCTTTTTTAACAACCGGCTTTTTCAAACCCAGCGTACGAGCCTTGGCCTGTACCGAAGCCAAAGTCCTTCTGAGGTTCTTGGCGATCTTCGAGGTCGTTGTTGACCGGTACATCTTTTTCAGAAAGGCGACCTCGGCGGGTGTCCAGGCTTTCGCGCGTGCGGTTGCTTTTTTCTTCACAACTTTTTTCTTGGTTGCTTTCTTTTTTGTCGCTTTACGCATTGAATCACTCCTACATTAATGTTAACGGATGAAGGTTAATTTATTTTAAACTTCCCTTTACTTCCTTGTCACCCATTTGAATAACCACACGTATCCACACTCGACATTGTTGTCAATAACGACAATAAAATATTATTGTCAATAAAAAAAGTTTCATAAAAAGATAAATTTTTCTCAACATTTGAACCTCGACCATCGTTATCAACACCACACACGGCGACGACAGTCAACAACACGACATGGCCCGGTCATGTCTGACACCATGCGGGCATGTAGCGAATCGTCGTCAACCCGACGATGTTCATCGAGCATCATCGCTGTGTTCATGATCGGCTGTGGAGGAATGAAAAAAATCAGAAATGATTTTCGGGAAACTGTTCCAGGTATTCCAGGGCCATGCTGGCGGCTTTCTGCTCCGCCTCCTTCTTGGATGACCCCACACCTTCCCCGACTCTCCGGCCGGAGACGCTCACCATCACGTGGAATTCCTTTTCATGGTCGGGTCCCTTTTCGGAGATAACATCGTAGCGCGGCATGCCGTTGCCCCGGGACTGGACCAGTTCCAGCAGTTCGCCCTTGTAGTTTCGCTGGGTCTCGTCGGAAGTGATATTGTCCTTGCGGGTGTAAATCAACCTGAGGACCACGTCGCGGGCGGCCTCGAAACCGCCGTCGAGAAATACCGCCCCGATAACGGACTCGAAGGCATCAGAGACGATGGAGGGCCGTTCGCGCCCGCCGGACTTGTCTTCCTCGGGCGACATGAGGATATAATTGTTCAGGCCGATTTCTTTGCTGATGGAGGATAGGGTGATCTCGTTCACCAGCATCGCCTTGAGCTTGGTCAGATTGCCCTCGCTCTCTTCGGGGTGGTCCTTGAACAGACGGGAAGCGATAATCAGGCCGAGCACCGAGTCGCCCAGGAACTCCAGCCGTTCGTTGGAAGGTGAACGTTCGTTGTTGAAACGAAGGAAAGAGCGATGGGTGAGACTCAACAACAACAGGTCAACGTCTCGAAAATGATACCCGATGAGACGTTGCACCTCATCGAAATTTACATCGCTTTTGTTTTTCGCTAAAGTGTAAAAAAGATTCTTTACTTTATTCCATACACCCATTTACGCGTCATCGACTTTTTTTACCATCAAGGTCACATTATGCCCGCCAAAACCAAAAGAATTGGAGATGGCACAGTTTATTTTATAATCCCGGGCTTTATGAGGGACATAGTCCAGGTCACATTCCGGGTCAGGCTCATCCAGGTTGATGGTCGGATGGACCACGCTCTGCTCCATCGACTTCAAAGTCAGCACCATTTCAATCGCTCCGGCCGCTCCGAGGGTATGGCCGATAATCGACTTGGTGGAATTGCACGGTATCTTGTAGGCGCGCTCGCCGAATACCGTCTTGACGGCATTCGTTTCGGAAATATCGCCCACCCCGGTGGCCGTACCGTGGGTGTTGATATAATCTATCTTTTCCGGACTAATACCGGCGTCGCGCAGAGCCATCTGCATCGACCGGATCGCCCCCAGACCTTCCGGGTGCGAGGCGGTCACGTGATAGGCGTCGGCCGTCATTCCGGCCCCGATGATTTCACCGTAGATTCTGGCTCCCCGCCGGCGGGCGTGATCATATTCCTCCAGAATCAATATCCCCGAACCTTCCCCCATCACAAAACCGTCCCGTCTCTTATCAAAGGGTCGGGAAGCCTTATGGGGCGGGTCGTTCTGAACGCTCATGGCCTTGGCCTTGCAGAACCCGGCCATGGAGGTGGGGGTAATGGCCGCCTCGGTACCGCCGGCCACCATGATATCGGCCTCGTTGCGCTGAATCACGCGGTAAGCGTCGGCGATAGCGTGGGCGGAGGAGGCGCAGGCGGAGACGGTGGCGTAATTGGGTCCATGGAAACTGTGCCGGATGGAAATCAGCCCGGCACTCATATCGGCAATCATCATGGGGATGAAAAAGGGCGAAACCCGGCCCGGCCCGGAGTTGAGCAGGGCCTCATGCTGCGCCTCGAAAGTGGTTATACCGCCGATACCGGAACCGACAATCACGCCGCACCGGTCATGGTCAATCTTTTCCAGGTCAAGCCCGGAATTTTCAAGCGCCTGTTCGCTGGCGAAAACGGCATACTGCTCGGAAATGTCCATACGCCGCAATTGCTTGTTGTCGAGGTAATTCGAGGGGTCGAAGTCCTTGATCTCGCCGGCAATTTTCGTCGGGTAATTCGAAACGTCAAAGCGCGTCACGAAATCGATACCGGAGCGGCCATTGACCACGGCGTCCCAGGTTTCCCGAACGTTCTTGCCGACCGGCGTCAGACAACCGAGTCCGGTAACAACAACTCTTTTATACATTACATATTTTTTCTACGTTTTTAATTTTCCAATTCAAATCACAGGGTCAGTTTATTATTTCGAATGCTGCTTGATATACACGATCGCGTCGTTTACCGAGGTAATCTTCTCAGCATCCTCATCGGGAATCTCGAGTGAAAATTCTTCCTCAAGAGCCATAACCAATTCCACGGTATCGAGCGAATCGGCTCCCAGGTCATCGACAAATTTCGCCTGTTCGGTAACCGAGCTGGCCTCAACACCTAACTGCTCAACGATGATTTCCTTGACTCTTTCTTCAACTGCCATTTCGAATACTCCTTTATTTTGTTAAGACTGTCTTTATTTACGTTGCTATCCCGCCGTCAACCGCCAGCACCTGGCCGGTTATGTAGGAGGCGTCGTCGGAAGCCAGGAATAGGACCGCCGACGCGATATCATCCGGCGTGCCCAGTCGGCTGAGCGTAATCTGTGAAATCAAATTTTCCCGGGCGCTTTCGGACAGGTTCCGGGTCATATCGGTTTCAATAAAGCCGGGGGCGATGGCGTTGGCGGTTATCCCTCGCGACGCCAGTTCCCGGGCCGAGGATTTGGTCAGCCCGATCAAGCCGGCTTTGGAAGCGGAGTAATTGGCCTGACCGGCATTGCCGATCAAACCGACCACCGAGCTGATATTGATAATCCGCCCGGAACGCTGCTTCATCATATACTTAGCCGCCGCCTTGGTCATAAGAAAAGCGCCTTTAAGATTTATGTCAAGCACCATATCCCAGTCTTTCTCGTCCATTCGGACCATGAGACCGTCCCGGGTGATGCCGGCATTGTTGACCAAAACGTCAATCCGGCCGAACCGTTCCATGGTTTTATCGAATAAATCCTTCACCTCAGCGGCTTTAGTAACATCCGCCCTGATGCCGATCGCCTGCTCTCCGAGCTCATTCGCTACGAGATCAACAGCTTCCTGGTTCAGGTCGTTTACCACGATTGCGGCTCCCAGCCGCGTAAATCTTTCGGCAATTACCCGCCCGATACCCCGGGCGGCGCCTGTTACGATAACTGTCTTGTCTTTAAAATCCATCTCCCCTGACCTTGTTTTTATACTACCGGTACAAAATTATTCACGTCTTCGAGCTTGTCGAGATTTATCATAATATCCGGCTGCATGGCTCTCTTGGCCAGGCCGGTCAACACCTTGCCGGGACCTATTTCTATAACCTCAGTGACATTCTCTTCCTTCAAGAAAGTCATTGTCTGCGCCCATTTGACCGGCGCGGTCAATTGCCGGACCAGCAGCTTCCGGATTTCTTCGGGCCGGTCCACCGGTTGGCCGGTCACATTGGCCACCACCGGTTTGTGCGGTTGATTGATAACGATATTTTCGAGATATTCACTCAACCCGAGCCGGGCCGATTCCATCAACGGGGAATGGAAAGCCCCGCCGACTTCAAGTTTCATCGCCCGTTTGGCGCCCATTTCTTTGGCCACGACGATCGCCCGCTCTATCCCGGCGACCTCTCCCGAGATAACCACCTGAATTTCCGAATTGAAATTAGCCGGCACCACTATACCGTCCGCCGAAGCTACCTGACATACATTTTCTATCTGCTCGACGGTCATGCCCATTATCATGGCCATGGTGCCCTCGTTTTTCTGACAGGCTTCCTCCATGAGGGCGGCTCTTTTGATAACGGCCTTGACGGCGTCTTCGAAAGAGAGCGCCCCGCAGGCGGCCAGGGCACCGTATTCACCCAGGGAATGGCCGGCGGCATAGTCGAACTCCGGTACGTTTTCCTTCATTACGGTCAGGACGGCCAGCGAATGCAGGAGAATCGCCGGCTGGGTGACGCGGGTGCGTTTCAACTCCTCGGCCGGACCTTCAAAAGAAAGGCGGGCGATATCCAGTTTCATCTCGTCCGAGGCCAGTTCGTAAAGTTTTCTTACCGCTTCCGAGCTGTCATAAAGGTCCTTGCCCATACCCACGTATTGGGAGGCCTGACCGGGGAAAAATAATACTTTTTTACTCATAGTCTTACCATTTAATCAGGGCCGAACCCCAGATTAACCCTCCCCCAAAAGCGACCACCACGACATAATCGCCCGGTTTTATTCTTCCTTCGCGGTTGGCTTCGTCCAGGGCGATCGGCACCGAGGCCGCCGAGGTGTTGCCGTACCTCTCAATGTTCTTGAAAACCTTCTCCTGGCTGATTTTCAAACGCTTAGCCAGGGCGTCGATAATGCGCAAATTGGCCTGATGAGGTACAAAGAGAGCGATATCGGACGGTGATAAGTTGGCTTCCTCAAGAACATTTTCCACGGCTTTGGCCATTTCCTTCACCGCCACCTTGAAAACTTCGGCGCCGTTCATAAAAATCTTATCGGTGCCGTTATAAGCGAATTCCGGGGTGTAAGGATTTTTGATGCCGCCCACTTCCATCCACAACAACTGCCAGAGCCTTCCGTCGGATTTCATAAACGACGACACGATGCCGCGGTCGTTGGCGGACGGTTCCACGACTACCGCCCCGGCGCCGTCACCGAACAGAACACAGGTGGTGCGGTCGTTATAATTGGCGATAGCCGATAACTTTTCGGCTCCTATAACCAGCGCCTTTTTATACAGGCCCGTCGAAATGTAAGCATTAGCGATAACCAGACCATTGATAAAACCGGTGCAGGCTGCGACCACATCAAAAGCCAGGGCGTTGGTCAAACCGAGTTCTTTCTGAATCATGCAGGCGTTCGAGGGAAGACGATAGTCCGGGGTCACGGTGCCGCAGATGACCAGGTCGATATCCTCTTTCTTGCACTTGGCCATTTCCATAGCCTGTTTGCAGGCTTCCACGGACATATCCGAGGTAGTCATGGTATCGCTGGCTATATGGCGTTCTTTAATGCCGGTGCGGGAGGTGATCCATTCATCCGAGGTATCGACTATTTTCTCGAAATCGAGATTAGTCATCAGACGCGGCGGAGTATACGATCCCGTTCCCGAGATTTTGGCTCTTATCTTTTGAGTCATGATTTCTTCCAAAATGATTGTTTATCAATTCGTCATGGATGCGTTCTTTTACTTTTTTCGAAGCCATTTCCACAGCCACGACAATGGCATTGGCTATCGCCCGGGCGCTCGACGAGCCGTGGCAGATAATGACAATGCCGTTTACTCCCAACAGGGGCGCTCCCCCGGATTCGGCGTAATCGAAAGCGTTTCGCATCCGTTTCATGAACGGTAAAAGCAGCATCACGCCGAAACGGGAAAAGATATTTGTTTGAATCTGCCGCTTGACGGCCTTGACCATCATGGGCTGGATCGACTCGGCGAATTTCAAGAGAATATTGCCGGTGAAACCGTCGGTCACGGCCACATCGATCGCCCCGGACAGAATATCACGTCCCTCGATGTTTCCCACGAAGTTTATATGGGAATCCTTGAGTTTCTTGCGGGCGTTGAATATCAGTTCGTTGCCCTTGCTTCGTTCCTCGCCGATGGAAATCAAACCCACCCGAGGATCTTCCTTGTTAAAAACAATTGAATAATAAACCGACCCCATTACCGCGAACTGCGACAGGTGGATGGGCTTGCAGTCGGCGTTGGCGCCGGCGTCGAGGACCACCGTCGGTCGGCCGGTACTGGTGGGGAAAACAGTCGTTATCGCCGGTCTTATCACGCCCTGGATACGTCCCAGCGTCAATAAGGAAGTTGCCATGACAGCTCCCGTATTGCCCGGGGACACAAAAGCGTCGGCCGTTTTCTCTTTAACCATCTTCAAACCCAGCGCGATAGAACTGTTGCGTATCCGCACTCCGTCGGTTGCCGATATGTACATCGGCACCTCGGCCGGAGCGTGCTGGACAGAGACATTCTGCGGCATCTCGGGCAGTTCCGATAAATGCTTCTCGATCAGTTCACTCTGGCCGATTATCACGAGATGTAATTTATCCCCCAGCTTCTGGGTGGCTTCAATCCCGCCCTGAATGATGGCTTCGGGACCGCCATCAGCGCCCATTACATCAAGAACAACCGTATATTTTTGGTCAGTCGCCACGGTCTTTAAATAATCCTAAATTATTTCCTATTCCTCTTTAACGCTAATAATCTGGCGACCATTATAAAAACCGCAATGAGAACAGATATGATGCGGCAATCTGGGCTGTTTACAGTTGGGACATTCAGTCACATTGGGCGGCGACAATTTCCATCCGGTACGACGTTTGCGGCCTCTGGTTCTGGAATGTCTTCTCTTCGGTAAAGGCATCTGTATTTCCTCTATAATTATTGGTTTAACAAGTCTTTCAAACCCTGCCAGCGAGCATCCGGTTCCTTTTTTTGGCAATCACATTGACTGACATTGAGATTTACACCGCAGTGGGGGCACAACCCCTGACAGTTCTCGGAGCAGAGCGGCTTCAGCGGCAACGACAGTTGCATCACCTGGTTGACTATGGCCGACAGATCCACCCGCAAATCAACGCCCCGAAAATAAACATAATCCTCATCATCAATAACATTTTCATCCCGGGAGGTCAACTGATTGGCCGAACATATGATAAAATCGGTCTTTTCCGACAGTTCGGCCGGGTAAGCCTCAAGACAGCGCGAGCATTCCAGCATCGCCTGTCCCGTCAGCTTCCCATGGCAGTAATATTCTTCCCCGGATTTCTGAATTGTCAGGTCCAGTAAAACCCGCATTATTTCCTTAACATCATCCCGTAAGGGCTTTATCAGCCCGGGGTCAATCGCCAGTTTCTTACTGGCCGGGAAATCTTCAAATTCCCTTAAATCCAATATCATAGCCGATGATAATACGCAATAAGAGCTTAAAAGTCAAGGATATAAACAAATGTGTCAATTCCAAAAGAAGCAAGAACTTATCCTCCCGGTCACTTCCCAGAGTCCCGTTATTACGACTTTTTAAACAAAAAAGTAATAAACCTGTTCCCTGTAAAAAAATAAAAAAGCCGGCCGTTATAACAGCCGGCTTTCCACAAAATATATAAAAGTACTTAGTGGGTTTCTTCGTAAACCTTAATCCGGTTGGCGGCTCGGGCCAGGGCAGCTCGCACCGAGGGTAAATCAATTTCCGTTTCGCTCTCACCGGCCGATATCAGCCTTTTCTTTTCCCGGTCATAAGCGGTTCGAGCCCTTTCGATGTCGATTTCATCAGCGTCCTCGACGGTGTCGGCCAGGATAGTGGTCAGGTTGTTGGAAACCTCCAGAAATCCGCCGGAAACCGCCATGATATTGATTTTGTCATTTTCATCCCGAAATTCGATTTTACCCGGCATCAGGGCCGTAATAAGCGGCGCGTGATGGGAAAGGATACCCAGGTAACCTTCCGTACCCGGAACTACGAGGGATTTTATCTCTCCCTCGTAATAAGATTTCTCCGGTGTCACTATTGAAAGATGAAACATAATCACGATCTCTTTGATTGTTCGTATCTTTCAAGGACTTCGTCAAGAGCGCCGGCCATGAAGAAGTGCTGTTCGGGGATATGGTCGTAGTTGCCCGAAATTAGTTCATCAAAGCCTTTAATGGTATCCTCAACCTTGACGTAGGTACCGGACATACCGGTAAAGGCCTCCGCCACGAAGAAAGGCTGGGACAGGAAACGCTGAATCTTACGGGCTCTCTGGACAATCAGCTTGTCTTCTTCGGACAGCTCGTCGATTCCCAGGATAGCGATAATATCCTGTAAGTCCTTGTAGCGCTGCAATATCTGCTGCACCTCACGGGCCACACGGTAATGCTTTTCGCCGACCACTTTCGGGTCGAGAATACGCGAGGTGGAATCGAGCGGGTCAACCGCCGGGTAGAGACCCAGAGAGGCAATTTGCCGCGATAACACCGTGGTGGCGTCCAGGTGCGAGAAGGTGGTCGCCGGAGCGGGGTCGGTCAGGTCGTCCGCCGGCACGTAAATCGCCTGCACGGAGGTAATCGACCCGGATTTGGTCGAGGTAATCCGCTCCTGGAGGGCGCCCATTTCCGTACCCAGGGTCGGCTGGTAACCCACCGCCGACGGCATCCGGCCCAGCAGGGCCGAAACCTCGGAACCGGCCTGGACAAAACGGAAGATGTTATCGATAAAGAGCAGCACGTCCTGGTTTTCCTCGTCCCGGAAATACTCGGCCATGGTCAACCCCGAGAGGCCTACCCGCAGACGGGCGCCGGGGGGTTCGTTCATCTGACCGAACATCAGGGTGGTTTTTTTGATAACGCCCGATTCGGTCATTTCCAGGTACAGGTCGTTACCTTCACGGGTTCTTTCGCCGACCCCGGCGAAAACCGAATAACCGCCGTGCTCGGTGGCGATATTGTGAATAAGCTCCTGAATGATAACGGTCTTACCCACGCCGGCACCGCCGAACATACCCACCTTACCGCCCTTGACGTAAGGCTCCAGCAGGTCGATAACCTTGATTCCGGTTTCGAACATTTCCGCCCTGGTGACCTGCTCTTCAAAAGACGGGGCCGCGCGGTGAATGGGTCGCCGGGGGGTATCCGCCGGCAAGGGATCCTTGTGGTCAATAGTTTCGCCGATTAGATTAAAGAGCCGTCCCAGGGAATTTTCCCCGACCGGAACGGTGATAGGCGAGCCGGTATCGACCACCTTCATACCCCGTACCAGGCCGTCGGTCGAAGCCAGCGCCACGCAACGGATGATATTGTCGCCGATATGCATGGCCACCTCGATAGTCAGGTTTATTCCCCTGGCCTCGTCTTTAATCTTAATGGCGTTCAAAATATTCGGGAGACTATCGGAAGGGAACTCGCAATCCACCGTCGGACCGATAACCTGAACGATTTTGCCGATATTTTCAGCCATTTAACAAACTCCAGTATATTTCATTTATCTCATTTCTCATTTTTAGTTACCCTTTGAGGGCATTGGCTCCGGAGACCACCTCCGTCAGTTCCGTGGTAATCTGCGCCTGGCGGGCCTTGTTGTAATCCAGAGTCAGGCTGTGTACCATATCGCCCGCGTTATTGGTGGCGGCGTTCATGGCAATCATCCGGCTGCCGTGCTCGCTGGCGAACGATTCCACCAGGGCCGTCACCATCTTGGTGGTGGCGTAGCCGGGCATTAACGCCGCGTAAATTTTTTCCGCGTCGGGTTCGAATATATAATCCTTGCTGCCCTTGAACATCTCACCTTCGTCGGTCTTGATTTCCGGGCGCGCCACGGGCAGGTATTTTTCCAGCGATATCCGGTATTTCACCGTCGATATAAAGCGGGTGAACAACAGGCTGATTTCGTCGGTGTCGCCGGCCACAAAACGGTCGGTCAAAAACCTGACGATATCACGGGCTTTATCGTAATCGAGCGACCCGCCCCAGTCACCGAAATAGTTGACAACCGGCCAGGAACGTTTTTTGAAAAAGTCATTACCCTTTTTGCCGACCGTTACCAGTTCGAGTTCGCCTTCCTGATGGTCGGCTATCCATCCCTGCGCCTTGCGGACCACATTGGAATTGAAAGACCCGCACAGGCCCCTGTCCGAGGTAAATACCACCAGCGTCCTCTTTTTAACCTCCCGCTCTTCAAAATAGGGATGGATTATCTCATCCGTGGAACCGGCGGCCAGCTGGCTGAGCATCTCGTCCATTTTCTTGCTGTAGGGCCGGGACTGCTCGACTTTCTGCTGGGCGCGCCGCAATTTGGCGGCCGCCACCATTTCCATGGCGCTGGTTATACGCTTGGTCGATATTACCGACCGAATTCGTTTTTTTACTTCGCGAAGTGTTGGCATATCTTATCTTTTTTTAGTAACCACCTGTTCAGTTAAAAAGCATAACTTATCATAAACGAAAAACCGCCGTTGCTCAAATCCAGCGCCCGGCCGTCATCGACGAAAGGAATCTCTTCCGAGTCGGAACTCACGTCATCCGAACTCATATCCTCAAAAGCGTTCATCAAACCGAGCGTATAACGGGCGTCGATTCCCAGCGCTCCCGCTCCGAGAGAAAAATCAACGCCGGCGCCCATCACCAGGCCGAAATCGACGCTCCTGGTGTTGGGGATATCGAATTTGTCGGGATAGAAACTGCTGCCGTCATCAGTGGTGCCCCGGGCGGAAACGTTGAACGCCACCGCGGGTCCGATCAGAAGGTGCGGTTTGAACTTCATCGGCACCGAAAAGTCGTAGCGAAACAAGACCGGCACTTCAATATAATCGAGTTTTACAGCCAGGGTATCTATCAGGCCGGGAATACCTTCGACCGTACAATCGGTACCCTTCCGGGTGTACAGGACCTCCGCCTGGACCATCATGGTCGGCGTCAACCCCCATCGGACAAAGACCCCGCCGACAAAACCCTGTTTCGGAAACGAGTTTTCATTTACGGCGTCGCCGAACATACCGGTCGAGTTCAACCCCAGTTTGGCGCCGAAATCGAAATTCTTCTGGGCTAGTGACGGGCTCGCCGCGAGGCAGCCCAGCACAACCAGCATTATACCTGATACAATCAGCCTTTTCAATTCCATATCCCTTTGAGGACAACCGGGCCGGCCGTCCTCTCTAAAACAATTTATTCCGCTTTGAACTGCGCCTTGAATTCCTTGACGGCCGCTTCCAGCCGGGCGTTCATTTCATCGGAAATGATCTTGTCCTTGGTCAGGGTGTGGTCGATATCCGGATATTTCTTGTCGCAGAATTCCAGCAATTCTTTTTCAAACTTGGCGATGGCCGAAAGCGGGACATCATCCAGGTGGCCCTTGGCCCCTGCCCAGATCATAATCACCTGGTGCGCCACCGGCATGGGCACATACTGCCCCTGCTTGAGGAGTTCCACCATGCGTTCCCCGCGCCGAAGCTGTTTCAAGGTGCCTTCGTCCAGGTCGGAACCGAACTGGGTGAAAGCCGCCAGTTCACGGTACTGGGCCAGGTCCAGTTTGAGCGAACCGGCCACCTGCCGCATCATTTTCACCTGGGCGTTACCGCCGACCCGGGAAACCGAGATACCGACGTTGATGCCCGGGCGGATACCGGCGAAAAACAGCTCGCTTTCCAGGAATATCTGGCCATCGGTAATCGAAATCACGTTGGTCGGGATATACGCCGAAACGTCGCCGGCCTGGGTTTCGATAATTGGCAGAGCCGTCAGCGAACCACCGCCCAATTCATCGGACAGCTTGGCCGCCCGTTCCAGGAGCCGGGAATGGCAATAGAAAATATCGCCGGGGTAAGCTTCCCGTCCCGGGGGACGACGCAGCAAAAGCGACAGCTGGCGGTAAGACTGGGCCTGTTTGCTCAGGTCGTCGTAAATCACCAGCACGTGCTTGCCGTTGTACATGAATTCCTCACCTATGGCGCAGCCGGCGTAAGGCGCAATGTACTGCAGCGGGGCCGGATCATTCGCCGTGGCGCAGACCACCGTGGTGTATTCCATCGCTCCGTACTCGCGGAGGACTTCCACCACCTGGGCTACGGTCGAGGCTTTCTGACCGATCGCCACATAAATACAATACACATCGGTATTCTTCTGGTTGATGATAGCGTCAATCGCCAGGGCGGTTTTACCGGTCTGGCGGTCGCCGATAATCAGCTCACGCTGGCCGCGGCCGATCGGAATCATCGAATCGATGGCTTTCAAACCGGTTTGCAGCGGCTCCTTAACGGGCTGACGTTCGATGACGCTCGGGGCGCGGCCTTCGATTACCCGCGTCTTGTCGGTCACAATCGGACCCTGGCCGTCAATGGGCTGGCCCAGCGGGTTGACTACCCGCCCGACCATAGCGTCGCCGACCGGGACCGAAGCCACCTGGCTGGTGCGACGGACCGTGTCGCCCTCTTTGATCTCGGTATCGGAACCAAATAAGGCCACCCCGACATTGTCTTCTTCCAGGTTCAAAACCAGGCCTATGATATCGCCGGGAAACTTAACCAGCTCGGACATCTGCACGTCCTCCAGGCCCCATACCCGCGCGATACCGTCGCCCACCTGGAGAACGGTACCAACCGATTCCATCTCCAGCTTGGTTTCAAACTTGTCTATCTCTTTTTTGATTACCGATGATACTTCTTCCGGGTTAAGACCCATCATCGTTCTCCTATCATTACAATCACACTATTTATTTTTCAAATAACCTTTTAGATAACCGCCTTATGCGGAAGGTTATCATTGTTTTATGCCGCCCGCGACAGTTTCTCACAGCCGTCGGACCGCCGCTTATGCCACCTTGACCCTTTCCAATTTCTCTCGGATCATATCCAGACCGTGCCGCACCGAACCGTCGATAATCTCGTCATGCATGATGACGATCATGCCGCCCAGGATGGCGGGGTCGATTTTCTTTTCGATTTCCACCTTCAGGCCGGTTTTCTTCTCCAGTTTCGGTTTCAAACTATCGTACACGTTCTGGTCGAGTTTCGTGGCGCTGACGACGGTGGCCTTCAAAACGCCCTTTTCAACGTTCAAAAGCTGGTCGAATTCATCGAGAATATCCGGCAGGAACCGGACCCGATGCTTGTCGATCAGGACGATGAGAAATTCGATAAAGAGCCGCTCCAGCCGCTCGCTGAAAACAGTTCGCACCAGTTCGTATTTCTTTTCCTCGAGAATCTGGGGAGCGGTCAGAAAATTAATCAGCGACCGGTCGCGGCGGATTAATTCTCGCAAACCTGTCATTTGCTCGTCGGCTAAGTCAATGAGATTTCTCTCCATGACGGCCATGAGCAGGGCATGGGCGTATTTTTTGGCTACTTCATGCGCTATCATTTATCAGGCTTTCTCCAGCTCCTCGATGTATTTCCCGATTAACTCGCGATGTTTGGCGTCGTCGAGTTTTTCACTGATGATTTTTTCAGCGGCGGTCATGGTAATCACGACCATTTCATCGCGCAATTGCACCTTGGCTTTGTCGATATCGCGCTCCAGGTCGGCCTTCGCCTTGGCGTGGAGGTCCTTGACCTCCTGTTGGGCGTTGGCCTTGATTTCGGCGGCGACCTTCTTGCCCTCGTCCACCGCTTCGACCAGCTTGGCGCGGCGCTCGTTCTCGATATCGTGCAGCTTGCCCTCGTACTCGGCGGTCAGCTGGGCGACACGAGCCTTCTCGTTGTCGATTTCCTTGAACTCTTCAACGATTTTATTGCGCCGATCCTCCATCAGGGCCAGAAGCGGTCTCCAGGCATATTTTTTCAACACCCAGAGAGTAATTAAAAAGCCCAGGGCATGCGTCAATAATTGTTGCCACTGTATGTCTATCATTTAATGTTCCAATTTTTAATCGTTACGGCAAACGAATACGTTACCGACAATTAACCGAGTTTCCCCATCGCCATAAAGAACGCGATCAGGGCGTAAATGGTGAGCGCCTCGATGAAGGCGGCACCGATAATCATGGAGACCTGAATTTTACCGGCGGCTTCCGGCTGGCGGCCCATCGCCTCCATCGCCGAACCCACCGCCCGGCCGATACCGTAAGCGGAACCTACTGCCGCCAGTCCGAGTCCAAGGGGGGCGGCTAGAGCTAACATCGAACCAAAGTATTCCATTTTTCCTCCTGATAAGGTTAATTTAAAATATTACTCATTTTCTATCTTAATCTCCTCAATGCTCCGCCGCATGCTCTTCATGGGGAAGCATCAGAAGAATGTATATGGTCGCTAACAGGGCGAATACCAGGGCCTGCACGGTGGACAGAATCAGCCCCAGGAAATAGAAGGGGAACTGCAGCGGTATACCCACCGGCGAAAACGAAACCATGGCTATGCCCAACCCGACAAAGACGGCTATCAGCACATCCTCGCCGGTTATATTGCCGAACAAACGTAAAGACAAACTGAGGGGCTTGGCCAGCTCACCGATCAGGTGCAGGGGGAACATCAGAGGCACCATGCACCAGGTCACCACATCGCTCGGGCTGCCGGCCATGTGATGCAGGTAACCGAAAAAGCCCTGCCTGTGAATGCCGACATACTGCACGTATAAAAACACCATGATGGCCATCGAGGCGGTGATGTTCAAACTGGTCGAGGGGGAGTGGCCGAACGGAATCATGCCCATCCAGTTGAGAGCCAGGATGTAGAAAAAGAGCGTCCCGACAAAGGGAATATATAGTTTGGCGTCCTTGCCGAGGATGGAGTAGATGAAATTGTACATACCCTCCACCAGCATTTCCACGAAATTCTGGAGCGGCCCGGGTATCATCTGGCGCCTGGCGTAAACGCGGACCGAGACCAGACACAGGAAGATGGCGATGGCAAAAGCGAAGATGACGTTCACCCAGGTTTCAAGGACACCGTGGCCGATGCCGTATTTTTCAAGAAAAGTTACGGCGCTGGGCAGATGTTCCACGCCGCCGCTGTGCCCGCCTTCTTCACCGTGTCCCCCGCCGGAGGCCGCCATTAATATCGGCCCCAGCCAGCCGGGGGCTATCAAGAAAAATTTATGCACAATCGCCAGAATCATAAAGCTCCCTGAAGATTTTTATCGGTCTTATTGTTGTTATCCAAACCCAGAATGACCCGCCCCAGCATTTTTAGAACCATGATGGCCAAAAACAAAGAAAACCCAATCAACAGATGGATAGGGTCAAACTGTTCAATTTTCAAAAGGAAATATCCCGACCCGTAAAGGAGGGGGAATTTGATCAGCCCCAAACCGATTGCCTTGCGGGTATCGATACCGTCGGGACGAATGACGGTGCGGACCAGTTGGGCCAGGAAAATCAGGTTGACGAAGCCCCACACCGCGCCGGAAAGAACCGCCAGCGTAGGATAAACTCCCCAATAATACAGTCCAAAAGGCAAGAATATGAGAAGGACGATAGCTGATGATTTCAAGGTGCGGCTAATAAGATCAAGTCCCATCGTCGTCTTTGTCTTTCTTTTCTTCGAGCGCCTGGAATTTTTTTAATATCTGATATGTTTCCCTGGCCGCGGCGCCAAACCCCAAAAAAATTCCGAGGATCGTCAGATAAGGTTCTGTGTCAAGCCAGCCGTCGGCAAAATACCCGGACAAAAAGCCTATCATAGGTGCTACCAGAAAAATACCGGGTATAGCGGTCAGCAGGCCGTAAGAGGCTAAATCTACCTTTTTTTTTTATCCGATGATCCGCGTAAAAGGGCCATAAAAACCCTTCCTACCTTAAATATTAAGTCGCCAATATAAGAAGTGAACAACCAAAGTCAACCAATTTTTTGAATTTTTAGTGTATTTTCTAAAAAATGACTTGTTTGAAAAACCAACAGGAGTTGTAGAATATAACACACATTCCATTATCACACAACGACATAATCATTTTTGGCGACATGTGCAAATAAAAAACGTAAAGTAAATTTTTGTGATTGTTTTCACTTAAGGTCAATCTCAAATATAGTATTTCGTATTTCCATAAAGGGACTTGAGCGGGCTATGCTCAAGCATTTTAAATACTTGCGAGAAGCGCTGCTTCATTGTTATACTTAAGAAAATATCACATCAGTTTTCAAAAAAGGAGCAGGATTTAATGAAGAGATTTTCGCTTATCGCTTTGCTTTTCATTACGGTAATTTTCAGCGGGTGCGACAACAACAAACAGGGAAAAACCGACCCCCAGCTCGAACAGGCCAAAGCCCTGCAAAATGAAAACGATATTCTCTGCCGGCAGGCGGCGGATAAGCTGACCGTCATCTTCGCGGGTGAACTGAAAGAAGAACTCATGAAATCTCTGGGCGAAGGCAGCTCGGTGAACGCTATCGAAGTCTGCCAGATTAAGGCTCCGAAAATCTCACAGATTTTTTCCATCAACGGCGTCAAGATAAAACGGGTGGCCGAGCGTTACCGCAACCTTGACAACCGGGCTACTGCCGAACAGCTTGAAATCCTGGCCGGGTTTGCCGACACCCTCACCGCCCCGGAGTTTGTCGGCGAGTGGACCCGCTCTGACACCAGCGAGACCTATCATTATTATAAGCCCATCTACACCCAGCCGATCTGCCTGAACTGCCACGGGGGCCTGCAGACCCTTTCGCCGGGGGTTATCGACGCCGTGCGCAAGCATTACCCCAACGACAAGGCCACCGGCTTCAAGGTTGGTGAGTTGCGGGGGATGTTCGTGGTCGAAATCGACTGGCCGACCGGCGAAGGCTACGCCGAAGAAATCGTCGATTTCGAGATGTAAGGAGAAATTTCAGGTCAGAAGCGCCACGCTCCTGATTTTTTCAGTTTTTTTCAGACACAAAGAACAGGCGGGATCACAGGGGATCCCGCTTAAAAAACTTTATACGGAAAGGGGACAATCAATATGAGCACAACCAGCAGCAGACAATTATCCAAAGCCTGGCCCTACAAGCGTTACAAAACGTTTGAACGCGAACTGCGTGAGGCCGCGTCCGAATGGTTCAGGAAAAAGAAACATCCTACCCACGCCAAAATGCCCTACTGCCTCAAATCATTCGATGATTGGAAGAAAAACATTATTTGTGACAAGGTGGCTGAATATCTCGAGAATGAGAAGGAACGGCACGCCGGGAAAAAGCCCTTCCCCCTTCACAAGTATCTGCACCACGGTTTGAGCAGTCAGGCCATGGTGTTCAACCTGGTCGGGCCGATGGTCGTCAGTAAAGATTTTGAGCTGCTTAAAAATGTATTGAATGAAGCCGGGGTATCATGGCCCGAAGGAAAGGTTGAGCTTAGTTTCGAATACGAAGACCGATCCGTGTTTAACGAAGACGTCGGTCAACCTACCTCGATTGACCTGGCCGTTCTGGGAGAACGCGGGAGCGTGTTTATCGAAGCGAAGCTGGCCGAACGCGGGTTCGGTGGCTGCTCGATATTCGCCGGCGGCGATTGCGACGGCGCCAACCCCGTCCGGGACGATTTTTCCTCCTGCTACCTGCACCATATTGGCCACCTCTACTGGTCGAAACTAAAAGAACTGGGATTCATCGATGATAATTTTAAGGACGGCCCGATATGTCCGCTGGCAACCTATTATCAATTCTTTCGCGAGGCAACATTCGCCCTCAGTAAGGGCGGAAAATTTGTACTTCTTCACGATGAACGCAACCCGGTTTTTATTAGAGTTGACGCTGATAAAAAAAATACGCGGGGGTTGTGGCCGTTTCTGCAGCGGTTTGTCCCGGAACATCACCGGGATAATATCAAGAGCATCACGATTCAGCGGGTTGTCAGGTCGATTGAATCATCCGGTCGTCACGACGACTGGATATATACTTTTAAAAACAAATACGGTCTCGACGAAGCCTGAGCGGTATGTCAGGAGCCTGCTCTGGCGTGTGCTTTTGTGCTTTTTCAGATAAAAAAAGGCGGGATCACGAGGATCCCGCCCTATTGTACTGCCCTTCCTGAAAAACTTACATTGACACTTTCGCGGATTTCTTGATTTCAATCAGCTTTAATATATAACGGCGGAAAGGGGCATAGTAACATTCGTTATCACAGGCGCTCAAATCAAAAAGGTCAACACACTGCCCGCCGCAGCGATGGGAATTTATTAGGCTGACCGGGGGGATATCTTCGGTCAGAAACGGCTCGAAGTCTTTTATCTCTATTAAAAACGATGACCCACAGCCCGGAACCGTATGTTGAAAATAAAAATAGGCGGTGTTTTTTTCATCCTCGAGGTACGCCATACCTATCGGTTTAATTTCGGGATTATGGATGACCTCGTCGGACGAGAACCATTTTTTGCACGAAGGACACTGTTTGAACTTCTCTATATTCAAAAAAAGACCCCCTTTTGTTGAACTTAACGAACAATGATTTTATCGACCGGGAAAATTATAAGCTTGACCGGCAGCCGTTAAAAATAGACTGGGCGTGACAGTGCGAAACGAATTATATCCTGTACGGTTTTAGTTGGATAATACTGTTATTCTAACGGCTGAAAAACCCGGGGACGTCCTTTCAGGGCTATCATTTTAAAAAGAAAGCGGCGGAAAGGCGCGTAATAACATTCGTCATGGCATTCGTCGATATCGTCCAGATCGTTACAGTTACCGTCGCATTCGTCGGTATAAATAAGTTTTTCTATCGGTATATCTTCATTTATGAAAGGCAGGAAATCGTTGACATCGACCAAAAACGTCGCGCCGCAGTTATCGGCGTTGTGCTCGAAAAGGTAATAAGCGCTTCCCGGCTCATCCTCTTTAAAGGTTATTCCGACCGGGTTAATCGCGGGGCTGTTGATAATCTCGTCCATCGAAAGCCGGGTAAGGCAGCCCTGGCACTGCTTGTAAACATCGTTACACATATCTCACCTGTATAAAAAATAGATTTGTTCTGTCCTGTTTATCGGCTTTTAACGGTCAGCCTTAACGACAGGAACTGTCCAAAGAAGAAGCGTTGTTCAGTTTTGACAGATAATGACGCCTTTGACGCTGTAGGTTACGGCTCAGAAGCGGTAGCCGGCGCTGACGCGAAAGGTTTCGTCGAGGTCGCTGTGGTGCATATAGGCGAAATCGACCGTGATGTTTTTGATATCCACCCCGCCCCCGGTGGTGAACCGGCCGATATCAAACCCGGCCCGCCCGAACACCATCGCTTTATAGTCGATTTCCCAGCCGTAATGGGTATCCAGCGAGAGCGGCCCGCTCCAGTACTGGGCGGCCGTTTTGATATTCTCGAACTTAATATCGCCGCTGGCCATAAATTTTCCGGTGAAATCGAGATACGAATATTCTATCATAAGCCCCGGCTTGACGGTCGGGTAAATCGACTCGGTGTTGGCGTCGCTGTCGAACTCGGCGCCGCTCGAGTCGATCAGGGTCGAGCCGCCGGAATAACGGATAAAACCGCTGGTGATATCGGTCACCATCAGCCCCAGCCGCGCGTATTTATGAACCCGGTACAAAAGCCCGGCGTCCATCGTCAGACCGTAGCCCGACTCGGTGCCGATATCGCGATAAATGACTTTGGCGGTCAGGCCGAAATCGACTGTCGAGGCGATTCGTCCCGAGACCGAACCGGTGAACAAAAAGTCGCCGTGCGATTCCTCGCGCAGGACATAGGGGCGTTCGAATTCATTAAGGCGGGTAATCTTGATGCCGCCCCCGCCCAGGTAATAGAAATAAAAGCCGAAAGCCTTGATGCGGGAGTTCTCTCTCGGTCGGGCGTCGATATAGGCGACAAAATCATGATTTAAAAGGGAGCCGAATGTCTCGGCGTGCATAGCGGTGATATAGCGACCGTCAAGATAGTTCATCCCGGCCGGGTTCCAATAGCCGGCGGTGCCGTCGAACGGCCCGGCCGTCACCGCCCCGCCCAAAGCCAAGGCGCGGGCGCCGACACCCAGCGAGAAGGCTTCCCCGGCATACTTGGCGCCCCGGGCGCCGGCGGCCAGAAGGATTAGCGCGACGATGTAAACTAACTTACGGAGCATGGTATTTTATTAAACAATCTCAGGACCCGATAAGGTCCGTTTTTTCATAACCTTATATTTTGTATCGTCTTCTCGAGACGGCTTCTTTGAGATAATAATAAATAACTTAAACCGACGCTAACCAAAAATAAAAAAAGAGCGGAGATTTGAAATCTCCGCCCCTTAAAATTTCTATTCAGACCGGTCAATTCTCGACCGGACTGATATTCAGGTAAACTTTCCCTAAACCTTATTTAGTACCGTCACCGCTGGTCTTTTTGGCGCCGCCGCACTTGGAGGCGCAGGAGGCTTTGGACGGACAGGGCATACTGCAGCCAGCCGAGGCCGCTTTGACCTCGCCCTTGACCTCAGTGGTTTTGGCTACCGCCGGGATAATCTGGGCTTCGTAGCCGTTGTCAACCACAGTCTTGGTCATGGTTTCCATATTGACCTTGTTGGGGTCGAAACAGACCTGGGCCATGCCATCCTTGTAGCTGATGCTCTGCACCTTGAGCACGCCCGTGATTTTCTCCAGGGCGGTCGTAAGGGTAGTCTCGCAACCGGTGCAGGTCATACCTTTGATGGACATGTCCACCATGGCGCACTTGCCCTCGTATCCATCGTGACCTTCGCAGGGGGTGGAGCAGTGATAGGCAAAATCATTAATATTTTTAGAATTGACCAGTTTGGCGTCGGTGCCCGCCGCGTTCTGAGCCGTCTTTACATCCTTGTTGCCGGTCGCCGCACACTGGGCGAAAACCGGGGCTGAAACAAAAGCTACCAGAGCCAGAGCCATCAGGGTCATAACAAAAATTTTTCTCATCAAGTTACTCCTTCTAAGGTGTCACATAAATTGGTTTGTACTCTGTAAATTTACATCTAAAGTTTTAAAAGTCAATAAATTTTGTGTATAATTTGGGTCGATTTTATCTTCTTTTTATCCTATCTGTATATTAAAATATTAAACACCTCCGGTCAGGTAAAGTTCCACGCGCTAATTAAGTCAGATATTTTTTACGGTTTTCTGAACTTTTTTGAACAAAAAACGTTAATCAGGACATTGAAGGTGATGCGAAATAATTTATTTTCGCGACTAAAAAAAAGTTAAGGATATGAATAACAACGGGATGAAAATTCTGGTGCTGTGTACCGGCAACTCCTGCCGCTCGCAGATGGCCGAGGGTCTTTTCCGCAAGTATTTACAGGAGCGGGGCCTTATCGATGCCGCGGCTGCCATCCGTTCGGCCGGTCTTGAACCCAGCCGGGTTAATCCCTACGCTATCCAAGTCATGGAAGAAATCGGGATAGACATCTCGCGCCACACCTCGAAACATCTCGACCGGTTCATAAACGAAGAATTCGACTATATCATTACCGTCTGCGATAACGCCGCAGAGAAATGCCCGGTCTTTCCCGGCGATGGCCTGCGGTTTCACTGGCCTTTCGACGACCCGGCCAAAGCCACCGGTTCCGAGGAAAATATCTTGAACGAGTTCCGGCGGGTGCGCGATGAAATCGCTGAAAAAATATCGCACTGGCTTTCGCTGGCGCTCGAGACTTACCGTAATTAGGCTTCCCTATTTTATTACCTCAACATACGATTTAATCTTATCGGAAAAAGATTTATCGTTTGTGAGCGACACGGTCATTTGAATAAAAGCTAAAATAAGTAGTAGTACTATCAAACCTTATCGTTTCCCGTTAAGAGAGATAAGGACAAACCCGCGGCGGTGCGGCAGGGTACCGCCGACTTTTCCTTCTACAAAAAAGGCAGGTTCATTTAAGAGCCTGCCTTAATAAAAGCCCGGTAGTTAAGTTGATTTTATATCTGGATTGGAAACGAGGAGAAACGATTAAAAAATAAGGATTGAATTTCTTAATATTTTTTGCGGCGGTTGGCGACGAAATCCCACAGGACGTAATTGCCCAAATCGTCCACCGAGGAAAAATACGCCCGGCCTTTATTAAGTTCGGTCAAACGGCCGATGAATTTTTGCAGGTACGGGTCGTCGGTGACCATGAAGGTCGTAATCGGGATTTTCTTCTTGCGGCAGATAACGGCCTCGTCGAGCGTCCGGTTGACAATCCGCGGGTCAAGCCCCATCGGGTTTTTGTATTGCCGGCCGTTTTTAAGGGTAATCATCGAGGGCTTGCCGTCGGTGACCATGAAAATCTGCTTGTTGGTGTGTTTTTTGGTCATCAGAATCTGCCGCGCCAGCCGCAGTCCCGCCTGGGTGTTGGTGTGGTACGGCCCGACCGTCAGGTACGGCAAATCCTCGATACGGATTTCTCGGGCATCGTCGCCGAAAGTGACGATCGACAGATGGTCGCGCGGATATTTGGTCAAAATCAGTTCCGTGAAAGCCAGCGCCACCTGTTTGGCCGGGGTGATACGGTCCTCGCCGTAGAGAATCATCGAGTGCGAAATATCAATCATCAATACCGTGGCGCACGAGGTCGAGCGCTCGGACTCGTAAACCTCGAGGTCGTCCTCGGACATGTTCAAACCGAGGTCGCCGGAGCGGGCCACGGAGTTGAACAACGAACTGTTGAAATCGATATTGCGGTAATTGTCGCCGAAATTGAACTTGCGCTTTTCCGGCAGGGGTTCCTCGGAGGTGCCGCCCTCGTACGGCAGCAGGTGGTCGCCGCGCCCGGCCGAGCGCATCTTGTTGAATATCCGGTCGAAGGCGTCCTGCCTGAGCGAACGCTCCCCCTTGCCGGTCAGTTTCAAGCCGTCCTGGGACAGCCTGACCATGTCCTTATCGCGCAGGGTCTTTTTGAACTCCTCGAGGTCGTACTCGGCGTCGAGGATGCCTTCATCCTGAAGGTGCTGCATCAGTTTGAGAACGGCCTCGACATCGCCCGATAGCTTCATCAGGAGGTACTGATAGATGGCCATCAGGTCGGAGAGGTTCTTCAACTTGTTAAAAAGCTCTTCATCCCATTCGGAATAAATGAACTTCATCGGCCTTCCCCCATCCCGCGCAGCATGTCCGAGAAAACGTCGCCGTAGCTGAAGACGGTGTCCTCTTCCTCGCGGGCGATGACGTTGTTGTGGTACAGGCCCTCGATGACCAGCTCCATCCGCAGCAGGCGTTCACGCTCGTTGTCGGTATCGAAAAATTTGCGGACAACCTGTTCCAACCCGGCGACGGCGACCAGCCGCTTTTTATATTCGGACAGGGGCATTTCATCGGAGAGCTCCAGGCGCTTGCCCGACGAAAAGAAATCGACAACCGCCTCGTAGGGATTTTCCCTCGGCGGGGCGTCGGGCGAACTCTTCCCCTTGACCGGGGCCGGGAAATATTTCAAAAAGACGTTGTTGATGGCCTTGCCGATTAAATTACGCGCCACCAGCGCGGCGCCTTCCTGCTCCCCCTCGTACACCAGCTCGATTTTGCCGGTGACGGCCGGGATGACGCTGTAAATATCGCTCATACGCGGGGTGTAGTCCTTGTCTTTGTTGGTTACGGCCCGGCGCTCGATATTCGACAGGAAATTTTCATAAGCCGATATGGACACCCGCGCCGAGACGCCCGAGGACTGGTCCACGTACTCGCTGTCGCGGGCCTGGAAAGAGATTTCCTCGACAATGTCACGAATGAACTCCGGCACGACGATGTCATCGTTGTTGCGGGTGATTTCGTTCTCCGTGATGGTTTTGGCGTCGGCCAGCGACCGCGGGTAATGGGTGATAATCTGCGAGTCAATCCGGTCCTTCAGGGGCGTGATGATATTACCCCGGTTGGTGTAGTCCTCCGGGTTGGCCGTGAACACCAGCACGATATCGAGCGGCACCCGCAGGGGGAAACCGCGCACCTGGATATCGTTTTCCTCGAGGATGTTCAACAGCCCGACCTGGATGCGGGGCTGTAAATCGGGCAGTTCGTTGATGGCGAAAATGCCCCGGTTGGTGCGCGGAATAATGCCCCAGTGGATGACTTCCTCGTTGGAGATATCCAGCTTCTCGCGGGCGGCCTTGATGGGGTCGATATCGCCGATTAAATCCGCGATAGAGACATCGGGAGTGGCCAGCTTTTCAT
>Ga0210003_1000848_pt1 | contig 27465 bp, 26 predicted proteins | sample LantaG_FD_182804 | JGI IMG/M metagenome (GOLD analysis project Ga0210003, IMG submission 182804) | Deep subsurface microbial communities from Baltic Sea to uncover new lineages of life (NeLLi) - Landsort_02402 metaG (SPAdes) (version 2) | ecosystem: Environmental > Aquatic > Marine > Oceanic >... | reverse complement strand
GCAAAACAAAAAGGGAAAAAAAAGGGGGGGGGGGGGAATGAAGAAAATGCAGAGGGAAGGAAAGGGTCAAATTCTTATTATGTTTTTTGTTGTTGCTTTTTTTCGCTTTCGAAAGAAAGGGGAAAAGCACTTCCTCTCTACTTGGTGTTGAGCAGGTGGTCGATCGCCGAGCGCAGCTTGCGCCCCAGCGACGAAGAAGGAGGGCGGCGCTTGCTGCCGCCGGAGGAGGACGAGGGGCCTCCGGCACCGCCGGCGTCGTCGTCGTCGCTCGAGCCTCCCCTCCTCGCCGCGTTGCCGTTGCCGCAGTTCAGCCCCTCGTCGTCGTCGAGCGCCATCGGGCTCGGAGGGGAGGCGACGCCGGCAGCGGTCCCTTCCTGCTGCTGCGGGAACAGCGACCTCTGCGCGACCGGGGTCGCGGGGGCCTCTGCCCCTGCGGCGGAGCTTGCAAACGCCGGCGTCGGCAGCGGCGATGGCGGGGAGGCGAAGAGCGACGACGACGCCGCCTGCTGCGCGGCCGCCGCCGCGGCCGCCTGCGCCTGCTGCTGCTGCTGCTGCTGCAGCGCGCGCCTGGCTGCGGAGACCGAAGCGCAGTGGACGGCGGCGTCATACGCCCCGGCGCCCTGCAGCGTCAGCAGGGACCCGCCTCCGCCGCCTACGCCGTTGCCGTTTCCGTTGCCGTTTCCGCCGTTGGAAGGAACCGGCGACCCCGGGACCCCTCCTCCCCCTCCGCCGGCGAGGGGCGGCGGGGAGATGGGCGTGGGAGGGGCCGGGGCGGAGAGCGGCGGCAGGGGCGGGGGCGCGACGGGCGACAGGGGCTGAACCGGAGCGTCGTTGCCGCTCCCGCTTGTCGTCGGGCCAGAGCCTCCTCCGAAAGCGCCTCCTCCTGCTCCGACAATCGGGCTCGCGGGCACGCTGCTGCCTCCGACGGCGGCCGGGGCGGGCTCGTCGCAGGTGAAGGTGATGTTGAGCTCCGAGTCCTCGGGGAGGTTGAAGGCGCGGCTGTTTTGATTTTTTTTTCGAAAGAAAAACGTTGAAGAAAAGGGTGAGCGAAAAGAGAAAAGAAAAGAAAAGAAAAGAAAAGAAAAGAAAAGAAAAGAAAAGAAAAGAAAAGAAAAGAAAAGAAAAGAAAAGAAAAGAAAAGAAAAGAAAAGAAAAGAAAAGAAAAGAAAGAAAGAAAGATAAAAAAGAGCGCCGTCGCCTTTTTTCTTTCTTTCGAGCCCCCAATTCAAAAGGCAAAACTCTTTCTCTCTCTTCTTACCGGATCGCGTCGGTGAACGCGACGTAGCCTAGTGATTGGGATTTGGAGAGTTTGGAGAGAGAGAGAGAGAGAGAGGAAGGTGAGTTTTTTTCAAGTTTGACGACGTCTTCTTCTTCTTCCCCTCTCGCTCTTCCCACCCAACTCACCTTCTCTCCCGGGCTTCACTTCGAACGAGTAGGTCTTCCCGTCGAAGTTGACGTTCATCACGGCCGGGGCCGCGGCGCCGGTCGGCGGCGTCAAGACCGTCTTCCAGTCGGGGAGCTGGTTGTCGCAGAACTCGCAGCGCTCCTCCTTCTTGGTTCCCGCCGACTGGAGCTGCCACCTGGCCAGGCAGGCCGCGTGCGTGTAGCGAGGGCAGGCGCAGGCGCGTCCCAGGTCGGCGTCGGGGCGGGGGCCGTCGAGGCAGATCCAGCAGACGGCGGCGTCCGACTGAGAGTTTTTTTTTTTTGATGTTGTTGTTGGGGTTTTTTTGAGGGAAAAGGAAAAAAGAGATGAAAGAAAAGTTGAGGTGAGAGGGGAGATCGAGATCGAGATCGAGATCGAGAAAAAGCAAGCAAGGAGAGGCGGGAGGCGCGGGGAGAGGGAGAGAGAGGCGTGGCGGCGGAGAAGTGGTGGCGGGCGGTGGAGAAGAAGAGAGAAGGTGAGGGAAGGTGGAGAGAGAGGGAGAGAGGCGAAGAAGAGCGAGAGCGAGAGCGAGGGGGGGAAGAAGCGGTGTTGAGGTCGAATAAACTTTTTTTCTCTCTTCTTTTTCTTTTCCAGTGCTTCCCAGCTGCTCCCCCGATTGCCAATTGCCTCTTCTGTCTCCTTCAGACGACCAGAAACAGTCGTAAGACATCGACTAGCGCAAGTGGAGCAGGAGAAGAAAAGGAGGGAAGCGGAAGAGAGAGAGAGCGAAGTTTTCGGGCATCGATGAAAGCGAGTTTGCTCGGCGCAACCGAAAGTCGGCAAAAAGCCGAAAGGCGCTCCTCGATTGGGTTTTTCGTCGTCTCTTGTTTCGTCGCTCTCTCTCTCAGAGACGAGGGACTCGTTTCTTCTTCTCCATCGCCGAGGCAAATTTCCCCCGGGTTCCGCGCTCCCGTTTCCTTTTCGACAATCTGCGATCGCTAGCGGACGTCGTCTCTTCGCCATCGCGAAGGAGAAGAGGAAGGATAGAGGGGTGGAGCAGAGGGACAACAGGCGAGAGATGAAAGAGGGCAACGAGGATTGATGCTCCGCATCGCCAACTCGCTTGCCTTTTTGCGCAATGCAAGCCCTTTTTCTTTCTTCTTCTCGCGTCCCTCTCGCCTCTCGCCAGGTGCCTTCCTCCCATCCAACCAATGCTCCGCTACCCCCAGTCGCGAGAAAAAGATCTTATGACGACATCCACGCTATTAAACAAAAGAAAAGACGGACTCACCTCGGAGGAAACCGACGAGCGAGCGCCCTCGGCGCAGACGTCGATGGTGTTGCTCGAGCATCGGCGCTTGCTCGCCGAGGGAGCGAGCGCCGCGAGCTGCTGCTGCTCAGCCTCGTTGGGGCTCGTGTGCTGCTCCATCTCTTTTATTTCCGTGAAAGCAGCGCGCTACTCGAGGTGAAGAAGAGCTCGCCGAGAGGGAAGGGAACGAGGGGAGGGGGTAGCGGGGGGGAGAGAGAGCGGAGGGACAGAGTCTCGGAGAGCAATGGAAGAGAGAAGAGCTAGCCTAGCCGAGAGAGTCGAAAGAAAGTGAGGAGCCGAGGAAAGTCGCGCGCTTTTTTTTTCCCTTCTCAACTCGCCTCTCTCAACTCCCCCCCTCCCGCCGCGCCCTTTTGAATACAAAAGCAACGAGAGCTCCAGTTTACAGATCTTCCTTCCCCGCTCCTCCAGCAGCAGTCCCAGCTTCGAGCCTCACCACGGCCGCCTCGGCCTCCTTCCTCGCTTCCCGTAGCGCCGCTTTCGGAATCTTGAACGCCTTCAAGAGCTGCTCCGCCGCGGCGCGCGAAAAGAGCTTTTCTTCTCCTCCTCCTCCTCCTCCTCCTTCTCCTTCTCCTGCCAGCGCCGCCTCCCCGGCCACTTTCCGCAGCAGCTCCTTGTGGAACGCCGCGTCCTGAGGCCTCAGAAGAGTGTAAGCCGTCCCGATGACAGCAGCATCATTCGAAGAAGAAGGAGGTTTCGTCCCTTTGTCTTTGGAGTCGCCGTCGCCGCAGTCGCCGTCGTCGCTCTCTTTCTCAGCCCCTCCACTCCTCCCACCACCTCCACCTCCTCCTCCTCCTCCCTGCCCGCGAACCGCCCTCCCCGCCCTGTGCACAAGCGCCTTGGCGTGCGCCGGAGGGTCGTAGGAGACCACGGCGGTCCTCCCTCCGGCTCCCAAGTCCAGACCTCGGGTCGCCCCGTCGGAGCAGACGAGCACCGGTAACGAAAAGTCGGCAAAGCTCCGAAGAGCTGCCTGCCGCTCTGCCGGCGTTGTGGTGTTCGAAGCCATGAGACCAACAGCGACTCGCTTCGGCTCCGTTTCTTCTTCTTCTTCGCCTCCTTCTCCTCCTTCTCCTTCTCTTTCTTCCTTGGCGATTCTCAGGGGAGGCTCCACGCTCCCGAGGAAGCGAGCGACCGACCGCGCCCCTGCCACGCTCGAGCAGAACACCACGCTCCTCTGGCCCTTCGAGCAAAGCGACCGCAGCAGCGCCAGCAGCGCCGCGGGCTTGTTCGCGCCGCCGCGGCCGCCGACGTCCACTCGCCGGAGGCTCAGCCCCGGAGGCAGGACGAAGCGGGCAGCAGACTTTTGTTGCTGAGGTTGAGGTTGAGGTTTCGGCTTTTGGTCTCCTTCCTCTTCCTCTTCGTCGTCTCCGTCTTCTTCGCTCTCGTCCTCGTCGTCGCTCGCTGCTGCTCCGACTTTCTGTTCTTTCTCTCTCCCTTCTTCCTCTCCTTCCTCCGCCCTGTCCCACCCGCCGCCTCCCACGGCCACGAAGCGCGGCCTCCACAGCCTCAGGCGGGCCAGTTTCGCAGGGTCGCGCGTCAGCGTGGCGGAGGCAGCCAGGCGCACGCAGCGGCGGCGCGACGCCGACAGCAGGGCCGAAAAGGCGTTCATTTCTTCGCCGTCAACGTTTCCTCCTCCACCTCCACTTCTTCCACTTCCGCTTCCACCGACCGCCGGCGCCGCGTTCCCCAGCGCCGCGGCCCACCCGCCGTACTCCTGCCGCAGAAGCCTGTCCGCCTCGTCAACTACAAGAAATCGAAGACCGCGGAGGGCTTTTCGGGAGAGAGAAGGGCCCAGAGAGGTCAGGTGAGCAGCCAGCCTCCCTGGAGTCGCGACGACGACGTCAAAGGCCGAGCTCGAAGAAGTCGAAAAGGCTCCTTCTTTCTCGGCAGGAACTAGCGCCGGGCTGGCGTAGTCCCCGCACCAGCCGCGGCGGAGGGCGCTCCCCTTGCCCACCAGGGCGAGAGCCTCTTCGGCGAAGGAAGGGGGATGGAAGTAATGGAGGTCGGAGGAGGAGCTTTTAGCCGCTCTCGCTGTCACTGTCGCTGTCGCTTTTCCTCCACCTCCACCTCCGCCACTCCCGCCTCCGGCTCCACCGACGATCAGGGCTGTGCGCAGGCCCACGGCCGCTCCGGCGGGCCCCAGGACGGCCGCTACCTGCTCCGCGAGGTCCCGGGTCGGGACGACGACGAGCGCGCCCAGCGACGAGCCGAGGCGGCGAAGGCGCCGCCGCAGCCTCTTTCGAGGTTGTTTCGACTCCGCTTCTCCTCCGTTTTCTCCCCCTTTTTCTTCCGCTTCGGCTGCAACCTCATCGAGCAGGGAGTGCAGCAGAGGCAGGCCGTAGGCCAGCGTCTTCCCGGAGCCCGTGGGCGCGGCGACCGCCAAGTCGTGCGCTGCGCCCGGCCGACCTCCCGCCGCCGCTGCCCAGACTGCAGCCTGCACCGGCAGCAGCGAACCGAACCCTAATTTTTCTCTCAGATGCGCTGTGATGCGGGGATCGAGCCCGAGCACGCGGGAGAGGGGCACGCTGGCGGGAGTATTGGTGGCAGTGGCAGTGGAAGAAGTGCCGAGGTCGGGGTTGTCGAGCGGCGTGCGCATCCAACGCAGCGCCGGCGGCGGCCGCGGCTTGGTGCTCCTCTTCGCATTCGCCCTCCGTTTTTTCCCGTCGCCCTTGAATCCCTCGTCGTCGTCGTCTTCGCTGCTGCTGCTCGAGGTCGAAGGGAGGTCTCCGTCTTCTGCTGGAGGAGGAGGGGGCAATTCCTCCTCGGGAGCGGCGGCGGCGGCGGCGGCGGCGGCATCCGAAGGAGCGGCCATTGCTCCTCTAGTAAAAAAAAAGTGACTTGATTTAGATTTTTCTCTTTTTTTACATTTTTTCTTTCTTCCTCCTCCCCCCCTCCGTCACCGCCGCCGGTAATACTCCAGCGCCAGCTCCTCGGCGCTTGCCTTCCCGCTCTTCCACCTCGCCAGAGTCCAGAGGTTGAGGAGCGTCGTCTTCATAATTCCTTTCTCTGCCCAACGCCTGCCCGAAGTCTCGACCCGGCCCCTCGCTATCGCTGGCCTCGTCGAAAACCTCGACCTATTTCCTCCCTCTTTCCCTCCTTCTCCTCCTCCTCGCGACGACGGCGGAGACGAAGAGAGCCTCTCGACCAGGTCCACGTCCTCCATCAGCGGCAGCGGCCTCACGCCTCCTATTCGTTCTAAAAGAGAGGTTTTCACGAAGATCGCCTGGTCGCCATAGGGGAGGCCCCAGAGTCGGGTCCGCAGCGCTACGCAGGCAGACAAGAAACACGAAGAAATCGGCCAGAGGCCACTGGGGTAAACAGACTCGAAGGCTCCCCACAAAGACGGACAAGAGGAAGAGCTCGACAGGGCCCGCGAGAGGGAGTCTCTGTAGTTGGGAGGGAGGCGCGAATCCGCGTGCAGGAAGAGGAGCGTGTCTGGCTTCTTCTTTTCCTTTATCGACCTCGGCGCCGGGAGGAAGGAAGAGTCCGAGGAGGAAGAGGAGGATCTCCAGGAAGAGCTTCCTCCTGCTCTCCCGACACCGACCGCGGCCACCCCGGCCGCGAGCTGCGCCCCGCGTCCGCGGGTGGGGCTCCTCAGCACCCGGGTCGCGCCCGCCCTCCGAGCGGCGGCCACGGTTGCGTCGCTCGAGCCCCCGTCGACGACGACGACGACGATCGGTTGATTTCGATTCCGGTCGCGTTTTCCGCTCTTTCCTCCCTCGTCTCTCCTTCTTTCTCCCTGACTGCCATCGTCAAGCGCGCTCCGGATTGCTCTGGCTATGTTCTGCTCCTCGTTGAGCGCAGGGATGATGACGGCGAGCGTGCCGACGCCGTCGAACTGATCTTCGTTTTTCCTTTGACGATTCCAAAGCATCGGAAATCACTAGTAACAAAAAAAAAGTGATTTCAATGACGATTCTCTCTTCTTCATCTCTGCTCCTTCTCCGCGCCTCGTCTTCGTCGTCGTCCGCCCTCGCGCGAGCGCTGCCTGCTCGCAGAGGACTCGTCGTCGCTGGGACTCCTTCTGCAGCAGCCGCTGCATCGAGAGCGTTCGTCGGCTCTGCTAGGCAGCGAAGCGCCATCTCTCAGCCGCCGTCTTCACCGCTGTCGTCGCTCTCGACCTCTTCCCTCCGCACCCAAGCTTTCTCCTCCTCCGCCGCCGCCATGGCCTCCTCCTCTAGCGAGAAAAAGAAGACGGTCCTGGTCCCGATCGCCGACGGCACCGAGGAGATGGAGGCAGTCATCGTCGCAGACGTGCTCCGCCGCGCAGGCGCCGAGGTCTCTCTCGCCTCGGTCGAGGTCGAAAACGACAAAAGAAAAAAACCAAGAACCCCGACGAAGGAGGTCGTGTGCTCCCGCGGCGTCCGCATCGTCGCCGACGTCTCCATCGCCGAGGTGGATAAGGAAGACCTCTACTTCGACGCCGTGGTGCTCCCTGGGGGCATGCCGGGAGCCGAAAGGCTCCGAGACTGCGAATCACTGACTTCGATCCTCGAGAGGCACCGCATCAAGGCCGAAGAAGAAGCAACTTCTGCTTCTCCCTCTTCTTCTCCTTCTTCCGGGATCATCCTCGCTGCGATCTGCGCCGCGCCCCAGGTGGTCTTCGATGCCCCAGGGCGCAAGATCCTCGACAATAAGAAAGCGACATCGCACCCGGCTTTCTCCTCGAAGCTAAAAGATCCCTCTGCACAAGAAGCGAGGGTGGTCGTCGACGGTTGCGTTGTCACCTCCCGCGGCCCCGGCACCGCCTTCGAGTTCGCGCTGTGTCTCGTGGAGAAGCTATTCGGTAAAGGGAAGGCGGAGGAGGTGGCGGGTCCCATGGTGATGGGAAAAGGGATGGAGGCGCCGTTGGTGGTGGGGAAGTGAAGAAGAAAAGAAAAATAAGCTTTTTTTCTCTTCTTCTTCTTCGAAAGACCGTCCGACTTCCACAAAAAAAAAAACTTTAAAAAAATGATCTCCTCGGAACCTCTTCCCCCCGCTTCCGTCTCCGACGCCGTCGCCCCGCTCCGGAGGATCCGGGGTGTCCAGGCCACGGTCGTGGTCAACGGGGATGGTTTCCCCGTGCGAAGGACCTTTTCGGGGAAAGGGAAAGGGAAAGAGAGCAGCAGCAGCAGCAGCAGAAAGGCGGCAGCGGCAGGAGCGCCGGCGGGCGACGAAAACGCTCCTGCTGCTCCCTCCAAAGACGACGACGACGCCGAGGAGGAGGAGGAGGAGGAGGAGGAGGAAGAGGAAGAGGAGCAGGAGCTGCTGGCCTCCACCCACGGGGGGCACGCCGTGAGGGTGACGAGCGGGGCGAGGGCGGCGCTTCGCGGGGTCGCCAAGGCCCCGGGGGTCGTCGCTGCCGCCGCCGCCGCCGCCGCCGCTGCTGCTGCTGCTGCTGCTGCTTCGGCGGCGACGGCGACAACAGCGAAGCCCGCTCTTGCCGCCAAGGCCGCCCTCTCCTCCCCGGCCTCGGACCCGCTCTTCTCTGAGCTCGTCACCGTCGTCGCCAGGACCTCGAAGGGCGTCGAGATCGTCCTCGCGCCCTCTTACGCTCCCTCTTGCTCTTCTTCTTCTTCTGCTGCTCTTGAAACCTCTTCTTCGGCCTCGCCGACTGCAGCAGCAGTGACGGCGACGGCGACGGCGGCGGCAACAACGCTTCCTCCTCCTCCTTCCGCTTCTTCTTCTTCTTCTTCTTCTTCTTCTTCTTCTTCTTCTTCGCGCCTTGCCGCGTGCGTCATCGCCGTGCAGCACGCCGCGATGCCCCCTCGGCCGGTGCGTTGGATCTAAAAAGGTAAGGGAAATTAAAGAAACGAGAAAAAAACGAAAAATCGAAAAAGAAAAACCGACGCGGAGGGGGGAGCTGGGCAGTCGCCAAAAATAAAAAAAATCAAACGACTTCTTCCACTTCTTTGAGTGAAAACGCCCTCTTTCACGCGTGAAGGAGGCGCGGCCAGATTCATTCCCCCCTTTTTGTTATTCTTTTCTAGGAAAGAAGGATGAAAAGACAACGCGTCGGAACAACAAGAAAGAGAGAGAAAGAGAGAGAGATGGAGATGGAACAAAAAAGGAAAGGAAAGAGAAAAAGAGAGAGACCCTCTTTCTTTTCTCTTTTCTTTTCTGCTCTTCTCTACTCGCTCTCTCTCTCTCTCTCTCTCTCCCCGCCCTTTTGAACAGGTTTCGGCGACGAAAGGCTCAAGTCCGCACAGAAGTTACAAGGCATGACGGGACAGTTTAAAAAAAAAGAAAAAACTCACTTTTTTAAATTCAAAAAACAAAACAAAAAACAGGTCAAAAAATGTCCTTTCTTTTCTTTGCGTTTCATTTTTCTTTGCTACTTAAAGTGGGAAAAGCAGGAAAACAGCGTGTTGCGCGCGCAGGGAGGGGGATGTAAAAAACAAAAAAAACAGACCAGAAGAACTAGAAGAAAAAACAACTCTCTCTCTTTTTTCTCTACTTCGCAAGGTCGACAGCAGCGACCGCGGCAGCAGCAAGCGACCTCTCCTCTGCTCCTCCTCCTTCCTCCTCTTCCGATCCTTCTTCCTCCTCCTCCTCCTCTCCGACGAGCTGTTCCTCCCAGCTCGAGGGAGGGCTGCCCACGGGGGCAGCGGGGGGAGCGCTGCGAGGAGGAGAAGCGACGGGGACCGGAGAGGAAGGGCGGGCTGCTGCCGCTGTCGCTGCCGCCTCTGCGGGTTTCGCTCCTTCTCCTTCTCCTTGTACTTCTTCGTCGTCGCTCTCGCTTTCGCTGCTGCTGCTCGAACTCGAACTCGAAGAATCGAAAGCCGAGCGGCAAGGAGGCGGCTGCAACCCCCCTCCCGCGGCGGCGGACTCGGCCGCGGCCAGCGCGGCGTCGAGAGCCTCGAACGAGTCCACGGGAAGCAGCCTCCTCCCTCGCAGCGAGCGAGAAGAAGAAGGAGAGGCTTCCTCTCCGGCCGCCGCCGCCGCCGCCGCCGCCGCGAGCCCGTCGCCGTCGTCTCTTTCTCTTTCCTCTTCCTCTTCTTCCTCCTCCTCCTCTTCCTCCTGGCTCCCGACGATGCCTCCGCCTCCCATCATCATCATCCCTCCCATCCCGCCGGGGCGAGGGGGCCGACCGCACTCCCACGCGTTGGGATCCTGGAGGCGCTTCCTCTCCCTTAAGGGGCCAGAAACGAGCTCCGACCAGCGCTGCCCGATGGTCTTTGCCGAGGTCGAAAAGGCCGAGGAGGTCGAGGAGGTCGAGAGTCCGCCGTCGTCGGCGTCGTCGGCGCCTTTTTCTTTCGCCAAGGAAGGGAGAGCAGCGGCCGCGGTCGGGAGCCCCGTCGCCGTCGTCGCCTCCACGGCGACCCTCACTCCGTCCTCGGCGGCGGAGCAGAGCGCCGAGGCGACCAGGGTCATCATCCCCGTGTAGCCCGCGCGCCAGTTGCTGCGGCGGCGGCGAGAGGAGCTGCCGCTGCCGCTGCCGTCGCCGTTTTCTTCTCCTTCTTCTTCGCCGCCAACACCTCCGCCTCCGTTCCTCCCTCCGCTGCTGCCGCTCTGCGTCGCCTCCACCTCCATGGGAGCGTCCAGGATCCAGGAGACCAGGTTCCCTCCCCCGCCGGCGAAGCGGGAGAAGAGCGAGAACGGAGTGAAGAAAGGAGCAGCCTTCTTCTTCTTGGTCGTCTTTTTCCGCTCCTCTTCTTCCTCTTCTTCCTCCTCTTTCTCTTCTTGTTCGGCGCAGCACTCGCACCAGTGCCGCCTCCCGAGCCCGACGCCGCCGGCACGGGCCCTCGAGGGCTTCTTCGCTTCCTCTTGCTCTTCTTCGTCTTCCTCGTCTTCCTCGTCGCTTTCCTCCTCCAGGGGCCCGGGGGCGAGCAGCAGCGCGAGCAGCCCCGCCCGCCGCTCGCCGCCCCTCGCCGCCGCGCCGACCGCGAACGTCGCCAGCGCGCCCACCTGGTGGTGGAGCGCCGCGTTGAAGGGGTAGCGCAGCGCCAGGCGGAGCAGCCGAGGCACCACCAGCGCGCGGGCCGCGGCGGAGAGCGGGGTGTCGGGCCCGGCTCTGGCGCGCTCGGCGGCAGAGGTCGCCGCCGCCGTCGTCGTCTTTGTCGTCGCCGCTGTCGAGGCCGCTGCCGCCGACGTGTCGGCTTTCGCTCCCTCCGCCGCCGCCACCGTCGCCGCTTTCGCCTCGACTCGGTTCGCCGCCCTCAGGAAAGAACAGAGCGCGGCGATGATGGCCAGGCGGGCACACCCAAGAGGAGGGGACAGGGCGCGGCCGTAAGAAGTCTTGAGGAGGAGGTGGTGTTCCGCTCTCGTCGCCGCCGCAGGCGTGGCTTTTTCTTCTCCGTCCTCTCTTCCCTCTTTTTCTTTTTCCTTCTTTTCCTTCTTCCTCTTGTCGGCGGCTCCGACGGGGGCCACTCCTTTCAGCTCCAGCGTCGAGACCAGCGTCCCCAGGTGAGGCACGAGCGCGAGCACGGCGCGGGAGGCCACGGAGAAGGCGAAGGCGGAGTCGAGGGCCGAGGGGCGAGGGGCCTCACTACCGCTGCCGTTTTCTCCTTCTCCGGCGGCTGCGGAAGGCCCGGCGCTCCCGACCTCGGCTTCTCCTTCGCCGTTGCTCGAGGAGCTTCCCCCGCTCCCGGGGGTCCTTTCGGTCGTCGTCCTGCCCTTGTCCGCGTCGGTGGTGCTCCCGGAGACGCTCTCCTGCAGCGATGCCTGCTTCATCTTGGAAGAGAGGCCGCCCTGCTCGCCGTCGCCGCCGCTGCTGCCTCCTTCACCGCCACCGCCGCGTTTTTCCTCCTCCGACAACACTTCCGCCGCCAGCTCCTCCTCTTCTTCCTCCTCCTCCTCGCTCTCCTCCTCCTCCTCCTCCTCCTCCTCGCCGCCGTAGGCGCCCCCGAGCAGAGCCATAAGGATGTTCACGGAACGCATCGCCGCCTCCCGCGCGGGACTCGCAGCTGGAGCGCCCGCCCCCTTCGCCGCCGCAGCGACGAGCCGTTTCACGGCTTTGGGCTCGGCGAGCGACAAGGACAGAGGGCAGAGCGCCGGTGGGGTGCGGGCGACGGCGGCGACGATGAGCGCGGAGAACTGCGCCGCCGCCTCGAGCGTGGCGGCCTCCTCCGAGGCCAGAGGGTCAGCAGAGGCAGAGGAAGAAGAGGAGGAAGCAGCAGAAGTTTTTTCGTCGTCGGCGGCGGCAACTTCCTCTTCCTCCTTTTCTCTTTTCCTTTCCTCGTTCTCGCCATCAGCGAGCGCCAGCGACAGCAGCGCGTCGAGGATCCCGTTCGACGCCAGCCACCTCCTGTGCTCCTCCCTCTCTCGCTCCTCCTCGTCATCGTCGCCGTTTCTTTCGTTTCCTCCTTCTGCCCCGGGCCCGGCTCCCAGCAGGCGCGCGAGCCCCTCGGCCTGCGCCTGCGAGGCCAGCGCCTCCGGTCGCGCCAGCGCCAGGAACCTCCGCGGGTGCGCTCGCAGCCAGCGCTCGAGGGCCTGAGGGTTGGCCGAGTGTACGGCGTCGACGATGCGGGTTATCCTGCTGGCGCGGCCGAGCTGGAAGGCGGTGGCGCCGGCGGAGACGGCGGCGGGGACGGGGGGAGGAGGAGGGGACGAAGAAGCCTTTTCCTTCTTCTTCTTCTTCTTCTTCTTCTTCTTCTTCTTCTCTTTCTTCCCTTCGACGTCGCCGTCGCTGCCACTGTCGCTGCTGCTGCTGCTTTCACTGCTGCTGCTTTCCTCCTTCTCCTCCTCCTCTTCTTCTCCTTCGTCACTCCCCTCCGGATCCGGGAAGAGCAGCCGCAGCGCCTCCTCGCTCCGCGCGACCGCCGCGGCGACAGCCGGCACGCTCGACACCAGCTCGGTCGCCAAGAAGGGCCGCTTGAACCTCCTCGCCGCGGTGGCGCCCAAGGGCGGGGGCTCCGTCACCAGCCTCGCGAGGCTCTCGGGCCTCCTGCACAGCGCCGACACGACGCGCGCGCCCGGGGAGTTTGAGCTTGAGCTGTTGCCCCCCGATGCGAAGAGGGCCGCCGTTCGAGCGGAGGCGAGACAACCTTCAGCGTCGAGCAGCGCCCCCACCGCGGCCTCCTCGTCCTCCCTCGCGGTATAAGACCTCGACGCCCTCTCCAGGGCCGCCTCCAGTGTCAGGCGAGGGGTCTGACGGGCCGCCGATGCTGCCGCCGAGGGGGGGCTGGCGCCGGCGAACCAGCTCATATCGTTGCTTTTGGCTGAAGGACAGGTCGAGGTTGAAGAAGAAGAGCGGACGATGGCGGCGGCGAGCAAGCGAGAGCTGTGCCGAGAGCGAGTGCAAAAAAGCAGCCCTCTCTTTCTCTTTTTTTTCTGCGCTTCACCGGCGTCCGGCGCTCGAGCGACGCCTCCCAGAGCTCAGAGGGATCGCCGCGGGCCTCGTGAGGGGGGAGAAAAGGCCGAACAGAGCAGGGAGAGTGGAACGAAGAAGGCGGATGAAAGCAGAGGAAAATGCTCGATGGCCAGCCGATCCTTGCTCAAAAAGTTGAAGAGTGAGCGAGCGAGAGAGAGCGAGCTTTTTCTTTCTTTCTTCCTTCCTCTCTTTCTTCCTCTTTCTCAACCTCCTCTCCTTCGCGCTCTCTCCGCCTCGCTTTTCGGTGTCAAAGAATTCGTGGTTCTCTCCTCTCGTTACAAATTGGTGTCTGGTGTTTTACTTCAACTGGTTTTTTGCTCGTTTCGTTGTTCTGATTTCGGGATGTCTCTTTCTTCTCTCTCGCTTCTTCAAGCGACGCCTCCGTTCCCTTCTCCTCCTCCGACGCCGCCGTTGAAGACCTCAGCGCAGAATGCCTGCAGCAGAGGCACCATCCGGGCGGAGACGTGAGGGAGAGGGTAGGAGATGGCGGCAAAGGATCTGAAGTTCTCATTCTCCTTCCTTCCGTCTCCTGTTCCTGCTCTTTCTCCGCCTCCTCCGTCACCTCCTCCTTTTCCTTCTCCGCTTTCGAACAGACAGACGGCGGCCCCCTCGGCCAGCGCCGGCGCGGTGCCCATCTCCCGGCCGTAGATCAGGGGCGGGTGGTGGCGGTGGACCTGTTTTTGAGAAGGAGGAAGAGGAGGAGGAGTCGTTTTTTCCCCGTTTTCGGTGAGCTTTCTTCGAGAAAAACGGGTTTTGTTTGTTTCTTTCTTTCTTTCTTTCTTCTCTCTTCTCTTTCTCTCTTTCTCTTACCTCAAACCGCTTCCCTTCGATGACGATCCCGGACTTGATCGCGCTCTCCCTATCCTCGAACAGGCGCTCCAGCGCCCGGAGCTCCTCGTCGTTAGTCGGAGAAGGGAAGGACGAGAAGAGGAGTCGCACCGACGAAGAAGAAGAGGTCGAGGTCGAGGTCGAGGTCGAAGAAGAAGGAGAACAAGGTCGCTGCCAGACGACGAGCCTGCTCGCCCCCTCCGCGAGCAGCGCCCGGGCTCGCTCCTCCATGTGCTTTCCTTTTTTTTTTCACTCTCAGAGGAGGAATCTCCGAAGCGAGCTCTGCGAGCTGCGAGCGAGACCAGAGAGGAAAGAGGTGCGCGCGCTCGTCGGGCGAGTGAAACGGTTTTTTTTCTCTCGATGGAAGCGAAGAACGCCATCAATCATTTATGCTCACTTTTTCTTTTTTTTCCCCGTCACTCGCTCGGCAGCTGCGATGATGCCGAAGTCAACGTCGGTGTCGCCTTTGCGCCTCTCCTCCCACCGCCGCAGCGGCGCCTCGCTTCCCTTCGTCCTCTTCGCCGCGGTCGCTCTCTGCTGCGCCGCCGGTCTGGGCCGCTGCTCAGCCTCGTCAGGCGATCCGTCGCTCAAGACGGACAACGCCACGCTCGAAGATGCCTTGACCTTTTCGTCATTGCCGTCGTCGTCGACCTCTTCTTCTTCGTCTTCGTCTTCGTCGCCGTCGCCGTCGCCCTTCTCGCCCGACGGCAAGAACTTCCCGAACCCGACCTCCGACCCTGCGGCCTGCAACAGGCCCCCGGGGAGGCCCAGCTGGCTCTGCGACCCGGACGGGATCCTCTCCGAGGGGGCGGCGGACGAGATCGAGGGGGTCCTGAGGGACGTTGCTCTGGCGAAGAAGCCCTTTGCGAAGTCTAGCTGCGCCTCTTCTTCGGGTTCGGGACAGCGGGCGGGGTTCCAGGTCGCTCTGGCGACTCTGGCGCGCCTCGACCTCTCCGCGACCTCTTCCTCGGCCGCGGACGCCACGGAGGAGTTTGCGTCGAGCCTGATGGACCTGTGGGGTGTGGGGCACGCCGGGTGCGACGACGGCGTGGTCGTCGTGCTCTCGAAGGAGGACCGGCAGGTGAGTTGATTTTTTCTTCGCTTTTTCGCTTTTTTTTTTTTTGTCGACCTCGACGACGACGACCTCGAAAAACTCAGCCTCTTTTCTCTTTTCTCTTTTCTCAACAACCCCAACCTCCAGTCCTACATCCTCGCCGGCCGCGGCGCCCTCTCCAAGCTGCCTCCAAGAACCTCCGCGGCGATCCTCGAGGCGGCCAAGCCCCAGCTGAGGTCCGGGGACATCGCCGGCGCACTGCGGCAGATTGCGATCGACGTCGGCCTGTCGCTCGCCGGCGCGCCGCCGCCGAAAAGTTCGGGTTCTTCCTCCTTCGACTGGAGCACGCTGCTCTTCTTCGCCGTGGTCCTCGCCATCGTCGTGACCTCGGTCCGCGCCGCCAACCAGCAGCGCGCGCAGCAGAGGGCGGCCGCGGAGGCTGTGGCTAAGCTGCGGAGGGAGCAGGCGGCGGCGGAAGCGGCGGCGAGGAATGGAGCTGGGGGTGGCGGCGCGGACCCCAGCGCTCCGTCCCCTTTCGCGAGCTCCTCCTGCCCCGTGTGCCTGGAGGACTTCACTCCAGAGGGGGGAGGCGCTGATAACGACGACAACGACGACGACGACGGGGAGCGAGGCGGAGGCGGAGGCGGAGGCGGAGGAGGCGGAGTCGGAAACAGCTCCTCCTCCGCTCCCTCGGCGCCCCTCCTCGTCCCGGCCCTTTTCCGCTCCGCTTCCTCTGTCGTCGCCGCCGCTCCTCCTGCTCCCCCGCGCCGCCGCTGCGTCCGCCCGCTCACCATGCACTGCGGCCACGTCTTCTGCGGCGACTGCATCTCGCGCTGGACCGAGGGCGGGCACGACACCTGTCCGATCTGCCGCGCGCCGCTCGCTGCTCCTTCTTCGACGACGACGGCAACTCCCTCTTCTTCCTCTTCCTCTCCCTACCGCCCCTACCCAAACTACCGCGACGAGCTCGCCTTCAGGCTGGGGTCCCTGCACCGGCTCTACCCGGCCGTCGTGACCGCTGAAATCCTCTCCGAATGGCTCGGGCAGGCGAGGCGAGGAGCCCCCTTGGCCTCGTGGGAGAGCCTGCGGCAGCAGCAGCTCTCTCAGAACGGTAGGATCGCGGGCAGAAGGCGGCAGGAGGGGGCGAGGTTCGGGGCCGTGGGGGGGTTCGGGGGCGGGGGCAGCGCCGGTGGGGGCGGGGCCGGGAGCTCTTGGTAGGGAAAAAAGTGTCTCGTTTTTGTTTTTGCTTTGTTCGCCCTCCCCAAAAAACTTTTTCTCTTTTTCCGCTTTCTCTTTTTCGCTGTAAAATCCGATACTAGAACTACTGTTCTATCTCTGCCTCCCCGTTTTTGACAGTGCTTGACCAAAGTGCTAATTTTACAAAGAGAGAGAGAGAGAGAGAGATTTTCCTCTCCTCTCCTCACCCGAGCTCCATCTCTTCTACTTTCATCGTCACCGTCGAAGAAGAAGAAGCGAGCGCGCGAAGCCCCTCGACCCTCCTCTTCCCTTCTCCTCCTCCTCCTCCTTCCCCGTCGCCGTCGCCGAGGGCCTCCAGCGCCCCCGCGAGCCTCCCCGCCGCGTGCGCGTTGCCGCCCTCGGCAACGAGCAGCAGCGCGTCCGCGGCCCTGCGTGCCTCGGCGAGGAGAGCTGCCGCGGAGGAGGAAGGAGAAGAGGAAGAAGAGGAAGAGGAAGAGGAAGGGCGCAGCCACGAGAGGGGGAGCGAGGCGACGACGCGGGCGACGCGCTCGGCCGCCTTGGCCGCCGCCGCCGCCGATCCTTTCTCTTTCTCCTTCTCCTTCTCTTCGCCCGCGAACGCCGCGCGGACGTAGGGCAGGAGCTGCCTGTCGATCACACCGGAGAAGGCCGCGTCCTTCAGGGTCTCTCGCGGGAAGAGGGAAGAGAGAAAGTCTGCCTTTTCTCCTTCTCCCTCGTCGAAAGCGAAAGCGGAAACGCCCCGCAGCAGCCTGAGCCCTCGACCAAACCTCCTCGCCAGCAGCCCCTTGGCCCTCGCGCACCTCGCCGCGGCCTGCGGAGGCCAGGGCGGGACGACCGCGGGCCCTTCTTTCGCCGCCTCGAGGAGCCTGGAGAGCGCCGAGGAGGCCAGGGACTCGAAGCGGCGCCGCGGATCCGAAGAAGGATCAGAAGGAGGAGGTTGAGATTTCGACGACGGGGACGAAGAAGACGAGGGATCGAAAAACGGGGCGAGGTCGCGGAGGAGCGCCGCCGCCGCCGCCGACCCCTTCGCCGACCTCGACGGCTGCCAGCACTCTGATTTCTCCAAAGCCTCGACGGCCAGCGGCAGGACGAGGTCCGAGATGAGCTTGGGGACGATCGAAGAGGCGTCGGCACCGCCGCTGTCGGCTGCGGCGGCGTTCTTCGAAGGGGTCGAAGTCGAGATTGAGGTCGAAAAAGGAGGAAACGCCGCCGAGAGCGTCGAGAACCACTCGTGCTCCCTGAAGCTCCCCTCCGCCTCCCTGCTGCTTCCCCCACGCTCTTCTTCTTCTTCTTTCCTCCTCTGCGCTGCCGCGAAACTGCCCAGGGGCTCCCACCCCAATAGCTCGAGACGGACAAAGGGCGCAAAAAGAGCGGGGGCGGCCGTCGGGGCGTACGCGGCCCGGAAGCTCGCAGGCTGCTTCCGCTGCCAGCCCTTGAGGCTCTCTGCGACGGCGGGGAGCGTGGCAAAAGGCTGGTCTGCGTCGGCAAAAGTCGTGGAGGCCGCGCGGAGGAGCTCGGCGCGCTTGCGGGCGAAGCGGCGGAGGGGAGAAGAAGAAGAAGAAGGTTTGGCTTCTTTTTCTTCATTTTCTTCTTCTTCTCCCTCTTCTTCGTCGTCTGTCGTCTCGTCCCCGAGCGCGGGCTCGGCGGCCCCCGTCGCCTCCGCGTGCTCCTGCGCTCGAAGAAGAGAGGCCCTAACGAAAGACGAAGAAGAAGCTCCACCTCCTCCTTCTTCCGCGGAAGTGGGAAACGCCTTCGCGGCCTCTGCCGCCGCCACTTCTGCGATTGCCTCGACTTCGTCCTCCCCTCCCCCTCCGGCGCCGCCGCGGAACAGCGCCCCCAGCGCAGCAGCCACCCCGGCCGCAGCGGGCTCGAACTCCCTCCCGTCCCTCCCCACCGCCCTCTCCCGCGACGCCGCGGCGGCAGAGGCCCGCAGCGAAGACAGGTGCTCCTCCATCTCCTCGACCAGAGGCGACTTGGCGCTCAGGGCCGAACAGAGGTCGGACACGAAGAGGCGGACCTGCTGGAGGTCGCCGTACTTGATCGAGGCGAACTCCAGGGCCCTGGAGGCTTCGGCCGCGGCGGTGGAGGCGTTCGAAGCGGAGGCGGCAGCTCTGTCCGCTGCCTTCCGAGAAGCCGCGGCGCGCGAGCGGGCGCGGTCCCGCGCGGCGGAGAGCGAGGAGAGGGCCCGGGCCCCCGCCGCCTCGAGCAGCGCAGCGGCCTCGTCCGGGGTCGTCGCGGTCGCTGTCGCTGAGGCGTGGCGGGAAGCAGGGCGAGCATGGGAAGAAGAAGGAGGATGCGGAGGGAGCGTTTTGGCGGAAGCTGCTGCTCCGCGGCGGAGCTGCTCGCGAGCAAAGTCGTCGCCGTCGCCTTCTTCCTCTTCTCCTTCTTCCTCCTCCTCGGCGAACGAGACGCCCTTCTTCTTCTTCAACTGCCGCTGCTGCTTGCTCGCCGCGGAAAGAGGGATGAAGTCTTCTTCTCCGTCGTCGCCGCCGGCGCCTCCTCCTCCTCCTCCTCCTGCCTTTCCGCCGGCCCGGAGGCGCTCCCTCCTCGCCCGCGCCGCCGCGACGGCCTCCGCGCTCGGGATCGCGCCGTCGCCATCTTCGTTATCATCTTCCTCCTCTCCCTCCCGGACGCTCACGCGCTCTCGGAAGGAGCCCGCGAGGCCTTCTGCAGGCGGAGCAGCTCCTTCGTCGTCGTCGCCGTCGCCGTCGCCCTCTCCTCTCTCTGCTGCTGCTTCCCTGTCAGCCTCCGCGGCCAGCGCCGCAGGGGCCCGCGCCTGCGACTTGGCCAGCTCCTGAAGGCGCTCGGCCGTGTACTCGCCTGTTGTTGGTTTGAGGTGGGAGAGAGGGAGAGCGTGAGTGAGGTGAGTTGGGAGAGCGGAGGTGGAGGAGGTTGACGTCAAAACGAACGAACGAAACAAACAAAAACAAAGCATCGAAATCGCGCACCTGCCGCGGCCCGCAGCGTCGTCGCCCTTGGGAGTTCCGCTTCGTCCTTCGCCACAAGGCTTGAAAGTTTCACCCCGGAGGCGCGCATGCCCTTGGACCTGCGCGACAGTGAAGGAGCGGCGAGGAGAGCGCCCGCGTGTTCATCGTCGTCGTCGTCGTCGTCGTCGCTTTCGTCGCCTTCGTCGTCATTGACGTTGCCGAATGACAGAGCCGAGCGCTGCTTCTGCTGCCGCTGCTGCTTGGCCTTCGCTGCCGCCGCTCTCAGGGCTGCCGGGGCGAGGACGGGGGGCACGGAGCCATTGTCCTGGCCCTCGTCCTCCTCGTCGTCGGCAGCGGAGACCCTGCGGCGAAACTGCCGAGAGCCGCTCTTCATCGCCTTCTCGAGCGAGCAAAGCGGAAAGAAAGGGGGAAAAAAGTGAGAGAGGGAGCGAGGAGGTCCATTGCTCTTCTCTCACTTCTTTTCAATCGAAAAAAAGCGCAAGGCTTAGCGGCTCTTCTGTCTTACTTCATCGACTTACAGAGCTCCAAAGATGCAGAGGCTCGTCGTCTCGCGTCGTCCAGCATTAGCATCGAGCGCGAGAGCGACGGCACGAGCAACGACTTCGAGGGCGATTTCGATCACATCATCGACGAAGATGAGCATTCGATCTCAACCTCCTCTTCTCCTTCCGCTTCCTAGCCGCTTCTCCACGTCCCTAATCCCTTCGGCCTACGCGGCAGGGCGCAGCTACGACGACGGGGACAAGCTCCTCCGGGACTGGGGTGGCGGCGGGGACGAGGGCGGCGGCGGGAGCGACGACGAAGGGGGAGGTGATGGCGGTCCAGGTGGAGGAGGAGGTCGAAGAGGAGGCGGGGGAGGAGGAAACGGAAACGGCAAAGGCAACGGCGACGACAAAGGCCCCTCCCGAGGCCTCCTCAAGCTCGCAGTCTCGGCCGCGCTGCTGCTGCTGATCGCTCGCAAAGTTTGGATCCGCTCCAAGGAATTAGGGAGAGGGAAAGGAAGCGGCAAAGGGAGCGAAGGCGCCTCCTCCTTCGCTTCTGTCACCGGCGTTCTCTCCTCGACTCCCTCGACTCCTCCCCCTACGATCCCGCCCTTCTCCGCCGCAGACAACGCCGACGTCCAGGCCCTGCGCCGGCTGCTGCGAGAGGCATTTGAGACGCTGCAGGGCCACGGGGAGAGGCTGGAATCGCTGGAGCCCGAAGGAGGCGAAAACGAAACAGGAAGCTCTTCTTTTACTTCATCTTCTTCCTCTCCTCCCTCGAGGGGCGCGCGCCTCCTCCGCGACGCAGAGGCCGCCTCCCGCTTCGCCCCCCTTGGTGCCATGCGGCGAAGGATAGGAGGATCCTCGGCGAGGAAGGCGGCGGCTGAGAGCGCTTCTTGCCTGGAAGGGGAGGTCGTCGTCGACAGCGGACTCTCGAATTTAACTTCTTCTTCCTCTTCTTCTTCTTCTTCTTCTTCTTTCCTCCTGCCTTCGACCCGAGCGAGGCTCCGCGCCTGCCTCCACGGCGCCGCCCGTGGAGGACGAGACTCCTGGCTGGCACAGCTCGACGCCTTCCCCCTTTCCTCTTCTTCTCCTTCTCCGTCTCCTGCAGCTCTCTCCAAGCTCCTCTACTCTCTCTCTCTGGGCCGCAGGTCGAGGCTGCTGCTCTCGCCGCTCGGCTGCCGCGGGAGCGACGTCGCGCCGACGCTGAACCCCGTCGCCGGCGCCGGCCTCACGCACGCCGCCAGGGACGGGAGCTCTCCGCACTTGAAATTGGGAGAAAGGGAAAATGGGAACGAGGTCGCTGTGGCGTGGAGGCACCGGTGGAGGGGAGGGGCCGGCGTCTCTGCCGCCGCGTTCCACCGACCTCCTCTGGGCTCTTCTCCTTCTGCTTCTTCTTCTTCTTTTTCTCCGCTGTTGAACAACTCCAACTCTTCTTCTTCCTCTTCTTCCTCTTCTTCCAAGACCTCGACCCTCATCCAGCTGGATGGGCCCTTGACCGATTCTCTCAGCGTGGGCGTCGTCGCCGTCCTAGAAACGCCCCACGGAAAAGGGAAGAACGAAAGGCGGCGAGCACCGTCGCCGTCGGACGCCTGGGGCCGCGCCTCCCCTTCCCCTTCTCCTTCGTCCTCTTCCTTCGGAGACGACGACGACGACGACGAAACTGACGACGACGATTTCATCTACGGCAACAGGATGACCGGGAGCAGCAGTTACAACGCCGCGGCGGCGGCCGCGACGCTCGGGGCGATGGCGGCGGCGGCGCTGGGCGAGGAAGGGAGCGTCACGGCCTCTGCCTGGGCGAGCGCGCGGGTCGAAAAGTCGACGCCACCGGCGATGACGAAAGCTAGTCCTAGTAACGCGGCTTCTTCTCCTTCTCCTTCTGCTGCTCCGTCCTCCTCTTCTTCCTCCTCCTCTTTCCCTTCTGCGGCGAGGGGCTGGGGAGCCTCGCTGGCCTCGAGGCCGAGCGGCGGGAGCGGCGGAAAGAAAAAACAACCGGGTTGGATCCTGGCCGTCGCGGGAGAGACCCCGCCGGCCGAGAGGCGCCGGAAGGGGAAGAGGTCTTCGGTCACCGCGGAGGCGTCGCTGGTGCTCCCTCTGGAGAACGAGGGAGGAAATGGAGGAGGAGGCAGCGTCGTGACTCTGGTTCCCGGGGTGGTGTTCTCGAGGCGCGGGGGGGAGAACTCGGTGTCGCTGGAGTGCAGGTCGGTGCTGGCGTTTTGAAAGAAAAGAGAGTTTTTTTTGTTCCCTCTCTTTTTTGCAATTCACTTTCTTCTAGTTTTTTTCCGCGTCATTTCGACGCGCGATTTTTTTTTCCGTTTTACTCTTTCTTTGCTTCTCTCCTTGTTGTCTAGACAAGAACACAATGAGCTCTTTGATTAGGTACGATCGGAAGGGGGAACTAGCGGCAGTAGCGCTGAGAAAGAGGAAGGGAAAGGTTGATTGCGTCTCGATCGCCCCCCCTGCTTTCGTTCTCGGCCGCTCGATGAAATCTAGTAAAAGAAAAGGGACGAAGCTTTTGTTGCTGTCCACGCTTGATTACGATCTTGAATCGCCTCCAGCGCGGCTACTAGACGTCAGCTAGATCCAGAGAGTAACGAGAAAGAGAAAGGTACCCTCAAACAGCCGCTCACGAGGAAAGAAAAAAACTCGATTTAAAAAAAACCATTTCGTCCCCATCGATCCCCCTTTTCAGGAGCTCGAGCAAAGGCGTTGCCTCCTCCTCGCTCCTCGCGGCGAGAGGGAATAGGGCAACGGCAGCCAAGGGCGCCTCCGTCAAGGGCGCCGGTGCCGCCGCGCCTCCCCGCAGCAGCTGCAGGCTGGTCCCTCTCAGGGCCTCGACGCCTGCGTCCGCGAGCAGAGCGGGAGGGGCGGTTTCTGCTCCTTCCTCTTCTTCTTCTTGCTCGCCGCTGCGGCAGCTTCAGAGGGCAGCAGCGGCGCCGGCAGCCCCGCGAAGGACGAGAGCGAGGACGGTTTCGACCTCCGCGGCAGCAGCAGCAGCCGTCGCCGGGCCCGTGGCCGGCCAGACCCTCACCCAGCTCCTGGCGACGATCATCGTGAGTGGAAGGAGGAGCTCGTTTTCGTTTCGGGAATTCCGGAGAGAAAAGAGAGATGGAGAGAACGAAAAACGATGCTCAACCTTTGACCTTTTTTGACGAAATCGGAAAAAAATCAAAAAAAACTCCGAAAATCTCGAAAACAGGGCTACTGCGTCCTCCTCGGCTCCTGCGTCCGCTCCGTGCCGCAGATCATCAAGATCGTCCAGAACAAGTCGGTCGAGGGCCTGAGCCTGGCGGCGAACGGGGCCGAGCTGCTCGCCTACTCGATCACTTTCGCTTACAACTGGAGGTGAGAAGAAAAAAATCATTTTTTTCTTCTTCATTTCTTCGCTCTCTATCTCTCTCTTCTTCTCAACCTCTCTCCTTCTTCTTCCCCTCCCTCCTCCCTCCTCCAACAGGCTCGGCTACCCCCTGTCCACCTACGGCGAGCTCCTCTCCTGCTGGGCCCAGGACGTCATCCTCGTTTCTTTACTTTTATTTTTCAGAGGAGTCCTAGGCAAAAGAGCGGTCGCCGCCGGGGCCGGGTATTGTCTGCTTCTTTGGTGCATGCTCGGCGGAGGCAGCATAGGAGGAACGGGAGGGATCGCCGTCCCCGGTGTTTCGATGGAGGTGCTTACTGCCTTGCAGGCCTCGACGATCTTCATCGTCGCCCTGGGCGGGAGGCTGCCTCAGATCGTTTTGAATGCCAAGAGAGGCGACTCGGGCCAGCTGAGCGGAGCGACGTCGGCGCTGAATCTGGCCGGAAACTTCGCCCGTGTCTTCACAACGGTCGTGCTTACCGGAGACTTTTTGAATCTCGTCGGAGCATTGGTTCAGGCTGTGCTCAACGGGACGCTGCTGGCGCAGTGCGTGGCGACGGCGAAGAGGGGGAAGAAGGGAGGCAGCGGGGAAGGCGGAGGAGGAGGGTCGCCGGTGCCGGCCCTCGCTTCTTGAGGAGAAGTTTTTTTTTCTTGTTCGCCTTTTCTCTTTTTTTCTCCTTTTATCTTTCAGTTTCTCATATTCAACCAGCTCTTCAGTTGGAGTAGAGAGAAAAAGAGAAGAACAAGGAAGCAACAGAAAGTGCACTTGATTCTAGAGACACGCAAATAATTCTTTTTTTTGGAAACTTTTTGCAAATCAACGAAAATTGAAGAAGAAAAAAAAACAAAAATCACCAAGGAACCTCCTCCCCGTCCCACGCGAAAAACTTGCCGCTGTCCTCCCTGGTTGCTTTACCCACGATCTCCAGCAGCTGCTTCGCCCCGCGCTCGCGGGAGAACAGCTTCCCCTCGGGAACGTTGCGCTGGAAGGGCTTCGACAGGTCGGTGTCGCAGGTCCCCGGGTGGAGCAAGATAGCGGAGACGGGCGCCCTCTTTCGCGACAACTCGACGCTCAGGGTCTTGTTCAGCTGGTTGAGGGCTGTTTTCGAGGCTCGGTAAGAGTACCAGCCGCCGGTGCCGTTGTCCGAGACGCTGCCGACGCGAGCGGAGATCGAAGCGAGGACAGAAGGCGGAGACGAAGTAGCGACTTTACCTTCCTCTTTGGCCCTGGCTTCTTCGGCTTTGCCCCCGGCGATCAACAGCGGGACAAAGGCCTTGGCGACCAGGATGGGCCCGGCGGCGTTGACGGCGAAGCAGGCGGCGAGCGCGGCCGGGCTGATTCGACCCAGCGCCGTCTCCGGCATGAAGTCTTCTTCACTGCCGGTCTCCGGGTCTCTGGCGGTGCCGTGAAGGATCCCCGAGGCGTTGATCAGGAGGTCGAGCCTCCCGTGCGAGGACGAGACGGCCCGGGCCGCTGCGTCGATGGTCGAGGCGCGGGTGACGTCCAGCGGAAGGATCGTGAGGCGCGGCAGAGAGGAAGAGGAGGACGAAGAAGACGAAGACGGAGAGGAAGAGGAGCTTGCCGCATCGGCCGCGAGCGCGGCGAGCGCCGTCGCCGAGGAGGGGTCTCGGCAGGTGGCCACGACGGCGTCGAACCTGTCTCCCATGACGAGCTGGCGGGTGAGCTCGAGGCCCAGGCCTGGTGGTGATGGTGGTGTTTTTTTTTTAAGTCGGGGGGGTTGAGAGAAAAGAGAAAAAAAGGTTTCGTTGTCGTCGGAGGCTAGATCGATCGATGGGAGTGAATTGAAAAAAACAAAAGTCGACCAACATCTCACCGCGGGAAGCTCCCTGGATCATCGCCACTCGGCCAGTGGGCAGCGGAGCCGAAGACGCGTAGCAGCGCTGGGCTGCGCGACCGCTGCGCCTCAGGAGGAGGCGCGTGGCGGTGTTCATGTTTTTTGCCTTTTTGTTTTTGAAAACGAAAAAGAGAGATGCCGTTGTGGTTTATTTTTAAATAAACCACAACAGAGATCTCTTCGATCTCTGTCGCGAAAGAGAGCGAGAGCGACAAACCAATTCTGCTCTCCATCGCATCTCTCCTCGACAACTCCCTAATAACACCTCTTACGGCTTCTTTTTCTCTTCTTAGGAGTCAGAAACTTTTGCATTGTCCCATCGGAAGTGGTTCGGAGCGTCGGAAAGAGAAGCAGGGAGCTTCAGAGCACACGGCATCAATTCCGATGACTAACGTTGGAAACCGCCGAAGGAAGTCGAAGTCGCCATCGACCTCGACTTCCTTCGTCCTTCTCCTCGTCGCCTCTCTCCTGTTCGCCCTCACAGCAGCAGGCGCCCCGGACCCAACCCAACCTCCTCGCCGCCAACGCCTCACCACCCTCGACCTCGCTGCCCTCGAGGCCCCGGCCCCCTTGCCCTCGCCGGCGGCCCTGGGAAAGCGTTACCTTTTGTCACCGCTCTCGGTCGGGCCCTCGCACGCGTTTGTGATCGCGCGCGTCGCCCGGGAGCTGGTGAGCCGCGGCGCTAGCGTGCTGCTGCTGTGCCCCGGGAGCATGCGGCCGTTCTTCGACGTGCCTCCTCCAGGGGTCAAGACGCTCTCTATCGAGGTCGGGAGAGGGGGAAAGCGAGGGGGAGGCGAAGGGGCAGAAGAGGAGGGAGGTCGGGAGCCGACGGAGGCCGATTTCGAGGACGAGAGCGTCAAGTGGAGGACTGTGCACTACAACACCTCCGGGGAGCTGATGAGGGTAAGGAGGGAAGTTGCTGTTCATTGGGCTCTTTCTTTTCGAAGAAACAGAAGAGGAACAGAGGAAAGGAGAAAGCGCGGAAACCATTTTTTTTGCTCACCGTCGTCTGAAAAAAAAAATTATAGCGCCTCCCCGCCCTCATGAAGCTCTCCAGGGGCAACGCCCTCCCCTGGCAGAACTTCCACCTCTTCGCGGACGGGCTGGCGGCGGAGTGCGACGAGGTGATCGCGAACGAGAGGCTTTTGAAGGCGGCGAGGCTGTTTAAGCCAGACGTCTTTATCGGAGACCTGATGGAATCCTGCTTTGTCGTCCTGGGAGAAAGAGCCTTTTCAAGCTCTTCTTCGTCTCCTTCCATCCCAATCCCGCCGCGCGTCGCCATCCACAACGGGCCCGTGATCACACCCATGTTCGACGCCGCGGGCTTCGACCTCCTAGGAAGAGGCTGGGGGATCCCTGCGCAGCTCGCGTCGGTGCCGACTTTCGGCGCCGGGCTCGTGCCTCCTTTCTCTCTGAGCAAACGCGTTCTCAACCTCGCCCACTTCCTGGGAAACTCCGCCCACGACTATTTCAGGATGCGGCCCGTGCTCCACGCGCTGCACAGGAGGCACGGCGTGCCCTTCAAGGGAGACGGGAGGAGCTCTCAGAGAGAGATTTTGGCTGCCAAACAAAGAGATGCGTTGCTTGTTTTGCAGGGTGACTGGGCAATCGACTGGCCCCGTCCCATGCCCCCGGCCACTCTCGTCGCAGGGCCAGTGATGCCCGGCCCTGCCAAACCCTTACCGGAAGAACTGAGAAACTGGATCGAGGAAGCCCAAAAAGCAAAAGAGCAAATAATCTACACTGCCCTTGGCTCGACCTTCCAACTCACTCCGGATAAGTCCAAAGAGATCGTGCGAGCTTTACATAAAGCTGCCCCTCGGGCCCGGATCATGATCAAGCTGAGCGACTTGGACCTACCTGCAGAGGCCGAAAGAGAGCTCCGAGAGGAGCTGTCTCCCGACCGAGGACCGCAGAGGCTTCTGATCTCGAAATGGCTTCCGCAGAACGATCTGCTGGGTGCTCCCGGGGGAGCGGTCTCTCTCTACCTCACGCACGGAGGCATTTCTTCTCTCTCCGAGGCGACCTATCACGGCGTTCCCGTGGTGGCGCTGCCGCAGGGCGCGGAGCAGCCCGACAACGCCGCCAAGGCGCAGCAGCGAGGGTTTGGTATCGGGCTCAGGAGAGGGGCCGGACCGGAGGAGCTGGCGGCGGCCGTCGCCGAGGTGTTGGAAGATAAAGGGGGGAAGTTTTCCGCGGCTGCAAGGGCCGCGGCGGTACGGATGCGAGCCGGGAGGCCTCCCGCCGCCGCCGTGATCGCCGCTGCGATCGAGAGGGTCGCCGTCGCCTCTGGCGCGTTCGAGCGAGATTCTTCGGGTTCTTCGAGTTCGAGTTCAAATTCGAGTTCAATTTCTTCTTCGATTTCTTTTTCTTCTTCTCCTCCCCTCCCTGACCCGGGCTGGAGGATGCTGAGCGCCGACCAGCCCTGGGCCGCGAGGCACTGCCTCGACGCCGGGGCCGTGCTGCTGGCGGTCGTGTTGGGTCCACCGCTGCTGCTGCTGTGGGGCCTCAGAGTCGCAGTCTCCAAGGTGCTTTCGTTGAACGACAACAAGAAGAAGTCTTCGTCTTCTTCGTCCTCTTCGCGCTCCCTTCGCTCCAGCAACGGTGCCGCGGAGCACGCCAAGCTCTCTTAGAGAGAGAGAGAGAGAGAGAGAGAGAGAGAGAGAGAGAGAGAGAGAGAGAGAGAGAGAGAGAGAGAGAGAGAGAGAGAGAGAGAGAGAGAGAGAGAGAGAGAGAGAGAGAG
>Ga0210003_1000847_pt1 | contig 27472 bp, 50 predicted proteins | sample LantaG_FD_182804 | JGI IMG/M metagenome (GOLD analysis project Ga0210003, IMG submission 182804) | Deep subsurface microbial communities from Baltic Sea to uncover new lineages of life (NeLLi) - Landsort_02402 metaG (SPAdes) (version 2) | ecosystem: Environmental > Aquatic > Marine > Oceanic >... | reverse complement strand
GGGCTATCTCCCTCAACACCTACGCTCAAATGCTAGGGCAACAATACGGTGAAGGAAACTGGGAGACCATCGGCTCAATCAGTGAGTTACCTGGGAAAGTGGCTCGCCTAGTCCAGAAGCTGGTGGCGTCCCGGTAGCTTTCGTAGTGCTGGCCATTCGGCCCTCATGGGATGAGGTTGGGCTTCATCCCATGCAGCGGAGTGGTGAACACTCTGAATAAAATCGAAAGGGGGACAAACATGGGTGCTACTAAACGGATGATGGAAGAGGTAGCTGGGAACATGGGAGACTACAGCCCCAATGACCAGAAGGTGCTGGCGGAAGTCGGCAGGTTGATGAACCTGGATGAGAGGCGGTTCGTGGTCTTGGAGACACATCCCAACTCGGGTGGATGCTGGATTGGCAAGCTAGGCACGGAGTCCGAGGTCATCTCATACCTGAAGGAGATGGCTACCAAAGGCGTCCTAGAGTATGTCGGCGGTATTCTGGAACTCAAGGAGAAGGCCGAAGAAGAGACCCTTCAGTGGATTGAGTTTAAGGATTACCAGCCCATCAGAGTTCAAATCCGGCCTCCCCACGAACACACTGGCCCGACTCCACCGCTTCCCGGCCTAGAGAAACGACTGGCTCATCTGGAGGTGGAGGCTTACGGTGTCAAGAAGTCGGTCTGGAGTCTCCTCCAAGGCATGTATGACAACGAGATTGAGGAAGTGCTCTCCGATACCCTTGAGGCTTTCCTTCAGTCAGGCCGAATGTTACCTCCCTGGGAGAAAGAAGGCCAGAAGGAAGTGGTAGTAAAATGGCAGTAGATTTTCGGAAGCCAGAACTAGAGGACAGAATTATCAACAAAGCTGAGGAACTGGCCGAGGAGAGGTGTGGCAGGGAATTTGGTGACCTGCCTCCGTCTTTACAACAGCAGATATGGATGGATGCCGAGGAGGAGATAAAAGACCAACTCGCTGGTGAAGCGGATGGCATCTACGAAGAGATTAGGGAAGCCAGCTTCTTTGCGAATGGGAACGGCCACAAGCCACAGGCAGAACGAGATGAGCATTGGGCAGACCTTGAGCTAGACAGGAGGCTTGGCAAGTAATGGATATCTGGCAGACCATCAATGAAGTTTTCCTAGTGCTACTGGGATGCTTCGGCCTCTTTATCGTGTGCTGTATGTGGGTTCTCTGCGAGGAAGAGGTCAAAGGCTGGTGGCGGAGGCGAAAGGAGAAGGCCAAATAGAAGCTCATCCATCCGCCCTCGGGGTCTCAGAATTTTTTTCGCAAAACACAAACACACATCCTGAGACCTCGCAGCGGAGTGATGAACTCCAAATAAATACGAAAGGGGGACAAGCCTATGCGTAGACAACAGGGGTGGCGGTGGAGACTAGAAATAAACTAAAAGGAGGATGCCGGAAAATGGCACCTAGAAGTATCTGGAAAGGGGCTATGGGCTTTGGGATGGTCAGCGTCCCAGTCAAGCTATACTCGGCCACCGATGAAAAGACAGTCCACTTCAACCAGCTTCATGCGGACTGCCAGACCAGGATACAGATGCCCCGATGGTGTCCGACCTGCGACCGAAAGGTAGAGCAGTCGGAAATCGTCAAGGGCTATCCCATCGGTGATGAAAAGTGGCTTGTCATGGATAGTGCCGACTTTACCTCTCTGCCTGTTAAGTCCCTAAAGACTATTGATGTTGTGGCGTTTGTGGAAGGTAATCAGATAGACCCACGACACTATAACAAACCTTACTTCTTAGCTCCGGAGGATGCGGGAGTAAAGGCTTTCAGCCTATTCCTTCAGGCGATGGCCAAGGTCAACATGGTCGGGATATGTAAGCTCGGCTACCGGGAAAGGGAACATCTCGCCACGATACGAGCCTTCGGGGGAGTAATCCTGCTACAGACCCTTTACTATGCTGATGAGCTACGCAATCCCGATGAGGTCAAGGTCAAGATGGTAGATGTATCGGAGAGAGAGATGGAGATGGCGGTAACGCTTCTCCAGACCCTCCAGCAACCTACCGCTAATCTCGGCCAGTATGAGGATGAGTACCGCAACGCATTACTGGAACGCATCCAGGCCAAGCTGGCTGGTGAAGCCTTCACCATTTCAGAGACCACAGAGGAAAAGCCAGAGATGGACTTGATAGACGCTCTTATGGCCTCCATCTCTGCCGAAAAGCAGAAGGTGGAAGCACCGAAGGCGGAGGAAGCACCAGTGGGTTCGCTGAATGAGCGGATAGCCAGCATAAAGACAGCGGAGGTGGCTTAATGGATAACCTCAATCCGATGCTGGCTCAGACAGGCGATGAGCCGTTTGACCATCCCGACTACATCTTTGACCTCAAGTATAATGGGATGCGGATTGTTGGTCATAAAGACGGTGGTTCAGCCCAGCTTCAGGGACGGAGCGGGCTGGACTATACCGCCCAGTTCCCAGAGCTGTTTGGTCTGGGGAAGAACATCAAATCGCAGATGGCCAGCCTCGATGGGGAGGTAACTTGTCTGGGAGCCGATGGGCTTCCCGACTTTAACGCCCTCCAGCAACGCATTGGCCAGACCAATCCCATAACCGTCAAGTCTCTGATGGAACGATATCCGGCCGTCTATAACGTCTTTGAAGTCGCCCGAGTGGACGATTACGACCTGTCGGCCGGCGGGAAAGCCAAGGCCACGCAAATGCAACGGCGGGAGATCCTGGAGAAGATACTTATTCCCGATGACAAGGTAAGGCTCTCTCCCTACGTTGACGGAAGCGGTATCGCCCTGATGGAGCAGGTGAAAGCTATCAACGATAAGGCAGGACGCCAGGTCTTTGACGGAGTCATGGCCAAGACCAAGAGTGGCCTCTATACTCCGGGAGGACGTGGCCAAGCCTGGACAAAGTTCAAGATTCCTCACTATGCCAACTACGTCATCTGCGGTTTCACAAAGGGGACTGGCTGGCGTGAGGACATGATGGGCGGAGTGGTTCTCGGTCAGCCTGAAAATGGCGGCCTTCGCTTAGTCGGGGTCGCTGGGTCGGGGTTCAAGTCCAAAGAACTCCAAGAACTCTACACGACCCTTCTCCCGATGAGAACGGAGGTCAATCCCTTCGGCAACGGGACTAAAGTCCCAAAGCTGGACTCGTGGGTTAAGCCTGTCCTGGTGTGCTACGTCAAATACTACGACATCACCAAGGATGGCAAGCTCATCTGGCCTATCTACCAATGGATGACCAACGAGGTGTACGGAGGAGAGCTGAGTAGTAAATGAGCTGGCAGGACAGGCCAACGGTGTGTCAATTACACCGGATAGCCTGCCTCGCCAGCATCCTTGGGATAAGGGAGCCCATCGAGGAGGGCATTGATACCCGAGGAGACGCAAGACGTATCCAATATGAACTACGGCTAGAACTGAAGGCCAAAAATCGAAGGAAAAAGGAGGTAAGATATGTCTAGTAGCAGAATAGGCGGAACACTCATTCCACCTGGCAGCCATACGAGCAATCAGGTGGGAGGCAAGGTTTATACTCCCGCAGCATATTACCCGAGTTCAGGCGGGAAAACGGCACCTGGTCTCCCACCGGGGATGGCTTACACGGTCTGCGAGGTAAGCGATGGTACTACATCCTGCGACTGTATGGGGTGGACTCGTCGCAACCCACCGGGAGGACGAACCTGTAAGCACACCCAGGATTACGACCTGACCCTCCGTCTGGACTGGAACGCCGTGAATAATGGCTTCCCAGTCCCGGCTGCGGTATCTGGCCCTGAGCCTTTTGTTCAGGCTGGGGCGAGAGAGAAGGGAGGCGCTTTGTCCGACCTTCTCGCCAAGCTTGATAAGGACGGCATCTAATGAAACGGACAGCGTTACTGGTAGCAGGGAAGGTCTTTGACATGGGGGCGGATGGTGCCGCCGAAGAGGTGGTTCGGGAGGCCGGAAAGGCCATAACTCTAGACCTGGATGTTGGGCCGACTGTATTCCAAGTGGGAGTCAGTCGGTCCGACAAGGCCGTTATCCTTCATTGGACGGGCCTGACCAACATCCGGAACATTGTGTGGCAACGGTTCGTCGTGATGAGGTTTCGATGGCCACCTATCCAGAATATATCGTGCTTTGTAAACGAAGAGGAGGTCGGGCATGTTTCCAGTTGATGTAACCCATAAAGACGGTAGGCTCTTCTTCCCGGGAGCCTACTGGTTCATCGAGAGGCTCAAGGCTTCGTGGGCTAACAAGCATTGGGTCTCCCCGGAAGAATTTGACGAAATAAGGAGGGGAAATTGAGTGCGGATGATTTCAAGGAACTGTGTGAGTTTGAGCGTAGCCTGAAGGTCGGGGATAAGTGCCTGGCCTACTGGACTAATAGTGGCATCTACTGGCGGGCGGAGGTGAAGGTCAAGGCCATTAACAAGAAGTCCTATCAGGTCGAGATAGTCGGAGATGTTGTGCCGGCAGGGGTGTCGGGCATGACGTATCCCGTCGGCCAAAAGCTAAATATCCCCAATACCCTGAACTATGACCGCTGGACATGGAATAACCGAATAGCACCGTTGGTGAAGGCGGAGGTGAACTGATGGGAGGCTCATATACAGCAGGAGAAACCGGTTGCGTTGGGGGCTGTGAGAGGCTATTTAAGGACGGAGACAAGGTAATCGTGGTCAACCAGGCCACCTATAACGAGCGGGATGAGGTTCTCGACTTTGAACCATACACGGAGAGCCTCTACTGCCCTGAGTGCTGGGAAAATAAAGAGAAAGGAGGTCAAGAACATGGCAGAGGTTAAAGTTGTCATCGACGGCGAGGAGGTCGTTCTCGAGCAGAACGGCAAATCACGGAATGGGACTTACGACAAGTTCAAGGAACCGGAGCCATACGCAAGCATGGGGCCGAAGGAATCACCCCTCATTGTCACCGTCTACCGCCGACCTAAGTGGAAGCCTTCGGACGACCAGTAAGATTCCGACGCCGGGCCCACGAAATACCGTTGGTAATCAACGGGAAAACAGTTGGAAAACCGTGGTTCGTGGGTCTCCGTGGGCAGCTTACTGTCCAAATATACATAAGGAGGTGCTGTCATGACAAACCAGACAGCGATGGCCAGCGTCCAGGTCGATGGCGACAAACTGGCCGAAGCACTCAGAAGGGTAACTCCCTTCATGGCTGAGAAAGACCCACCCAGCCTGGCGTGCGTTTACGCCGAGGCGGACAATGGAGTTCTCCAGCTCACGGCAACGGACGGGTACCGCATGGCTCATTTAACCGTGCCTCTGCCTTTCCCTACCGGCCACTTCTCAATGAAGTCGGCAGGAGTCAAGGACTTCTCCACCCGCCACTATAACGACGCAGCGGTGACGATCCAGCTCGGTGAGGGCGACAGTCTCGGAACCCTGAAGATGGGCGAGGTGGTAGTCGACCTGGAAACCAGCCCCTATATCGACTATCCAGCCGCGGTGCCGGAGAACTTTGACGTGGAGGCTATCATCGACACCAAGGCTTGGATTAAGCCCATCCGCCAGGAAAAGCCCGAGACGATCGGAGTGGTCTACTCATCATCCGGCTGCCGAATGTATCTCCAGAGCAAGGGCGGGGAAACATCGGCCTGTGAGCCGCTACCGGTTCAGATGTTCTCTGGCCCGGACAAGAAGGTGGCTTACCACGCCGAACGCTTCAGGAGAGCCCTGACCAGCTGCGGTCCAACCGCCACTATTCAGGTGGGAGACCCGCTGAAGGCTACTATCTTCGAAGCGGAGGAGTACTGGCATATCCTGATGCCTCAGCAGGGCTTCCCGCGAGAAGTCAGTATGACCACAGCCGAGCGGGAGTCTATTGCCTGGGCGATGGAAGCCCTTGAAGCCATAAAGAAAGGAGAAGTCCCGGGCATTGTTCTCATCGGGGGCGGGAAATTCTACCTTGAGCTGAGGTCCGGCCTGGTGGCCACCCAGATTCAGCTTCGAGAACCCCTGCTCGCCGAAGCGGTCGACGCCGCATCAACTGGGCAACCAGAGACATCGGCGGACGAGACCGAGGAATCCCAAACGTCAGAGGAGGTGTAACTTGGCTACTGTGCATCTAGCAATACGGGTCTTTCAGGGAGTCCTGAGCGATGTTGAGGTTCACGCCGAAGAAGACCCCGCTCGGGACAGAGTCAGAGATTGGAAGGCAGAGGGTGACCGGGATTCGGACGTCACCTATCAGGAGGCTCAGGTCATCCAGGTAGGCACACCGCTCCGAACATTAGGTCTGGAGGTGCCGTATTACAATGCCTTGAAGCGGAATCGCATCAGGACAGTGGAGCAACTAACCGACATGACCGAAAGACATCTCATCTTCTGTCATCGGGTCGGGCGAAAGTGCATTAGTAAGGTAAAGGAGGCTCTGGCATCAAGGGGATTGTCTCTTGCCGAGGATTAGACGCCCTGTGGTCGAAATCTGGGGTGGTCAGGCTTTTGACGAGTGGTAAACTACCTTTCAAAGCTGTGGTTAAATATTTAGCCAGAAATCACCGTCAGGGGCTTGACAATGCCTCTAGGCAATATAGTATAATGGTAAAACCGAAGTGGTCGGGCTGGTGGCAGGGTGTTGTAGCTGAAAAGAAGGCTTCTTCACCATCCTGTAAAACCAGCCCGACAATCGGGAGGGGACAGAAATGACAGAAGATAATCAAGCACCGGATATCATCATGTGGGTTGGGAGTGCGTTCTATCCCACCATCGACTCCTACGTTATGGAAGCTTTCAATCTGGGATGTGCTAAGAGAATCCCGCAGCTACCAGCCGAAGTAGTGCCTGGAAAGTCAAGATGCTTTCTCGCCCACGATGAAGGGAAGAAAGGCCATGGCAGGATATTCGGCTTTTTTGTTATCTCCGGGGTCGAGGTCATTCTTGACGACGAGGAGAAGATTAAGAAATACCAGGATGAGTACGAGAACCTTAACGTCCAGCCGATTTCATCGGCGACCGCAGCGGTAGAGCCAAGCCGACTCTGTGGGCAACGGCACTACGGGGCTAGCTACCTGGTCGGTGAAAAAGACATGTCCAAGGTGTTCGAGGCAGCTCTCCCATTAGCGGAGAAAGCCGATATCCAGGGCGCTATGGTTATCCTGCTACAGCAAATTCCTTACCCGAGATTACGATTCCGGGGCTGGCGTTACATGGAACCGGAGTTCCTGTCGAAGTACGACTGGCCTCAGAGGTCGCTACCGGTGAAGAGGATGGTTAAAATCGAACACAAGGAAAAGAAGCAGGTTCCAATCGGGAGCCTACCTTTGTTTAAGGGAGAGAAGAATGGCTAGAAAGACGGTTAGTGGGAGCCATCGGAAGGTCGATACAGCCAAGCACCGTAAGCGACGGAAGAAGGAGCTGGTAAACAGGTCAGTCCAGAAGAAAGTCAGGAGAGAGACGGATTTCGCAGAGCGGATAAAGCCTCGAACCGACGCTCCAGTGGTCTGCCCGCTGTGTAACCAGCCCATAACCCAGGAGGACCAGAAGGGTAATGTCCATACGGTCAGAATGGGACTCAAAGGGGTACAGGTTCATAGAACTTGCCCGGGAGAATAGTGGAAAATAATAACGAGTGTCCCTTCAGAACCAGGCCGGTAATCAAGTACCTTGGGCCTCATATCACGGCTTCCTTGATTTCCTGCCCTACCTGTGGGCGAACCCATCTCAGAGATGAGAAGACGGGCGATACGACCCCTTTCATCGAGTGGTGTGAGATAGTAGAGGAGGCCATCCGTAAGGTAAAGAGGCCGCTACTGGTAGCGGTTATGGGATGCGAGGTCAACGGCCCCGGAGAAGCGAAAAACGCCGACGTGGGCATAGCTCTGGGTAAGTCGAAGGCAGTCCTCTTCAAGCACGGCCAAATCGTACGGTCCGTGCCTCTGAATTCGGCTGTCCAAGTATTATTAGAGGAGATGGAACGGACATGGTAACAGGTATAGAGATTTTCTGGACAGTTGTTATCATCGTGGTCGGTAGCTTCCTCGCTGGAGCTGTCGAGACCTGGTGGGAACAAAGAAAGTGGCAGAAAGGCAAGGGCAAATGGAACTAAAAAGAGCACCTGGGACGTGCTGCCCTGAGCCGGGGTGTGATAGCTGGAACTGCGGAGGGTGTGAATACCTGGGAGTATGCCGGGACGACCCGCAGAAGTTTGACTACTGCCCGCGTCCCCATGCCTGCCCGAGCTGTGGTGCTGACTGTACCAAGTGCTCTTGGTGGCTAACACCCATCCCAAGAGCTGATTTCAGCAAGATGACAGAGGGCCAGGCTCTCTACTCGCTTGGTGTGAGGGCAGTAGAGAAGGACGGGGAAATGGGCATCAACCTACCCGTCCCTGGCAAGCCCGGAGAGACCTTATTCATTCCGGCTTCTGATGAGAAACCTGAGGCCATCGTGGCCAGCGAGCACAAAGAGAGCAGGGTGAAGGGAGCCAAAAAGACCAGGTGCGCCGATTGCCGGCACACGGTATGGATATCACCGGCGACCCAGGCGATGCTCAAGCGTTATCCTGGGACACCGGTAATATGTATTGCCTGCTTCGTGAAGCGGGCGGAATCAGAAACTAAAAAGGAGAAGGAGGAGTAATGACAAGAGTATTTGTTTATGACGGACGTGAATTCCCAGACCCCGACCCGAATCTAAAGGTCGATGAGGTACGCCAGAACATGGCTAACTTCTTACCGGAGCTGTCAAATGCCGAGACGAAGGAGAGCAAAAGGCCGTCGGCGACCGTAGCCGGCGAGACTGAGACCATCATCGAGTTCAAGAAGCGGGTTGGCACAAAAGGAGGCTAAATGTATAGGTCGGATTTGATTAAATTGTGCGACCCAATGAAACCAGAGGAGGTCCTCAAGCACCTTTTAGAGCTTCAAGACGCTCTGGAGAAGTCGGCATGGGGGACAGCCGAAGACCTGCAGGCGGTTACCGCCGGCGTAAAGGTTCTAGAGGCTGTCCTGCCCGGAGATGCCGGCCTGAGTCTTGAAGACCACCGCCAGAGAGGATTTGGGAGGGACTGATGGACAAAGAACAATTCGAGCTAATCGACGGGATACTGACCACTAAGGGATTCAAGGAAGACCGGCAGGCCGCCCTGGATCTCCTTGAGGTCGGCGTCCGAGAGGGCACCTTGGCCGATGTGGCTCAGGTAATCGCCAGGCGTTACGCCCTCCAGACTGAGGCGGTAGTCGAGTGGTTTGGCGAGGTGCTAAACCGGCGCATCCAAGCAACTCAAGAGACTATCGAGAAGATGAAGAAGTGGAGGTTGAGTAATGCCTGAACCAGAGGATATTCAGAAGGTGGTTATTGCCTTGAAGAAAGTCCCGGAGAAGAGGCTGCTCATCATCGACCTGGCTAATAGCATCCCGATTAAACATGGCATGCTGGATATAGATGTCTTAATGGAAAAGCAGCGAGACATCAACCTGGCGATAGCTGAGGCTAAAGCCTACGGAGCTCGTACCATCATGGCGGTGGATGCTCTGGTCAGCATGAAAGCCAGGAAGGAGTTGTAGCTATGTGGGACTTAGACTCGATTGTTAGGCAAAACAACCAGGCGGCCATTGATTACATGATGAGAGGCCGGGAGGTCGATGTAGCTCAATCACCACAGCCCAAAGCGTGGTCGCTGTCCCTGCTGGCAAAGAAATTGCAGGTCGGGCCGCCGCAACTGGCCAGACTTCTGGAAGCCTTCACGGATTACGAAACTATGGCGGCCTTCCTGGGGCTAATCAGGCAGTATCTCCCGGAGCATGAAGACGAGATACTAGAGACGACCGGAGAGCAGCGGACGTATAAGTTCTGCTACCTCTTTGGGAAGAAGTATTTTCCGCTGCCTCCCTACGCTTTTAATGCTACGGTGGAGCAGCTAACCAACGGTATGCCGATAGAGCTGATGGCTATGTCCTACTCATCATATCACGGGCTTGACCTGAGGCCAGGCTACCTCTTGCTCCTGTCGCTTGTCATCTATCCCTACGAGGGCGACGAAAGAGACGAGGAAGATGATGACGTTCCATTCAACCCGTTCGATCCCATGAAGCGGACTAATATGGAAGCTAAATTCGGGGAGATAGCTCAAGTCAAGGACAAGAAATCGGAGTGGCTCCCAACAAAAGCTGACATCGCTTGGGTGAAGGATCTGGTGGCACAGCTGGCTGATGGGGGCAGGTGGATTGCTCCAATGGGATTTACCGTCATCAAAATCGACGACCGTAATATCCTACTGAGACATGCGGACAATACAGATGAAGTCAGGGATACAGTACAGCGCACCGTCTTAATCGCAAAGAAGGCCGGTATTAAAGTTCAGGTCAAAGTCGGAAAGACGGCAGAGGAAAAACAGGGTGCGACCCTCATGGAAATCTTCAGCGGCGCCCGGGTACCGCTTCTCGACACGGTGCAGACCATCGTCGGTGCCGAGCTGGTCGGCCTTATACCCAGGAATGGCTGGACGGCGGAAGAATTACACCAGTGGACTGATGGGACGCAGTATGAAGGAGTAGGCACCTTCGCTGATTGGGTGTGTTCCCAAACGGGGTGCATCATTCTGGATTTTAGCTATGCCGACTGCGAATACATCGAGGGCATGGCTGAGCCGATTTTCAAGTGGACGCCGTACAACGTTGACGAGCTGACCAATGAATATCCCAAGGTTAAGGAAACAAGAGAGAAAATAGACCGTGTGGTTGAATGGCTGGAAGCCGACCCGATAATCCGTTTCAGAGACCTCATAGTGTTCCTGACGGCGAAGGCCAAAACCAGACGTAAGAAAGCCACTAAGAGGGACAAATACGAATATGACCCGACTGAGCGTTGGTGTCCCTTAGACCAGAAAAATCAATTTGAAGAGGAGGAAGAAGATAATGACGAGGAAGACGGCGGAGCCGGAGACGGCGACGGCGACGGAAGACTCCGAGAGGCAACCCTTACCGACATCGCAGCCGCCACGCACTTTTAGCTGGGCGGTACCTGAAGAACTGGGTATCCCGCCTGACCCGCTGAGACTGAGACTTGACTTTCATCATCAGGCGGTGGAGATGACCTTCTTTGAGGACGAAACCGTGACTACCAAGATTGTCTCGGCCATGGACGTGGCACATGCCCTGGCCAGCGAGCTATCGTTTGGCTCCGGGCTATTACCGCCTAATACGCTCTGGTGGAGAAGCACCAGAAGTGGGACTGTGGTTGCTGTCTACGAAGCACCACGCATCAGAATACTGGCGTTACAGAAGGACATAAGGAAACCGCCCAAGCGATATACGATACCTCTGCCCGGGCTCATCTTTCTCTGCCAGCCTGGGACGCCGCCATGGGTCTATGCGGTGAAGAGGAAGCCTACTAAGGAGTCGGATATCGTCTATAAGGCTCCCATGGCCAATATCTTCGCCAACGGGCGGTCCTGCCCTGGCAGCCATAAGTATCCCAACCGGGTGGCGGATATGGCCGAGTCCTTCTTCACCTCATTCTTCAGCGCGACGGCTGACCTGTCTAACCGGTCGGTCAAATTCCCGCAGAACGTGATACACCTGTGGGAGTTCCTGGACAAGAAGAAGAAGTATCCTATGGCGGACATGGTGAAGATGGGCACAATAAGCGACCTAATGAATATGGGGATGGATTGATGATACCTGTTGGTTATTTGAAAAAGCTCCCAGGCGGGCTGGATGGTGAACGGGGCCTGTACTATGACTATGTCCTGGCGTCCAACGGTCTCTTCATCGAAGCCGAGGGAAAGCTGATAGCAGCCAGGGTACCCGTCGCTGCGTGCGAGATTCGGGGCCTGGCGCCGCTAGAGCCAAAGGTTGTCCTGCGCTATGGCCGCGTCCCACGGCATTTCTTCGACCTGGCTCTGAATACGATGCTGACCACGCCGGATAAGGAACGCTATGTGGCGGTGACCTGGAACGAGGGCTACCACATCAGCGTCCCGGAGCAGGCAGCCAACAAAGAGCAGCTCGGCGAAAGCAGCGACGAGGGCCATGGTTCGGAAGCAGGGGTATCTTACTTGAATCCAGATAGCGTATTGCTGGACATGCACACGCATCCAAAGATGAGGGCGGGCTTCAGCTTCACCGATAACTGTGATGAAACGGGTCTGAAGCTCTATGCCGTTGTCGGTCATGTCGGTAGTTACCAGGAGGTCACTCCTGACCTGGACGATGAGAGAGCTATGGTTCAGCTACAGAGCAACTGCCCGGCCATCCGCTTGAGGGTGGGCGTCTACGGCTACTTCTACCAGATAGCCTGGGCGGATGTATTTGAGGGTGATTTAGGCTCAGAGATGGTCGATATGTGCAAAGAGCCTGACTATTTACTAATCAAAGAGGAGGTGATAAGCGAAGATGAGCTACACAGTCAAATTGTCGGAGAACTTGGGAAACCCGAAGATAGTGGTGGTTGGTTGCGGAGGCACTGGCGGTTTCGTCGTGGAGGGTCTGTGTCGGCTATTAGCGAATAGCGAACTGGACATTCTCCTGGTCGACCATGACCGTGTGGAGCCCCATAACCTGCGTAGGCAGAACTTCTTTGAGGGAGACGTTGGCAAGTTCAAGTCCCAGGCCCTCGCCGAGCGCATGGCACGGCAGTATGGCCGTCCGATAGGCTACAGTGTCTATCCCTATGACCGCGACCTTCTCAATGAGGCCACCGGGATTGGGATGAGACAGATGAAGGGTCTCATCATTGGCTGCGTGGATAACGCTGACGCCAGGCTGAGTATCGCCAGAGGACTCTCATGGGGTGACTGGTGGCTGGATGCCGGAAACGGTCATCAATCCGGCCAGGTCCTCCTCGGCAATACCAAGACTGTCGACGAGCTGGAGGAAGCGTTTGACGAAGCCGGGCAGACGGTTGATCATCTGCCGGCACCGTCTCTTCAGCTCCCGGCTATCCTGCACCAGCCAACGAAGCCCGTGACGCGGGATCTGGACTGCGCTGAAGAGGTGGAAGAAGAGGGACAAAGCCCAACGATAAATCAGATGATGTCTTCCCTGGTTCTAGAGTTTGTATATCGTCTCCTGAAAGGCTCATTGACCTGGATGGGGGCTTATGTAGACCTGGATGCAGGGACTCTCTCGACCGTACCAGCTGAACCCGAAACGGTCGCCAGGATGTTCGGAGTAAAGGTCGATAAACTGAAGGCCGCGAAACTCTGTAGCCGTGGCATGTATATTGGAAGAAGGAGGTGATATTATTAGCACTACGCTGGTTACGGATAAGCAGAGGGTAAAGAGCGTTCTCAAGGAGTGGAGTGCTGTAACCGAGGTTCTGACTACCCCTATCGTCTTTCATCCCGGCGGGTGGGAAGATACCTTGCCCGAGTGGCTTAGACAACGAGTCGTCGAAGAGAGGATAGCTATGGTCAATAACGGCGGGTGGAATAAAGCCACCGACGCCGAGGTGACCTGCTACCTCTTTACGGCGTCCCTTAGTCAGCCACTAGGCGGTGACTGGACAGAGATTACTCTCTACCAAGCAGCTCTACAGATGCCCCAGCTCCGGAAAGTACTTCCCGCTACACCGAAGGAGCTCTCCGCTTATCAACTGACCCAGCTGAACGACCTGAAGTACAAAATCAGAAACAGTCAAATCAGAAATCGAAAAACAAAACGAAAGGAGAAGCGCATGTCTGACATGAAAATAGTCTTAGAACAGTACGGGACTAGTTTCTTGATGGGAGTGGTGAAGGGTGATGTCGACTATCACACCAAGACCTACGAGGGTAGCCTTGATGCGGTATTGGCTGCCGTTCCCGATTTCCTGAAGGAAGCTGAGGAAAAGTGGGCTGTCTCGCCAAAGAACCCCGCCTACGTAGCACCCAAAATAGTGAAACCAGCACCGAAGCCCGTAGCAACACCAGCTCCGACACAGAAGGCGGCGGAGTTACCTTTGCTTGCTGGGACACAGAAGGCACCAACCGCTGAAGCACCCGCTCCGGAGCAGGCTCCGACAGCTGAAGAACCAGTGGCGATTGAAGCCACAGCGGAGGACAAGGCACCCGAAGCAACGGTGGAAGTCACCGAGCCCCCAGCCGCGCCGGCACAAATCGAGACTGAACCCGAAGCCCAACCGGCCGAGCCCGTAGCTGCGACACTCTTTGAGAGCGGAGTAGCGGAGGAAAAGGTCGAGCAGGAGTTAAGCGAGAGAATCGCCCAGACGCCTGCACCCCAGCCGGAGCAGCCCACCCCCAGTGCCCCATCTAAACCTGGTGAGTTTGAATACTTGCTGCAGGATGGACGTGGCCCGTTTGAGTCCGTTCAGGCTGCTATGGATGAGATGGGTCTGGACAAGAATAGCCGACCCATGCACAACCGGTGGGATCGCCTCTCTACAGCCCTGAAGGAGAAGATACAGCGGAGACCTAAATCATAGGGAGGTTATGATGAGGAATATCGAGTTAGGCCAATCGGTGCGGAGTCGCCGGAAAGATAAAGGGCTAACGCTTGCCAAGCTAAGTGAACTAACAGGTGTGAATACAGCCTACCTGGGACGCATTGAGACTGGCAAGCGGTTCCCTTCTGCGGGCGTCCTGCAGAAGATGGCTCCGCATCTGGGGTATGGTGAGGCGGAATTCCTGAGGTTAGCTGGCTACCTCTCACCAGACCAAACAGACGACAGGGTAACCAAGATTAAGGAATCCATGAAAGGCGAGATTGAAACAGCGATGTCAAGCCTTCTGGAAAAGGTAGAGACGCTGTGAGCAAAGTAACAATACCACAAGAGGACGCCGACCACATTCTAGCGGTCGGGCATAAGGTGATGTACCAGGGTCAAGAGGCCGTTATCGAGAACATCCGGGTGTGGCATGACATGGGAACGCTTCTAGGCCCTCCGTGGCGTGGTAAGCCCGTCTTCGATTTGAAGGGTGAAGGCTGGAGTACCATGAATATACCGTTAGAAGATATTGACCTCTGGTTCCCACGGCCACCTATGCCAGAGGTAAAACAGCCACCTAATACGGAGGTGGAGGGAAATGATAAAGGACACAAGCCGATTAAGTAAAGTGGGGCTGGCCCTGCTACGCCGGAATCTGGAGAAGCTTACTCCGACCGAGAGCATTGAGCTGAAGGTCAAGGGTGAGCAGCAGGTTGTAATCGTATCAGGGCCAAGCGACAGCTTTGAGAGTAATTCATTCGGCTGGGGACGAGCCGATGAGCGAACCAAAGCTCTTGCGGAAGCTGCCGCAGCCCTGGGATGGCCACTACCCATTGAGACGTTCCAGGAACTAGCACCTGGCGAGGGATGCCTCATAAATAAGGGGCCAAATTAACATGGGAGAGGTTGGGGATAGCGTTCTGGCAAAGGATTGTCCCCCTTTCGACTGAATACCCTACCTCTCCCACCAAAGAAAGGAGAAGCTGTGTGAATAGAGTAACAACGGCTGGTAAGTTAGGATACTGCTTTGGTGTCTCCCAGGCCGTAGATAAAGCGATAAAGTACGCTGAAGAAAATGGGAAAGTCTATAGCTGGGGAACACTGGCTCACAATGAAAATGTTGTAGCCCTGCTACGTCAGCATGGAGTGGAACCTGTATCTACGACTGCTTTCGTCAACGTATCCCATATCGCTATCACCGCCCATGGAGCTCCGCCAAAACTCTACGAGCAGTTCAAGGAATCAGGCTTGCATGTACTGGACTGCACCTGTCCCATAGTCCGAAAAGCCCAGGAGGTAGTTAGCCAGAATATGGATGGCTTCGATATCCTGATATTCGGAGACCCTGACCATCAGGAGGTAATCGGCCTCAGCGGGTGGGCTAAAGGTGCCAAGTTTGTCGGTAACTTCAATGACCTCTTCACACCTGACCAGGATTATAAGCAACTGGGGATTGGTGAGAGAATCGGGATAATAAGCCAGACTACGAAGATACCTTCCCAATACGCTGACTTTGTGGCCACGGTAGTAAATCGATTCCTGGGTAATTTCAAAGAGCTACGGGTATTCAATACCATCTGCCCGATAGTCTCTGCCCGGGTAAATGAGACCCGCAAGCTATCTAATGAAGTGGACATTATGTTTGTAGTCGGCTCTCAGGAGTCGGCCAACACCAAGAACCTGGCAGATGTCGCCAAACCAGGGGTAGGCCCTGATGCCGTCTACATCGTTCAGGACGCAGACCAGGTAGGAGAAGCTTTTAATAGCTGGTATGTCGAGAACGATATGTCCTTCGCCAGAGTCGGTATTACCGCGGGTACCTCAACACCGATAGAGGTCGTGAAAGACGTGGAAACAAAATTGAAGGAGCTACTGTATGAACGTGAAAATAGTGATTAACAGCCAGGATGCGACCCAGGACGATATACGAGCCTTCGTCCAGATGATAAGGGAATGGGAACTCAGAACTCCCAGGTCCAACATCACCGGTGTCCTGTTTGAGACCGACCCTGAAATTTCAAGCGCCGAGGCGAAGGCAATATTCGAGGGGATATTCCCAGAGTTTGAGCACCTGGTAGAGATGCCGGCTTCCAAAGCCAAGCTACTACGCCTGGGTACCCGGCTCATCACCATCGAAGGTCAGCCAGTAGGCACCTGTGACGAACTCACTCTGAGCATTGGCGAGGCGTCTGAGGAGGAAATGCAGAGGCTCCAGGAAACTAACTGTATTGCCCTGGTCAAGATGAATAAGGGCTAGGAAGTGAATATGAAAATGATAAGGCGTTGGTGGTTCAAGGGAATCACGGTCGGGAGACGACACAGGTGGGGAAAGGTTCTGTTTGATGAAACCGAGACCCACAGAAAACCTGAGTTCGGGTGGGGTACCAACTTCGTCTACGCTGCCGTTACCTATCGCTATGCCCGGGCCGGGGAGGACTTGAAGCCAGGGACTATTGTCGAGGCGGATCTGGCTGGGCGAATTGTCCCTGAGCCGGAGTATGACACCGTTGAAATAATCTCCGAGCTTATTTGGGGAAACGTCAAGGCAACCAAAGATGTTGACGAGCATGGGGCGAATGTTCTCGGCTGGCCTGTGGTAAATGTCAAGAAGGGACGGTGTTGCTGGTTAAGACAACCGCCGCTCGGGTCAGAGTTTAAGAAGGAGGCAGACTAAGATGCTCACAGTATATCTGGAGGACCACGGCCAGGACTTTCTTGAGTGGGATATCGAGGACGGCGAGGTTGTCGGCTGCCGGCCGTTCCAAGACTGGGTCTGGAACGGCACGAAGGTTCACAACGCCGACATCCGCCCAGGTGATATCTTGGAGATTGGAGGCCGGCTCGGCGAGCGGACAACGCTGAGGTACCCGGTCGAAAAGGTCGAGGAAAAGGCTGGCGTATAAGATGAGTTATACGCAGAGGAGGCTACTGGTGTTAGAAGGAATCATTGACCCGGTGGCGTTAAAACTCCTGACCACACCATCCAAACCGGTCAAGACCATAGATGGCGTAGTCAGGGAAGTCGCCGAGTTCCTGGAGCACCAGATGACTCTCCTTCACAACGGGCGTGAGGCCAGCGGTTTTGCGGCCGTCCAGTTTGGTGAGCCTATCCGACTTATCATCTTCCAGTGGGACACCATGACGAACCGGGTGCTGATAAACCCCGAAATCATCTCGGAAAAGGACAGCGTGGACGGGTTTGAAGAGTGCTTCAGTATCCCAGGCAAAAGCTTCATCGTCAAGCGTCCTAAGATGGTGAAGTGCCGGGGCCTCAACCTTAACGGAAAATCCGTGACAATAAAGGGACGAGATAAGATGGCCAGGCTTCTGAAGCACGAAGTTGACCACCTCGATGGTATACTGATTGATGAAATAGCAGAAAGGAGGCTATATTGAAAGCGAAGGTCGAGACTATCCCAGTGCAGGGTAGAGGCGTAGAGATTGAGTCTGAGACCGAAGAGGAGAAACAACTCCTCGAGAATATCTGGAATACTCACGGCGGGCTAGCCAGCCTGGCCAGGACAGAGAATGGTAATATCCAGCTCGTCGTGGCGCCAATGGTCGAAAAAGAATGAGAGGTGAAAGTATGGAGTACAGTGTAGCAGACCGGGAGATGATGTTCCGGAACCTAGCCGGTAACCCCGTTGCCAGGCACGTCGCCGAGAGAGCTCTGCAAATCGAAGATGAAGAGGAGGCCAAACGCAGGGAAAACCCAAGCCTGTATCCCTGGTCTGGCTTCGAGTGGCACGCTATCCCGGCCCAACCCGGACAGCTTAACCAGTTGGCGATTGATGAGCTGCTGGTGACCGGTGGCGGGAGAAACACATACCGGAGCCGCTCAACGTCCACTTTCAAGCTTAAAGAGCCCGAGCTGGTGAGAGAGTGCCTGGAGAAGCTGGGTGAGATTGAGGAGGGCCAGGAAGAGGGTGAAATACCACCGGATATGTTTGACTTCATCCTCGGCCATGACCAGTTGAAGGACCTGCTCTGGAGGAGCATCAATGCTGAGCGGCCAGTCCACGTACTTATGGTAGGCCCGCCGGCATCTGCCAAGTCGATGTTCCTGGGAGAACTGGCACGACTGCCGTTCTCCCGCTTCACGCTGGGTGGTGGCACCTCCAAAGCCGGCCTATCCGACTTCCTGCTCGAGTTCCGACCGAGGTATCTCATCATTGATGAGATAGATAAGATGGCGCTGACGGACCAGAGCATCCTTCTCTCGCTGATGGAGAGCGGAGTTGTGGCCAGACTAAAGAAACGGATGAGGGAAATCGAGAGGTTGACCACTACCGTATATGCAGCGGCGAACCGTGACGAGCGGATCTGGCCCGAGATGAAGAGCCGGTTCTTTACCCTCCACCTTAAGGAATACTCGGAGGCCGACTTCATCAGCATATCCCGGGCAGTACTCATCACCAGGGAGAAGGTTGACCCGAACCTGGCCACCCTGATCGCCGGGCTGCTATCTCGCCAGACCCGGGACGTGCGTGAGGCCATTCACTTCGGCAGGCTGTGTAAGACCGATGAGGATGTGAGAAACCTGCTCCTGCTTAAATATCCCAGCAAGGGGTTATTCTAGAACTAATATTAAAAGGGAGGTGCTAATATGTCAACAGAAAGGTGGCGATTTGAGGAAATCAACCAAATCAGCAATAGAGATTTTATCCTGAGAGTGTTGGACGAGAGACGCAAGGACTTGACCCCAGGCTCGCCTCTGGGAGAGAAATGCAAGAGGGCTAAGAGATGGCTGGAGAAAGCTGTGCCGGTCGATGGCACAAAGGACCCTCCAGTGTCCTCACCCTCGACACCAGCCACCCCAAGTACGGCCAGAGTAACACCTATTGTTACTGGGAAGGGGCAGGCGCAACTAATACCCGGGAAGGATATTAAGCTACCAACCACCCGGGAGCCATCTAACCATAGGGCAGCCATGCACTATACACCGAAACAGAAGGTTGAGATACTTACCTCATACCTCGCCAGAGGTGACGGGACAAAAGGGCATGGTCCACACGGCAAATGGCTCTACAGAGAAGAAGATATATTCAAGAACCATAATGCCACTTCTGGAGGAATGAACCGCATTATTTGGGAATATGGTCCGGGGGGAGAGCTATTTAGAGTTCCGAGGCGGAAACAGCTCATCTTGAAGGGGATAGCTACTGAGACGAAGCCCCCACTAGCCACCCCCGAAACTCCAATCCGGCCCGAGGTAGAGAGGACTTCTTTCTTGGTTGCTACGACGGAGGCATCTAAGTTCTGGTTTGAGAAATCCCGACGTAAGAGGTGGAACAATGTCTTTCAGAAAGAGGTCTGGGAGAATTGTGAGTCAGATGTAGGTTCAGTGAATATGAGAGAGGCTGCTGCCTGGGCTCTTACGAAGAACATTACCAACATAAACAGTATTATCACCCGGGCTCTCCAGATTAAGCGGACATACGGTTACAGACAATGAAATTTCGCATCGGGACACACAATGAATTGATAGCAGAGCGGAAGGACATGCAGCCAGCTTTCGTCAAGGGCGCCATGGCCGCCTATCGCAACGAGCCGGAAGAGAACCCTTACCATCGCCAGCATTTCCGCAACTACTGGGAGCTCGGCTACCAGGGCGTCAAGCAGGGAACTGTGGTCGTAGAAGATAACGTAGAGGAGTGACTTCATGGCATCTGACATGGAAATTCTAAGACGAGCCTATGAACGAGAGAATGACAGCCGGGACAGGCGCCATCCTTCAGTTAGAAACTGGGAGTACTACACCATCGGCGCTTCCAGGGCGGATATCAGCCGTCTGCTCGATGAGGGCTTGCTTATTGTTGCGGTTAAGACCAGTACCCTGACAAAATATAAACTGAGTGAAAAAGGGCGTCAGCTGGTATGGGCGACTACCATGGAGCGGGAATTTACCAAGATTCCATCTAACACGATAATCGACTCAATGGGCCTGGTAGTCGGCTTCGATGACGTGAAAGAGGCTATTGCCCAAGCGATATCCCGTCATCGGCGCATCAATTTCTTACTGGAAGGCCCGCCAGCTTGTGCCAAATCAATAATGCTCGAGGGAATAAGGTCGTCAGTTCCCGGCTCCTACATAGCCTTCGGTTCCCGGACCTCAGCCTCAGGTATATCCGATGCCCTCTTTGAACATCAACCGTCAGTCCTCCTGATGGATGAGGCCGATAAGATGCATAACGATGTCTACTCCGTCTTATTGGGGCTGATGGAGACTGGAGAGATACTTGAAACCAAGTCCCAGAAGACCCGGGGCATCGTCTTGGAGACGATGGTTATAGCAGCCTGCAACTCTTCAGCAAAGATGCCGAGGGAATTCTTATCCCGTTTCGCCCTTCACCTGACCTTTCCCACCTATACCAGAGAGGAGTTTATTGAGGTCTGCAAGGGCTTTCTTCATAAGGCCGAAAACTGCGACCCGGATATCGCTGAACTTATCGGCCGGTACGTCTTTGACTACAATGTTGGCGACGTGAGGAAGGCTCGGGGTGTCTGGAATCTGATGAACGAGGCCACTGAAGAGGAGGTCCAGCGGGTTGTGAGAATGATGCTGAAATATAGCCCGGACGGTCAAAAGAGGCGGAGCAAGAAACAGAATAATACCGTCCCTATGGCCATGTTCCTTGATGACGATTTAGAAGGAGGTTAAGATGGCAAAAAGGAAGCCGAGGACCAAAGAGCAAGCTCTTGATGACCTTTCCACTCTTATGCGAGATATTTTCCCATACCTACATCTCGATTATCGAGGGGCTCTCATGATGGCTATGAAAGCACTTGAGAGAGAGGACATTGTCCCGGAGAATCATGTGGCCTGCACCGAGGAAAATCCCTGTTGTGACCGACGTGGCGAATATAACGGCTTCGGATCCGGGCCTCTCAAGTTCGTCTGCCCGAAGCATTGCAGCTGTCATGATTAAGAAGTACTGAGGAGGTAAGAACAGGATGAATAAGAGACTATTACTCCTAGCTATCTTCTACGAGGGGTATGCTGAGGAATACAAGAAGAAGGGGTTTGTACCAGAGGACAGTGTTCTGGATTATGTATTAAGTGTCCTGACCCCGGTGGAGAGATTTGTTATAGAGCATCGCTTTGGAGACCAGTGGATGAGCTTAAGAGATGTTGGTAAAATCTGCCCTAGGCGTAACCCTGCACCTGATGGCAGCATGATAGGTTGTCAAAGGGAGAGGGTTCGGCAAATAGAAGCCAAAGCCCTGAGGAAGTTACGCCATCCAACGAGGTCTGGGAGACTATGGCCAATGCATAGGCCAGGGAACTATCCCCACCGGAGATTAGACCTGTTGGTGAAGGAGCTGGACGTATAATATTGGTTACACGCAAAGGAGGTGAGAAATCATGAGCGATACAGAAGAGTCCCGGAGGGCAGCCCGGATTGTTTTACGCAGGTTCTTGAAGACAGCTGGGCGTCCAGGCTATGCTGCTGACCCCGATGCATCCCGGTTGGTTGCACTAGGGCTAATGAAGACAGGGTATAGTCATGGAGATGAAGTTCACAAGGAAGCTGCGGCCGACATCGTGGCTGTGCGATTTGGAATTTTGAGGGCAGGCGGATATCCTGATACAAAGAACGTGCGTCTCTGGTATGAACGGTGGCTTGAGGGCGAAAAGCTAGAAGCCCGGGTTCAGGCAAGGAATAGAGGCGTATAAGAGAGGTTACACGCAAAGGAGATTAACGATAATGGTCGACTATGATTGGGAGAAAGGGGAAAACATCTATGCCTCGGACGAAGATATTGCAAATTCTATTAGTCTGTGCCTTAATTTTCTATCCGACCTACGCCCTCTACCATCGGAAGAGGATGAACAGATACTGAGGAAAGTTATGGCCAACCTCATTGTTTTTGCTAGGAGAATGATTAGATTAAGAGGGTTAGATATTGACCTGCCGCAATCTCCTAGAGCAAAGGGAACGCACCAGAAAGTGTAATTCAGGAATCAGGCGTAGATGCGTATAAGGTGGCTTACACGCAAACAAATCGGGGCTGGGAGTTTATTCCCAGCCCCTTTTCGTTGAACCATAAAGGAGCAAATTGAATGAACCAAGCAAACCTGGGAGACGGCTTATTCAGCCATCTTGGCTAGCCAGTTCCGGCTCCACTTGGCGGGATCGGGGGCTACGTAGGTTGCAGCCTCCACGCCTGACCGGTAGTTGGCCGTCCGGGTTGGACCGAAGCCCACAGCCGCGAAGTTGGTAACCGCCCTACCCTTGGCCGCATTGTAGGATGAGGCCATGGTGGATGCTTTCCGCGACAGCTTGGCTGCACCCTTTGAAGCCATTTCAGCCATTGTTGGCATTGGAACACCTCCTTATAAGAATTACTAACAGCATACAGCCTCAAAACTAACCTGTAAAGGGTCGGGCTGGGGCAGGGGGAGGGGGGGTTTTAGCTTCAGAAACGGAAACCTCACGAGTAAATAAAATCCGTAAAAATTTATTCTTCAGGCGTGGTGGGCTCACCATGAATACTCTTCGCCCACTTCTCACAGTCAATGAGGTACTGGGGCAGGAATTGGTCGGTCAGGTCTCCATCGGCGCCCTGCTTCTTAACGTAGGACGCCATACCTTCAGCCGAGCCCACCGCCCACTCCAGAGCCAGGTTGACTATTCCCGGGCGGTATCCCTTGGCTATCAGTTCTTTCCTACGCCTTTCAATCAGCTGATTCCTACTTGCCATCGCCTGCCCTAGCCATCCTCTCTGTCGCCCGGGCAAATACATCATCCAGACTATCCCGGGACGATGAAGCGTGATTGGTTAGTCGGGAGATCCATTGTTTCTCGGATATCTTCCCCGCTTCAAATTGGTCTGCCCATTCTTTTACCTTGGTATCACCCATCTCCTCGGCAACGGCCTTGGCGAAGGCGATATCTTCGGGGTTAGCCTTCTTCTTGGGGGTTGTGTTCCGCTTCTTCTTGGTTGTGGCTTTGGGCGTTGACACGGGCACCGGCACCAGGACTGCTTCCTGTGGCTCTGTGACGGGCACTGGGGGTGTTAAAGACGGTTTCGGTTGGGCTATGACCTCTCTGGTTATACCAACTCTACTAGATAGGTCGTCTGCCCACTTAGTCAGATTATCAAGGTCGTCAAGCGTTCCTGAACCTTGGGCTAGTCGGAGCAGGTATTGAGAGCCTCTCAGGTCACGCAGCGAAGTGCGTATAACATCATTTATAGTCCTAATCATGGCCGGGCCAGGACGCCATGCCGGTTCTGCTCTGGTCACCTTACCAAGAATTTCCTTTGACCTCTGCACCACACCAGGGTTATTGGCCGTGCCTTTCGCCTTGGCCTCCTCCATGGCAGCCTGCATCAAAGCGACTACCTCAATAAATGACTGCTCCGGATTACTTGATTCCGGCGCTGGGGCACCGGTAAGGGCGCCATCCAAATCTCTGATAGTGCCATCGCCGGCTCGTATGACAGCGGTAACCCCCTCAATAACGGATCTGAAGGTCTCTATTCCCGTGCGGACAACGTCGGCCAGAACCTTATCCGGTCTATTATCGGATACCATGAGCTCACCCCCTAAACATTGAATACTTCTCGGCGCAGACCCCTAGACCGATCCCGAGACTGAACTTCCCCCAGGAGCTCTCCTGCCTTCTGCTCTCTATCTTTGGGTGTCCTGGTCTCTTCCGGGCTGAAAGCGTCGGATTTAAGAACGGTGCGCTCCATTAAGCCAACGAGTCGGGCTATGTTCTTATCGGCCTTATCGGTGGTATCCTTGATAAGCTGAACCGCCGGGCTCGAGTCTGTAACCACCGAGGCGCCGCCACCGAGTCGCTTCTTCATTTCCTCTATTCTATCATAATCCTCCCACGGGTCACGAGCAAGAGCCTGGGCGACCATACCCTCCATTCGCTCCATTCGATCCTCAGTTTTCTCACGCTCCATGTTTTCGATTCTCTCGGTCAGCTTCATGACGGTCTCGCTATCACCGGCGGCCTTGCCTTTCCCACCTTCGAGCATGTTATCAACCATCTTCTTAAACATGTACTCCATGAGAGATTCTGTCTTCTTACCGCCTTTGCGGCCAGGTGTCCCTTCTTCACCTTCGGCTGTTTCCTCGCCTCCCGATTCATCACCACCGCGGCCGTATGAATCTATGAGAGCTCGCCTCTCAGATGCGTCCACCGCCTCCTGATAAGACATTTGTCCACCAGGCTGGGCTATCCAGGCGCCGTCTTTATCTCTACCGACTTTCCAGCCCATCCCAAGGTCCAGCCGCCTCTCGGTTTTCACTTCTTCGCCCCTCTTGCCTTTACCATCCTTTCCGGCACCCTTCTCACCCTGCTCCGGGAAACCGTATGCCTCCTCGTCGAAGTCAAGCCGGCGGGTGTTTGCCCACCAGCTCATCATCAGACGGCGCTGATGGTGAGTGACATAGCCGGCCGCCTCTTTAGAGAGCACCTGGTTCAACCATGAAAGGCTGTCTATGTCCCCGGAGAAGAAGATATCGGCTATGGTTGGGATGGCCTCTTTGGGAGCTATCCCGATATCCGTACAGTGTTTGATGAACATGCCGCGCTGATCCAGGGGTATGCCTGTGCTCCTTGCTATCGGGGCTAGCTTCCTCGTGGTCTTTGGGGTGCCTTCGCCTGGCTCTTCTCCTTCAGCGCCTGGCTCTTCTGCCCCGGGCGCCTGAATCTCACCGGTTAACAGGGTTTGCGGGGTGACTCCGTCCAGGAGCGACCATACACCGTCGTCGTCCTTTACGGCCAGCCCGAGCTTCGCCAGTTCAAGAGCCTTGGTGTAGACGCTCTTGTAGGGGTATTTGATAGTCTCGCACATCTGGCCGACCTTCATTGACCCCTCGGAGTAGAGCTTGTCCACTATCTGTGCTATGATGCTGGGTGTTTTTGTAGGACTCATCTGTTCGCCGCCTCCTTTCTTGCCTCTTCTTCCGCTATCTGCTTATGCAGGGTGAAACCGATATTAAACAGGTAGCAGAATAGTGAGGCGAATGTGTTGTCTCGAAGATAGCCTCGGTCGTACAGGTAAAGCTGGAACTTGGAGATCTTCACCACCTCCTCATCAGACACCTTCACCGCCTTGACCTTGCTCACCTCTTCCCGCTTCATTCGGAGTGGGACAATAACCTCGTTATCATCCAGACTGACCAGCTGTTGAATGAGGCGCGGGTCTATGTCCACCACGCCCTCCTCTGCGACCTCGGGTTCTACGCCCGGCTCTTCAACCTCGCTTCCCGGTGCTGCGAGCCTCCTATCTTCAGTAATCCGACCTTTGTGCTCTTGTACCATCATTCACCTCCTGTCATTACCTGTATTACCCGCTGCGCTATTCCGTGCGCATCCAGGCCAAATCTTTGACGCAGCTCTGGGATCTCGCCATGGTCAGGGAAAATGTCCCCTACTGATATCGAGTGGACCCGGAGCATATCATCCTTGTGTAAGTAACGAATTTCCTTCGCCTGCATTATAGCTTCCAGTAAAGCGGCAGCTACTCCGCCAACCGATGTACCTTCTTCTATAACCCAGACATGGGAAAAGTTATCGAGCAGCTCATTCACCAGGGCTTCATCAATCGGTTTGATATATCGAATATTTACAACTTGTGGGGTAATGTCATATTGCTTCAACTCTTCGGCGGCATCAAGGGCAGCATAAACGGCCTCGCCGACGGCAGCCAGGCAAATGTGCTCGCCCTCTCTCATAATCTCGGAGGTGCCTACTGGGATAGGTCTCATCCTGTCATCAAGGGCGACTCCGTAAACATCACCCCTCTGAAAGCGAATAGACCAGGCACCGCTCCCGTGAAGAGCTGTCCAGAGCAAGTGTCTCATCTCATTCTCATCCTTTGGGACGGCCACCGTCATATTAGGTGGGATTCTCATGTAGGCCAGGTCATAGAGGCCATGATGCGTTTTACCATCCTGACCGACAATCCCCGCACGGTCTATAATGAATACGACAGGCAGCTCATTCAGGCAGACATCGTGCATAACCTGGTCAAAAGCTCTCTGCATGAAGGTGGAGTAAATATCGACTACCGGTTTCAGCCCAGCTCGGGCCATGCCGGCAGCCATTGAAACAGCGTGCTGCTCGCAGATCCCCACATCAAAAACCCTGTCGGGAAATTCCTCTTGGACGGCTATCAGTCCTGTCCCTTCCAGCATGGCAGCACTAATCGCTACAACCTTATCATCCTCCCGCATTATACTAAGAAGAGCATGGGCGAATACCTTGGAGTAGGTCGTCTTCTTCGGTCCGTCTTTCGGTGGGCCGGGCTGATGGTAGGCGGTCGGGTCTTCGACAGCTGGTTCCCAGCCCTGGCCTTTATTGGTTATAATGTGCAGGAAAGGTACTTTATCGGAGTTCTCTCTTGCCAGGGATACCGTCTCCATAATCTGCTGGATGTTGTGCCCGGGCACCGGACCAATATATTTGAACCCCATCTCGTCCCAGACTTGGCCAATCTCAGGAATAATTGACCTCTGCAGGGCTGATTTTATCCCTTTCCCCAGACTGAGAGCTAAAGGTCCGAGCGGTATCTTGTCGGCCAGTTTCTCCGTGAGGTTCTCGAACTCCTGGAAGTCTCTATCAAGCTCCAGCTCTGCCCTGAAATTGGGGAGCCATTTATCACGCCATTTAGCGAGCCAGCCTACATTCTGACTGATTGCCATGCCGTTGTCGTTCAATATGACCATCAGGTTCTTGGGGTTCTGGGCGATGATGTTCGATAGCCCTTCGTAGGCCAGACCGGAGGTGAGAGAGCCGTCGCCGATGACGCAGACCTGGTAGCTTTCTTCTCCATTCAACTTCGCTCCCAGGGCAAGTCCCAGAGCAAGGGACGGGCCACAGCCGGCATGCCCAAGCGCCAGGACGTCATGCTCGGATTCATCCGGGGCAAAGTATCCCGAGTAGCCTTCGCTGGTCCGGATCTTATCGAAGTGCTCCGCCCTCCCGGTAAGTATTTTGTGAGTGTAAGATTGGTGGCTGACATCGAAGATGATATGGTCTTGCGGAGAGTTGAAAAGGCGGTGTAGAGCTATGGTCAATTCGACAACGCCCAGGTTTGAGGCCATGTGCCCACCATTACGGCCCACCGTAGAGATGATTAGCTGGCGTATTTCTTT